>OFIS01000458.1_pt1 | contig 22480 bp, 17 predicted proteins | sample 1775071 | NCBI WGS metagenome assembly OFIS01 (sample SAMN08195774, study PRJEB24354) | sludge metagenome | isolation source: sludge from phenol fed wastewater aerobic bioreactor C | place: India: Nagpur | collected 2016-09-17
AGCCAGGCTCTTAAATGATTTTTCGTCGATTACCGCATTCACGAAGTTGGTGAAATCGTCAACAATGCCCATTTTCATGGTTTTTACTTCTGCTACGAGTTTCTCTTTTATTTCTGCCGCGAGGTTGGAGGGAAGATAGGCGCGGGATGCTGCCGAACATTTCTGACCCTGATATTCGAATGCGCCCCGGGCCAGGTTGGCAACCACGGCATCCACATCGGCCGAGGGATGGGCAAACACAAAGTCTTTTCCGCCGGTTTCACCTACTATTCTTGGGTAGGTTTTATAACGCTGGATGTTTTCGCCGATGGTCTTCCACATGCCTTGAAAAACACCTGTAGATCCTGTGAAATGAGCGCCCGCAAAGTCCGGATGACCAAAGCAAATATCGCCAACGACAGGACCACTGGTGTACACGAGGTTAATGACGCCATCAGGCAATCCGGCTTCTTTTAGAATCTCCATAAAGACGCTGGCAGAATAGATCTGTGTATTGGCGGGTTTCCAGATGACCACGTTGCCGCACATGGCCGGCGCCGTAGGCAGATTACCCCCGATAGCCGTGAAGTTAAATGGGGTAACGGCAAGGACAAAGCCTTCCAGCGGACGATACTCCATACGGTTGTGTATGCCTTGCGGAGAAAGGGGTTGCTGTTTGTATATTTCCGAAAGGAAGTGCACATTAAAACGCAGAAAGTCTATGAGTTCGCAGGCACTATCAATTTCTGCCTGAAATGCATTTTTACTCTGGCCCAGCATGGTGGCCGCATTCATCCGGAACCGATATTTTGTTGCCAACAGTTCTGCCGCCTTTAAAAATATGGACGCCCGGTGTTCCCAGGGCATTGCAGCCCATTTTTGGCGCGCCTGCATCGCGGCGGAAATGGCATCTTTTACGTTTTCTGCCGTGCCCGCATGGAAGTGTGCCAGCAAATGTGCCGTTTCGTGCGGAGGACGAATTTCCTTTTTCTCATTCGTACGCACTTCCTCAGAACCTATGTACATGGGGATGTCGCGTACCTGACTTTTAAGCTCGGCGATAGCAGCCTGCAGCGCCCTGCGCTCCGCCGAACCCGGTGCATAGTTCAGTACCGGTTCATTCTTTGGTTCGGCAAAATTGAAATAAGCGTTATGCATATGTTGTGTTGATATTTTATCCGGGAATGCGCAAAGGTAGAAGATTAATTTCTTTGGATGTGGTGCCCGGGGTTACCAAAAGCGAAACGCCGTCTCCTGCGAGGCGGCGTTTCGTAAAAATGAAGCTGTTTTACAATTTCTGCACTTTCATGATTCCTCCGCTTTCACTGTCTCTGTATTTCAGCAGGTACATTCCTGGTGCGAGTGGGTTCAAGTCGAGGGTAGCTTTTTCACTCGTCATTTCTACCGTCTGCAGCAGCTTGCCGGATAGATCGTATAGCATCAGTATTCCTTTTCCATTCATCGTGCCGCTGATCTCAACGTTCAGCATGTCCTTTACCGGGTTGGGATACACAACTACATCATAGCCTTTTCCGCTGCTGATCGATTCTACCGATACCTGTGCCGTAGAGAAGCTGGTGGTTTCCCAGGCCGAGAGATCGCTGGGCGAACAATAAGCGCGCACATGGAAATAGTATGGAGTGCCCGGTGTGAGGGAAATGACTTTTACATTATTGAGCGAAGTATAAGTGTTTCCGGACACTGGAGTGCTGTTGCTGGTTACACTATACTGATATTGCTGCGCTCCTGAAACATAGCTCCATGCGAAGCTTGCCGTGGTAGGGGTAAGTGCTGTGAGCACGGGGGTTGAAGGCGCAGTACACACACTCGACGTAGTAAAGGAAGTGGTAGCCCAGGGCGAATTGTTCACTGTGTCACAAAGTGTGCGGACGTGGAAGTAATAAGTGGTACCTGTAAGTAAATTGGTAGCCGCCAGATGATTGAAGTTTACTGCAGCACCCGAGAGGCCCGGTGCCGGCGGAGTGGCACTGAAATTCATAATGTATTCATAGCCCAAAACCCCGGGGAAGTTGTTCCATACAATATCGGCACTGTTTGAAGTAACGTTGGATACATTCAGGCTGGAATTAGACGCACAGGTTGTCGGTGTCGTGAAGGAATCGACAGTCCAGTTGCTGTAGTTTACTACGTTGTTCACATTTTGCCCGCAGAGGGTCCTTACATACACATAGTAGGTTTGTCCGCCAACAAGGTTTACCGCCGTATAGAAAGTGTCGGTGGTCAGTGTGCCCGAGGCGGGTGGATTGGGATTGGTATTGATGGCAAATTGATAGCCCTGCACCACATTCGACGAGCTATTCCAGGTAATTTCCGCACCGTGCATGTTGACATTGGAAATGCTGAGCGCGGTAGGGGCAAAGCAGGGCGGGAAGGGGTTGATGAATTGTAGGGGCGTATAAGGAGATTGTGAGCTGGTACAGTTGCTGCGTACGTGCAGATAGTAAGTAGTGCCGGGTATCAGGCTGCTGCTGGAAGCCGAAAGGCTGCTGGTGGTTTGCCATACCGTGGGCGTAGCCGAAGAAGTGGTAATGGCCCATTGATAGTTGGCCACTCCGGGAATGGTAGTGCCCGGCCAGCTAAAGCTCACACTTCCGGGTGTGTTGCTGGTAATGGTGGGTGTGCCGGCAAGCGGACACGCCAGTGTGGAGAAAGACTTTGTGGTCCATACGGAGTTGGAGGGCGAAGTACATTTATTGCGCACATGGAAGTAATAAGTGGTGCCGGGGTTGAGTCCGGTTGCATTGTGGGAGGTAGTGGATTGCGTAGTGCCCGACGATGGCGGTACGGCAGAGGTTGTGAGTGCCCATTCATATCCATTCGATCCGCTCACAGCCGTCCAGTTGATGTCTGCCGATATGGTGGAAATATTACTTACCGATACGTTAGCAAGCGGAATAGAGGGGCAGGCAACGGTGGTGAACGGTATTGCTAACCAGTTAGAATAGGCCGAGCCGACGGTGCAGATATTACGTACCCAAAACCAATAGCTGGTGCCATTATTAAGTCCTGTGGCACTATAAGAAGTACTGCTGGTAAAAGTGCCGGCTGTGGTGGGCGGTGTTGATGATGTCGTGATCTGATATTCATACCCCTGCGATCCTGAAACCGAATTCCAGGAGAAGTTTGCCGTTGTCATGGTTATACCCGAAACGTTTCCACCTGTGGGTTGGTTACATGGATTGGTGAGATCGAATCCAAAATTTACCAGACCGGCCCCGGCGCTGCCTGAGGTGCCGGCATTGGTACCCCAGATGCGTTCGTTTCCCGAACCATTTACCTGCGACACCAGATTGCCTCCCGATGTAGAAGTAGTGGTAATCTCCAATACCAGAGATTGAGCAGGGTTGTAGTTAAAATTGTTTTGTAGGGTAATACCGTACCATTGGTTGGCTGTAGCGCCTGTAAATGAAAAACTGCTGGCAAAGTAAACCTGTGTAAGACCAGTCACAAAAGTGGTGTTCGGAAACGTGGAAGCGGTTCCCGACGATTGTCCTAAGGAGATCTTGAAATTCAGGTTGGAAGATGAGGCATTTACAGGTGTGCCCAGCTTGATGTAGATTTTCGTGATCTGCCCTGCCGGCGCAGCGGTGCCCGTAGTGCCATTGGTCTTAAACAGGTTGGGCCCGTATATCCACTGCACTTTGTTGGTGCTGGAGTTGAGCGGAAAGTTGTTGTTGCTCGATCCGTTGAAGTTGTTGTAATACTGTGGCGGCTGAGCAAACATTGATCCTGTTGATGCGGCAAGCAGGCATAGAACAGAGAGTAACCATTTCTGAAACATAATCGGGGCAATTATTTGTCCCCTAAAATAATTATTTTCTAAACATTTTTTAATAGCAAGGCCGCCCATTTTAAGAGCGGCCCGTACATGCTTTCTTTTTCAGGAACGTTTTACAATTTCTGCACTTTCATGATTCCTCCGCTTTCACTGTCTCTGTATTTCAGCAGGTACATTCCTGGTGCGAGTGGGTTCAAGTCGAGGGTAGCTTTTTCACTCGTCATTTCTACCGTCTGCAGCAGCTTGCCGGATAGATCGTATAGCATCAGTATTCCTTTTCCATTCATCGTGCCGCTGATCTCAACGTTCAGCATGTCCTTTACCGGGTTGGGATACACAACTACATCATAGCCTTTTCCGCTGCTGATCGATTCTACCGATACCTGTGCCGTAGAGAAGCTGGTGGTTTCCCAGGCCGAGAGATCGCTGGGCGAACAATAAGCGCGCACATGGAAATAGTATGGAGTGCCCGGTGTGAGGGAAATGACTTTTACATTATTGAGCGAAGTATAAGTGTTTCCGGACACTGGAGTGCTGTTGCTGGTTACACTATACTGATATTGCTGCGCTCCTGAAACATAGCTCCATGCGAAGCTTGCCGTGGTAGGGGTAAGTGCTGTGAGCACGGGGGTTGAAGGCGCAGTACACACACTCGACGTAGTAAAGGAAGTGGTAGCCCAGGGCGAATTGTTCACTGTGTCACAAAGTGTGCGGACGTGGAAGTAATAAGTGGTACCTGTAAGTAAATTGGTAGCCGCCAGATGATTGAAGTTTACTGCAGCACCCGAGAGGCCCGGTGCCGGCGGAGTGGCACTGAAATTCATAATGTATTCATAGCCCAAAACCCCGGGGAAGTTGTTCCATACAATATCGGCACTGTTTGAAGTAACGTTGGATACATTCAGGCTGGAATTAGACGCACAGGTTGTCGGTGTCGTGAAGGAATCGACAGTCCAGTTGCTGTAGTTTACTACGTTGTTCACATTTTGCCCGCAGAGGGTCCTTACATACACATAGTAGGTTTGTCCGCCAACAAGGTTTACCGCCGTATAGAAAGTGTCGGTGGTCAGTGTGCCCGAGGCGGGTGGATTGGGATTGGTATTGATGGCAAATTGATAGCCCTGCACCACATTCGACGAGCTATTCCAGGTAATTTCCGCACCGTGCATGTTGACATTGGAAATGCTGAGCGCGGTAGGGGCAAAGCAGGGCGGGAAGGGGTTGATGAATTGTAGGGGCGTATAAGGAGATTGTGAGCTGGTACAGTTGCTGCGTACGTGCAGATAGTAAGTAGTGCCGGGTATCAGGCTGCTGCTGGAAGCCGAAAGGCTGCTGGTGGTTTGCCATACCGTGGGCGTAGCCGAAGAAGTGGTAATGGCCCATTGATAGTTGGCCACTCCGGGAATGGTAGTGCCCGGCCAGCTAAAGCTCACACTTCCGGGTGTGTTGCTGGTAATGGTGGGTGTGCCGGCAAGCGGACACGCCAGTGTGGAGAAAGACTTTGTGGTCCATACGGAGTTGGAGGGCGAAGTACATTTATTGCGCACATGGAAGTAATAAGTGGTGCCGGGGTTGAGTCCGGTTGCATTGTGGGAGGTAGTGGATTGCGTAGTGCCCGACGATGGCGGTACGGCAGAGGTTGTGAGTGCCCATTCATATCCATTCGATCCGCTCACAGCCGTCCAGTTGATGTCTGCCGATATGGTGGAAATATTGCTTACCGATACATTGGCAAGCGGAATGGAAGGACAGGCAACGGTGGAAAATGGAATAGAAACCCAGTTGGAGTAAGCCACGCCGGTAGAGCATACATTACGCACCCAAAACCAATAGTTGGTTCCATTGGCCAGATTGACAGCGTTATACGAAGTAGAGGAGGTGGGTGTTCCGGCCGTGGAGGGCTGGGTGCTGTTGGTATTCAGATGGTATTCGTATCCCTGCGAGCCGGATACACCTGTCCAGCTCAGGTTGGCTGAAGTCATGGTGATACTGGAGGCGGAACCATTGGTGGGCGGATTGCAAGGAGGACCAGCAGGAACAAAGGTTATCGAGCCGCACCAAAAGCGTGGGTTAGTAGAATTGCCCCAGTAGCCCACATTCATGCCATTGATCTGATAATTTCCCCGATAGATGGAAAGACCGCCGCCGGTAAAGCTGTTATTGGTGGTAGATGATCCGCCATAGTTAAGGTTCGAACCACTGGTTTGCACCAGAAAACGGTAAGTGGTATTGGCAGGGATGTTGAAATTCACATTGGAAAAGGTGGGGTGAATGGCGGTGGTGCTTACGGAACTAAGCACAGCAGAGGTAACACTTGTCCAGGCTGACGATGGAAACCCGGCGCTACCACTGAGTGATGTAGGACTGTAATACAGCGTGTACGTGTTGCCATTGCTTGACGATGCCCGATACATGGCTATGTCCGTGATGGTGATGGCATAGCTGTTGGTATTCGACAAGGCAAATGTGATGAAGTACTGAGCGCCGCTACCACTACTGGCAGAGCTGGGCAACCCGGTGGTAACCGTGGTCTGCGCGTGCAGTCCCAAACTTGAACAAAATAAAAGAGTAGCGATGACGAATCGCTGCAATGAGTAGATGCGTTTCATGGTTGAAGATTGAGTCTTCCTAAAATAAACATTTTAGTCCAAAAAAAGGATAAACTGCAAAAAAATGGGCCGGAACAATGATCGCTCCGGCCCCAAAAAAATAGGATATCATCTATTGTTTCTGCACCTTCAGCACTCCGCTGCTTTCCGCGTCCATATAGCGAAGCAGATAGAGCCCGTTGGGCAGGTCTTCCATGTTGATTTCCAGTTTTTCGCCGGTTACTTCTATCGTTTTCAATATTTTTCCTGAAAGGTCATAAAGTCTCAACATCCCGTCTCCACGCATCTTGCCGCTGATCTCTATCTGCAACTGGCTGTGTACCGGGTTTGGATAAACCACCACGTCGTATCCCTTTCCACTGCCTATGGAGGATACAGACACTTGCGCTGTAGAAAAGCTTGTGGTTTCCCAGGCGGAGAGGTCGCTGGGCGAACAATAAGCCCGAACGTGGAAATAGTAGGGTGTGCCTGGCGTAAGTGAAATCACTTTCACATTGTTGAGTGAGGTGTAGTTGTTTCCCGGCACCGGTGTGCTGTTTGTCGTTACACTATATTGGTATTGCTGTGCACCGGAAACATAGCTCCAGGCAAAGCTTGCCGTGGTGGGCGTAAGCGCTGTCAGCACGGGAGTGGAGGGCGAAGTGCATACACTCGAAGTGGTAAACGAAGCAGAGGTCCACGGCGAATAATTAAAGGTGTCGCAGCGCGTCCGCAGGTAGAAGTAATAGGTAGTGCCCGTCAGCAGATTGGTAGCTGCCAGCGTATTGTAGTTGATGGCCAGGCCGGTGGCACCGGGCCCGGGCGGTGTGGCGCTGTTGTTCATGATATATTCGTATCCGTATATGCCGGGGAAGCTGTTCCAGTTGATGTCCGCGGAGTTGCTCGTCACGTTACTCACGTTCAGAATGTTGTTGGGACCGCAGGTCACGGGGGTCGTAAAAGAATCGAGGGCCCAACTGCTGTAGTTGATCACGTTGTTTACATTCTGGCCGCAAAGTGTGCGCACATATACATAGTACTTCTGGCCTCCGGTAAGGTTCGTAACCTGGACAAATGTGTCTGTCGTCATGGTGCCGGTAGAGGGTGTGTTCGGGTTGGTTGTAATGTTATACTGATATCCTTGTACTACTGTGCTTGACGCATTCCATACTACCGAAGCGCCGTGCATATTCACATTCGATATCGTAAGGTTGCCGGGTGTAAAGCATGGGGGGAAGGGGTTGATGAACATCACATACTGCGTGGGTGATTGCGAGTTTGTACAGTTCGACCGTACATGCGCATAATAAGTACTTCCGGAAACAAGATTGTTGACCGTAGCCGTATTACCACTGGCTGTCTGCCATGCGCCTGGTGTTGTGCTGGTAGATACGGAGTACTGATAGCTCGCTACCCCCGGTGTAGTTGTGCCTGGCCAGGTAAAGGTGACACTACCCGGCGTATTCGAGGTAATGGTTGGAGTGCCGGCACTTGGGCAGGCAAGGGTTGTAAATGATTTTGTTGTCCACACAGAATTGGAAGGAGAAAGGCACTGGTTTCGGATATGGAAATAATAGGTCGTTCCCGGAAACAATCCTGTGGGGTTGTAGCTGTTTGCACTTTGTTGTGTACCCGATGAGGGGGGCGAAGATGATTGCGTAAGCGCCCACTCATAGCCGTTGGATCCCGATACGGCCGTCCAGTTGATACTTGCCGACACTGTTGTGATGCTGCTAACGGTTATCGTATTTGTTGGTACCGTGGGGCAGGCCACTGTGGTAAACTGTGTAGTGTTCCAGATAGAAAAAGAAGTAGGCGAACATTTTGAGCGCACATGAAAATAATAGTTGGTGCCATTGTTTAGACCCGTGGCATTATAAGCGTTGGTAGAGACCGGAGTGCCACTTGCCGGTGGTGTGGCCGAGGTAGTAATGGCATACTCATAACCGGTAGCGCCGGATATTGCCGTCCAGTTGAAGTTGGCTGTGGTCATCGTCACCGACGACGATGAGAGGTTTTGTGGCGGCAGGCAGCTTTGGTGATCTACCGTCACGGCCATTATGTTCAACACACTTGAGGTTGATGAGCCCGTGGTGCGGGTGATCGTAATGCTTTTGATCGTCTTGGTGTAATTAGAAATAGTGATCGGAATCTTCCATTCATAGAACCGTGGGTTTCCACCTGGGCCGGAACTGGCATCTATCGTTCCGGAGCTACGGGAGGCGCGCCCAAAACCACCCGCTGCGTAAGGTGTTGCATAAAACCAGTCGGAAAACACAAAGGTTCCTCCCGATTGTGTGGTATTGTCGGAGAAGGTGATGGTAGCCGATGCGGTTGCTGTGCCGCTACCGGTCGATCCCAAAATGTAAACATCGCCAATAAGGTTGTTCGGCAGCGGGAAGGTAAGCGTTCCACTGGCGGTGGTGGTACTGGTGCCCACCAGCCTCAGCGAATTATTGCCGCTGTAAGGTGCAAGCTGGTAGCTTAGACCGGAGGTAATGAGACTGTTGATCGTACCATTGAGCGGTAAGTAATAGGTGGGCAGTGCACTGGCCGATGTGGCCTGATAATCTTGTGCGATGAGTACATAATTGGCCGTTGCGGACGCAGAGTCGTAGGCCAGTGTGGTTGACGTAGTGGGCAAGCCTATGCCATTTGCCACTACGTCGGCCTTAAAGCCCGTGAGCGACACCGGCGTGTAGGTGGCCAGCGCCCGTACAGAACATAGTAGCAACAGTGCAGCAGCGAGGACCTGTGTATAGTTTCTTCTCATTACGACGAGTATTTTCAGTTTTTAATCAAAAATTAATCATTAAAGATAAAACATCACTTTGTTTATCGCTATACAAAGCGTTTCCGAAGTTAGGCTAATGAGCTTATATTTTTTTGAGTGCATTCTTTTAAGTGAAGACGGGTTTTATATCCTTTTTGTTGGTGCGCCTTTGCATCCTGCTGGCCATGCTGTTTTTTCGAAGTAATTTGCCGCCATGATCCGGCTGCTTTTTGTATTTGCTTTGTTCATATTACCCCTTTCCCTGCACGCACAGGAATGGCAAAAATTTCCTTTAAAAAGTGGCGATCTGCTTTTTCAGGATCTGGACTGTGGCGACTTGTGTGATGCTATTGAAAAGGTAACACCGTCTGTGAATGGCAGGCATTTCTCTCATGTCGGGCTGGTGTATGTGGTTGCCGATTCCACCTATGTTATCGAAGCTTATGGCACAGCCGTGCAGATAACGCCGCTACGAGCCTTTATGGCCCGGCAATATGATAGCCTGGGCAAGCCTAAAGTGGCGGTAGGGCGCCTCAAGGATGCCTATCAGAACCTGAATGCACGTGCAGTCGGTTTTGCCCTCAAACAGTTGGGGACCCCTTACGACGAGTTATTTCTTTATGGCAACGGAAAATATTATTGCAGCGAACTGATTTATGACGCCTATATGCAGGCCAACGACGGGCGTCCTTTCTTTACGCTGTACCCGATGACGTATAAGGATCCCGCTACCGGAAAGACTTTTCCCGCCTGGAGGAAATACTTCAAATCTCTCCACCATAAGATTCCCGAAGGCAGGGAAGGCTGCAATCCCGCCTCTGTGGCTTTGAGCAGCAACGTTCGGATCATCACTTCCTTTTACTGATATTCTGCAGCTTTTGCTTTGTTAAAGTTCCCGGTCTTCTTAACTGATCTGCAGGCCGGGGGAACGCTTTTTTCTTCTTTCCACCAGAGAATCATCATTGAGAAAGGAGTTAGCTATGAAGAAGTTATTGATTTTTGCGCAGGTATTATTGTCCCTGCACAGTGCAGCACAAGGCTATGTAGATCAGATTAAGACACAAGCTCTTTCAGACAGTCAGCAAGGACCCGTATCTGAGGTGGAAAAGGTAAGCTGGGCGGTATATGATTATGCACCCTACAAGAAAGGGGATAAAAAAGGGCCGTGGTCGCAGTTGATACAACACCTCGATAGCCTGCCGGGCGGCCAGCAAGGCATGAGACGCGAAATAGTGGAGCTGGCCAACCGTGTAACCGGAGACAAGCTAAAGCCCGGGCGAAAACTTCTGGTGCCCACCGATTTTGCGGACGATTATCGTGCCTATTCGCCTTATCCGTTTCAGTATGCAAAGGCCAGTTCGCTCCCAAAACTCTTTATTATCGATAAGTACACCCAGACCTTCGGGGCCTATGAGTATGGGTCCTTAGTGCGGTGGGGGCTCGTCTCTACCGGACACGACGATGATCTGACCCCCAATGGTAAGTTCCGTTTCACCTGGAAGGCAGAATACCGGAAGAGTACGGCCGCTCCACCCGGAGAAGTGTGGGAGCTTTACTGGATGTACAACTTCGAGCCCAAATCCGGTATTCATGTGCACCAATATGCCTTACCCATTGCCGGCCCTGCCTCTCATGGTTGTGTGCGGGTCAGTCTGGCAGATGCCATGTGGAACTATCACTGGGCCGAAGGAACAGCCGAAGGCAAGGAAGGAACGCCAGTGTGGGTGATCAACCATAATCCTGTGGGCAGAGCCGCGCACTGGTATTTGTTGGACGATGGCTCTGTACGATCGCTCGTTCGACTGCCTGAATCGGGCGAAGAAGGACCGCTGGCCAACAAATAGAATGGCTTCAATTGGATGTCTTCCCCCACTGGTTTAAGTCTTGCGCAGCAGACTTAAACCCAAAATAAAGGCAGGTCTGTGACCGGCAATCAGATAACTGAGCGGGTTGGTTTCGATGCCGCCGACTTGCTCGAGTATCCTCTATCACGAACGTTCGCTTAGGGGCTCTGGTGTCTTGCTAAGCAGCCCATTTGTAACTGGCATTTGAAATATAATATTCGGGAATTATCTTCATCAGGCACATCGCGACGCAGCCGATGTAAAACAGGTTAGAAACCTGCTATATCCCAATGTTCGAGATGCGCTACGCTAACATCTCGAACAACGGGGGTCGAAAAAGACCAGAACGGTAATACAAACACGAGTATAGGGGTCCAGTCATCTCTTCAAACGCCGTCAGTCGGAGGGGTTTCCGTAGGATCTGAGACTACTTTAAAAGCAACATCTCAACAACGACGATGATAAATAGAAAGCTGCTGACACGAATATTTTTTACTACAATTTTTTTCATGTCTTGTCAAAGTTCTTACGAGGAATTTAACCACTATACTTCGTACTATGATAGAGCAAAAAAAAAATAGAAAAGTAGAAGGACAATTCTATAATGGTCGCGAAATGGGAGAATGGGTATTTTATGGGCGTTCCGGCGAAGAGGTAAAACGAGGTTTTTATGAGGACGGACTACCAAATGGATATTGGGTATATCACTATCCTTTTCTCGATACTGCTCTAGTTTGGAATCCAACTCATATTGATAGTTTTGAACTTAGCTTACCCAAAACTTTTAAACTACGTAGTCCATCAATAAACCAATTTAGCTTTACATTCGTCGACACAATTTATCATACGGTCGTTGCGCTTTCATTGATTGATAGTTGTAACCAGAAGTGTATAGAACGGCTTTATCAGGATAATTTAAATGGTTTTTCTTCTCATGGTAATAAGGTTATTTATTCCCAATCTACGGTTGTGAAAGCTAAGAAAGGCGATTTATATGTGGATAAACTTATTGTTGATCTACCCGACTACCAAAATAAAGTGTGCCAGTACATGCTGTATCAATCTGTTGGAAGTGATAAGGTTGTGGTTTTAACGGTTACCAACCATCAGAAATTTGATCTCTACCTAAAATTTTTGGCGGATGAAGTTTTTTATCATCTGAGGTACAACTATAATCGCATAGCTTTTCCTTATGATGATTTGTTATTTGATGATAATGAATATAACTAATCTTAACTCAGTTCCCAGTTCGGCGTAGTCTGAAGGTAAGGCTTGTGTGTAGCTGACTACGTCGCAGTGGATAGCAGTCTCCCGACTGCAAATCAAGGTTTCGAACAAATGCAGTGGCTAACTTTAGAGGGTGGTTAAACATGAAATATTATTATTCAGAGAACAATTGTCGCTGCGACGTAGTCCGGAGACTACGCCGAACTGAGGCAACTATAAGCAACATTTTTGGTGGAGCATTCTCAATGGCGCGACCGCAAGAGGAAATCGTTATATACCATCAGGCACATGACGTGAGTTTAACCTGACTACAGCAGGGGCTGCGACATTCAATACATTTTTAGCTAACCTACAAGCAAGTTTAGCACCGGTTTCCACGACACAGGGAAATATTACTACTACTATAAATAATCGGCTTACTAATGTGAACTTTGCTATTACAACTGGTTTCCCTGCAACAATGGGGAACTTGGGAGCATTAAATGCTGGTAGAGGAGCTACGATTTCAAGTGCTTTCGGTGCAACGTTCCCGGGCGTACCTGTTAATCAACAACCTTTAATCAATGGACGATCTGCAAGTGTTAATGTTCAAACGACCACACAGACTACCACCACTACAACAAATAACACACCTCAAACTTGGGACAATGACTGTCAATACGGTAATTAGATTTTTTGGGGCTCTAATGTTCTTTCTTCTTCCTTACGGTTTAATAGCTCAAACAAAAGTGATTAAACCAACTATCGAGATAGTGGGGAAAAGTAAAAAACAAATTGATACAACGTTAATAATTGCCCCAAATTCGCCATGCGATGTGATAACGCTTTATATTGATAATAAAAGGTATCTCCAAAGAATAGGTTTGGGATCAGATAGCATTAGAAATGCAACTGCATTGCGTCATAAATTTAAGCCTTCAAGTAAACTTGAAATAGTTTGTGGAAATATCAGAACAGCACCAATAAGGGTTAAAAATCTGTACAAGTATATGTATATAAGTATGGATTTAAATAGTTGTAGTCTTATTTTTTCTGACGAGCCTTTGATGTGGGACAATTGAAACCTGTCCGTAAAACCGAACGATTAAACGGCGCAAAAGCTGTGCTGGCAAGTGATACGGTTAATTGAATAAAAACTGTTGCATTTAATCCTGTAAATGGGTATAAGTGTAGCAGTTTTATTTTTTGACCTACTGCACCATGATTTACGGATATGTCAGGGTATCTACGGACAAGCAAACCGTAGAAAATCAAAAGCTATCAATCACGAAGTACGCGAAATCCAAAAACCTGAGCGGCGAAGTGTACCGAGTGAGCGAAACCGAGAGCGGCACAAAGAGCTATAAAGCCCGCCAGCTTTGAGCTTTGATAGAAACATTGCAGAAGGGCGATATACTGCTGGTAAGTGAATTGAGCAGGCTATGAAGAAGCCTTTTTGAAGTCATGGAATTATTAGGCCGCCTGATGGAAAAGGAAGTACAGGTAATGAGCATCAAAGAGGGGTTTGAGCTGGGCGAAAATATCCCCAGTCCTTTTCTTTTAATCTAATACCTGTAATATCATTGATGGCAAATTGTAGTTTTAATCTTTCTGATACTAATGTGTCGTATGGGGAAATGGGAAGCTCAATAAAATCATATTCTTTGGCATAATCTCCTTTAATATAAAGGGCAGGACTTTGTATTTTGTTGCTCCCATTAGTTTCTTCTGCGACAAACTGTAGCGTATTTTTAAGATCTTCGGCAGTTTTAATTTGCATTTGCCTAATTCTATTGCTGTTGAAATCAGTTAGGTAAAACTCTGTTAAATTATAATCAATATGATATGATAAATCTACTGGTTCACAAATAAACCAAAAGTAATTATCATATACTTTGTCCCTGTATGAAATTTTAGTCGGAAAGAAAGCGTGTTTACCTAGTTTAAACTGTTCCATTACATTTTTGGCTTTTTCGCTAACGATAAAACCTGTAGGTAAGATAGCAGTGCTTATAAAATCCGTTAACCTAGCTTGCTTCTGTAAAACAAAACATCCAGTGAATGGAATGAATGAAGGTACTTCATTTACGTTAACGTTATCAATGGAGTCTGGTCGAGAATGATTGTAATCACACCCCATTTGAGTTGATTGGGGATAACAACCTACTACTTTAGGATCGTATGCGTGTTCGATTTGGAAATAGCTCATGTTTTTTCTTATTGAAAGTTTAGTATTAAGAGTTTTTTTATTACCCTTTTACGAGGCTTTGCAAATTATCCTTTAAACGTTTTTTAGCAATGAGGGAATCAATGATGTTGTAAAGTGATTTTTTTTCTGTGCTGTCCAGTTCATCAATCAGCTTTAGTTTTTCCATCAGGGTTTTATCATAGGTATTAGCATCTTTAAAAATATCATCAGCTTTAAAGAGGTCAGCCAGTGAAATCCCCAGTTCGGCGTAGTCTGAAGTTAAGGCTTGTGTGTAGCCGACTACGTCGTAGTGGATAGCAGTCCCCAGTTCGGCGTAGTCTGAAGGTAAGGCTTGTGTGTAGCTGACTACGTCGCAGTGGATAGCAGTCTCCTGACTGCCTCACTGGTTTAAGTCTTGCGCAGCAGACTTAAACCCAAAATAAAAGCAGGTCTGCGACCGGCAATCAGACAACTGAGCTCGTTGGTTTCGATGCCGCCGAATTTCTCGAGTATTCTCTTTCACGAGCGTTCGCTTAGGGGCTCTATTGTCTTGCTAAGCAGCCCGTTCGAAACTGGCATTTGAAATATAATATTCGGGAATTATCTTCATCAGGCACATCGCGACGCAGCCGATGTAAAAAAGGTTAGAAACCTGCTATATCCCAATGTTCGAGATGCGCTACGCTAACATCTCGAACAACGGGTGAGCTGTCTCCCTGTTGAGGGTAGTGTTCAAAAAGCGGTAACCTTCAAGAAAAAAGGACTTGCGAATATTCGTTCACAAGTCCTTTCAGTTTCGGTGTAGCGAGAAGGGGAATTGAACCCCTGACCTCAGGGTTATGAATCCTGCGCTCTAACCACCTGAGCTACCTCGCCATTCACGTTGTTGACAAGCAGTGCTTTCAAAAACGGAACGCAAAACTAAAGGTTTCTTCGAAATCTACAAGTTTTGAAGTTTAGATTTTAATTCTGGCGTGATACTCGCAATTTTTCGGTCGGTGTAATCAAAGCAGACCATACCTGTTTTTGCATGCGCAATATCCCGGTTTCCCTGCTCTTTGAGCGCTACAATACGATACAGCAAATCAAAAGACCGGTCGGAGATTTCATCGGCATATATTGTTACCTCAAGTTTGTCGCCATAAAAGGCCTCGCCGCGATAGGCAATCATGACATCGCCCATGATCAGACTTACGCCACCGGCGCTCAATTCGGTATAGTCCCATGGCGCAAGCAATTGCATACGCGCTTCGTGAATGATGGAAAGCACAGAATCATTGCCTACATGATGACCGTAGTTGATATCGGATATACGCACCGGTATCACACATACATGCAAAGGTTTTTCGCTGGGAAATTTTATTTTTACGCGGCTCATTTGTTCAATATTTTTCTTGCCAACAGGCAAATATAGAGTGGACATTGCAGCCGTTTTTTTGATTTTTTTTTTGATTTTTTTGAAACAGCAGAAGGATGAAGATTATCTGTATCGGCAGAAACTACGCAGCGCATGCGAAAGAACTTAGCAACGAAGTGCCCACAGACCCTGTAATCTTTATGAAGCCTAAAAGCGCACTGCTGATTCAGGATAAGCCACTTTACTATCCGGAGTTTACCGATGATCTCCAATATGAGTGCGAACTGGTAGTAAAAGTGAGCAAGAACGGAAAGTACATTCAGGAAAAATTTGCCCACAAGTATTATCACGAAGTTTCGGTAGGGCTCGACTTTACCGCACGCGATCTGCAGCAAAAGCAAAAGGATAAAGGCTTGCCCTGGGAGATTGCCAAAGCATTTGATGCGTCGGCCGCAGTTGGCGCGTTTGTAACACTCAAAGACGATCAAAAAATTCAGGAGCTCAATTTTTCGCTCGATCTGAATGGCAAAACCGTACAGGCCGGCAACACCGCGGATATGATCTTTAGCGTCAACAAAATGATCGAATATATTTCGCAGTACTTTACGCTCAATATTGGCGATCTCATTTTTACAGGCACCCCTGCCGGCGTCGGTCCGGTAAATGTTTATGACAAACTAGAGGGTTTTCTGGAAGGGCAAAAGCTGCTTGAAGTCGATATCCGGTAACTAATAATTTTCTACATCTTGCGCATCTACGAGCCAAAACACTGGTACAGCATTCTGTTTCAGTTTCATAAATCGGACACGCTCCGAAAACTGTTTCCGCTCATGCTCAGCATTGCAGCATATTCTGCTTTGGTGGTATGGCTGGAGGTACACTATCTCGACCTTGCGGGAAACCCCTATCTCCGAAACTTCTTCTATCTACACAACCTGCTGGGCTTTGCCTTGTCTTTGCTTCTGGTTTTTCGTACCAACACCGCTTACGACCGCTGGTGGGAAGGTAGAAAGCAGTGGGGTGCACTCACCAATAATTGCCGCAACCTTTCCATTAAACTACAGGCTCTGCTTTTGCCGAGCGACGATCATAACCGTGCTTTTTTTCGTCAGGCCATTCCACTGTATGCAAGTGTACTAAAAGACCATCTGCTGCAGGAACAAACCCGGCTCGCGCTGGATGATGCAGACCATCCTGAGTGGTTGCTGATCGATCATGACAAACACAGACCTAACCAGGTGGCAAGGCTCATCATGGACCGCCTGGTGCTGTTGCACAAAAAGGGGTTGGTATCGGGGGAAGAATTACTCATGTTGAATAGTGACGTGACGGCTTTGACTGATATCTGTGGCGCCTGCGAGCGCATTAAAAACACGCCGATTCCCTGGTCGTACAGTGCCTTTATCAAAAAGTTCTTCTTTATCTACATCATGACGCTGCCGTTCGGATATGTCGCTATGCTGGGATTTTGGGTGGTGCCGCTGGTCTCTATCGTTTTTTATGTGTTGGCCAGTCTTGAGCTTATTGCCGAAGAAATAGAAGATCCTTTCGGTCGCGATAGTAACGATCTGCCCATGGACAAGATCGCCGAAAATATTCGCCGCCATGTGGGCGAAATATTGTGATCGGTTAATGCAGGGCAGCCGCCGTGTATCCGCTCAGCGACTTTAGCTGCTTGCTGCGTACCCTCCGCATCACCTCAAAGCGATATTCCAGCGCGATGCGTATGGCCCTTAGTTCTGCCACACCATGATGCGCATCTATTCCTTGCTCCAGTAGGGAACATCCTTTTTCGAGCAGGTTCAGATAGTTCAGGTAAGGCATTTCATAAGGATATTTTCCTTCGAAGATCTGGCGGGTAATGTTGTTGTGCATAGTCATGATACTTGCATTTTGTAGTACAAAGAAATTTCATGTTCCGGTGGAGGACGAAGGCAGGAGACCCCGTTAACCGAAATTTTGCAGCCGGTTAACGTATGCTTTGCAAAGCACTGCCGGCGAAAGAACTGCCGGGATTGGCAACATATTTTTATGTTTGTATCAAATTCCAGATTTATGAGAAGATATGCATGGATTGCATTGGCGGCAACGGCACTGGTCTCCGCCTGCAAAAAAGACAGCGATGAAGACCAGACACCCAAGGCCCATGTGATGTTTGTTAATGCCGCTATGGACGTAGGCGACAGCCTCAGGGCACAGGTCAATAACGCTACCGTAAGCACCATCCCTTTTAGCGGCAACAGCGGCTACATCAATGCAGAGCCGGGTACGGCAAAGTATGGATTTGCCACCACCGGGTCGGGAAGCTTGTATCAGGAACAAACACTGACGACATCGGCAAATTCTTACTACTCGGTTTTTACAGGGGGCAATCTCAATCAAAAAACCATCGTCAGCACCACCGACGATCTGACGGCACCGTCCGCGGGTATGGCCAAGGTGCGCTTCGTGAACATGTCGCCGGCCAACATCAGCGCAAAAACCTTCGTGGGGAGTCAGGCACTCGATACGGACGTAAACTTTGGTGTGGCTACCAGCTTCAAACAAGTGAATGCCGGTACGTACAACATTGTGATCGGAGAGCTGCCCAATACCGGTACGCTTAATAACTTTACACTCGCTTCGGGAAAGATCTACACTTTCGTATTTACAGGAGCCTCTGGTGGTACGGGTACTTATGCACTTAAACTTACCGCCATAGCCAACAATTAGGTACATCGGTTTTTTGGGAAAAGGTCTCCGGCGTTCGTTCGGAGACCTTTCTGTTTTCCAGACCGGACAGAAGCGCAGTGCACCCATGACCCTTGCGGTAAGTCGCTGCAAGATGGTTTTTGTCGGAGCTCAAAGCAAAACCATGGCTCTGCTTCATTTTACCCTGGCGGTTTAGCTTTCTTCTTCCTCCCTGGGTTGTACAAAATAACTCAGCGTGCGCAGGGGATTGATAAATCCTGAAAAGCGTGTTTTACGCTTCACCTGCCGACGCATTTTGCCGATGAAATCGGGCAAGAAATCTGCCACCAGCCGGAGTTCGCGTTCGTTGGGGGCTTGCCCGGCATACTTAGTTTTCAGGTACACATTCATAAACCCTGCAAAGCCTGTTCCGTAGGCCGGATCGATCGTGCGGAGTGCATACTGCATGGGCGTGAGTCCTCTGCGGAAGATACCCGCCTGATGCAACCAAAACGTAGCGGCCCGATAGGCCCAATAGGCTTTTTGTTCGCCGGTGGCACGGCCCAATCGAAAACGGTAATACAGAAACACCAGGGAGGGCAGCAGGAACAGCAACAGGGTGAGCGACCCGATGATACCGGCTGCGATCCAGAGAATTTTTTTTGTCGGAATGTTCTTTTCAGCGTGTGGTTCCGCTTTCTTTTTTTCCGGCTTCGAAAGGTCTTTTCTCTTCAGGTAAACTTCATCTACCGGTGCCGGTTTCTTAAATCGCTTAATGATCTCACTGCCCGAAAGTGTGCCGGGCTCCAGTTGCTTCATGGCTTCAGCATAGGAAACAGCCGTGGCATTTTCACCTTTTTCCACACTGGCCAGCGGCACTTCGATACTGTCGCGCTTCACACTGGCAATCTTCATGTCCATGTCCACCACAATGGGTTTTTCCAGTTGGTATTCTTTGTCGTGAAAAACCATGTGGCGCACCTGCAGGCTCAGTATTTTTTTAGTTGTATCCACTGAAGCTACGATACCTTCTGCGGCCAGCCATGCCCTGGGGGGCTGCATGGGCGGTGTGCCGTCGGGCTTCGGGCTTTCCTGGGCGTCGCTGTTGCCCACGGTAGTATCGAAGTCGAGCCAGCCATAGCCCGGAAAATAAACTTGTACCCAGGCATGGGCCTGATCGGCATAATACCAATACCATCCTTTGTTTTTATCACTTCGGTCCACCGTGAGAAAGCCTACGGCGATGCGGGACGGAATGCCCAGTGATCGAAGCATAAACAGCGTTGCTCCGGCATAGTAGGCACAGTATCCCTTATGATTTTCGAAAAGAAAATACATCAGCTTTGACGCGCTGGGAATATCCGGTACGCCGGGGTTGTCGGTGTACTTAAACAGGGGTTCGCCATTCTCGTCTTTCGACAGAAACCAGTCGCGCAAAGCCAGCACCTTATCTACAGGGGTTTTTGCCCCTGCGGTCACTTTTGCTGCCAGCCTGCCGATCTGTGCAAACTTTTCGTCGCGGGGCATAAAGGTGTAATAACTCATAAACCTACGGTCCATGTCGGCATAACCCAGCGCCTTGCGCAGCACTTCAAATCGCTGTTCCTGAAAACGGCGAAGGTCTTTATTGTCCTGCGCATTATAAATAAAATAGGCGCTGTTCAGTTCAGATACATAGCTCTTGGCCCGGAAGGCCGTTTTAAATTCGTCCCGGAAATCTTTTTCTATAGTGATGGGCTGTACAAAAAAGCCGGTGTTGGGTGCGAGGTAGGTAGTGGGCGAAAGTTGTTTGCTGTACACTTCCACATTCACAATTTTGCGAAGCTTGTCTCCCAGACTATTGCGGATAACGTTGGTGTCGGTACGTGTTGAGAACAGCGAAATTTTCGACGGGTCGGGTTCAAAAAGATCGTTATAGGGAATGGTGGAGTCGCGCTCGAAGGTTTCTGTAAGCGTGTCGAACTTTGTGTAATAAAACGCCGTCAGATACAGCGGGTTAGGAATGTCCGTTCCGGGAAAGAAATTGTCGATATGCGCAGCAAACAGCAGTTCGTTACTTCTTCCCAGAGCGCTCTGCAATTTGGAATAGTCTTTCAGATCGAAGGTGCCATCCTTGTTTTTTTGCAGCATGCTGTTCTTTCCTTCCTTTCCGGCTCCTCCATAGTTGGCTACCGTTTCTTTGATTTCTCCACGCATGCCATAATACACGCCCGCGAAAATTAGTAGCGTCAATACGATAAACAAACCTAACCTGCGCGACAGATACCACCAGTACTTCTGAGACTTGTCCTTATAGCCGTAGATCTGCTCGGCAGCAAACATGATATACACAGCATAAAGCAGAGCAGGGCTGAACGCCCGCATAAGGCTGTACACCGTATCGGTTTTGGACTTGGCAATCAGCGCCACGCAAGAGGCAAGCAATAAGGTCGCAACAAAGGCCGGCCAGTAGCGAAGCCGCAGAAAGCCCCAGCCAGTGAGCCATCCGGCCACAAAGAGACTGGTGAAGGCCATGAATTGCACGGAGATAAAAAAGGCATCGAATTCGCCCAGAGCCAAACGGTCGAGACCTTTATAAATACTGTATAGTGCCAGCGCCAGTAAGGCAAATGTGGGCAGAAACCGGAAACGAAACGAGTAAAAGACAGCACTCAGCGCCATGCCGGCCAGAAAGAAAACTGTAAGTTCTGCCGCCATATTATGTACCGCAGGAAGAAAGGATAACAATCCGGAATGCGGATCGCCGATGATGCCGAAATACTGACTCAGGTTGAACAACAGAAAGTAGCCGATCAACGCTGTGGGGAATATCAGGAAAATGAGTTTCGCCAATAATTCATTTACCGGCGTTGCTCTTTGTATATCCATAGATTGCAGTTGGAAATAAATTTAGTGGAAATTATTGCTGATGGGTTGTTAAAAAGATTTTCCGAAGGTTTGCCTTTTGCCGTTTTGTGGCACGATTTCGAAGCGCTGTTGCACATGCTGAGGCAAACCCGTATCCGGCTGAAAAAGTTAGGGGCAGCACTGAGCCTGTTGTCTGTGGAGCTCGTCCTTATCGTAGGTCTGTTCTTTATTTCGCTGTTTGTATTTTCCTTTTTGGTAAAAGAGGTTTTCATTGACGGACAGCAGGGTTTTGATGAGCGGATGTTTGCCCAGACGGCAAGGTTTGTCACGCCCGCACATACGCAGATCATGGAGGCCATCACCTTCCTGGGTACCCATACGTTTTTAATACCTGCCAATATCCTGCTCACCGCCTACTTCCTTTTTGTGCGGCGCCATCGCTGGCATTCCATCAAAGTGGCTTCCATAGCGCTAAGCAGCACCGCCATGATGTTTTCTCTAAAACACTTCTTTTCGAGGCAACGACCATTGATGCCGCTGCTGAAACCTGCCCTCGGATATAGTTTTCCTTCGGGCCACTCCCTGATGAGCTTTGCGTTTTATGGCCTGCTCATCTACCTTGCTTATCGGTACCTCCATCGCAGATGGCTCAAAGCCACGATCATTATCCTGCTTTCGCTGCTCATTTTTCTTATCGGTTTTAGCCGGGTATATCTGCGGGTTCATTATGCAAGCGATGTGCTGGCTGGCTTTTGTGTGGGTATCGTATGGCTGGTGTTTTCGCTGGCAGTGCTGCAACGGCTGGAGCGCTATAGTAAACGAAATATAGCAGAGGCAGTAGAGGAGCACGCGGCTACCTGATTTTGACGTTGCGGTCTGGCACGATTTTGCAAAGTTTAGTTTGAAAAAATTTCAATGTTGCAATGAAGAGGTATTCAATTCTTACGGTGACGATCATGCTCAGTGTTTTGCTGAGCCTTAGTAGCTGCGAGCTGGTAGGTGATATTTTCAAAGCGGGCGTTTGGGTCGGAGTGCTCATCGTGGTGGGCATCATCGCGCTTATTTTGTTTTTATTGAAAAGTAATTAATGCCTGTGTTTGCTACAATGAGAAGAAGAGAGAAATGAGAAATACACCAAGAAGAACAAGAGAGCAAGATAAATGTATGAGAACATTGATGAATGTATGAGGAACGAGAAAGTTGTAGATATATAAGAAGCTGATTGAACG
>OFIS01000459.1_pt1 | contig 22291 bp, 19 predicted proteins | sample 1775071 | NCBI WGS metagenome assembly OFIS01 (sample SAMN08195774, study PRJEB24354) | sludge metagenome | isolation source: sludge from phenol fed wastewater aerobic bioreactor C | place: India: Nagpur | collected 2016-09-17
CAGTTTTCGTTGTATGCTGTACTTACAGGCGGTGTCATTGGCTTTTATGACGGGTTGATCGGACCGGGAACGGGCAGCTTTTTCATCTTTGCCTTCGTGGTGTTGTTTGGCTATAATTTTCTGCATGCCTCCGCCAATGCCAAGTTGCTGAACTGTGTGACAAACTTTTCTGCATTGAGCTTCTTCTTTGCCAAAGGGATGATTGTATGGGAACTTGCATTGCCCGTAGCTGCTGCCAATATGCTGGGCAATTACCTCGGGGCGCAGTTTGCACTGAAAAAAGGCAGTGGCTACATCCGGATATTTTTTATTGTAGTGGTGGCTGCGCTGATTTTAAAACTGGGCTGGGATTATTTGTAAGTAGTGAATAAGAACTGACACCGGAGGAATTGTCTATCGGCACGTCTATTCTTTTTTTTGAAATTATCTTTGCGGTCGAAACTCAAACGCTGTTCACTATGGAAAACCGGGAGTCAAATCTGGCTAAAGCACAAGCGCTCTATGATGCATTTTTCAGAAAGGACATTCCCGCTATGCTGCAATTATTGCACGAGGCAGTAGAATGGGGCGAACCCACAAACCCACATAACCCCGCAGGCGGCACCCGCCACGGACATGCAGGCTTTATGGAATGGCTAAACATTGGCAGAGAAAGCGAAGAAATCTTAGAGCTTCACCCCCAGCGTTTTCTCAGCGATGATGATGCCGTAACTGTAGTGGGAAGTATGAAATGCAAGGTGATCCACAACCAAAAAATTTACGAATCAGACTTCGTTCATTTGATCGTATTTCAGGAGGGTAAGGTGCGCAAGTTTCAGGAGTTTTTCGATACCTGGGCGGCAGGGGAGGCGTTTAGGTAACGAAAGAAAATCTAAATTTTTGCTTTAAACATCAATTAAAAAGAGGTCTTACCGTAAAGAAGTGGAATCTTCAGGCAAAACGACGCGCTCAATTTCTTTCAAACGGTCCTGTTCGCTTTTTTGCCAACGCATTTCTTGAATTAATAAGGCAACAAGGGTAAGAACGACACCAAAAATTACGGCTACCTTTCTTGATTTTGCCATAAGTACGTATCCTTCCGATTGCAAACTTCTATGATAAATTAGAGTATGAAGAAGTGTCCTTGGCCAAAAGATCAGCATTATTACCTTTTCAATTATAGAATAGTCCTGCATTCTTCTGCTTGCTAACTCTTCCTGCCAACGTAATTCTTTTTGTTGTTCTAAAAACTCGAACCTTTTCTTTTGGTCTTCGTTCGTTATCCCTCTTTTCAAAAGCTCTTGTTTGGCACCTGTTATTGCATCTGCCTGCCATCGGGCAGTAGTACCACCAGCGATTTCAATAAGCTCATCCGTACTTCGTGAGGAAAAAGGCGGGTAATATTCCATTTGCTGAAAAATGTACTGACAAGATAGAAAATCAATTCGCCGCCAGAGCAGCTTCTCATGCAAGTGACTTTAACGCAGTTGATTCGAAATAAACCGTTTGCTACGGCGAAAATGAACAAGGGCCAGTATCACGATTTTTTCACCATCAATCGAAAACAAAATTTTATAAGGAAAACTTTTCACAATCGCTGTTCTCACGCTATTTGTGATGTAGGAAAATCCGGCAGGGTTTGCCTGAATTTGATCAATCGTAGCGGAAAAAGCATCCAGAAACGAAACTTTCGACCGAGACCTTTCAATTCCGATTCATACCAGGCAATAGCTTCATCCACCTCAATAAAAGACTATAGTTCTGTCTTCAATCTGAAAAGCCATATTTCTTCATCAGTTTCGCTTTGGCGTCTTCCCATGCTATGTTGTCGCCCGGACATTTCAGATACTCCTCAAAGCGCTCTTTTGCGATAGACAGTTCCAGGTCTTCTACCGGCATTGCAGTTGCACCAATACTATCCCATATTCTTTCTACCGCTTCAATTTTATTTTCCAGCGTATCGTTCAATATTTCCTGCAAGGGCAGTTGTCATATGGCTGATTGTTTCCTCACTAAATTTACTAAAAACCAGTTATAGAAACCGAAGGTTAACCCGCTAAAATTGGGTTTTGCTCACCGTGTTCAACCTACGCATCCTTTCCACCGCGGCTTCGAGCGTACTTTCCTTTTTAGCAAAGCAAAAACGGATCATTCTATCGTCTTTCTTGTCGCAATAAAAAGGACTAAGCGGAATGGTAGCTACGCCATATTCTTTGGTCAGCCATTGGGCAAATTCAAGATCCGGAAGACCGGAAATGTTTTCATAACCCGCGATCTGGAAATAGCTTCCTGCTGTTTTATGATGAAGGGTGAAGGGTAACTCTTGGAGTAGCTGTAGAAAATAGTCTCGCTTCTGTTGCATGAGTGCGCCCACCTTGGGAAGGCTATCCTGCTGCAGGTATTGCGCCAGAGCATATTGCGCCGGGGTGTTGATGGAAAAGGCTATAAACTGGTGGATATGCCGAAAGGCATCGGTGAGTAAGGGAGGTGCGATGACGTAGCCCATTTTCCAGCCCGTATTGTTAAACACCTTTCCAAAAGAAAAAATGGCAAAACTCCGTTGCCGCAATTCATCGTGCTCCAGAACGGAGTAATGTTTTCTTCCGTCAAAAATCAGTTGCTCATATACCTCATCGGAGATGATGAGCATTTCCGTATCACGAACAAGATCTGCCAGTTGCTGCCAGTCGGCTGCTGACCAAACTGACCCCGCAGGATTGTGTGGTGTATTGATGATAATGGCACGGGTCTTCGGGGTTATGGCATCCTTGACTTTGTTCCAGTCCACCGAAAACATGGGCGCTGTCAGCGGAACACAGACTGCCTTGGCACCGTTCATTTCAATGTTAGGAATATAGCTGTCATAAGCAGGCTCCAGCACAATCACCTCGTCGCCCGGTTGCAAAAAGGAAGTAAACGCCGTATAGATGCCATAAGTAGCACCGGGGGTGATGGTGATTTCCTTATCAGCATCGAGCTGCAAATCGTACCGTCTCTTAAAATCATTTGCAATGGCTTCTCGCAGCATGGGCAAGCCAGCCATCGGCGCATATTGGTTATAATTTCCCGCAGCGGCTTCGTGCAGCAAGGCAGCCAGCCTTTCATCAATAGGAAAATCAGGAAAGCCCTGTGAGAGATTAATGGCATTGTATTTAGCCGCCAGGGCGCTCATCACCGTAAAGATGGTGGTGCCCGTGGCGCTATGCTTGTGCGGCAACTGCATGTCTATAAAAATTTCTCTCCCTTGTTGCGCTTCACTTCGGCAACGTATTCTTTGATCTGCTGTTCGCGACTGCGTTCGCAGATGAGCAATACATCCGGCGTGTCGATCACGATCATTTTTTCCAATCCCTGTAGCACGACGAGCTTTTCTACGGGCGCTTTCACCATGCATTCGGTGGCGTCCACCACCATAATGTTTTTGCCATACACAGCATTGCCGAGATAGTCTTTATCAGAATTTTCGTAGGCACTTTCCCAGGTACCGAGGTCGCACCAGCCAAAATAGGAAGGGATGACAAAAACATTCTTTGCCTTCTCCATGATGCCATAGTCTATGGAAATATTGGTGCACTGCGCATAGAGCTCATTGATCACCTCCTGCTCACGGCCGGTATTGTAAACCTCAGTAGCCTGCAGAAAGACTTCCTGCATTTCGGGCAGATGCTTTTCCAGCGCGTCCATTATCGAATTGACGTTCCAGACAAAGATGCCGGAGTTCCAGAGAAAGTCTCCGCTCTTCAGAAAAGTCTGGGCAAGCTCCAGGTTGGGCTTTTCTGTAAAGGTTTTCACCCGAAACACTTTGTCAATACCATCCTCCACGTCATACTGAATGTAGCCATATCCCGTATCAGGACGAGTAGGCTTAATGCCCATCGTAAGCAAAGCATCATGATTGGCTACAAAATCGAGTGCATCGTGTGTGGTACGTTCAAAGGAATGCTCGTCCATGATGAGATGGTCGGCAGGCGAGATGACGATGTTGGCATTGGGATTGAGCGCCATGATCTTATGTGCGAAATAGGCGACACAAGGCGCCGTATTTTTTCGGGAGGGCTCACTGATGATGTTGGCATCTGCCACCTCGGGCAATTGTTCCTTGAGCACATCAACATAAGCATAGTTGGTGATGAAGTAGATATTCTCAGCCGGAACAATGTTTTTGAACCGATGGTAGGTCCATTGGATCAGGGATTTGCCCGTGCCGAGCAGGTCGAGAAACTGCTTGGGATAGGCGGTGCGGCTCTCGGGCCAAAAACGACTGCCGATGCCTCCGGCCATGATCGCCACGTAGTTATTCTGGTTCATGCTATTGTGTGCTACTTGGGGGCTAAAAATACAATTTACATTGGTAACCTTTGAGGAAGTTGAAAACCCCGATACTTTTGTAATGCTGCGTTAATTTATTTGTTTTGCGTAGCCAACAAAACGCATGAGCGCAGCAATCGAAATCGAGCTTTCCATAGTAGTGCCCGTATTCAATGAGGAGTTGATCATCGAGGAATTGATACAGCGGCTTAGCGCAGCAGCCCGGAGTATCACGCAGCGCTATGAGATCATCTTTGTAAACGATGGCAGCCGCGATCGTTCTTTGGCCAGACTTCATGCTGCCTGTGCCCTCGACCCACACCTTCACTACATTAGCTTCTCGCGCAATTTCGGTCATCAGATCGCCATTATGGCGGGTATGGATCATGCTTCCGGTAAAGCAATTGTAACTATTGATGGCGACTTGCAGGACCCGCCCGAGCTGATCAAAGAAATGTTTGAAGAATATCAGAAAGGCTTCAAAGTAGTGTATGCCAAACGGACCAAACGGAAAGGCGAAAGTTTCTTTAAGTTGTTTACCGCCAAGATGTTTTACCGGCTTATGGCGAAGCTGGTATCCTTTGAAATTCCGCTCGATGTGGGCGACTACCGCCTGATCAGCCGAGATGTGCTTGAATATCTGAAACAGATGAAGGAGTACGACAAGTACATCCGCGGACAGATTGCCTGGCTGGGTTTTAAGAGCACGTATGTGATGTTTGAGCGCGACGAGCGCCGCTTTGGCAAAACGAATTATCCCTTCAGAAAAATGCTTCGGCTTGCCTTTAATGGCATCACTGCGTTTTCTGATTCTCCGCTGAAGCTGGCAACCGGTTTTGGGTTTATCGTCTGCGCTATCTCTTTTATCATTCTGCTCTACGCAATCTATGTGTTCATCTTTGCACACGAGCGAGTACTGCCGGGCTGGGCTTCCACCATTGTAAGCATCACTTTTATTGGGGGTGTGCAATTGCTTTGCCTGGGAATGATTGGCGAATACATCAGCCGCATTATCAATAATGTGCGCGACCGGCCGTTGTATGTCATCGATCAGACTTCATTGCAGGATGACCGCACAAGGCAATAGTCATAGAGTTCAGAGCAGAGCCTATGGGTAAAAGAATGAGGTGCACAGGGGCGATATACTCGTCCTGCTCATGGCCGCCTTAATCGGGGTATATTCCTTATTCATCCGGCTCAACAGCAAAGGCTGCATGTTCACAACCTATTCAGACCTACTTTTATCCCACCACTAAAATATACACTGTATGAAAAGAGCCTTACTATTTGCCTGCCTTTGTGCAGGACTTGCCAGCACTGTACGCAGTTTTGCTGCCACCCACATCATTCACGTAGCCGATTTCCAGTTCTCGCCGGCTACACTCACCCTTCCGCTGGGCGACACGATCAAGTTTATGTGGATGAGCGGATCGCACACCACCACAAGCACTACCCTTCCCGGAGGAGCCGCGAGCTGGGATCAGGATATGACCAATGCTAACGATAGCCTGGTATATGTACCTACCGTAGCGGGCACCTACAACTATAAATGCAAACCTCACGAAAGCATGGGCATGGTGGGATCATTTATCGTTTCTCCGGTAAATGGCATCAGCGATTTGTCGGCAACGGGCTTTTCGATTGCACCCAATCCTGCACACGGATCCCTGCACATTGAAAGCAAGGAAACAGTTCATGCGGTGCAGATTCTGGACATCTCGGGTCGGGTGATGCAGCAACAGCCCGCTATCCATCAAAAGTCGTTCACGATGCCATTAGACGGCGTAACGCCCGGCATTTATATGTTGCGGCTGCAAACACCTTCAGGATTCGTGGCGCAACGTTTGATCATTGAATAAAAGTTGAATCGGTAAAGAAAGCCGCACCTCCCTGGGGCGGCTTTTTCATAATTTGTGTGCACCGGGATGCAGGTAGATATAGCTGTCGCGAACTGAGCTGTTGCGATCGTGGATCAGCACGCCTGTACAAATGGTATCCTGTTTCACCACAGCACATTCAAAGCCAATCCCTTTATCCTCATCATCGAAAACCCAAAGCGTACGTCCATCGGTCTGATAACTGAACATCTGTTGTAAACCCGGAAAGGCAGCACGTAGTTGAGACAAGGCATCATAAACGCCCAGCCCCTCCCAGGTTCGAAAAACCGGAGAAGTGAGTCTGATCTGTTGCACGGTTTTCGTGCGCATCGTGCTATCAGCATAGGTGGTGAAGACGTTGAGTTCTGCCTGATTATTGTGCTCATCGCGCTGTCCGTACCAGGTCATCCAGGCTTTTCCCATGGCGGCGTCGCTGGCATCGGGGTGGCCCAACAGGCTGTCGAGCAGGCTGCCATCCAGCCCCAACCGTGTCCGTCCTACGCTTCTACCCGGCACTATGAGCAAGGCCGGATCAACTTCTGGCTTCTGTACCGTTGTACCGCTAACGCCTGCAGTTCCATCTACTCCATCGCTGCGTTTTGCCGGCAGGCGGTCTTGTTCGTTTGGGGTATTGCTGCAACTCATGGTAAACATAAGCAGGGGCAGGATCAGGTTTTTCAAGAGCATGTTCAACAGTTTGGTTTTCGAACGCGGTAAAAAACTATACCCCAAAAAAAAGCCCCCGCACCGGGCGGAGGCTATAACAACATCTCTGGGAATGATTAGTTCTTAAACTGAGGGATCAGATCCTGAGCCAGTTTCACCATTTTGTTGATGCCTTCTTCAGGAAGATTTCCTTTCTTGAATTCATTCAGTACATCAGGCAGTTTCAATTCCATTTCGCGGAGGAAAGTATCTTCAAAAGCTCTCACGTTTTTCACAGGCACCTCGCGCAACAGGTTGTTGGTACCGAGATAAATGATCGCTACTTGTTTCTCTACAGAAAACGGTGCAAACTGCGGTTGTTTCAGGATTTCCACGTTACGGCTACCCTTGTCAATTACAGTTTTTGTAGCGGCATCGAGGTCGCCACCAAACTTAGAGAACGCTTCCAGCTCGCGGTAAAGTGCCTGATCGAGTTTCAGGGTACCCGCTACCTTCTTCATGGATTTGATCTGTGCATTACCACCCACACGGCTTACGGAAATACCCACGTTAATTGCCGGACGAATACCGGAAAGGAACAAGGTATTTTCGAGGAAGATCTGACCATCGGTAATGGAGATCACGTTAGTAGGAATGTATGCAGATACGTCGCCCGCCTGGGTTTCGATGATGGGAAGAGCGGTCAGAGAACCACCACCTTTTACCAAATGTTTGATGCTTTGCGGAAGATCGTTCATGTCTTTGGCAATATCATCGTTGGCAATCACTTTTGCCGCACGCTCCAGCAAACGGCTGTGGAGGTAGAATACATCACCAGGATAAGCCTCACGACCCGGAGGACGACGAAGCAGAAGCGATACCTCGCGATAGGCCACCGCCTGCTTGGAAAGATCATCGTAAACTACCAGTGCAGGACGCCCGGTGTCGCGGAAGAACTCACCGATAGCTGCACCCGCAAATGGGGCAAAGAACTGCAGCGGCGCAGGGTCGGAAGCCGAAGCCGCAACGATGGTAGTGTAGGTCATCGCACCATTCTCTTCCAGCGTCTTCATAACACCGGCAATGGTAGAAGCCTTCTGACCGATCGCTACATAAATACAATATACAGGCTTGCCTGCATCGTAGAATTCCTTTTGGTTGATGATGGTGTCAATACAGATGGCAGTCTTACCCGTCTGACGGTCACCGATCACCAGCTCACGCTGTCCGCGACCAATAGGGATCATCGCATCAATGGCTTTGATACCTGTCTGCAAGGGTTCCTTTACCGGCTCGCGGAAGATAACGCCCGGCGCCTTACGCTCCAGAGGCATATCATACAGCTCGCCCACCAGCGGACCTTTACCATCAATAGGCTCGCCGAGGGTATTGACCACACGACCGCACATGCCCTCGCCCACTTTGATAGAGGCGATCTGACCCGTACGTCGCACTTTTGCACCTTCTTTGATGTCGGAATATTCTCCCATCATTACCACACCCACATTGTCTTCTTCAAGGTTCATCGCGATGGCTTTTACACCACTTTCGAAAGATACGAGCTCACCCTGACGAACGCCGTTCAAGCCATAAACGCGGGCAATACCATCACCCACTTGCAAAACGGTACCTACTTCTTCAAGGCTTGCACCTGCGTCGAAGTTGGTTAACTGCTGGCGTAAAATCGCCGATATTTCATCCGGTTTAATGTCAACCATTTTATGAAAGTTTAAACTTGTTATTTATTGCTTGCTACGTCCGCAACAATCTTCACGGCATAGCGTTCTTTTTGTTTTCTTTTACGTCGCTGCCCTTAGTTCCCTTGCACACGAGCTCTATCTGCACTACCTAAGCTGGCTTACGTAGATATTCTTCAGGAACTGTGCTTTTACATCATTGAGATCGCGACGAACACTGGCGTCAAAAAGCTTATCGTCCATCTCCAGCACAAAACCCCCGATCAGATCCGGATTTACCGCTTCGATCAGTTCTACCTGACTATTGTTAAGCGTAGCCGTAGCACGATCTAATATTTTTTGCTTCACCGCGTCATTCACAGGTGCCGCAGTGGTTAGCTTCACCGTCTTAATGTTCTTCATCTCTTTATACTGAGCGATGAAGGCATGTACGATTTCGGGAAGATTTGCCTCACGACCTTTATTGACCAGCAGCGTTACGAAAGCATGTGTAAGTGTAGCAAGTTTATCGCCCAATACCGCATTGATGATGGCCTGCTTTTTATCGGCATTGATCACCGGGCTGCGCAATACATTGGTAAACTCGCGGCTTTGACTGCACACACTATCCAGCAACTTCATGTCCGCAAGTGTAGCATCCACCTGGTTTTGCTCTACGGCAAGGTCCAGAAGCGATTTCGCATAACGCGCGGCAAGACGGGGATTCTGCATTTCTTAATTAGTCAGTTTGATGTTTTGAAAATCTGATAATGAAGTTTTAAAAAAACTCTTTTCGATCGACGAGGTACTGAGGCGCACATCATCAGATCAGGGCATTATCAAATTAATTCAGTTTTACTTCTTCGGCCAGCAAATTTGCATAGTGGCTTTGTGCATCGTCAGTCGAAAGTTGTTTACGCAATACTTTCTCAGCCACTTCTATCGCCAGATTACCGATTTCGTTTTTCACCTCGGTAAGCGCTGCCATTTTTTGCTGTTGTATCTGTACCTGAGCATCGGCAATAATTTTGTTTGCCTCTACTTTCGCAACATCTTTCGCTTCATTCACGATCTTGTCGCGGGTTTCCTTAGCCTCTTTCAGCATAGCTGCGCGCTCTTCACGAGCCTGCATCATCAGCTTTTCATTTTCGTTCTTAAGGTCTGCCATTTCCTTGCGTACCCTATCGGCAGTAGCAATGGATTCGGCAATACCTGTTTCGCGCTCATTGAGCGATTTCAGGATGGGACCCCAGGCAAACTTGCGCAGAATAAAAAACACAGCAAGGAACGCGATGAGCGTCCACACAAACAACCCGAGATCCGGAGTTAATAATTCCATATTGTAAGCTTACCCATGCCCCTCTTTTGGAAGGGAGGGATTGTTTTTTGTTAACTATTTTTATTAAGATCTTTTTCCTCCACCTCCTCCCCCTGTCGGGGGAGGTAGGGAGGGGGCAATGTCCTTTCGCCCTGTGCCAGGGACATGCCTTCATTTCATCGTAGCAATTAAAGTACGATTGCAAGGAGACCTGCGATAACGCCAAACAGCGCAACACCTTCTACGAAGGCTGCTGTCAGGATCATGTTCGCGCGGATGTCTCCGGAAGCTTCAGGCTGACGAGCGATAGATTCTACCGCACCTTTACCGATCTGACCGATACCAACACCGGCACCCAGAGCGGCGATACCTGCACCGATTGCACCACCTGCAGCGGCAGTACCATCAATTGCTAACATAATTGTGTTCAACACTGACATGTTATATGGATTTTGAATGAAAAAACTGGTTTACTATAAAGCTATGATTTCGTCTTCAGATACATTGTAGCCCTGTCCCGTAGCGGGATTCTCTTTATGATATTCTTCGTGCTCATAGTCGTGATGGTGTGCTTCTTCAACCGCCTGACCGATGAATACAGCCGTAAGATTGGTGAAGATGAACGCCTGAATAGCCGCTACCAGCAACTCGAGGAAGAACATAAATATGGAGAATGCCAGCGATACCGGCACAAAGCCCCAGCCTGCCACCTTGCTCAGCGCACCGAAAATGAAGATCATCGAGATAACGCTCAGGATCACAATGTGACCCGCAAGGATGTTTGCAAAAAGACGGATCATCAACGCTACAGGCTTAATGAACAGCGAAATGATTTCGATGGGCACGAGCAGGAACTTGACACCCAAGGGCACTCCCGGAGGATTGAACAAGTGACCCCAGAAATGTTTGTTGCCACTGAAGATCATCACCAGGAAGGAAACCACTGCGAGGCAAGCCGTCACTGCTATATTACCCGTGAAGTTGGCGCCACCCGGCAACAGACCCAACAGGTTGTTGATCCAAATGAAGAAGAATATGGTCAGCAACAGGGGCATATAACGCATGTACTTGTGACCCAGGTTTGGTTTACCTACTTCGTCGCGTATGAAGCCAATCACCGGCTCCAGTGCATTCTGAAAACCAGTAGGCGCCGTCATGGTTCCATTCTTCTTATATTTTTTGGCCACGCTTGTCATGATCCACAGCAGCAGCACCACAGAGATGATCATGGACAAAACGTTCTTGGTAATAGAAAAGTCGATCAGGTTGTTTTTGGTAGCCGGATCATTTCCGTAAACGATTTTTTCCTTCATGCCATGCTCCAGATGGTAACCCATATGTTCTGCATGACCATGTTCGAATTTTGAAGCAGAGAATACATCAAAGCTTCCGGTGTTCTTGTTATAGACCATTACCGGCAATGCTATAGCCACCGGATGTTCATTTACATCGAAAAAATGCCAATAGTGCGAATCGCCAATATGGCCAAAGATCACTTCCGATGCGTCAAAGCCCTTTTTCTTTTCGCCGTGGGCACCATGCTCAGCGCCAGCTTCTGTTACATCAGCATTGTGCGGAGCCATATCCTCCTTCTCGTGGCTGCTCGCTTCCTGTGCAAAAGAAGGGACAGAAACGCTAAAGAGCGCGAAAGTCAATATCAGAAAAGAAAAGAAACGTCTAAAACTCATTAGATAGCCTTAAAATTCAGGTTTAAATTAGGCGAAAAACTATACCTCCCGCCAAATTTTGCGCAAAGATATGCGTTTTGGCTTCAAAAAAAAGTCTGTCAGAAAGATTTTAAAACGGCATTTCTATAATAGTTCCGGCGGCTCTTGATGTATCTTAAACATGTAAGACAATTGGGATATTGCCAGACAAAATTCTGCGGGCTTCCAAAGTAATAATGAGCCTTCAAAAGCTCCGGCACAACGACAACCAAACAGCTTTTGCGGGACAAGCTCAGGCTTTGCCGAATAAAAACAGCGACGGCAAAGGCACCCCGACGGGTTGTTAACCCGCCCTGGCCTTCCACCGTCGCTGTAGCAACAAGAATATTTAACGTACCAGCAGGGCCAATGCCTCGCGCGAAGTACTCGTCTGAACGACAAGCTGATAACTACCCGTGGGGATTTGCTGCAGATCAAGTTTCAGGGTGTGGACGCCGGTACTAAGAAGCTCCGTGGCTGGCCATCTCCGCACCGTTTTGCCGGTTACGTCCAACAACGACAGCCAAACCTGCCCGGGTCGAGAAAGATGAAAGCGCAACATAGTAAACTCGCTGGCAGGGTTAGGACCTGCTACCGCCGACAGAGCGGGAGCCGTTGGCAAACTGTTGACAACCGGTGTCGGAAATTTCAGGCGCATCAACATGTTCTGAGCGCTGCCGGAAGCGCCACTAAAACCAGAGAGCAGGATCTTACCGTTGCTTTGCAGCGCAAGTCCGGTGCCGTGTTGGCCGGTCGTGATCAATTTGTAAGACAGACGGCCATTGGTGCCAAAACCCGCAGTGGGCATACCATTAGCCTCAAATTGGAGCACTACCAGCGAGTCGCCGGTGGAGCTGCCCTGCACGTAGCCGGCAGCCAGCAGTTTACCGTTGGGCTGCACCAGCAGTGAGGGTGCTACTTCGTAAAACGCGCTATAACTGCCGCGTGCATAACCCGCAAGGCCAAAGCTGTTGTCCACCACACCAGAAGCCGTAATGCGCACCAGGCAGGGCTGATGCGCTGTTGATGGCGTACTCAGCACCACCGACATGACGATGCTACCACCGGGCAAAATCACCAGCTCTTCGCCGCCCCACATTTCCGGAGCAACGATACCATTGGGCGATGTAAGCATCAATCTGCCGTTGGTTCCGAAGCTGTTATCGATCGTGCCATTGGCATTGTATCTGGCAACGCCTACCTGCGGTACAGACGTCCAGGCTGCACCGCAGATCAATATTTTACCATCGGGCTGAATACCGAGACCACCGCCTTCTGAGCTTATGGTTTCGGCGGCATCATAACAAGACATCACTACCCCGTTGTTGCCGAAACCAGCATCGGGCAATCCCGTGCTGTCGAATCGCGCAATCACAAACTTGTCGTAAAGCTGTGAGCCTGCCACTACTATTTTGCCATCGCTTTGCACAGCCAGATTGGTTGCCCTAATTCGTTTTCCGCTCATAGATAGCGTCACAACGCCTGCTGTTCCGAAGTTGTTATCGGGGGCACCATTGGGTAAAAAACGCATGAGCACCAGCGACCAGTCTGTGGCCGAGAGTTGTCTTGTGCCCGCGGTCAGTATCTTTCCATTGGCTTGCAGCACTACTTTCCTGATACCTTCATCCACGGTAGCAGGAATCATAACCTTACCGGTACTGTTGAAGCTAAGGTCGGGCCCGCCAGAGGTATCAAATCGCGCCAGCACACTTTCCTGTTTGCCGGCGGTATTTTTGGCAAAGCCTGCGGCAATAATTTTTCCATCGGGCTGAAGGGCAAGGCTGTTAAATGCTTCGTTGCTGCCGTAGAAGGATGTAGTCGCCAGTCCGTACATGCCAAAAGAAGTATCCGGCGTTTGTGCGTGAAGGGTCGTTGTGCCTGCGGAAAGGCAGAGCAGGAATAAAAGTTTTTTCATAAGTCATAGTTTAGGAGATCAGTGTATGCCGTTGAAGACGAGCCAGACGCTGGAAATGTTAGCAAGCGAGTTGCAAGAAGGCGCCGTGCCTGGTTGACCGGTCAACGGTTGAGCGGTCAGCCCGTTCCGGTTCTGTCCGTATTTTTGAGCCGAAGAATGATGAAGCGATTTAAAGAAAACATCCACGACCGGTGTCTGCAGCTTGTCGGCGAAAAACTGAACCTCTTATTACAAAAGCAACAAGACCTTGCAGCCAGCGTGGCCGATGAAACCAAAAGCACAGCCGGCGACAAATATGAAACGGCGAGGGCGATGCTCCACATAGAACAGGAGCAGCTTGCACGGCAAATAGCCGAACTCAAAGCACAACTTTTTTCGCTTAACCTGATTGATCCCGGCACCACAACACAGCGCATTACATTGGGTAGCCTTGTCTGTGCTAACGATCATTATTACTACCTCAGTACAGCGCTCGGTAAGCTGCAATTCGAAGGCAAAACTATCTACACACTATCGCTACAATCGCCACTGGGTGCACAACTGAAAGGATTGAGTGCAGGGGATACTTTAGTGGTAAACGGAAAAAAGTTGACGATCACGACGGTAAGCTAATACTATGGGACTGGCAGAGCTCTTTTCACACCCTCAACCATTCCGCCCTGCGGGCAATCGCCTTCGCCAAACTTCAATTCCTTGATACCGCTTCATCAAGGCTCAAAAGCTGGGAAAATCCTTCCCTTGGCAAGGGAAGGTGCCCGCAGGGCGGAAGGGTTTTTGTCACGAATGCAAAAATCTGTTTCCCAACCACCCCGCCCTGAGGGCACCCCGCCTTAATAAGGCAGGGCTTGCCGAGCATCATTTCCTTGATAGGGCTTAATCAAAGCATAGCAGTTGGGAAAATCCTTCCCTTCACAAGGGAAGGTGCCCTATTGCTGTTGATGCGCTGATTTGTTGATTTGTTTTTTTGGTATCTCGTAGGTAGAATTTGTTTCCCAACCACCCCGCCCTGCGGGCACCCCGCCTTTATAAGGCAGGGAGTTGCCGAGCATCATCTCCTTGATAGGGCTTAATCAAAGCATAGCAGTTGGGAAAATCCTTCCCTTCAAAAGGGAAGGTGCCCGCAGGGCGGAAGGGTTTTGTCTGGATAATAGAATCTGTTCTTCAACCACCCCTAACAATCGGTAAAATTTCCCCGTCTTATATAGGTTGCAAAGATTTTTTACCCCTCACACATCTTTTATCATGTTGAAACCATTACTACTCGTTGCCGGTATAAGCTCAGTATTTGCTGCATCAGCACAAAATGTTCAGAGAAACGGACTGGCAGAAGAGTTTTCCGCTTCCACCTGCCATCCCTGCAAAGACCTTTACGATCAATATCATCCGGCGCTGGTGAGTATCAACGCCAATGATACCTCTGCTCATGTAAATGCCATCAGCTACCAGATGGACTACCCCGGCACGGGCGATGCGAGCTATAACCTGCATGCACAACAGCGCCACGATTATAATCTCGTATTAGGATTGCCCACCCTGCGCATCAACGGACAAGGCATCAATACTTCATCCACACAGGCACAACTTTACACTGCGCTCGACACCTCGAGAAACAAGCCCGCCCACATGAAGATCACCGGCAGTTATGAGGTAAATCTTTCTGCCCAGACACTTGATATCAACGTCAGTGTGCTCCCCCTCACGAACCTTACCGGCAAATACCGGGTGCATGTAGCCGTAGTAGAAAGACATTACACCAATCCCGCCAATACGGTCAATATGCCAGACTATTACTTTGTGATGCGCCGGATGTTCCCCGACGGAAAAGGCAAGGCCGAGTATAGCTGGTCGGCAAACACGGCAAAAACCTATCATTATAATCAGGCCTTTTCCATAAACAACCCGCCGGCTCAGGGCAGCTTCGATTTTTGGGGAAACCCGCTGATGAGCGATGTGATCGTATTTGTGCAGGATAGTGTAACGCGAGAAATTCTGCAATCGCAGCTTATTCTGCCACGTTCGCCGCTGTCGGTTCACGAAACTGATTTTGCACAGCAGGTTTTATGCTATCCCAATCCCGCGGACAACTACCTCTACTTTAGTTTCAGCAACAGCAAACCCATTGTCTGCGCTCTGCAGATGACCGACGCATCCGGCAGGCTGATGTATCAGGTTGAGGAGCATAGCTTTGCTGCGGGTGTCCATCAGTATGCTATCCCGACAGGTGGCTTTCCCAAAGGCTTGTATTTCATCACGCTTTCATCAGAACAGGGACGCATGACGCGAAAGGTTGTTATTGACCGATAAAGCTAATGTGCTAATATGCTAATGTGCTAATATGCTAATGTGCTAATATGCTAATGTGCTAATATGCTGATGTGCTAATATGCTGATGTGCTAATATGCTGATGTGCTAATGTGCTAATGTGTTGATGTGCTAATGTGTTGATGTGCTGATGTGAGAATGGGTGCCATGATGAAACGCTTTCCTGGAGACCCGGATCCCGATCTTTACATCTCCGCTGCAGGCAAACTCATCTAAAAACGCTGACCACTGCAGTGCCGGGCATTACTCTTGTATAAGGATAGTGAAGGTTTCACAATTCAAAAAAAGGAGTGATGCATCTCGTCCATGTTCTTGTAGTCAGTGCACTTGTTCTTGCAATAGTTTCTTCGCTCGTCATTGTCGCCGATATTATTGCGGGTCATCCGCAACACATGATGCTGATGAATTTTGTCTATCCCATCACAGCCTTATATGCCGGTCCGCTCGGACTACTGGTTTATTTTACCCTCGGCAGAAAATCCACCCGCCAAGCAGTTTTGCAGGCCACAGCCCGGGGGCAAAAGCCGCCACAACAGTCCAAACCCTTTTGGCAAAGCGTGGCTGTGGGTGCGCTGCATTGTGGCAGTGGCTGCACCCTGGGCGATATCCTGGCAGAAACCCTGCTGTTCTTTTTCCCTTTAGTATGGCTGGGCAGAAAACTATATGGAGCCTGGCTGATTGATTTCATCTTCGCCTTCATCATCGGCATCCTTTTTCAGTATTATGCCATCAAACCCATGCGCAAAATCTCTGCGGGCGACGCCCTCAAAGCCGCTCTTAAAGCCGATACCCTATCGCTGATCGCCTGGCAGATCGGTATGTATGGATGGATGGCCATAGCTACTTTTTTGATCTTTCATCATGAGCTCCGCGCCAGCGACCCTATGTTTTGGTGCATGATGCAGATCGGTATGCTTTGTGGTTTCCTTACGGCCTATCCTGTCAACTGGTGGTTGCTGCGCAAAAAGATCAAAGAAACGATGTAACCGCCCGGCGGAAGGGAAAATGTGCGGCACGCTTATGCATCACTAGAGGTCAGTTAAGCAGATATGTACGGCCTGAACCCTGTACAATTTTCTTTCGGTTGCATGATGAGTTATCGCTTAATCTATGAACATGGTCTCGGGTAGACCTATTTTGAGATGAACAAGAACCGGGAACAAACTCACCGTTGAAAGCACAGGGTTGTTTATCAAGCTTTTTTGCGATCATTTGTTTAATAGAAAAGGAGATTTTAAATTAGATTTCCTTCAATCCGAATTATGGACAATAAGACTCTATTCTTTAAGCTCTTCGATGCGAAAACTGAGACGGATATCAGTGAAATAATTGAGAATAATCCAAGCATCTTTCAACAGTCCAATTGGGCGCCAATTGGCGGAAACTTCAGTAACTATGGAATCATAGAGAATCAACAGTCAAATCCCATTGCTGCTTTAGTTGAAAAGGTAACCAACTCAATGGATGCCATTCTTACGAAGAAATGTTTGGAAGCAGGTATTCATCCTGAAAGTGATGAGGCCCCTAAGTCGATGGATGAGGCAGTGCAGCGATTCTTTCCAAACTATAAGAATTGGGACTTACCAACAGCAAGAAAGCAACAAGCGGAAGATATACAGGTGATTGCAGATGGACCGCCGAGAGATACATCAGTGATTGTTTATGATAATGGCGAAGGGCAACATCCAGAAGATTTCGAGAATACTTTCTTATCCCTTGTTCGTGGCAACAAGAACAAGATCATGTTTGTGCAAGGTAAGTACAACATGGGAGGCGCTGGATCAACTGTGTTTTGCGGAAAACATCGGTATCAACTGATTGCCTCGAAAAAATTTGATAACACAGGTGCATTTGGATTTACATTGATACGCATGCATCGCTTTACACAAGCAGAAGCAGAGCACAACAAGAATACCTGGTACGAGTTTTTGAAAATTGATGGTAAAATTCCTTCGTTTGATTTAGCAGGAGAGCTTGATTTGAAGCTATTCAACAGAAACTTCAAAGCTGGCTCTATCATCAAGATGTATTCTTATCAGTTCCCCAGTGGATATTCAGGATTTGCGCAGGACTTAAATCAAAGTTTCAACGAGTTTTTATTTCAGCCTGTGCTGCCTGTTTACACAGTTGACAAGAAGGAGCGTTATCCTAATAACAATGTTCTTGAGTTGGATTTGTTTGGACTGAAGCGCAGGTTGGAGGACGACAATAAGTACATTGACAAGTTCTTTTCAGAATCTTACGAGGAGCCGAAGACCTTTGGGAAGATGAAAGTCACCTGCTATGTCTTCAAAGCAAAGGTTGGCGATAACGATGTAAAGAAAACAAAAGAGAATATCCGCCGACAGTTCTTTAAGAACAACATGAGTGTGATGTTTTCGCTGAACGGACAGGCGCATGGACATTATACTTCAGAGTTTATTACGCGCCAATTGAAGTTCAATTTGCTCAAAGACTATTTGCTGATTCACGTGGATTGCACTGCCATGAATTACGATTTCCGCAAGGAACTATTCATGGCTTCGCGTGACAGGCTCAAGCAAGGAGAAGAGTCGAATTACTTACGCGAATATTTAGGCAAGCAACTTAGAAAGAGCCAATTAGACGAAATCAACAAACAACGGAAAGACGCCATCGGATTTGAAAGCGAAGATACTAGCGAACTGCTCAAGTCATTTGCGAAGAATCTTCCCAAAGACAGCGAACTATATAGGCTACTAGAAAACACCCTAAAGCTCGAAGACAAGAAAAAGGAGAAGACACCGCAGAGGGAGCAAAAGCAGCATAAAGAGAAGGAAGAAAAGCCTTTCAACCCGCAGCGTTTTCCGAGCTTTTTTCGTTTGTACAAGAACGGCTCGGATGCGAAGCCAATTCCTGTGCCCATAGGCGGCGAGAAGTCATTAAAGTTCGAAACCGATGTAGAGGATCATTATTTTGACAGAACAGAAGAACCGGGTGATCTGCAGGTTTCCGTTTTAACTGTAAAACAAAATGAAACGGACGGAGGAGACAAGCAAGGAGAGGTAAAGGAACCTGCAGAACTATTCAATATTGTAAAATCTAGCCCGAATAAAGGGACTATAAAAATCACGTTTGCGCCAAACAGCGAATTAAGACAAGGAGACGAAGTGCAAGTACAAGCCTCTCTGAAAGGTGCGGGAGATGACTATCAGGATGAAATAGTTTGGCTGAAAATTGTGGAGCCGGAGGCACCGAAGGAAAAGACACCCAAAAAGGAGGAAGATGACTTTGAACATCTTGGGCTGCCTAAGCTAGAAAAAGTTTACAAAGAACAGTGGGGCGATCTGCCGTTTCAAATGGATTATGATACGGTAATGTTCCCCTTGGGTGCAGGAGATAAGCTCGAAGCAATCTATGTAAACCTTGATAGCAATGTCTTTTTAAATTATCGTAGCAAACAAAAAAGTCAAGATCAAATCACACTTGCACAGAAGCGGTACCTGACCTCGGTTTACTTTCACTCGTTGTTTCTCTATATGATTACGAAGCGGAAGAACTACTCGTTAGTGATTACCAAAGACGGGCAAGATGCTGAAGATGTAACCGTCGATCAATACATACAAGACGTGTTTGATAGTTACTACTCCGATTTCCTTTTGAATTTTGGGATGGAGCAACTAATGAATAGTTTAGAAGATTAATTATGAATTCAGCCGCATTTCAGCTAGGGCAAGAAATCAATAATCGTAAAGTTCCATACATTCTGCACAAAGACCTATGGGATAAGTTCGTATACCCCGGACTAGACATAGATTTTTCAAATTGGAACTCTATAAAGTATTTGAATGACAATGGTTCAGCATTTAACGAAGAAGTTGATAATCTGCCCTCCGATATGGGAGGACTTTATCTTTTCTACATCAAGTGTGTTATTATCAAGGGTATTACCGAGTTTCCCTTTTATATAGGACGCGCGCAGCTGACTGAAGGTCAAAATATAAAAAAGAGAGTCAAGGAATACTTTCAAAAATACTCTAGAGATGATGAGAGAACTAAGATTTACCGCATGTTGAATTTGTGGGGGAAAGATCTACACGTAGCTTACTACCCATTGCCCGATAACGATGTTATCGTAAATCTTGAGAGGGATATTATTAATTCATTACTACTCCCGATGAACGACTTGATACCCGATAAAACTATTAAACAAGCAATTAAAGCATTCGAGCAATGAAAATACCTGCGATTAGAGCAAAAATAGGCGATTGGACATATTACGTGACAACCTTGACATTTGAACAAGTCAATAATTTCGTGTCCAAAGTTGACGAGCAATTGCATCGAAGTGAAGGGTTAAAGGAACTTATTCAAAGAAGTATTACAAACAATTATCTGAGCATAAAGAACTACATACTGAATCAGCCAGAGCTGTTTTTCAATGCTCTTGTCTTGGCAGTCTACGATGATTATCCGAATTGGTTAGAAGTCGAAGTTAAATATAGCGACGATGAACAAACGTATCAGCTGGGATTACTTGATTTTCCTGGAGAGCATAAAATTTTTCCGCTAGATGGTCAGCACCGCGTTGAAGGTATCAAAGCCGCTTTAGCTGAAAATCCCAACGTAGGTAATCAACAAATCGCTGCAATTTTTGTCGGACACAAAAACGATGAACAGGGAATGCGTCGAAGCCGCAGGCTTTTCTCAACACTCAACCGTTACGCTAAGCCTGTAACGATGGATGACATAATTGCACTTGATGAAGATGATAGCATCGCAATCGTGACAAGGGAGCTTTTGGAAACTTTTGATCTTTTTACTTTGAATCGGGTAACAAAGAATAAAAATAAAGCCATCCAAGAAAATGATAAGCAGTCCTTTACTTCAATAATAACGTTATACGATTGCAATTACGAACTTCTTAAGGTTTTCCGAAGGAAGAGAAAATTGGATGCTCCAGACGAGGTTAGGGATAAAAAAACGCTGACGGAATATCTCAAGTTTCGCCCAAGCGATCCAGAGGTCGAGCTATTCCATTCTTTTTGCTTAGAGTATTGGAGTGCCTTTGTTTCCTCATTCGATGTCGTTCAAAGCTATTTAGGAGAAAAATCAGCACATCCTGCACGCCATTTTCGCAACTCAGCGAACGGGGGAAATCTTTTATTTAGACCTGTAGGTTTGTACCCAATGGTTCAAGCGAGTATTGAAATCTATAAGAGAAGCTCAGAACCCTTCAAGGTGATTTTTGAACGAATGAATCAAATTAATCTATCAATAGATAGTATGCCTTGAGTAAATGTTGTATGGAACCCCTACGAGAATACAATGATCATGGGCGCGCAAGGTCTAACAAAGTTGCTCCTAATGTTTTTATACGGAAATAACATTTTAAGAGCCCATGAACTCAAAAATCTAAAAACCAAGTATGCAGCCGCAATTACCTACACTGGGGATGTAAATTCTGTTTTGGAAGGACTCTAGATTTACCAAATGTCTTTTGAAAGGAAATATTCTTGGAAGCCCGTGCTAAAACATCGGTAGAATCATTGCGGTGGGTTTTTCATGAACGGAAATAATGAAAAGTCTTCGCCTAAATGAAACACGCCGCACACCCCTCCGCTTCCGCATCATCAAGAATGTCCATTAAATAAGGTGATTTAAATTCGTCGCTGCTTCTGTTTACGTATTCTTCTTTTATTTGTTTCACTCTTTCCGGCTGCATTAGTTCGCGCAGGCTCTCTGTTGCATTCCAGGTAAAGCCAGCTTTTTCGTCCTCATAATCCATCGCCATTTTAAAGCGTTCCGGATGCTGTTCTAACAACCAAACCCATTCTATCTTTTGCTGAAAAAAGCAGAAATAGCAACCAGAGCGACTGCGTGCGTATTGTCCCTTCTTTCCCTCTACTTCGAAGTCCACCTTGTTATAATAAGCCGGAACGCCCACACAGCTATCCTCCAATATCTGAAAAATATCTTTTCGAATCAAGACCTCCTCATTTTCCAGCAACGGGAAATAAGTTTCAGTAGCTAATGGATAGTTCGCTGTTTTCAGGAACTCGAAAATGAGATAGTTGGTTTCTTTGATGCCTGCATCCAAAAGCTGATTCAGCTTATTGCTTTGGATAAAACCTGCATCAGTTGGCTTCGTTAATATGGAAACAATACGGTTTTTGGCTTTGCCTAAGTCAACTTGCTCCGGCAAGGAGGCAACCATTTCTAAATTGCTATTGGAAAGAAACTTGTTGATGACATCTTCGCTCCAGATGTTTCTACGGAAAGGAAAAATAGATTGAATGTTGGGCTTGCGCGAAATATAGCCTTCACGTTCTTCATCGCCACGAATGCCTACATAATACACTACCGGATCATCTGCCACATACTTTTCAAAAGGAACAAGTTTCAGATTCTTGGTACACCAACGAGCATTGGAAGATGGTAAATAGCCGCCATACAGCTTCATGAAATGGTCGAAAGGATCGATATGACTTTCTTCAGCACCACGCAACACTTTTATCTTCTTTCCCAAAAAGTTTTCGAGCCGCTCTATGAGTTGGTAGGTTTCGTCCATCTCTTTACCAGTGTC
>OFIS01000463.1_pt1 | contig 22177 bp, 20 predicted proteins | sample 1775071 | NCBI WGS metagenome assembly OFIS01 (sample SAMN08195774, study PRJEB24354) | sludge metagenome | isolation source: sludge from phenol fed wastewater aerobic bioreactor C | place: India: Nagpur | collected 2016-09-17
ATGCACAAGATCCAGGAGCGGCCGATGGTGATCGGCGGCAAGATCGAAGTGCGGCCGATGATGTATCTGGCGCTGTCCTACGATCACCGCATCGTCGACGGCCGCGAGGCGGTTACCTTCCTCGTGCGCGTGAAGGAAAATCTCGAGGATCCGGCGCGGCTGGTGCTGGATCTTTGATCTAGCTGCGGGTGTAACCATGGCGTCTGACGATTCAGACAATCGACCGCCATGGATGCCACCCTTCGATGTGTCCGATCGGCCTCCGACTTGGGATCAAGACGAGGCCGATTGGCTCATTGGCAAGTATGCGCTGGTCGGGATCACATATTTGGAGTCAGACGGGGTCACCGAAAAAGGCAACGCGCAATATCACGGAAGGGTCGTCTCGGCGGATCGCGAAAAAGGCATAGCGATCGCGTGTGAGGGGAAATGGGCGGGCCACACCATGGGCTTGCCGCCTGTGCTGAACACCTTTCGTTTCGCAAAACCAGGAAAGTATGAGCTCTATTCGACCGGCGAAGTCATCTCAGACCCCGATGTACTCGCCACATGGTCGATCACCGCAGCACCTAAGGCGTCTTGAGGTAGGGACCTAAATTCATGGCTTACGATCTCATCGTTATCGGCACCGGCCCCGGCGGCTATGTTTGTGCCATCCGCGCGGCGCAGCTCGGGCTGAAGACCGCCGTCGTCGAGAAGACCTCCTTCGGCGGTACCTGCCTCAACATCGGCTGCATTCCGTCTAAAGCGCTGCTGCATGCCTCCGAGCTGTTCGAGGAAGCCGGGCATTCCTTTGCCAAGATGGGCATCGGCGTGCCCGCGCCGAAGCTCGATCTGCCGACCATGCTCAAGTTCAAGCAGGACGCCATCGACGGCAACGTCAAGGGCGTCGACTTCCTGTTCAAGAAGAACAAGATCGATGCGCATAACGGTTTCGGCCGCATCGTCGCGCCCGGCAAGGTCGAGGTGAAGGCCGCCGACGGCAAGACGACGACGCTGGAGACGAAATCGATCGTCATCGCCACCGGCTCGGACGTGGCGAAGCTGCGCGGCATCGAGATCGACGAAAAGCGCATCGTGTCCTCGACCGGCGCGCTGTCGCTGCCGGAAGTGCCGAAGCATCTGCTCGTCATCGGCGCCGGCGTGATCGGCCTGGAGCTCGGCTCGGTGTGGCGCCGTCTCGGCGCCAAGGTGACGGTGGTGGAATTCCTCGACGGCATTTTGCCCGGCATGGACGGCGAAGTGCGCAAGCAGAGCCAGCGCCTGCTGGAAAAGCAGGGCATGACTTTCAAACTGTCGTCCAAGGTTACGGGCGTCGATTCATCCGGCAAGACTTTGAAGGCGACCATCGAGCCGGCGAAGGGCGAGGGCAAGGCCGAGACCGTCGAGGCGGACGTCGTGCTCGTCTCCACCGGCCGCGTGCCTTACACCGACGGCCTCGGGCTCAAGGAGCTCGGCGTCAAGATGGACGAGCGCGGCCGCGTCGTCACCGATCATTATTACGCGACCAGCGTGCCGGGCATCTGGGCCATCGGCGATGTGATCGCCGGCCCGATGCTGGCGCACAAGGCCGAGGACGAAGGCGTTGCCGTCGCGGAAATGCTGGTCGGTCAGGCCGGCCATGTGAACTATGACGTGATCCCGGCGGTTGTTTACACGATGCCGGAGATCGCCTCGGTCGGCAAAAGCGAGGAAGACCTCAAGGCCGCCGGCGTCGCTTACAATGTCGGCAAGTTTCCGTTCACCGCGAACGGCCGCGCCAAGGCGAACCAGCAGACCGACGGCTTCGTCAAGGTCATCGCCGACGCCGCCACCGATCGCGTGCTCGGCGTGCATATCGTCGGTTCGGACGCCGGCAACATGATCGCCGAAGCCGCCATCGTCATGGAATTCGGCGGCGCCGCGGAAGACATCGCCCGCACCTGCCACGCGCATCCGACTTTGCCCGAGGCGGTGAAGGAAGCGGCCATGGCGGTCGCCAAGCGCGCGATTCATATGTGAGGTAACGGCCTCATGGTGAGGAGCCGGGCGCAGCCCGGCGTCTCGAACCGTGTGGCCGCCCATCCTTGCGTGCTTCCAATATTCTGTCATGGCCGGGCTTGTCCCGGCCATCCTCGTCTTTAGCTTAAGATGAAGACGTGGATGCCCGGCACAAAGCCGGGCATGACGGAGATTTCATGCGCCGACTGCTCCGCCCGCTCTGGGTGTTCCTCGCCGTGCTGTTCCTCATCGAGGCATGGCTGTGGGATCACCTGTCGCCGGTGGTCGCGCGGATCGTCGGGATCATTCCGTGGGCCAGGCTGAAGCGGAAGCTGGCGCAGGCCATCGAGCGGCTGCCGCCCTGGGCGACATTGATCGTCTTCGTCGTGCCGCTGGCCGTCCTGCTTTTGCCGCTGAAGTTTCTCGAGGTCTATTTCCTTGCCACCGGGCAATGGCTCGGCGCCATCGCCGTTATCATTGTGGCCAAGCTCGCCGGCGTCGGCGTTACCGCCTTCATCTTCGATGTGACGCGCGACAAGCTGTTGCAGATGGCGTGGTTTCGCAAGCTCTACGAATGGCTGCTGCGCGTGCGCGCCTGGGCGCACGCCATCACCGAGCCGGTGCGTTTCCGCATGAGGCAACTCGCCGCGAGGCTGCGCGGCGAGGGCGGCAATCGCTTCCTGCGCTGGGTGTCGCGGCTGCGCCGCGCCGCCTTCCGCCGCGCGAACTGATCGGTCAGTGCGCGCCGCCGGCGTGCAGCAGGAAGTCGAGCGCATGCGGCGCCCAAAGGCCGAACGCCGAGAAAATCACGCCCACGAGCCCGACCAGCCCTGACAGCCAGCCGAGCACCGCCATGCCGGTGATGATTTCGGCCGAGGCCAGCACAATGCCGATCTGGAACGCGGCCGAGCCGAGCTCGAACTGGTGATAACGCGCGAGCTGATAATCCCGCTGATGCTCGTAATTCTCGGCCTGTTCGCGTAATTCCTTGCGGCCGTCCTTTTCCTTGGGGTCGGAGTCGTAACGCACCACGGTCGCGCGCCAGGTTTCGATCTGCTTCTCCATCGCCGCCTTGATTTCGGGCTTTTCGATCGAGGGCGCAATGGCGGCGAGGTTATCCGCCGACGCGCGCAAGGTGGTCTGGCGGATGGTCTTGGCCTGAAAGAAATTCCAGGTGTCGGACGCCTTGATATTGAGGCTGATGCTCTCGGTCTGGGCGCTCTTGCCGAGCGTCTCGGAGAAGGCGAGAAACAGCGCCAGCACCGAGATCAGCAGCGCGATCTTTTTATTACCGCCGTGGGAGGCGTGTTCCGCGTGTTCGGCGTGTTCGAGGTTTTCGTGCGCAGACATAGGTCGTCGTCCCCTGTTTGATGGCGAACGATGATCGCCGGGGCGATGGCGCGCAAGGGCAGGGCGGCGTTGTCGACGATGATATTACGATGACGCCCGCGGATGGGCGCTGGCATAAACTTCGAGTAAACGAGCGCTGTCCACGGCGGTATAGATCTGCGTGGTCGACAGCGAGGCGTGGCCGAGCAGCTCCTGGATCGAGCGCAGGTCGCCGCCGCGCGCCAGCAGATGCGTGGCGAAGGAGTGGCGCAGCGCATGCGGCGTCGCCGTCTCCGGCAGGCCGAGTGCGCCGCGCAAGGTCGCCATCGCCAGTTGCACGATGCGCGGCGACAGCGGTCCGCCCCGGGCGCCCAGAAACAGCGGCCCGTCCGCCGGCAGGTCGTAGGGGCACAGCGCGATGTAATCGGCGATGGCTTTGGTGACCTGAGGGAGGACGGGCACCATGCGCGTCTTGTTGCCCTTGCCGTTGACGGTGATGGCGTCGCCGCCGGTCACACCGGCGTCGCCGCGCTTGAGGCCGAGCGCCTCGGAAATGCGCAGGCCGCAGCCATAGAGCAGCGCCAGCACGGCGGCATCGCGCGCCAGGATCCAGGTCTCGCGATCCTCGCCGGCGCGCAGATCGATGTCGGTCATCTGCTTCGCCGCGGTCGCGGGCAGGGGCTTGGGCAAGGTCCGGCCCGCCTTCGGCGCGCGGATGGCGGCGAGCGCCCCCACCTTGCCCTTGCCGTTGCGCTCCAGGAACCGGACGAAGGAGCGCGCCCCGGCCAGCGCGCGCATCAAGGTGCGGTTGCCGGCGCCCTCGGCACGGCGCGACGCCATGAAGGCGCGAACATCGGCCGGGGTGATTTTCGCCAGCGATTTCAGCGACGGCGGCCCGCCGAGGTGATCGGCCATAAAGCCGAGGAACTGGCCGACATCGCGCTCATAGGCTTCCAGCGTTTTCGGCGACATGCGCCGTTCGGCGCCGAGATAGGCGCGCCAGCGGCCGATTTCGGCGACAACGTCCGGAGCGATGGCGAGCGGCAGTCCCATATGAACCGGGAGGGTAAGAGACCCGCCCTTACCCTTCCTTAAAGGCCCGGAATCGGCCAGACCCCTCCCATGGCTACCCGTGTCGTCGATGTTCTGGTGCCGGTGGCGCTCGACCAAGCCTATTCCTACCGGGTTCCGGCGGGAATGGAGGTCGCGCCCGGCGATGTCGTCGCCGTGCCGCTCGGCCGGCGCGGCGAGACTGTCGGCGTGGTCTGGGCCGAAAACCCCAATCCCGCCCCCGGCCTGCACAACCGCCTCAAGGACATCGAGGCGAAGATCGACGTGCCGCCGCTCAAGGAAGAGCTGCGCACCTTCGTCGACTGGGTCGCCGGTTACACCTTGTCGTCGCGCGGCATGGTGCTGCGCATGGCGCTGCGCATGGGCGACAATCTCGGCCCCGCGCGCGAGCGCGTCGGCGTGCGTCTCGTCGGCCCGCCGCCGCAGCGCATGACGGTGGCGCGCCAGCGCGTGCTCCGCGCGCTCGAGGACGGTATGGTGCGCGCCAAGGGCGACGCCGCGCGCGAAGCCGGCGTCTCGACCGGCGTCATCGACGGCCTGGTCGATGAAGGCACGCTGGAAACCGTGGTGCTGCCGCCGGAGAAGGTGTCGCGCCAGCCCGATCCGGATTTCCGCAAGCCCGAGTTCTCGCTCGGTCAGCTTGCCGCCGCCGATGCGCTGCGCACGACGGTCGATCAGGGCGGCTACACCGTGTCGCTGGTCGATGGCGTCACCGGCTCGGGCAAGACCGAAGTGTATTTCGAGGCAGTCGCGGAGAACATCCGCAAGGGCCGGCAGACATTGATCCTGATGCCGGAAATCGCGCTCACCGGGCAATCGCTCGATCGCTTCACCGCGCGCTTCGGCACCCGGCCGGCGGAGTGGCATTCGCAACTGTCGCCGCGCCTGCGCGCGCGCACCTGGGCCGCGGTGGCGGAAGGCGAGGTGTCGGTGGTCGTCGGCGCGCGCTCGGCGCTGTTTCTGCCCTATGCCGATCTCGGCCTGATCCTCGTCGATGAAGAGCACGAGCAGGCCTACAAGCAGGAAGACGGCGCGCGCTACAATGCGCGAGACATGGCCGTGGTGCGCGGCTCCATCGCCAAAATTCCGGTGGTGCTCGCCTCGGCGACGCCCTCGGTCGAATCCGAGGTGAATGCGCGCAAGGGCCGCTATCGCCGTTTGCATCTGCCCGAGCGTTTCGGCGGCGCCTCGCTGCCGCATGTCGAGGCCATCGACCTTACGCGCGAAGGGCCGCCGCGCGGCCGCTTCATCGCGCCGCGTCTCGCCGAAGCCGTCAACAACACGCTGGAGCGCGGCGATCAGGCGCTGCTGTTCCTCAATCGCCGCGGCTACGCGCCGCTCACTCTATGCCGCGCCTGCGGCTTCCGCCTGCAATGCCCGAACTGCGACGCCTGGCTGGTCGATCATCGCTTCCGCAAAAGGCTGATCTGCCATCACTGCGGCTACAACATGCCGCCGCCGAATGACTGCCCGAACTGTCACGCCACCGAGAGCTTCGCCGCGGTCGGGCCCGGCGTCGAGCGGCTGGAGCAGGAAGCGGCCGACCTGTTTCCCGACAAGCGCATTCTCATTCTGTCGAGCGACGTCGTCGAATCGATGGAGCGGCTGCGGCAGGAACTGGATGACGTCGCCGACGGCAAGTTCGACATCATCGTCGGCACGCAGCTGGTGGCGAAGGGTCACCATTTTCCCAAGCTCAACCTGGTCGGCATCGTCGACGCCGATCTCGGCCTCGGCAATGGCGATCCGCGCGCGGCGGAGCGCACATTCCAGTTGCTGCATCAGGTGGTCGGCCGCGCCGGCCGCGAGGACAATCGCGGCGTCGGCTTCCTGCAGACCCATCAGCCCGAGCATCCGGTGATGAAGGCGCTGATCCTCGGCGACCGCGAGAAGTTCTACGAGACGGAGATCGCGCTGCGCGAGGCGTCGGGCTATCCGCCCTTCGGCCGGCTTGCCGGCATCGTTGTTTCCGCTGACGACAAGCACGACGCCGAAGGCTACGCCAAGGCGCTGGCGAAATCCGCGCCTTACATCGAGGCGGTGCGCGTGCTCGGCCCCGCCGAAGCGCCGGTCGCCGTGGTGCGCGGCCGCCATCGCTTCCGGCTGCTGATCAAGGCGCCGCGCGAATTCAACCTGTCGGCTTACTTGCGTGATTGGCTCAGCGTCGCGCCGAAGACGCGCGGCAGCATCAAGATGGACGTCGATGTCGATCCGATGAGTTTTTATTAGTTGGCCGCGCGCTTGCCGGCCTGCTGGTTGATGAGCAGGCTGCCGAGCACGATCGCCGCGCCGAGCGACTGCACCCACGTTGGCACGAAGCCGCGGATCGATGCATCGAGCGCGAAGGCGACCATCGGGATCAGCAAGAAGAAGGGTGCCACTGCGGGAGCGCCCGCCTTCTCGACGCCGTGAAACCAAAGCGCATAGGCGATCGAGGTGCCGATCAGCGCGACATAGGCATAGGCGGCGATGCTCGCGACATCGAGCGAGGCCGGCACATCGCCGATGAAGGCCGCCAGTGCGGCGAGTTCGACGCCGCCGATGACGAGTTGCCAGGCAGTGAATTCGAGCAGCGGGATCGGCCGGCCCCAGCGATTGAGCAGAACGCCGCCCAACGCCAGCGACATCGCGGCGATCAGGCCGGCGACCGCGCCGACAAAATCGAGCACGATCTTGCCGCCGGTGAGCAGGATCATCACGCCGACGGCGCCGAGCACGACGCTGGTGAGCCGCAGCCATGTCGGCCGCTCGCCGAGCAGCGGCCAGGCGATCAGCACGGTGATGATCGGACCGAGCGATTGCAGCGTGCCGGCGACGCCGCCGGGCAGGCGCTCGGCGGCGATGAACAGGAACGCGAACACGATGCCGCAATTGAGCGTGCCGAGCAGGGCCACCTTGCCCCACCATTCGCGCGGCGGCAGCTCGTTGTAGAACAGCAGCAGCGGCAGACCGCCGCCGAGCGCGCGCACCGCGCCGGTGAAGATCGGGTTATGCGGCAGCACCATGCTGACGAAAATATAGGTGGTGCCCCAGATCGCGGCGGCGAGAGCGGCGGATAATTTCGGGTTCAGGCCTGAAAGCATTGCTTAAAAATGCGCCGCCGCCCGGGCCGGGCGGCGCGGACGAACGGACGTTTCCCTTGGAGATTATGCGGCCACGGACGCGGCCAATGAGAGCCATGAGATAAGGCGGGCCGGGCGCCGGCGAAAGCCGAGGGCCTCGCGCCCGGCGCAGGGCAGCCCGCTATTTTCGCCTATGCGACTTAGGATGGATGCCCCGCTTTCGCGGGGCATGACACGAAGGTCCTACGTCTCGTGCAGCTTGCGCGCGCCTTCGACACTGGCGGCGTAGCGTATCAGCGGCGGCTTCAAGCCCGCGGCGACGAGTTCGTGACGCACATTCGGCCTCGCGGCGGCGAAGTACACTTCGGTGCCGCCCTTGCCGAGCTTCCTGACGAAAGAATGCAGTGAGCGGGCCGCCGTGGTGTCGATCAGCGGCACGTCGGTGAAATCGAGAATGAGAAGTTTCGGCGGCCGGCCGATGCGCTCCAGCGCGGTCAGCACATGCGCGGTGGCGCCGAAGAAGAACGCGCCGCTGATGCGATAGACGATCACATCGCGCTCACTGGCGGCGTCGGCATCGTATTTGCCGGTGTCGGCCGCGTCGGCGACGTCCTCGAGACCGCCGGCCTTGATATCGACCGACTCGGCCATGCGGTGCAGGAACATGAAAGAGCCCAGCACCACGCCGACGGCGATGCCGGTCAGCAGATCGACGAAGATGGTGAGCAGGAAGGTCGCGAGCAACACGACGGCGTCACCGCGCGAGGTGCGGATCAGCGACCAGAACTCTTCCTTTTCCGCCATGTTCCAGGCGACGATCAGCAGCACGGCGCCGAGCGCCGCCAGCGGGATGTAGCCGACCAGCGGCGCCGCCACGGCGAGGAACAGCAGCAGATAGAGGCAGTGCAGAATGCCGGAGATCGGCCCGCGCGCGCCGGAGCGGATATTGGTCGCGGTGCGCGCGATGGTGCCGGTGACGCAGATGCCGCCGAACATGACGGACGCGATATTGGCGACGCCCTGTGCGCCGAGTTCGGCGTTGGAACGATGACGGCGGCCGCTCATGCCGTCGGCGACCACCGCAGACAGCAGCGATTCGATGGCGCCCAGCAGCGCGATGGCGAAGGCGTCCGGCAGAACGGCCTGCAGCTTGGCCATGCTGAAGGTCGGCAGCGACGGCGCCGGCAGCGTGCGCGGGATTTCTCCGAAGCGCGAGGTCACGGTGGCGACATCGAGGTGCAAGGCAAAGCAGAGCAGCGCCGTCACCGCGATGGCGATCAGGAAACCCGGCCAGCTCGGCCGGTAGCGGCGCAGCACGACGATGATCGCCAGTGCCAGGGCTGTGATGCCGACGGTCTGCCAGTTGATCGTCGATATCGCGGCGGCGATGGCTTCGAGCTTGGGCAGCAGCGCCGACGGTTCTTTCGCCATGTCGAGGCCGAGCACGTCGCGAAACTGGCTGGCGGCGATGATCACGGCGATGCCGGCGGTGAAGCCGACCGTCACCGGCATGGGGATGTATTTGATGTAGGTGCCGAGGCGGAGCAGGGCGACCGCGAGCAGGATGAGGCCGGCCAGAATCGTCGCCAGCGCCAGCCCGTCATAGCCATGGCGTTCGACGACGGAAGCAACGAGGCCGATGAAGGCGCCGGCCGGCCCGCCGATCTGGAAGCGGCTGCCGCCGATCAACGAGACGAAGAAGCCACCGGCAATGGCGGTGTAGAGCCCGCGCTCGGGCGACACGCCGGAGGCAATGGCGATGGCCATCGACAGAGGCAGCGCCACCACCGCGACCGTGAGACCGGCGATGGCGTCGGCGCGCAGGTCGGCCCAGCCATAGCCTTCACGGAACACCGTGATCAGCTTGGGCGTGAACAACTGGACAAAAGTCGGCGCGGCGGGGGAGTGCCCGGACATGATGGACCCTATGGGGGAAGTTCTGTCAGCATGACGCTTCGGAGGGCCGTCGCGCAACTCCGAAATACTCCGTAGCCGCGCCAAAGGATTCACGCCTATCGGCGCTGTACGGCCGGCCGCAGCAGGACGCTGGCCGCCGCGGCGAAAATGAGAACGAAGCCGATGCCGTCGGCGAGGGTCGGCCGCTCGCCGAGCAGCACGATCGAGGCCGAAACGCCGACCACCGGCACCAGCAAGGCGCCGATCGACGCCGTCAGCGGTGACAGCCGTCCCACGATCGACCACCACAGAAAATGGGCAAGGCCGACGCCGAACAGACCGATATAGGCCAGCGCCAGGATCGAGGACGTGCTGATCGGCCACAGCCGCGGCACGCCCTCGAAGATCAGCGTGCCCGCCAGCAGGAAGCAGAAGCCGAACAGCAGTTGCCAGGCGGCGTTGGCGAGCGGCGGCACCGTGACGTGCTGCCACTTCATATAGACCGTGCCGAAGGCCCAACTGACCGCCCCGGTGAAGGCATAAAGCACGAAGGCCGGGAAGCCGTCGGCGAACAGCGGCCCGACCAGGATGACAATGCCGGCGACGCAGAGCGTCAGCGCGATGGTGCGGAGGCGGTCGAGCCGCTCGTGCAGCAGCAGCACGCTGAAGACGGCGACCCAGATCGGCATCGTGTAGGCGATGATCACGGTGCGCGAGGTCGCGCCGTGAAGCTGGGAGAACGCCATCAGGATGTGGAAGGCGCCGACATTGAAGAAGCCGCCGGCCATCACATGAAAGCGTTGCCGCCGCGGCACGGTGAGATCGTATCCGGCGGCCTTCGCGGCGATGAACAGAACGGCCGCGCCGAGCCCCGTGCCGGCCATGCGCAAGGTCCACGGCGCGATATCGCGCAACGCCGTCGCCGTGGCGATCCACATGAAGCCCCAGGCGAAGGCCAGAAGCACGACCAGCAACCGCGCCGTGCCCGCGCCCGATGTGGATCCGCTGTCCGGTTGCCGCTGCACCATGCGCCCTGTCCCCGGTGCCCGCGCCGCGGCGGCCGGGAAGGCCGCCTCAGATCTCGCGGGAGGTCACCGGCATGACGGTGACGATCGTCTCCGGCATATACGGCTTCTGCACGATCGGCGCATCTTTTAGTTCAGGGGGCAGCGAAGCGCCTTCGCCGTAACCGGTGGCGAATGCGAAGGGCACTTTCATCTCGCGCAGCCGCATGGCGACGGGAATGCTGTTCTCGAAGCCCAGATTGATGTCGAGCAGCGCGAAGTCGATCCTGCCGCCGTCGAGAATCTTCATCGCCTCGCTCACCGTGCCCGCCAGCTCGACGCGCCTGGCGCCGAGCCGCGTCATGATCTGCTCGGCATCCATGGCGATGATGAGATTGTCCTCGAGCACCATGACGTTGCCCGAGAACATGGTCTTGTCGTCCTTGACCGGACGGGCGTGGCGCGCATCGCCGGCGCGGCGAACGGGCGTAACGAAGCGCGCCGGGATGACGAGGCGAACGCGCAGGCCGAGCAACTCGTAATGGATTTCGGATTCGCCGGCGAGGTCGTAGGGGATCGAGCGCTCGATGATGGTGGTGCCGAAGCCGCGCCGCGTCGGCGGCGTCACCGGCGGGCCGCCGCTCTCCTGCCAGGAGATGATGAGCTGGCCGGCGTCGCCCAGCTGCCAGGTGATGTTGACGACGCCCGAAGAGTCGCACAGCGCGCCGTATTTCGCCGAGTTGGTGACGAGTTCGTGGACCACGAGCGCCAGTGTCGAGAAGGCCTCCGGTTCGAGCGCGACGTCCGGGCCCTTGTCGATGACGCGTTCGGCCTTGCCGCCGAGATAGGCGGCGGTTTCCTCGGCGACCAGCGTGCGCACGCTGCCGGGGCCCCAGTTGGTCTTGGTGATGAGGTCGTGCGCGCGCGCCAGCGCCTGGATGCGGCCGCCGACCACGGAGGCGAATTCCTCGGCCGTCATCGTCGAGTTCTTGCCCTGATTGATCAGGCTGCGGATGAGACTGAGGATGTTGCGGACGCGGTGGTTGAGCTCGGCGATCAGCAGCTCCTGGCGCTCCTGCGCGCTCTTGCGCTCCTTCTCGGCGGCGTCGGTGAGGCGGAAGATCACTTCCAGCAGCGTCATGCGCAGGGAAGAGGCGATGCGCAGATCGGATTCGCTCCAGTGCGCCGATTGCCCGCGCACGACCTGCCGCCACAGTTCGAAGCTCTTGCGCGGCGTCAGGCGGTCGCCGAGCGGACCGGCGGTCACCGGCTTGTTCGGATCGCCGGCCCAGTGCACCGAGCGCGCCATCTCGTTGCGGAAGAACACCAGATAATCCGGCGCGGCGCGCGACACCGGAATGGCGAGCACGCCGGCGGCGTTGTCGACCAGCGTGCCGGCATTGGCGATGACATTGCCGACGTCGTTGGTGGCGAAGACGTCCTGCAGGTTCATGTTGCGCAGGTGGCGGACCAGCCGTTCGAAGTCGGCGACGGTCGGCGTCGAGCCGCTCAATGTCGCCTTGCCGTCGAGCCAGACGCCGACGCCGTCGCAGGAGATCGTGTCCTGCAGTTCGCCGAGGAAATTGCGCAAGGTCTCCGGCCCGGGTTTGCCGGCGGCGAGCTGCGCCATCATCTTGTTGTGCAGCTCGCGGGCGCGCGACTCGTAGGCGGTATCGCGTTCGCGCTCGCGGCTCTCCAGCACCCAGGAGAACATCTGCCCGAACAATTCGGCCGCGGTACGCCGCTCGAACGAAATGCGGCGCGGCGAATAGTGGTGGCAGGCGAACAGCCCCCACAGCCGGCCTTCGTGCACGATCGAAATCGACAGCGAGGCGCGTACGCCCATGTTGCGCAGATACTCGACATGGATCGGCGACACCGCGCGGGTCACGCTCATCGACAGGTCGAGCGGCTTGCCGTCGAGAATGTCCGGTTCGATCGGCGACGGTTTGTCGTCGATGTCGGAAATGATGCGCAGCCAGTTGCGCAGATAAAGGATGCGCGCCTGCTTGGGGATATCGGACGCGGGGTAGTGCAGCCCGAGAAACGATTCGAGACCAGGCTCGGCCGCCTCGGCGATCACTTCGCCGGCGCCGTCGGGCGCGAAGCGATAGACCATCACCCGGTCGAAGCCGGTCAGCCATTTGATCTGCCGCGCCGCGGTCTGGCAGAACGTGTCGAAGCTATGGGTGTTGCGCAGGCGCTCCAGCATGGCGCGCACGACCTCGCCCGAGTTCAGGGTGCTGTCGGTCTCGCTCGGCTCACCTTCGAGAATGAGATGATCACCCGAGCGATGCAGCGCGAGATCGAAGAGCGGCAGGTCGTCCCGCAGCCGGACCGCGAACAGGCGCTCGACCGAATCCGGATCCTGCGCCGACAGGCGCTTGTCGCGGATCTGCGCGATCGCATCGTGGCCGACGATGTCTCCCAGCGGGCTGCCGACAATGTCGCCGCGCTTGAGAAAGTCGCCGGCATTCGTCGAACTGGCGACGACGGTGAGATCGCCGCGCATCGCGAGCAGGAATCCGAACGACTGAATGCGTCCGGGAATGTGAATCGGCTCGCGATCGCAACTGGTGAGGTCGACCTTGGACGTCGCGGGAGATGTCGTCATCAGGCACCCGCTCCGGCGAGCGCCGGCGCATGACGCTGCTGCGACCGGAGGAAAAGATCGAACGTCGCGCGTGCGCCCGCGGCGGCTTCATCGGCGGCCGCCGGATCGATGACGTTGCGCTCAAGTATCTCAAGAAAGCTCGGCCAGAGCTTCTGGCCGGCGCCGTGCGTGAGGAAGCGCATATTGTCCCGTACCGCCCGGTCCGGGCTGGCGGCCACCTCACGTGAAAGATATTGCGCGCCGAGGCGCGATCCCTCGAGCACATAGGCGACGCCGAGGAGCAGCGGCGCGCTCGCCCGGTCTGATATCGAGACGGCGTCGTCAGCCAGCATTTCGGTATTGACCCCCGCCAGATCCGACGCCACGGCTTCGCTGCGCCGCCGCGCCGGCCAGTCCGGCAATACGCGGGCAATGCCCTGCTGCGTCAGCCAGTTTTCCAGCGGCCGCAGCACAGCCGCCTGAGCTGTCAAAAAGCTTTTGTAATCGTTGCGGTTTTTCAGATCGAGCGCGCCAAAGCCGTGATCGAGACTGTGGTGCTGAGCCTCGGTCGCGGCCTTCAGAATGAGGCGGGCATTACCGGTCGTGCGGGCAGGAGAAATCATTACGAGGGCCGTGACAGAAACTGGGGCAGGGCGGGGCAGGGTAAGTTCCAACGCCCGGAACAGCGGTTTGGTTGCGTCGATTTGCCCCCAAGCCAGGTATGATGATTGTCACGGCCAACCGGTGTGCGCACACCTGCCTCTTGTTGCACCGCCCCCCATCGCTGTGTTAGCTACCCCTCGATTTTCAGGGCTCGCCCGCGGCGTTCGCCGGGCAGCCGGGAGATCGGAATTCCCTCTTGAATTCCAGTAGCTTGCGCCGCCCCTTCAGGCGACGGTGTCGAGCTTGTTTAAAGTCCTAAGAGAGAGCGTGAACGTGGCGGGCGAAGATCACCCAGTTTCAGGAATGGCGGGTCGCTATGCGGGGGCCCTGTTCGAGCTGGCGCTCGAGGCTAAATCGACCGATGCGGTCAGGAAAGAGCTCGACCAGTTCGACGCCCTGATCGCCGAATCCCCCGATCTCAACCGGCTGGTCCGCAGCCCGGTTTTCGGCGCCGACGAGCAGCTCAAGGCGCTCAACGCCATTCTCGCCAAGGCCGGCCTTTCCGGCACCACCGCGAATTTCCTCCGCGTCATCACCGCCAACCGCCGCCTGTTCGCCGTCCGCGACATGATCCGCGCCTATCGCGCGCTGGTCGCGCAGAACAGGGGCGAGGTGGTGGCCAAGGTTACCGTCGCCGAACCGCTGAACGACCAGAACAAGGAGGCGCTCAAGGGCGCCCTCAAGTCGGTCACCGGCGGCAAGGACATCGATATGGACGTCACGATTGACCCGGCGATCATCGGCGGGCTCATCGTCAAGGTCGGCAGCCGTATGGTCGACACGTCACTCCGCACCAAACTCAATTCGATCAAAATCGCGATGAAAGAGGCACGCTGATGGATATCCGCGCCGCAGAAATTTCCAACATTCTCAAAGAGCAGATCAAGAACTTCGGCCAGGAAGCCGAAGTTTCCGAAGTCGGCCAGGTGCTTTCCGTCGGTGACGGTATTGCTCGCGTCTACGGCCTCGACAACGTCCAGGCGGGCGAAATGGTCGAGTTCGAGAACGGCACGCGCGGCATGGCGCTGAACCTCGAAAACGACAACGTCGGTATCGTTATTTTCGGCTCCGACCGCGAGATCAAGGAAGGCCAGACCTGCAAGCGCACCGGCGCCATCGTGGACGTCCCGGTCGGCAAGGGCCTGCTCGGCCGCGTCGTTGACGCGCTCGGCAACCCGATCGACGGCAAGGGCCCGATCCAGGCCGACACCCGCAAGCAGGTGGACGTCAAGGCGCCCGGCATCATCCCGCGCAAGTCGGTGCATGAGCCGATGGCGACCGGCCTCAAGGCCATCGACGCCCTGATCCCGATCGGCCGCGGCCAGCGCGAGCTGATCATCGGCGACCGTCAGACCGGCAAGACCGCGATCGCGCTCGACACCATCCTGAACCAGAAGCCGCTGAACGCCGCCGGCCAGCCGGAGAGCACCAAGCTCTACTGCGTGTACGTCGCCGTCGGTCAGAAGCGTTCGACCGTCGCCCAGTTCGTGAAGGTGCTCGAAGAGCAGGGCGCGCTGGAATACTCGATCGTCATCGCGGCCACCGCGTCCGACCCGGCGCCGATGCAGTTCCTGGCGCCGTTCTCGGGCTGCGCCATGGGCGAGTTCTTCCGCGACAACGGCATGCACGCCGTCATCATCTATGACGATCTGTCCAAGCAGGCCGTCGCCTACCGTCAGATGTCGCTGCTGCTGCGCCGCCCGCCGGGCCGCGAAGCCTATCCGGGCGACGTGTTCTATCTCCACAGCCGCCTGCTCGAGCGCGCCGCGAAGATGAACGACGATAAGGGCGCCGGTTCGCTGACCGCGCTGCCGGTCATTGAAACCCAGGCCAACGACGTGTCGGCCTACATTCCGACCAACGTGATTTCGATCACCGACGGTCAGATCTTCCTCGAGACCGACCTGTTCTATCAGGGCATCCGTCCGGCCGTGAACGTCGGTCTGTCGGTGTCGCGCGTCGGCTCCGCCGCGCAAACCAAGGCGATGAAGAAGGTCGCCGGCAAGATCAAGGGTGAGCTCGCGCAGTACCGCGAAATGGCGGCCTTCGCGCAGTTCGGCTCCGATCTCGACGCCACCACGCAGCGTTTGCTCGCCCGCGGTTCGCGTCTGACCGAGCTCCTCAAGCAGGCGCAGTTCTCGCCGCTGAAGATGGAAGAGCAGGTCGCCGTGATCTGGGCCGGCACCAACGGCTATCTCGACAAGATCCCGGTTGCCTCGATCGCCAAGTTCGAAACCGGTCTGCTGTCGGTGCTGCGCAACGAGAAGTCCATTCTCGACGACATCCGCAGGACCAACGACCTCTCGGGTGACACCGAGAAGAAGCTCAAGGAGCAGGTCGAGAAGTTCGCGGGTTCGTTCGCTTAATCGCTCCCTAACCCTCCCTCAAAGGGGGGAGGGAATAGGCTCCAGGACTTGGATAGGCAGAATTAAGAATGGCCTCTCTTAAAGACATGCGCGTTCGCATCGCCGCGACGAAGGCGACGCAGAAGATCACCAAGGCCATGCAGATGGTCGCGGCCTCCAAGCTGCGCCGGGCGCAGGCGGCGGCCGAAGCCGCGCGGCCCTATGCCGAGCGCATGGATATCGCGCTGGGCAACATCGCCTCCGGCATGGCCGGCGCCGAGGGCGCGCCGAAGCTGCTGACCGGCACCGGCTCGGACAAGGTGCATCTGCTGATCGTAGCGACCGGCGAGCGCGGCCTGGCCGGCGCGTTCAACTCCTCGATCGTGCGTCTGGCGCGCGAGCACATCAGCCGCCTCCAGTCCGAAGGCAAGACGGTCAAGATCCTGACCGTCGGCAAGAAGGGCTACGAGCAACTCCGCCGCAACTTCGAGAAGCTGATCGTCGACCGCACCGAACTGCGCGGCGTGCGCACGCTCGGCTACGTCAACGCGTCGCAGATCGCCGAAAAGGTGACGGCGATGTTCGAGAAGGGCGAGTTCGACGTCGCCACTCTGTTCTACGCGCAGTTCAAGTCGGTGATCTCGCAGGTGCCGACCGCGCAGCAGATCATTCCGCCGAAGTTCGATGCTTCGAAGCCGGCGGCGGCGCTCGCGCCCTACGAATACGAACCCGAGGAAGAGGAAATCCTCGGCGACCTGTTGCCGCGCTACGTGGCGACGCAGATTTTCCGCGCGCTGCTCGAGAACAACGCTTCGTTCTACGGCGCGCAGATGTCGGCGATGGACAACGCGACGCGCAACGCCGGCGACATGATCCGCAAGCAGACCATTACCTATAACCGCACGCGCCAGGCCATGATCACGAAAGAGCTCATCGAGATCATCTCCGGCGCCGAAGCGCTCTAAGCGCATACGAATAGAGAGTAAGAGGACCGAACATGGCGACACAGGCTGGTTCCAACAAGTCGGGCAAGATCACGCAGGTCATCGGCGCGGTCGTCGACGTGCAGTTCGAAGGGCATCTGCCGGCGATTCTGAACGCGCTCGAGACCAACAACGGCGGCAACCGCCTGGTGCTCGAAGTCGCGCAGCATCTCGGTGAATCGACCGTGCGCACCATCGCCATGGACATCACCGAAGGTCTGGTGCGCGGCCAGGAAGTCACCGACACCGGCCTGCCGATCGCCGTGCCGGTCGGCCCGGGCCTGCTCGGCCGCATCATCAACGTCATCGGCGAGCCGATCGACGAAGCCGGCCCGGTGAAGTCGGAAACCAAGATGCCGATTCACGCCGAAGCGCCGAAGTACACCGACCAGTCGACCGAAGCGCAGATCCTCGTCACCGGCATCAAGGTTGTCGATCTGCTCGCGCCTTACGCCAAGGGCGGCAAGATCGGCCTGTTCGGCGGCGCCGGCGTCGGCAAGACCGTGCTCATCCAGGAGCTGATCAACAACGTCGCCAAGGCCCACGGCGGCTACTCGGTGTTCGCCGGCGTCGGCGAGCGTACCCGCGAAGGCAACGACCTCTATCACGAGTTCATCGAATCGGGTGTCAACAAGAAGGGCGGCGGCGAAGGCTCCAAGTGCGCCCTCGTGTTCGGCCAGATGAACGAGCCGCCGGGCGCGCGCGCCCGCGTCGGGCTGACCGGCCTCACCCTCTCGGAATACTTCCGCGATCAGGGCCAGGACGTGCTGTTCTTCGTCGACAACATCTTCCGCTTCACGCAGGCGGGTTCGGAAGTGTCGGCGCTGCTCGGCCGTATTCCTTCGGCGGTGGGTTATCAGCCGACGCTCGCAACCGACATGGGCGCGCTGCAGGAGCGCATCACCACCACGACCAAGGGTTCGATCACCTCGGTGCAGGCCATTTACGTGCCGGCCGACGACTTGACCGACCCGGCGCCGGCGACCTCGTTCGCGCATCTTGACGCTACCACCGTGCTGTCGCGCGACATCGCCGCCAAGGGCATCTACCCGGCGGTGGACCCGCTCGACTCGACCTCGCGCATGCTGTCGCCGCTCGTCGTCGGCGAAGAGCACTACGCGGTCGCCCGTTCGGTGCAGCAGGTGCTGCAGCGCTACAAGGCGCTGCAGGACATCATCGCCATTCTCGGCATGGACGAACTGTCCGAAGAGGACAAGCTCACGGTGGCCCGCGCCCGCAAGATCGAGCGCTTCCTGTCGCAGCCGTTCCACGTCGCCGAAGTGTTCACCGGCGCGCCGGGCAAGCTCGTCGACCTCGCCGACACCATCAAGGGCTTCAAGGGCCTGGTCGAAGGCAAGTACGACTATCTGCCGGAAGCGGCCTTCTACATGGTCGGCAACATCGAAGAGGCGGTCGAGAAGGGCAAGAAGCTCGCGGCCGAAGCTGCTTAAGCAACCCGCTCAAGGTAAGTTAAGTCGATGGCTCTGCATTTCGAACTCGTGTCGCCTGAAAAACTCGTCTTCTCCGGCGAGGTGACCCAGGTTGACCTTCCCGGCGCCGAAGGCGACTTCGGCGTGCTGGAAGGGCACGCGCCGCTGGTGACGACTTTGCGTCCCGGCATCATGACGGTTTACGCTGGCGGCAATGCGCAGAGGATCGTCGTGCTCGGCGGTTTCGCCGAAGTGTCCGACAAGGGCCTGACCGTGCTCGCCGACACCGCCGACGCGGTGAAGGATTTCGACCGCGCCGTCATCGCGGCGCGCATCGCGGAGCTCGAGCAGCAGGCCACGAAATTGGAGCAGGGCAACGAGCTCGACAAGATCATTACGCGGCTCGATCACTTCAAGGAAGTCGATCGCCACCTGACCGGCACCGCTGCGCACTGAGCGTGACGCCCGACTGGAATTGAAACGCCGCCGGAGTTTCCGGCGGCGTTTTTATTTGCCGATCGTCATGCCCCGCGACGGCGAGGCATCCAGCGCTGGATTGCCCGCTTTCGCGGGCAATGACGCCGATCGTTAGGCCGAAGCCGCCGCCTGATTCGACGGCTCCAGCGCGCCTTCGACGGTCGCATGCAGATGCGCCACGAGCTTGTCGTCGAGCTTGAGCCGCGCCGCGAGCAGCGCGAGATAGGCGCGCTCGGAGGGGTTATCAACGTCGATCGCCAGCAGCGACACGGTGTAAAGCTCGGCGGCCTCTTCCGGCGTGCGCGCGCAGCGCGCCACCGCATCGACGTCGAGCGGCGCGCGCAACTCGTCCATGACGAACACCTTGTCATCGGCGCCGAGATTGTTTTCTCTTTGCATCTTGTCCATCTGCGCGAAGATGTTGGCCTGCTCGGCGGCGTCGATATGGCCGTCGGCCTTGGCGGCGGCGATCATGGCGCGCAGCAGGTTGCGCGCCAGCGACTGCTGGTCGGCTTCCTGGGCCGGATTGAACGGCGTATCGGCCGGCGGCGGCAGCAATGGCGTTTGCGCAACGGCGGCGGGCGAGGCCCGCTTGCCGGCCTGGTAATTCTGATAGGCGCGATAGGCGAGCGCGCCCGCAACCGCCATGCCGCCATAGCCCAGCGCGCTGCCGGCGAGCTTGCGGCCGCCCTTGGAACCCAGCAGCAGTCCGGCAAGGCCGCCGGTCAGCGCGCCGCCGCCGAAGCCGCCGAGCATGTTGCCGGCCTGTTGCAGGAGGTCGCCGCCGCCCTTGCCGCCAAACGGGCCGCCGAAACCTTGTTGATCCTGCCGGCCCTGATTTTGCCCACCCAGGTTCTGGCTGCCCATGAACTGGTCGAGCAGGCTTTTCGCGTCGAACATCGGTTCTCCCTCGGTTAAACCAACCGGGGAGTTAGGAACCGAACCGGGCTTTCGAAGGACATTCGCATGCGGCGTAATGCCCCGCAGCGGAGGTGAAACCTTCACGCCAGAGGTGCGAAGGACTTCACCACTTGCTCGTAGATCGGCCGCTTGAACGGTACCACGAGGTCGGGCAGCGCCTTCATCTCGACCCAGCGCCAGTCGATGAATTCCGGCTTGTGATGGCCGCCGCCCGGCGAGGTGATGTTGATCTCGCTGTCATTGCCGGTGAAGCGCAGCGCGTACCATTTTTGCTTCTGGCCGCGATACCGGCCCTTCCAGGCCTCGCCGACGATGTTGCGCGGAATATCGTAAGCGAGCCAGTCGGCGATCTCGTCGAGTTTCTCGACCGACCTGATGCTGGTCTCTTCATAGAGTTCGCGCAGCGCACCGGCGTAAGGATCTTCGTCCTCGTCGATGCCGCCTTGCGGCATCTGCCAGACATGGGTGGCATCGACGTGCTCGGGCCCGCCTCTGCGGCGGCCGACAAAAACCAGCCCGGCGCGGTTGAGCACCATGATCCCGGCGCAGGGGCGATAGGGCAGGGTGTCGTAGACGGTCTGAGAGATGTCGGTCATGCCGCTATATGCCGCTGCCGCCGCGACGGTTCAAGACGACTTCGTCTTCGCCACGACCATCGAAATCGGTACCAGCACGAAGCCGCGGCTTTCGACCTTGGCCATCCATTCGGCGATGCGGGTGATGGTGCCCGGCTGCGCGCTGGCGATGCCGACGGCGGCGCCGCCTTCGCGTGCTGCGATCTCGAGCCGCGCCAGCGCCCGCTCGATCTCGACCGGCGTCGGCACGGCGTCGATGACGATATCGGCCTTGGTGAAAGCCATGTTGCGCGCGGCGGCAAGCTGGCCCGCAACGCTGCGTTGCGAGGCGCCGCCATCGACGAAGATCAAACCGCGCTTGGCGGTCTCGTTCATCGCCGGCGCGAGCGCCGCTTCGACGGTGAGGAAGCGCGCGCCCATGTAACTCACGACACCGACATAGCCCTGCATGCGGCTCATGAGCCAATGCATCCGGTCGATGTTCTGCTCCGGCGACAGCGACGTCAGCAGCGTCTGCGGGCCGGGATCGTTGTCGGGATACTCGAACGGCTCCATCGGCACCTGCAACAGGAGCTCGTGGCCTTCGTCGCGGGCGCGCTCGGCGAGCCGCGCGACATCGACGGCGTAGGGCGCCAGCGCGAAGGTTGCCGTTGCGGGCAGCGCGAAGGCGTCCGCCGTGCCCGACGCGCTGATGCCCATGCCGGAGAGCACGATGGCGATGCGCGGCCGGTCCTTGACGGCGGGCGGCAACGGCTTGCCCTGCGCGAACGCCACGGACGGCCTCGCGCCGTCGGGGCCGATTTTTGGAATGACGCCGTAGCGAACCTTCTCGGTCAGCTTGGCGGGGTCGATGTCGGCCTTGACGTCCGGTTTGACGTTAGCGGCATTGGCCGCCGGCTTTGCGCCCGGGGTCTTGCTTTCGGCGGGCTTGCCGGCACCGTCCGGCGCGCCACTGCCGGGGATCACGACTTCCTGACGCTTGCCGCTGGAGCCGTCGATGATGGTGACGGTCTTGGCGCCGTCAGGCGTCTTCGCGGCATCCGGGATTTTGGCGACCGCACCGCCGCCGGGGCCGTCGCGGCGGGCATGCTCGCGGCCATCGCCATGGGCGCCGGGATCGCCGGCGGCATCGGATTTGGTGGAGACCACGGCCATCGGCTCGCCGCCGAGCGGGTCGCTGGCGATCATCGCCCAGCCGGCCACCACGACGGCGCCGAGCGCCAGCACGGCCGCCAGCATTTGCGGCGTCGGCACCGGCAGCTTCGGCAGGCGGCTCTTGGGTTTGCTCTGGCCGAGCGGAGCGTTCAGATCATCCGATTCCACGGCCCGTATCCTCGCCGGCGGTGCCTTCGCGAATCATCGGCGCAGTCTAACACGCGGTGAAAAGGCCAAATCTTAACGGCGCGCGGCCGCTTGCCGCCATCTGCCGCCAACGAAAAAGGGCGGCCCGGTGGGGGCCGCCCTTTGCTTGAACCGGTTGTGCCGGATCAGTTCGGAACCGCCGCCTTGGCGGTCGGCGGGAACGCCGAATTGACCTGCGCGCCGCGCAACAGATCGACCGCCATCTTGAGCGCCTTGTCGTCCTTCTCTTCCTTCGGAACGAAGGACTGCGATCCGGTCTGCTCGTTGCCCGGGTCGCCGGTGAGATGGCCGCGCAGCGAGGCTTCGCCCTTGCTGTCGGTGCGGTTCTTCATGTCTTCCGGCACGTCCTGCAGCACCTCGATATCCGGGGTGATGCCCTTGGCCTGGATCGATCGGCCCGACGGCGTGTAGTAGCGCGCCGTGGTCAGCCGCAGCGCGCCGTTGCCGGAGCCGAGCGGGATGATGGTCTGCACCGAACCCTTGCCG
>OFIS01000465.1_pt1 | contig 21929 bp, 20 predicted proteins | sample 1775071 | NCBI WGS metagenome assembly OFIS01 (sample SAMN08195774, study PRJEB24354) | sludge metagenome | isolation source: sludge from phenol fed wastewater aerobic bioreactor C | place: India: Nagpur | collected 2016-09-17
GCCTCGGCCTCGCCACGCGCCCCAAGCGGCTGGTGACGCGCGTCGACGGCGATGCGAGCCTGGTGCTGGCGGCGCTGCTGTGGCTCCTGGAAAGGACCGGCCGTGTGGCAGGAGAGACCGTCCTGCAGGCGACGCTGGTCTCCAACAGCCCGGCGACGGAGGCATTCGCGTGCGCGCCGATGCTCTCCCCGCCACGGCCTTGCCGCGCGCCGCGCGCGGATCACCCGGCTTGCTCGGTCGTGTCGCCAGGACGATCCATCTGGCCTGGCCGGCAACGGCACTGGTCGCGGCGATCGTGCTCGCCTGGGAGTTTTATGCGCAGTTCTCCGGCATCAAGCCCACGATCTTGCCGGCGCCGTCGCGCGTGCTCGCCCAGATCATCGAAAACCGTCAGGCGCTGATCGACAATGCGATCCCGACCCTGATCGCCACGTTGAGCGGCTTCACTCTTTCCGTAGCCTCCGCTTTCCTGTCCTCGGTCCTGGTCGACTTCGTGCGACCGCTGCGGCGTGCTCTGTTTCCGGTGTTCATCATCAGCCAGACCTTGCCGCTCGTCGCGATCGCGCCGCTGGTCGTGCTCTGGTTCGGGTTTGGGCTGCTGCCCAAGATCCTGCTCGTCGCCCTGGTCACCTTCTTTCCGATGATGGTCGCGCTGGTGCAGGGCTACGATTCCACCGAGAAGGACATGGAATGGCTCCTGCGCTCGATGGGCGCCTCGCGCGCCCAGGTCTTCCTCAAGGCGCGACTGCCGTCGGCCATCCCCTTCTTCTTCACGGGGCTGCGCATCTCCATCACCTACGCGGTGGTCGGCGCGATCTTCGCCGAATATGCCGGCGCGGCGAACGGGCTCGGCATCTACATGCTGTCTGCCAAGAACAATTTCCGTCCCGATCTCGTCCTTGCCGCCGTGTTCTGCAGCGCGCTGCTGACGCTCATCCTGTTTGGCGGCACCGTGCTGATCCAGCGGCTCGCGACCCCGTGGGAGCGCGTGCGCAAGGGCGGTGGCAAATGAGTGCGCCGAGACTCTCGCTCAGCCATGTTTCCAAGCGCTTCGACACGCTGGATGTGCTGGGAGACATCAGCATCAGCGTAGCGCCGGGAGAATTCGTTTCCATCCTCGGTCCGTCGGGTGCGGGAAAGTCGACCCTGTTCCAGATCCTGACCGGCGCCACGCCTCCGGGCGGCGGCGTCATCGCCTTCGATGGCGAGGAACTGAAGGATGCATCCGGCAAGTTCGCCTTCATGCCGCAGCGCGACGCGCTGATGCCGTGGCGCCGCGTCATCGACAACGCCATCCTCGGTCTCGAGGTGCAGGGCGTGCGGCGCGCCGAGGCCTATGGACGCGTGGCGCCGCTGCTGGCGCAGTTCGGCCTCGCCGGCTTCGAGCGGCACTATCCAAGCCAGCTTTCGGGCGGCATGCGCCAGCGCGTGGCCCTGCTGCGCACGGTGGTGCAGGACCGGCAGATGCTGCTGCTCGACGAGCCTTTCGGCGCGCTCGACGCCCTGACGCGTGCCTCCATGCAGCAATGGCTCGAACGGATGTGGGAGCGTCATCGCTGGACCGCCCTGCTCATCACGCACGACGTCCGGGAGGCGGTGTTCCTGTCCGACAGGATCTATGTGCTCTCGGCGCGGCCCGCCCGCGTCATCCGCGAGATCAAGGTGCCGCTGCCACGCCCGCGCGGCATGCGGGAGATGTCCTCGCCGCAAGCCACGAAGATCGAAGCCGAACTGCTCGAAGCCCTGCTCGGAAGCAGCGCGATCGAATTTGCCTGAACAAAACCAAGGAGATTGAAATGACCGGCCTCACTCGCCGTACCACCCTTACGCTGATCGCTTCGGCGCTTGCCGGGGCCGTCGCCTTTGCCGCTCCCGCCTTCGCCGACGGCAAGAAGGTCACCGTCGCCCTCGACTGGACGCCCAACACCAATCATGTCGGCCTCTATGTCGCGCGCGACAAGGGCTTCTACAAGGAGGCCGGGCTGGACGTGCAGATCCTGCCTTATTCGGACACCGCGGCCGGCACGCTGGTCAGCAACCACCTTGCCGATTTCGGCGTCGCGGGCGTGGGCTTCTACTCCCAGCATGCCGCGGGGGCCGATCTCAAGGCGGTTTATGCCGTCGTCCAGCACGAGACCGGGCGCCTCGTCTTCAGCGCCGACCGAAAGGACATCAAGTCGCCGAAGGATCTCGACGGCAAGACCTATGGCGGCTTCGGCAGCGCGTGGGAAAACGCGCTCATCGGCAGCATCATCAAGGCAGACGGCGGCAAGGGCGATATCAAGACCGTGACGCTCGGCACCTCCGCCTACGAGGCGCTGGCCAACGGCTCGGTCGATTTCACGCTGGAGATACTGACCTGGGAAGGCGTCCAGTCCGAACTGCTCGGCCAGAAGCTGACGGCCCTGAAATACAGTGACTACGGCGTCCCCGAGCAGCACACCACGCTGCTTGTCTCCAGCGACGCCTATCTCAAGCAGGACGCGGATACGGCCAAGGCGTTTCTCACAGCGACGCGCAAGGGCTATGCCTATGCCGCCGACCATCCGGACGAGGCGGGAGACCTGCTGATTGCCGCCAACCCGGACGCGCTCACCAACAAGGAACTGGTGCATGCCTCGCTGAAGTCGCTGGTCGAGGGCCATTACCTTCGGGCAGAGAATGGCACGATCGGCACGATCGATCCGGCCAAGAACAGCGCCATCGGCGACTATCTCTTCGCCAACGGCATTCTCAAGGACGGCAACGGCGCGCGGCTGGCCGAAAAGCCGGACTTCGCGAGCTACATCTCGAACGACTACCTGCCGAAGGACTGAAGGCGGCATGTCGCGGCAGGCTCGCTTCCTCAGGCTCAACGCAGTCGTCTACGGCCTCGGCAATCACGAGGCCGCCTGGCGCATGCCGGAGAGCGATCCCTTGGCCACCACGTCGCTGGCGCATTGGGCAGGGCTGGCGCGGATCGCGGAGGAAGCGGGTTTCGATTCCCTCTTCCTCGGCGACGTGCTGGCGCTGTTGCAGGGGGCGGAGAGGCACCTTTCCGACACCATGGATCCACTGGTCATCCTTTCGGCGCTTGCTGCCGTGACCAGCCGCATCGGCCTCATCGGCACGCTGTCGACCTCCTTCGAGCCGCCGTTCCACATTGCCCGGCGCTTCGCCTCGCTCGACCACATCACCGGTGGTCGCGCCGGCTGGAACATCGTTACGTCCTCCAACCGGCTGGAGGCCGGCAACTTCGGCCTGGACGGTCTTCCCGCGCATGCCGGGCGTTACGCGATGGCGAGCGACGTGCTCGACGCGACCATCGCCCTCTGGGACAGTTGGGACGCGGACGCGCGCGTCGCCGACAAGCAGGCCGGGCTCTATTTCGATCCGGGCAAGGTGCATCCGGTGAATCATGCCGGCCCCTTCGTGCGCACGGCGGGGCCGCTCAACGTGCCGCGCAGCCCGCAGGGAAGGCCGCTGCTGGTTCAGGCGGGCTCCTCCGAGGACGGCAGGACGCTCGCCGCCACCTACGCGGATGTCGTCTTCACCGCCCAGCTGTCGCTCGAAGATGCCAGGGCTTTCTACGATGACATCAAGACGCGCGCCGCCGCCGCAGGCCGCGATCCTGACGAGGTTCTGGTGATGCCCGGCATCATGCCCGTGGTCGGCGACACGCGCGCCGCAGCGCAAGCGCGGCTCGACGCGATCGACGGCGTCATTGTGCGCGAACATGCGCTCGAGCAGCTTTCCGAATATCTTCAGGCCGATGCCCGCGCCTTCGATCTCGACCAGCCGCTCCCGGACGGAGTGGGTGACGAAAGCCGCTCGCAGGCGAACAAGAGCCGGTTCTCCCTCATCGTCACGCTGGCGCGGCGCGAAGGATTTACCGTGCGCCAGCTGCTGCAGCGCGTCGGCGGCGGGCGTGGCCACTTCCTGCAGGCCGGCACCGCCGTCGAGATCGCCGACACCATGCAGGAATGGTTCGAGAATGGCGCCGCCGACGGCTTCAGCGTGATGTCCCCCGTCCTGCCGGCGGATCTCCGGGCCTTCAGCGAGAGCGTGGTGCCGGAGCTCAGCCGTCGCGGTCTTCTCGGCAATGGCCGGGCGGGCTCGACGTTGCGTCAGCGCCTTGGCCTGAGGGAAATACCCGCGCGTCCGGCCGGCGCCGAGCGGGCGCCCGCTATCGCTTCGTGACGATCCGCGTTACATGCCGCGAGCCTGCAGCGGCCGTTCGGCGGCCGTCGGCATCGGTACCGGGGCCAGTCCGGGGCCGGCTGCCCACAGCCATTTGTAGCTCTCGAAATCGGACGAGCCCTGCCTCAGGCCCTCGTCGCGTTGCCGCTGCGCCTCGCCGTCGCTTATGTGCCAGAGATCCGCATTGGCGCGTGAGGCCTGCTGAACCTTGAGGGTTCGGGGCTGCCGTTCGGCGGCATAGCCGTTGAGCGCCGCCGCAATGCCGGCATTGTCGACGCCGGTCAGATATCGGGCGAGCACCGCGCCGTCCTCTATCGCCTGGCCCGCGCCCTGCGCCTGGAAGGGCAGCATGGCATGGCAGGCATCGCCAAGCAGCACGACACGTCCGCGCGACCATTCCGGCATCGGCGTCAGCTCATGCAGTCCGTAGCCGGTGACCTGATCCGCGAACGACATCAGCCTGAGCAGGCGCGGATCCCAGCCGGGGAACTGGGCGGCGAGCGAGGCCTTGTCGATCGTGTTCGTCCAGATCGCCTCGGCTTCGGGTATGCCCGCCCGTGTGGCGCCGACATAGACGCCGCGTCCGGCCCATATCGGATGCATCAGCGCCGAGCCGCTCGGCCCCAGCCAGATCTGCTGCACGGGACGCTGCAGGAGCTGTGCCAGTTCCGGATCCTTCCGCGCTTCCGTGACATCGATGATGTGTCGGTAGACGATGCGGCCCGACCAGCGCGTCGGTACCTGCCCCCAGATCGATGCGCGGATGTTCGAACGGATGCCGTCCGCCCCGATCACCACATCTCCGGAGACGATCTCGCCGTCCGAGAGCTTCAGGGATGCCTGCTCCGGCCCGAGCGCGTCGATGCCGGCAACCTCCAGCCCGAGGCGGATGCGAACGGGTGTCCCGAAGCCGGCCGGATCGGTGGCCGTCGCCACAAGCGCGTCGTGCAGGTCGGCGCGATGCAGGCACCAGTAGGCCGCGCCGATCGCCTTCTCCAGGCGCTCGCCCATGGGCTGCTCGCCAAGGACTTCTCCGGTATTCCAGCGGCGGCGCAGGGCCGCCTCTGCCTTGACGCCCTTGCCCGAGAAGCGATCGACGACGCCCCAGGCCTGGAGAAGCCGGGACGCGTTCGGCCCCATCTGGATGCCGGCGCCGACGACGCCGAGCGCCGGCGCCTTCTCGATCATCGTCACCTTATGCCCGGCGCGTCGGAGCGCGATCGCCGCCGCCATGCCGCCCAGTCCCGCCCCGGCGATGACCACATTCAGCGATGATGCCATTTCACGTCCACCTTGCGTTCAGAAGTACCCGTGCGGATGCGCCCGGATCGTTATATTTACAAAAATATATCGACGGGAGTTGCCACTGGACAATAGTCCTTGCGATCCGGGCTATCACCAATGGGAATAGTACCATGAACCGACATGGCCCGGCATGTCCGCGCCAACATGGCCCGTCGTGATATCCACGTTCCCTGGCTTCGGCCAATGGCTGGCTGACGCAGGCAGTGAGCGTCGCAGGTAATTCTACTAATTTTGTAGAATTAACAAAAAATCGCTGCGTGACCTTTTCCGGCGACACATGAATTTTCCGCCCGGTGGCCGAAAGGGATGGCGTTTTCTTTGTTTTCCCGGTTCGCGGTGCGACGCTTTTCACCATCAGACAAGAGGGTGAAAATGAGCGGACCTGCCGACCAGAGAGCGATCCCGGTGCTGGATTTCTCGCGCTATGACGCCGGCGCGGCAGGGCGCGCGGAGTTCCTCGAGGAGCTTCGGCGCGCCGCGCGCGACGTCGGCTTCTTCTATCTGTCGGGACATGGCGTGCCGCAGTCGCTGATCGACGATGTGCTCGGCGCGTCCCGACGCTTCTTCACCTTGCCTGAGGGCGACAAGCTCGAGATCGAGATGGTCAACTCGCCGCATTTTCGGGGCTACAACCGGGTCGGCCAGGAACTGACGAAAGGCCAGCGCGACTGGCGCGAGCAGGTCGATATCGGCTCCGAGGCGCCGGCACTGCCGCGCGACGCGGAGCTTCCGGCCTGGTCGCGCCTGCAGGGGCCGAACCAGTGGCCCAGCGCGCTGCCGGAGCTGAAGCCGCTGCTGCTCGAATGGCAGCAGAACCTGACCGAGCTTTCCACGCGACTGCTGAAGGCGTTTGCCGTCATCCTGGAGCAGGATGAGAACGCCTTTGAGAACATATATGCCGGCACGCCGAACCACCTCATCAAGATCATCCGCTATCCCGGCCGCGAGGCAACCGAGAGCGAGCAGGGCGTCGGCGCGCACAAGGACAGCGGCTTCCTGACCCTCCTGCTGCAGGAACGGCAGAAGGGCTTGCAGGTGGAAGCCGCCGATGGCGGCTGGATCGATGCCGAGCCGCGCGCGGGCACCTTCGTCGTCAACATCGGCGAATTGCTGGAGATGGCCACCGACGGTTACCTCAAGGCGACGGTGCATCGCGTGGTGACGCCGCCGTCCGGGACCGACCGGTTGTCGGTCGCGTTCTTCCTCGGCGCTCCCTTCGACGCGGAAATCCCGCTGCTCGATCTGGCGCCGCACCTCAAGGCGCAGGCCAGCGGCGTCACCCGCGATCCGCAGAACCCGCTTTACCGCAGCTCGGGCCAGAACGCGTTGAAGAGCCGCCTGCGCTCCCATCCCGACGTGGCGCGGCGCCACCACGCCGATCTGCTGGCGCAGCAGGCCCGCGCCGAAGCCATCCCGGTCGCCTGACCGCCAAGCCCGACAGACCAGACAGGAGGATCAAGCCGTGACGCTCGAAAATCTCTCTCCCGAAACCCTTGCCCTGCATGGCGGCTCGTGGCGCGCCGATCCGGCCAGCGGCGCGGTCGCCGTGCCGATCTACCAGACCACGTCCTACCAGTTCCAGGACACCGCCCATGCCGACCGGCTGTTCGCCCTGGACGAGATCGGCCACATCTACACCCGCGTCTCGAACCCGACGCAGGATGCGCTGGAGACCCGCATCGCGGCCCTCGAGGGCGGCGCGGCAGCCCTGCTGCTGTCGTCCGGCCAGGCGGCATCGGCCTATTCTGTCCTCAATCTCGCCGGGGCGGGCGACAACATCGTTTCCTCCACCGATCTCTATGGCGGCACCTGGGCCCTGTTTGCCGCGACGCTGAAGCATCTCGGCGTCGAGGTGCGGTTCGTCGATCCGGCCGATCCGGAGAATTTCCGCAGGGCGACCGACGAGCGGACCCGCGCCTACTATGCCGAATCCCTGCCCAATCCCAAGCTGCAGGTCTTCCCGATCAGGGAAGTGGCCGATATCGGGCGTTCGCTCGGCGTGCCGCTGATCGTCGACAACACGGCGGCGCCGCTCAGCATCCGGCCCTTCGAGCATGGCGCCGCCGTCGTCGTCTACTCGGCGACCAAATATATCGGCGGCCACGGCACCTCGATCGGTGGCATCGTCATCGACGGCGGCAACTTCCCCTGGGAGGAGCATGCGGAGCGGTTTCCGACACTGAACCGGCCTGATCCAAGCTACCACGGCAAGGTCTGGGTCGAGGCGGCCAAGCCGCTGGGTCCGGTCGCCTATGTCCTGCGCATCCGCACCGTCTTGCTGCGCGATGTCGGCGCGGCCATCAGTCCGTTCAACGCCTTCCAGCTCTTGCAGGGGCTTGAGACGCTGCCACTGCGCATCCGCCAGCACAACGACAATGCCATCAAGGTGGCGGAGTTCCTGCGCGGCCATCCCAGGATCGGCAACGTCATCTTCCCGGCCTATCAGGAGGGTGAAAACAAACGCCGCGCCGACACCTATTTCAGGCCTGGCAGCTATGGCGCGCTGGTCGGCTTCGAGCTCAGGGATGGCCGCGAGGCCGGCCGCTCCTTCATCAACGGATTGAAGCTTCTCTATCACGTCGCCAACATCGGCGACGCGCGCTCGCTCGCCATTCATCCGTCGACCACCACCCACTCGCAGCTCTCGCCCGAGGAACAACTCGCCACCGGCGTGACGCCCGGCTACGTGCGTCTCTCCATCGGCATCGAGCATCCCGACGACATCATCCGCGATCTCCGGCAGGCGCTCGACCAGGTCGCCGGCGACCGCGAGCTGAAGGCAGCCTGAAACATTCCGTCATGAACCGATCGCCGGCGGTATCCGGCCAATGGAGGGGACAATGAGTTCCAACAGGGAAGGGTCCAGGATTTCGCGGCGCGGCGTGTTGCGCGCGGCAGGCGCGCTCGGCGTCGGCGCGGCCGCGGTCGGCCTGATCGCCAGGCCGACGAGCTACGCCATCGCCGGCAATCCGACCAAGGTCAGGCTGTCCTGGACAGAGTTCGCCGCCTGCCACTCGCCCATCGCCTTCGCGCTGTCGAAGGGCATCTATGCCAGGCACGATCTCGACATCGATCTCTACTACCAGGGAGCGAGCGGGCTGACGCTCATCCAGTCGATCGCCACCAACAAGACGGATGCCGGCGCCGGCCTTCTCTACGACTGGGTGAAGCCGCTGGAGCAGGGGCTCGACGTCAAGCTCTTCGTCGGCTCGCATGGCGGCTGTACCAGGCTGCTTGCCTCCAAGGCCTCCGGCATCAGCAAGCTGGAGGACCTCAAGGGCAAGACGATCGTGTCATACGACGTCGCGAGCCCGCCCAAGCATTCCTTCCAGGTGGCGCTGGCCAAGGCCGGCCTCGATCCGAACAACGACGTCAACTGGACCAACGTGCCGTTCGATCTCGTCGGCGAGACGGTGGGCAAAGGCCAGGCCGACGCGCTCGCCCATCTCGATCCCTGGGCCTACGCCCAGAAGAAGAAGTTCGACCTGGTCGAGGTCGCCAACACCCAGACGGGCGTGTTCGAGGGAACGGTCTGCTGCGTTCTCGGCGTCAACTCGACCTTCCTCCAGGCCAACAGGGACGCGATCAGGCGCCTGGCCGAGGCCGACATCGAGATCCACGAATATGCCTCGCAGCATCCCGACGAGGTGGCGAAGTGGTTCGTCGACAATCTCAATCCGGGCTTCCCGGTCGAGGACATCCATGACCAGATCGCATCCTGGGCGCTGCACACCCATCCCATCGGCAAGGATCTCGAGGCACAGGTCAAGCGCTCGGCGGAAGACCTTGCCCTGATCAAGGTGCTGGATCCGACGACCGACCCGGCGGAACTTGCCGCGCGCGTCACGGTCGACATCCTCGCCTGAGCATCGCGATGAGCGTGGCGGTCGAACAGCGCGACGACAGCGCGGCTCTGGCGCCGGTGCTTGGCGGCGCGGTCTGGAGGCACGGCCTGATCGCCGCGGCGGCATGGATCGTCGCCGCGCTGGTGACAGTGGCGTTGCCCGACGTGGTGCCTTGGGGCAGCCGCGATCTTTTCGCCGGGTTGCTGCTGGCCGGCGCCGCAGTCCTGGCGGTGCTTGCCTTCCTGACCGGACGGGTGGGGCGCCTTTCATCCTGGCTCGTCCGCTACGGCCCCTGGTTCATCGCGCTCGGCGTCTGGTTCGCCCTGTGGGAATTGATCACCGCCAAGTTCGGCTGGCTGCCGAAGCCGTTCTTCTCGCCGCCGCACGGGCTGCTGCATGTCTATGTCGTCGACTGGCAGCGCCTGCTGATCTGCATCGCCTACACCGCGCGGCTCTGGTCGATCGGCTTTGCCGGCGGCATCGTGCTGGGCTTCGTCGGCGGCGTCGCGCTCGGCTGGTCGAAGAGCTTCGCCTATTGGGGCATGCCGATCCTGAAGCTGATCGGGCCGGTGCCGGCGAGCGCCTGGATCCCCGCCACCTTCTTCCTGTTTCCCACCACCTTCCAGGCCAGCATCTTCCTGGTTGCCATCGCGTCAGGCATCCCCGTGGCGATCCTCACCGCTTCCGGCATCAACATCGTCAACCGCGCCTACTACGACGTCGCCCGCACGCTGGGGGCCGACAATCGTTTCCTGGTGCTGCGCGTCGCCATTCCGGCCGCGCTGCCCCATGTCTTCGTCGGCCTGTTCATGGGCCTCTACTATTCCTTCGCTGTCCTCGTCGTCGCGGAAATGCTGGGCGCCAAATACGGCCTTGGCTGGTACCTGCAATTTCAGACCGCCTATTCGGCCTACGCCAATGTCTACGCCGCCCTCGTCGTCATGGCGCTGATCTGCTCGGGGCTGGTCAAGCTTCTCTTCCTGGTGCGCGATCGCGTGCTCGGCTGGCAGAAGGGCGTCGTGCAATGGTGACGCCCGTCGCCGGAACGGCTCCGCAACCCGCCGCGGGCTTCGCGGTCGATTTCCGCGGCGTCTCCCACCGATACGATCTCGACGGTCGCCCTCTGCCTGTCCTTCAGCAGATCGACCTCACCGTGCAGCCGGGCGAATTCCTCGCTCTTCTCGGCCCTTCGGGGTGCGGCAAGTCGACCTTGTTGCGGCTGGCGGCGGGCCTGGAAAAGCCGGTTGCCGGCGAAGCCCAAGCCGATGGCGCGGCCATATCCGGCCCGGATCCGTCGCGTGTGCTGGTGTTCCAGGATCCGACGCTGTTTCCGTGGCGGAGCGTGCGCGACAACGTTGCCGTGGGCCCGCAGGCGCGCGGCATTCTCGCTGCCAGCCAGAAGCGCATCGACGACGCGTTGCGCCTGGTCAAGCTCGACGCCTTCGCCTCCGCCTTTCCGCATCAGCTTTCCGGCGGCATGGCGCAGCGCGCGGCGCTGGCGCGTGCCCTGGTCAACGATCCCCGCCTGCTTCTGCTCGACGAGCCGTTGGGGCGGCTCGACTCGCTCACCCGGCTGACCATGCAGGAGGAACTCCTGTCGCTGTGGCGGCAGGCCCGGTACACGGTCATCCTCGTCACCCATGATGTCGAGGAGGCGCTGCTGTTGTCGCAGCGGATCGTCGTGCTCACCGAGCGTCCGGCGCGCGTCAAGGCCGAGGTGGTGGTCGATCTGCCCTATCCGAGGCGGCGTGACGACCCGCGCATCGTCGCCCGGCGGCAGGAGATTCTCGAAAGGCTGGGGTTCTCGTCATGAACGTCACTCCGGCGGCCGGCAAGCGGCTTGCGATCCGGTTGCTGGAGGCGACGGGCCTGGCGCTGACGGTCGCCGCACTCGTCTGGTGGGCCATCGTCTACGCCCAGGTGATATCGAATACGGAATTCCCCATCGCGCGCACGCTGCCATGTCTGCTGAACACGTCGGACCGCTGTTCGCTGGCCATGTCGCTTTGCAGGAACTGGCACTTCCTGGGCATACGCCGCTACTCGCCGGAACTGCTGTGGGCGGGAGCGTTCGTCTCCTGCCTCGCGCTCGTGCTGGGCAATCCCGCCTGGAGGAAGAAAGGAGCCTGACCATGCCAAGAATTGTGCCCGTGCTCGACCTGAGCCGGCTGTCGCAAGGTGCTTCCGAACAGCGCACGTTTTTTCTCGACCTGCGCACCGCCGCGCGCGATGTCGGCTTCTTCTATCTCAGCGGCCATGGAATCCCGCAGGCGGAGATCGACGAGGTGATCGACGCCTCGCGTCGCTTCTTCGCACTGCCGGAGGCCGACAAACTGGCGATCGAAATGGTCAACTCCTCGCAGTTCCGCGGCTACACGCGCGCCGGTGGCGAGCTGACCAGGGGAGAGGCCGACTGGCGCGAGCAGCTCGACATCGGCGTCGAGCGCCAGCCCATCCCGCAAGGCCCCGGCGTGCCCGCCTGGACCCGGCTGCAAGGTCCGAACCAGTGGCCGCGGGCGCTGCCTGAACTCAGGACAGCACTGCTCGCCTGGCAGGCCAGGGTGACGTCTGTCGCGATCCGGCTGCTGAAAGCCTTCGCGCTCTCGCTCGAGCAGGCCGAGGATGCCTTCGACCCGATCTACAAGGACGCGCCCAACCATCGCATGAAGATCGTGCGCTATCCCGGCCGCGACGCGACCGGCGGCGAGCAGGGCGTCGGCGCTCACAAGGACGGCGGGTTCCTGACCCTGCTGCTGCAGGACGACAACAAGGGGCTGCAGGTCGAATATGACGGCAGCTGGGTGAACGTCGATCCGATTCCCGGAACCCTGGTGGTCAACATCGGCGAGCTGCTCGAACTGGCGTCGAACGGCTACCTGCGCGCCACGATCCATCGCGTGGTGACCCCGCCCGCCGGTGTAGAGCGGGTCTCCGTGCCTTTTTTCTTCGGCGCCAGGCTGGATGCCACCATACCGCTGCTGAACCTGCCGGAAGAACTCGCTGCCGAAGCACGCGGACCGGCCAGCGATCCGGACAATCCGCTGTTTCGGGACGTTGGCGCCAATGTGCTGAAGAGCCGGCTGCGCTCGCATCCCGACGTGGCGCGGCGCCACTACGCGGATCTTCTCCAAACCGGCTCCGCCCGTGTCTAGCGGAACACACAAAATACGAAATTTCTGATTTCCCGCATTGTTTAGAACAGAATTTGTCGCGAAGTCCGGAAAAATCGTTTAAAAAGGCAAAATCGTTCGGCGATTCCTCCCATTCCGCCGGACGGTGTTCCCCTCTGAAGGTTTGAACCTTCTTTTTGGCCGGGCCGCATTCGAGCCTGGCCATTTTTTTGCCCGTGACATCGCTCGATCCCCCTGGTCGTCATCCCCTTGCTCGTCGGCTGCAAGCCGGGCGGGTCCGCATTCGCCGCCGATGGGCATTTTCGAAGCAAACTGCTTTCCGGATGGGCACCAAATTGGATGACCGTTCCTTAGTCTACAAAAATTGTAGAGTTAAGTTCATGGCAGTCGAACAAGGCGGGGGACGATCCGCTATCGGCTTGCAACATGAACATCAGGAGTTGACCGACATGACGATTGCAATTCGACCCAGCAGGCGCTGGCGGTTGACGCTGGCAACGACGCTGGCGTTGGCGGCAGGGCTGTTTTCCACGGCGGGCCATGCCGGCCCGACGCTGGACAAGATCAAGGAGCGCGGCTCCATCAAGGTGGGCGTCGGCACGACGCCCGGCTTCTTCTCTCCCGACAGCAATGGCCACTGGCAGGGGTTCTTCGTCGACTATGGCCGCGCGCTGGCCATTACCGTCTTCGGCGATCCGGACAAGGTCGAGTTCACCAATTCCTCGCCGCAGCAGCGCCTGCCGGCGTTGCAAGCCGGCGAGTATGACGTTCTCCTGTCGGGCGTGACGGTGACGATCACCCGGGCCTTCCAGCTCGGTTTCCATTTTGGCCCGACCGTGTTCTATGACGGCCAGGGCATCCTGGTCCGCAAGGATCTGGGCGTGACGAAGGCCGCCGATCTCGACGGCGCCACGATCGGCGTGCAGAGCGGCACCACCGGCGAGCTCAACATCGCTGATTTCTTCCGCAAGACCGGCAAAAAGTTCACGCCCGTGACCATCGAGGAAACCAGCGAGTTCACCAATGCGCTGGAGTCCGGTCGCGTTGATGCCATCACACAGGATTCGTCCGATCTGGTCGGCAAGCGCACCCAGCTCAAGAAGCCCGATGACTACGTCATCCTGCCGGAGCGCCTGTCGAAGGAGCCCCTGGCGCCAGCGGTCGCCGGCGGCGACGACCGTTGGCTGGAGATCGTGAACTGGACCGTCAATGCGACGATCCAGGCCGAGGAATGGGGCATCACCAGCAAGAATGTCGATGAGTTCCTGAAGTCGCAGGATCCGGCCGTCCAGCGCTTCCTCGGCGTCGATCCGTCGCTTGCGCAGGCCATCGGCCTCGATCCGAAATGGGCCTACAACATCATCAAGACGGTCGGCAATTACGGCGAGATCTACGATCGCAACCTGAAGCCGCTCGGATGGGAGCGCGGTTACAACAGCCTTTGGACCAACGGCGGGTTGCTCTACTCGCCGCCCTTCCGCTGAGACGTTCCGTCAGCCCATGTCCTTGAGGGTCGAAACCGTGCCAGGCCCTGGCGGGCCTGGCATCGCGCGCAGGATCTCGCTGTGGTGGGGCCGGTGGCCGCTCACTCAGCTCGCGATCGTTGCGGCGGTCATCGCGCTGATCTGGCTGCTTGGCCACAACACCGCCGTGACAATGGCTCGCGTCGGCATCACGCCGGGTTTCGGCTTCCTCGAACGCCCGGCGAATTTCGAGATCGGCGAGGCGCCCATCGCCTTTAGGGCAGGCGACACCTACGCCTGGGCGATCCTCGCCGGTCTTCTGAATACGCTGAGGGTGGCGGTGCTCGGCTGCGTGCTGGCGACTGTCCTCGGCGTCTTCCTCGGCGTCGCCGGGCTCTCGGGAAACCTCCTGCTTGCCGGGCTGGTGCGCTGGTATGTGGAGGTCGTTCGCAACACGCCCCTCCTGCTTCAGCTCTTCTTCTGGATCGCCATCGCGAAATCATTTCCGTCGCCGCGCCAGGCGCTTTCGGCATTCGACAGCGTGTTCCTCACCAACCGGGGTGTCTTCGTTCCGGGGCTGGTCTTCCACGGCGTTTCGGCGTCGACCCTATGGCTGCTCGGCGGGCTCGCCGTCGCGTTCCTGGCGTTCGTCGTCTCGAGCCGGCGCCGCGGCCGCCTCGACGGCCGGACATTCGGCCTGGCAGCCGGCGCCACGCTGGCCGGTGTCCTGCTGGCCTTTCCGCTCACCGAGGCCGGCGTCACCTTCGACAGGCCGGCGCTGGCCGGCTTCAATATTCGTGGCGGCTACAATCTGACGCCTGAATTCGCGGCCCTGCTGACGGGCCTCGTGGTCAAGTTCTCGGCCACGATCGCCGAGATCGTGCGCGCCGGCATCCAGTCGGTCGACCGCGGCCAATGGGAAGCCGCGAAGGCGCTTGGCCTTCATGGCGGCCAGATCATGCGCCTCGTCGTCCTGCCGCAGGCCTTGCGTGTCATCACGCCGCTGACGACATCCGCCTATCTCGACCTGACGAAGGATTCCAGCCTTGCGGTGGCGATCGGCTATCCCGACCTCGTCAGCGTCATCAACACCACCGCCAACACCACGGGACAGTCGCTTGAGGCGCTGACGCTGCTGATCGCCATCTACCTTGCGATCAACCTGTCGGTCTCGATGGCCATGAACCTCTACAACCGCCGCGTCGCGCTCAGGGGAGCCGCAAGGAAATGAGCATCTACGAGGCTCTTGCCGCGCGCCAGTGGCGCTCGTCGCCGACCTTCCAGACCTTCAGGGTCGGTCTCTTCGGCACGCCATTCAATTCGGCCATCACGATCGCCACCCTGGCCTTGCTCGGCTGGGCTGTTCCACCGCTGCTGCGCTGGGGTGTCCTCGACGCGATATGGACCGGAACCTCGAGGGATTGCGCCGCCGCTTCGGGCGCGTGCTGGGCGTTCGTGGGCGCGAAATTCCGCTTTATCCTGTTCGCCTTCTACCCGCCGGTCCTGCAATGGCGACCGTTGCTTGTCATGCTGCTGTTGCTGGCGCTTCTGTTCTTCAGCGCGCAACCCCGGTTCTGGCGCAAGCGGCTGCTGGTTGCCTGGTTTGCGGTCATCGGCCTGAGCTGGACGCTGATGTCCGGGACATTGTTGCCTCCCACGGTCCCGTCCAGCCAGTGGGGCGGGCTGGTGGTGACGCTTCTCGTCTGGTCGATCTGCTTCGGCTTGGCCACGCCGCTGGCTATCCTGCTCGCGCTGGCGCGGCGTTCCGGCATGGGCGGCTTGCGCACGCTGGCGGTCGTCTTCATCGAGCTGATGCGCGGCACGCCGATGGTGGCGATCCTCTATGTTGCGGTGCTCATCCTGCCGATGGCCGTCCCGAACGGGCAACTGATCGACAAGAGCGTCCGTGCGATAATCATGATCGCGCTGTTCTGGTCGGCCTATCTTGCCGAGGTGGTCCGTGGCGGCCTCCAGGTCATCCCCACGGGCCAGTACGAAGCCGCCACCGCGCTCGGGCTCGGTTACTGGCGCACCATGCGCCTCGTGGTGCTGCCGCAGGCACTCCGCCTCGTCATTCCGGGCGTGGTAAACCTGGCGATCGGCTTCCTGCTGGCGACATCGCTGCTTGCCGTCATAGGCATATTCGACCTGCTCAACGCCGCCCGCTCCTCGGCGACCGATCCGCAATGGCTGGGTTACTACGACGAGGCTTACCTGTTCGTCGGGTTCGTCTATTTCGCGCTGTGTTTCGGCGGATCGCGCTACAGCCTGTGGCTGGAGACCTATCTTCGCCGACCGGATCGAGGCCGGTCCGCGCCTCACGGCTAGAGCCATGCCATCGCGGACACTCAAGGCGCAGTGAAATGTCTCGAAAACCTAACGTCGTGGAAAGCGATGCCTTCCGCGCGCCGCGATGGCGTCCGATCCTGTCCCGCAAGCTTCCAACATCTGGAATAGTCGATCCATGACACAGAAACGATTGCGGCTTGGCGCCTTCATGCGGCCGGTCAGCCTTCACACCGGCGCCTGGCGCTATCCCGGCGCCTATCCCGACGCCAACTTCAACTTCGCCCACCTCAAGCGCTTCGCGCAGACGCTCGAGGCGGCAAAGTTCGATGCCTTCTTCATGGCCGACCACCTCGCCGTGCTGAACATGCCGATCGAGGCCCTGCGGCGCAGCCACACGGTGACCTCCTTCGAGCCGTTCACCCTGCTGTCGGCGCTGGCCGCCGTCACCGATCATATCGGGCTGGTCGCGACGGCGTCGACGACCTTCGACGCGCCCTATCACATCGCGCGTCGTTTCGCCTCGCTGGACCATATCAGCGGTGGGCGCGCCGGCTGGAACATCGTGACGACATCCAATCCGGATGCCGCGCTGAATTTCGGCCTGGACGACCATGTCGAGCATGACGAGCGCTACCGGCGGGCGCGGGAATTCCACGACGTCGTCACCGGTCTCTGGGACAGCTTCGCCGACGACGCCTTCATTCGCGACGCCGAGAGCGGGCTCTACTTCGACCCGGCCCGGCTGCACGTGCTCGACCACAAGGGCGAGCATCTGTCGGTGCGCGGGCCGCTCAACATCGCCCGGCCGGTGCAGGGCTGGCCGGTCATCGTCCAGGCCGGAGCCTCGGAGGCGGGGCGGCAACTGGCGGCTGAGACCGCCGAGGTGATTTTCGCCGCCTCTCCGGACCTCGCCGCCGGCCAGCGCTTCTTCGCCGACGTGAAGGGGCGGGCCCGCAAGATCGGGAGGGCGGCCGACGACATCAAGATCCTGCCCGGAGCCTTCGTGGTAGTGGGCGAAAGTGTCGAGGAGGCGCGCGCCAAGCGCGCGAAGCTCGACAGCCTCGTCTACCATGAGAGCGGCATCGCATCGCTGTCCATCGCGCTCGGCCACGACGCCTCGGGTTTCGATCTGGATGCGCCCCTGCCGGACATTCCGGAAACCAACGCCAGCAAGAGCAGCCGCGAACGAGTCGTCGAACTGGCGCGCAGGGAAAACCTTACCGTTCGCCAGCTTGCCCAGCGGCTGGGCGGCTATTCGGGACTGGCCTTCGTCGGCACGGCCAGCACCATAGCCGACGAAATGGAGGAATGGCTGCTGGGCGAGGGCTCGGATGGCTTCAATGTCATGTTCCCCTATCTGCCGGCGGGGCTTGACGACTTCGTCGAGAAGGTGGTGCCGGAGCTCCAGCGGCGCGACCTCTTCAGGCGCCAGTACGAGGGATCGACGCTGCGCGAAAATCTCGGCCTCCGGCGGCCGCCCAACCGGTTCTTCGAATAGCGAAGCCGATGGAGGCGATTGTTGGGCAGGTGGCCCGCGGAGGCTGGCTGCCTGCGAGAGGCAAACGGCGGTTTCTCGCGGGCTCGAAGGGCTTGGGCATGGACGGCAGTTCAGGACCTTCTATAATTCAATGCATCAAATTGATTATAGGCCGTCCGCATGGATCCCTTCAGTGACGTGATCGCTCTGCTTCGCCCGAGCACCGCCGTTGCCAAGCCGATCAGCGGGCGAGGGCGCTGGGGCGTGCGCTATACTGCCCACGATGCGCCGGGCTTCGCGATCGTCCTGCAGGGCAATTGCTGGCTCTCGTTCGAAGGGGGCGAGCCGGTTCGTTTCCACAAAGGCGATTTTCTTTTGCTGCCGACGACACCCGCCTTCTCGCTCAGCAGCCACCCTGGCGTCAGGGGCGAGCTCAGGGATCCGCTCGATGTCCCGGTCCGCCATGGTGAGCAGGAGGGCGAGCCGGAATTCGTGGCCCTGGGCGGTACGTTCCGCATTGAGCAGATCAACGCGCCGCTACTTCTGGCCCTCCTTCCGTCCATCATCCACATCCCTGCCTCGGAGGCTCGCACCGGCAGGCTTCATCGCATGGTCGAACTCATCACGGAGGAGTGCGCCAACGACGAGCCGGGAAAGGAGATGCTGCTGCAGCGGCTGCTGGAAATTCTGCTCGTGGAGGCGCTGCGCTGGCGCGGCATCGACGGCGATGAGGATCGCGCCGGCCTGCTGCGCGCAATGCGAGATCCGTCTCTCGCCAGGGTGCTTCGCTCCATGCACGCGAATGTGAGGGCCAACTGGACTGTCGCTGGCCTGGCGGAGGTCGCTGGCCTGTCGCGGTCGGCCTTTGCCGCCCGCTTCGGCGAGACGCTCGGCTGCGGTCCGATCGAATATCTGGCGCGCTGGCGAATGGCGCTCGCCAAGGATGCGCTGGTTCGCGGAGCCAAGACCCTGGACAGGATCGCCGAAGAGATCGGCTACGAGTCGGCAAGCGCTTTCAGCACCGCCTTCCGCAAGCGGCTTGGCATCTCCCCGGGCAGGTTCGCCAAGGCAAGCGGCCCCGCCAGGATGGTCTAATAGCCTCTGGACAGTTGGACATTAATAAAGGACGATCAATTATAGATCGTCCAATGCGGAGCACCTATCAATCGACCGTCCGAACAACACGGAGGTCAAAATGCAAACGATCCTGATTACCGGTAGCTCGTCCGGCTACGGCCGCGAGACGGCCTGCTTCTTCCTCGCCAACGGTTGGAATGTCATCGCCACGATGCGCAAGCCCGACCCGGATGTGCTGCCCCGCTCGGAGCGGCTGAAAATCCTGCCTCTCGACGTAACCCGCGAGGACAGCATCGCCGCGGTCGTCGACGCCGCCGGGCCGATCGACGTCCTGGTCAACAACGCCGGTATCGGCGTGGTGGGTGCGTTCGAGGCGACCCCGATGTCGCAGGTTCGCAAGGTGTTCGAAACCAACACGCTCGGCGTCATGGCCATGACCCAGGCCGTCATTCCCCAGATGCGCGAGCGGCGCTCGGGCGTCATCGTGAACGTCACCTCCTCGGTCACCCTCGCGGCGATGCCGCTTGCGGCCGCCTACACCGCCAGCAAGCAGGCCGTCGAGGGTTTCACCGGTTCCCTGGCGCACGAACTGGCCTTCTTTGGCGTACGCGCCAAGCTCGTCGAACCCGGCTACGGGCCGACGACGCGCTTTGCCGAAAACACCGACGTCAGGATCGAGGACCTCATCCCGCCGGCTTACGCCACTTTTGCCGGCCCTATCTTCGCCGCCTTCGCGAATCCCGGCGCGACCACGAAGGAGATCGATGTGGCGAAGGCGGTCTGGGCAGCGGTGCACGACGCGACAGACCAGCTCCATTTCCCCGGAGGGGAAGACGCGGAAGCACTGGCCAAGGCCCGGTTTGGCACGGCCCCAGGCAAAGTGGCGCACCCATAGGCGCGGTGCCGAAGGCGGTGGATTCATCCGAACCCGCCGCCATGCCGCGCCGGCGTCAGCGACGCCTGCCGTCCATCCACAGCGCAAGCAAGGTGCAGGCCGCGCCTGAGAGAAGATAGGCGCCGGCGGCGATCAGGCCGAAATTGCCGGCAAGCAGCAGCGCCGCCAGCGGCGCGAAGCCGGCGCCGAACATCCAGGCAAGATCCGACGTTATGGCAGAGCCGGTGTAACGATAGCGCCGCGAGAAGCTTGAGGCGACGACGCCAGAGGATTGCCCGAAGCTCAGGCCGAGCAGGACGAAGCCAAGTATCATGAACAGGGCCTCGCCCACGGTCCCGCCGTCCAGGAGCTGCGGGGCGAAGCCGGAGAACGTCGCGATGGCGATCGCCGAACCGCCGAGCAGGGGGCGGCGTCCGACACGGTCGGCCAGGGGGCCTGACGCGACAATGGCGGCTATGCCGAAAAGCGCGCTGACCGCCTCGATGACGAGGAAGCGTTCAGGTCCTTCCCTGGTGAAAAGGAACACCCAGGAGAGCGGGAACACCGTCACCATGTGGAAGAGCGCGAAGCTTGCCAGCGGCGCGAAGGCGCCGACCACGACGTTGCGGCCTTCGGCCCGAATCGTATCGCGGATGCGTGTCGGCTGAAGGTCGCCGCTTTCGTAGAGTTTGGCGAATTCAGGCGTGACGACGATGCGCAGCCTGGCGAAAAGCGCCACGACATTGATGGCGAAGGCGACGAAGAACGGATAGCGCCAACCCCAGGCGAAGAAGTCGTCGGCCGATAGGTTGGCGACGAAGAAGGCGAACAGCGCGCTGGCCACGATCAGTCCGATCGGCGCGCCGAGCTGCGGGATCATCGCATAGATGCCGCGTCTGTTCGCCGGCGCGTTGAGCGCCAGCAGCGAGGGCAGTCCGTCCCAGGTTCCGCCCAGGGCCAGACCCTGCCCGATGCGGGCAAGCGCAAGCAGCCAGATCGCCAGCGCGCCGATATCGGCATAGGCGGGCAGGAAGGCGATGGCGACGGTCGAGGTGCCGAGCATGAAGAGCGCGCTGGTCAGCTTCGCTCCCCGGCCATAGGCGCGATCGACCGCCATGAACAGCATCGTGCCGAAGGGGCGCGCGACGAAGGCGAGCGCGAAGATCGCGAAGGAATAGAGCGTGCCGGTGAACGGATCGTGCGCGGGGAACAGAAGCTTGGGAAAGACCACGACCGAGGCGATCGCGTAGACGAAGAAGTCGAAGAACTCGGACGTCCTGCCGATGATGACGCCGACCGCGATGTCGCCGGCGCTCACCTGCCCGTGGTGCGAGCCGATCAATTCGCTGTTTTCTTCAGCAGTTGAAAGCCGAGCCATGTTTTCCGTCGCCTTAGAGAAGGAATGGTTCGCCCGGCCGCACGGGGCCGCCGGGATCTTATTGTGCATTGCACACTTTGCCGAACCGGCGCGGCATGGGCATTGGACAAATTGTCCAATGTCGCGGCGCGGCCGCCGAGTTTAGCCCTCAAGCACGATACCGCACTGCAACAATGCATGGAGCCGACAATGCGACCGGCCACCAAGGGCAGCGTTCGATGAGACGATTTGGAACCCTGCTTCTGCTTCCGCTGATCGGGCTGCTGAGCGGCTGCGATTTCGTCGTCCTTGCGCCAGCCGGCGACATCGCGGCGCAGCTCTTCGCGAGCACCACGGGCAGCGATGCCGACTGGGTGGTCAAGCTGATCGACGTCTATCCCGACCAGGTGCCGGGCGACCACGCCATGGGCGGCTATCAGCTGGCGGTGGCGATGGACATTTTCCGGGGCCGCTACCGGGAATCCTTGTCGGAGGCCAAGCCGATCGCGGCGGGCACGCCCCTGCCCTATTCCTTCGAACTGCCGACCGCCGACCACGTCTTCCTGCCGGGCCACCGCATCATGGTGCAGGTCCAGTCGAGCTGGTTCCCGCTCTACGACCGCAACCCGCAGACCTTCGTGCCGAACATCTTCACCGCGAAGAAGTCCGATTATGTGAAGGCGACGCAGCGCATCTACAGCTCGGCCAAATATCCGAGCCGCATCGAATTGCCCGTGATCCCGTGAGGGTCGCACACCCCGCGCCGGTGCCACGTACCGGCGCGGGGTGAAATATGAGCGTCATTCCGGCGAAAGCCGGAATCTCCCTTTTTGATGTGCATGCGTGCCAGGAAAAGTGAGATCCCGGCCTTCGGGAATGACGAACGAGATCAGACGATATGGATAAAATGACGGATCTTTGGGAGGGCAGGA
>OFIS01000466.1_pt1 | contig 21884 bp, 22 predicted proteins | sample 1775071 | NCBI WGS metagenome assembly OFIS01 (sample SAMN08195774, study PRJEB24354) | sludge metagenome | isolation source: sludge from phenol fed wastewater aerobic bioreactor C | place: India: Nagpur | collected 2016-09-17
CTATGATTTTGTAAGTCAGTTTTTCTTCCTGAAAAATTATCCCAACATCAAACGATTTTATGGCGATGGCTATGAGGGCCTGGCATCTTTTGCTCCCTTCGATAAGGTCATTGTAACGGCTGCGGCACCCTTCATACCGCCCAAACTCGTAGAACAGCTTAAGCCGGGAGGCCTTGCGGTAATTCCGGTGGGTAAAGATGGTGGCCAGAAGATGATGCGTATTGTGAAGGACAAAGACGGCCGCGTAAAAGAAGAAGAGTTAGGAGATTTTCTGTTTGTCCCCATGCTTACCGGAAAGCACCGGTAATCTTACTTCACAAAGAAGCGGTAGTGTAGTCCGTCGCCGGCCACTGCACCGCCGAAACCCGCAGGTAGCTGCTGTACATAGTTGCGGATCCATCTGTGGTCGGGCATATAATACAGCGGAACCGTGTCCTGCACCTGATAGCCCGGGTTCACACGAACGATCACTTCCGCGCACAGAGTATCTTTACCCGCAATCTGCGCCGCGTCTATGGTCTGCGTCCGGATGGACCCCGGCGCGGGTGCTTTTATATTCCAGGTATCGCCACATACTCCGTCAGTAAACATAAAGGGTACATTCTTCTTTCTTGCCAAGATCAACGCATCGCGGGTATGTCTGTATGTGGCGATACGTTGTGCATATTCCTTGTAAGTGAAGGTATTGATACAGGTGCTCACAATATTTCCGCACAAGGCCAGCAACAAAACCACCTGTGCCGCTGCAACCCATTTTTTCGCAACGGGTAAGCGGTAGGCGGCATCCAGAGAGAATACGATCAGCAAGGCGATAGCAGGCACAGAATAAGCCGTCAGCCTGGCCACTCCGCCTATGAGCTTGCCCGTGGCAAACAGGATCAGGATCACCACCATCAAGGCTACGGCGTAGGCCTGCAACTGCTCGCGCAGGGTGACCCAGCGAAAACGCCTGGCAACGAGAATGGCGCAGGCGCGTAACCATGCGGCTATACCCAGCAAACCAAACACCAGCTCAAACAAAAAGCCGGACCCCACCAGAGCAAACAAATTCCACAAGTCGAACAGAAAACGCTCTTCTGAATGCTTGTAGTAAGCACGTTTGTAGGAGACGTACATGTCTTTATCAGCCATCATGTGCCGGACATCGAGAAAGTAAAAGACCAAAATGCTACTTGCCAACAGGCAAAGCGGCAGCAGCAAGGTTAGCCGTTTCACCTTGCGGTGGTCCTGATTATTCTTCCGGATACTGAGGCCGGTAACAAAAAAAAGTGGCGCCGCATTGATCGGGTAAGTGTAGCTAAAAAATGGTGCAAGCAACAGGCTGGTGCAGAGCAGAAAATATCGCCCACGGGAAAGATGCTGGCCTTCGGCCAATGCCCGGAGTTCGAGCAATTGCCAGATTGCTAAAAGGCTGAGCAGAATATCCATTTCATACTGCTTCACCTGCACCATGTAATCGGTAAAGGTTTGCGAAGACACAACGATGAGCACAAACAAGTAGCTGAGCACACCGCCGGTGGCAAAAATCCGTTTACGCAGATAGAATAAAAACAACACGCTCATCATTGTGAGCAACAATGGCGGAAGCCTCAGCGCACTGTAACTATAATGAAATACTGCTGCGATCGCTTTAATGCTGCACAAATACACCCGTGGGCATTCCTGCAGCAAATCGAGTCTTCCCCATAGCCCCTCAAAACTTCTGAACTTGATGTTGTAGATCAAACGCCATTCATCATTCCAAAACGGACGAATGGGAAACAAAGCCTCGGCAAGTCCGAAGCCGAGCAGATACACTACCATGATCACCGCGGCGATCCGAACGACCTTTTCTAAATCTAACTTCTGCACCCGGTAAAAATGAGAAATAATTTCTGTTTCGCTACCCTTGTCGCCGGTGATATTCACAGCATCGCACGATTTATTAGTTTTACGCTCAAATTCAAGCATCCAAATCTATGCAGCACCCAGAAGGTTATGTACGCTCTGAGATAGAACACGGCATCGCTACCATCGAGTTTTTTCATCCTGCCAGCAATTCGCTGCCGGGAGCCATTCTCTCCGACCTCGCAAAGACCATCAACGACATTGGTATTGACGACCGGGTAAAAGTGATCATTCTGAAAAGTGCCGGAGAAAAAGCATTTTGTGCCGGCGCCTCCTTCGATGAATTAGTGGCTATTTCCAACAAAGAGGAAGGACATAAATTTTTCAGCGGATTTGCCAATGTCATCAACGCCATGCGCAAGTCGCATAAGCTCATCATTGGCCGCATACATGGCAAAGCCGTGGGTGGTGGTGTAGGCCTTGCTGCGGCGGTGGATTATGCCATTGCTACCGAAGAGGCATCAGTGAAGCTGAGCGAACTGGCCGTAGGAATAGGTCCCTTTGTGGTGGGGCCGGCGGTAGAGCGTAAAATCGGGCTGTCGTGCTTTTCGCAGCTTGCTATTGATGCTACCGAATGGAGATCTGCAGAATGGGCAAAAAAACATGGCCTTTATGCAGAAATACACAACACCACCGCGGAAATGGATGAGGCAATCAGCAGCCTTGCGCAACGCCTGGCGCAAAGCAGCCCTGACGCTATGTATCAACTTAAAAAGATCTTCTGGCAGGGCACTGAACACTGGGATACTTTGTTGGCCGACCGTGCCTCGGTGAGCGGACGGCTTGTGCTGAGCGACTTTACACGCAATGCCATCAGCCGGTTTAAAGCCAAAACAGTGCGAAATTGATACAGTGTTTTAAGTTTACTTTGTAAAGCCATCCTCCCGTGCGGATGGCTTTATGCTGTACCTTTGCCGCTATGGTTTTTGAATTGCCGCTAGCAGAAGAAAAAGTTAAGCGTCAGCAGGTAGTTACCCTTCATCTTATTGTCAGTTTTGCCTTTGTGGCCACCGGAGTGCTGCTTTTTCTGTTGCAATATCTTGCTGAGAAAATAAGTCCCGGGGTTGCTCCGGCTGGCTTTCTTCACGCAGGTATCTGGGGTACTTTCATTTTGCTGGCTGGCATCGTTCTCTTTGGCCTGGTCTTGTTCCGGTCGGGCTGGCTCATCGAAAAAAAAGTAAACCGTTTGCTGCGCATTACAGAACTCGCACTCCTGCTTTGCTTTGCCAGCTTCGCCGCCATCACCCATTTGTTCATCCCTGCTATGATCTATGGTCTGATTGCTGCCGCCATACTGTTTGCCATTTATTGGGAAAGTGTGAGCGACAATACGCTCTATATCTACATCGACGAGCGCGGCATCCGCCTGCCCCTGACCTCAAGAAAGCGATTTCTCGACTGGTGGGAAGTAGAGCGTATCATACTTCGGTTTGGCGTGCTCACTATTGGCTGTCACGACAACCGTTTGTTTCAATGGAACATCAACGCCATTACCTTCGACAAGGAAGACTTTCAGCGCTTCTGCGCGGACCACATAGCCGCAAATAAAGAAAAGCGCAAAAAATACGTTTGGTAAACGGAAGGTTGCCGCATTACTCTACCAGCTTAAAGAATTAAACATGTTGAATTCGTCGCCATATCTGCTGTACTCTGATGGAAAAGGAAACATTTTCGAAGACACCACTTTGTACGTCGTGGGGCGTTCGGGATGGGATGCAATGCCTATAGACCCTCAGGATTTTATAGAACTGCCTGATGGAGGCTCACTTTATGAACTGCCCGACCGCCGCGGCATTGGTATCGATACGATCACCGGAGAAATGCGCCTTTGTGAAAAAGGCTGGGCTGTTGCTGCTTTTATTCCGCCGGCACACACAGGCTTTTATCTGGCTGCCTTCGAAACCCTGCCTGATGCCGGCACTTTGCCGCTCTTTTGCTATACCGCAGTAGGCTGGCAAAACGAAAAATTCTATGTTCCTGCCGTGCGTATCGAACAGGATATCCGTCAGGAATGCTCGGGCTACCAACAGGACCGCATCAATGAAGGTGTAGCACATTTGCTCGAAGCCTATCCGCACAACCGGTTGGTGAAGCACCTTGCAGAAAACTGCGCCCTCACTTATCATTGTCCGGCCGCCCGCAATTATTTTATGGGCCGGTGGGAATGTCCCGTACCCTCATCGCCTGCATGCAATGCCAACTGCATTGGCTGCATTTCCTTCCAGCCACAGGAAGAGACCATTACGTCTTCGCAGGATCGCCTTAGTTTTAAGCCTACGGCTGAGGAAATTGTAGAGTTTACAGTACCTCATCTGGAACATGCCCCCTATCCCATTATCAGTTTCGGCCAGGGCTGCGAAGGTGAACCGCTTCTGATGGGAGAAACGATTGGCGAAGCCATCCGGCAGATCAGAAAACATACCGATAAGGGAAGCATCAATATCAATACTAACGGAAGCCGGCCCGATGTTGTGGAAAAGCTCATGCAGACGGGTCTTGATAGTATTCGTGTAAGCCTCAACTCTGTGCGTAAAGAAATTTACACCCGCTATTATCTGCCCAACAACTACCAGTTTGAAGATTTGATCGAAAGTCTGCAGATCGTGCATCGCTACGGAGGATGGTCTTCCATCAATTATTTTACTTTTCCGGGCATGACCGACAGTGTGGAAGAGTACGAAGCGCTAAGAAATTTCATCCGTGAGACAAAAATCTCAATGATTCAGTGGCGAAACTTCAATATTGACCCCGACTGGTACCTGGGCAAGCTGGGAATAACCGACACGGGAGAATGTCTCGGCATCGGTCAACTGATGGAGCTTATTCACGAAGAATTTCCCGAAGTAAAATTCGGATATTACAATCCGCCTGCTGAGCGTATGAAACGTTTCGACACTGATTTTGCGCATTAACAGCTTACAAACAATTGTTTTTTTATTTTAGGCAAATAACCGGACTATGACAACTGCTCATCCGCCAATTAATAAAAAAGCTGCAGCCACCACGGTAGTCGTGCACCTGTTGTTGCTCTTACTGTTTTTTTTCATCAGCTATTCCCTGCCAGTATCCGCACCGGTAGAAGAGCTGGGGCTTGAGGTGAACCTGGGCAGCAGTGAGGACGGTAGTGGTATAGACCAACCCATGTCGGTAAATACACCGGCGGCGGCACAGGCACAAACACAATATCATACGGCAGGCCGTCAAAGCGAAGACACAAAAGACCTGATGCAATCTGACGACCCGGATGCCCCAGCCCTTGCTCCTCCGGCATCGTCGGGCAACAGGAATTTCTCAACTACACCCGCAAACACCACCCGAACGAACGCTACCCGAAGCGAAACGAATAACAACACGCGTCAGCAGCCGCAGCAGCCTCGATATGTTTATCAGGGGGGCAACGGCGCAGGAGGAAATAATGCGCAGATAAACCAACCCGGAAGCGCTGAAGGAAATACTACGGGCAACGGCGACAGAGGTGTGCCCGGGGGTACACCCGGCGCTTCGAACTATATCGGATCGCCCGGCAACGGTACCGGAGGTATCAGTCATAACCTGAACGGACGCGAAATATCTCCACGCCAGTTTGTTGCCGAATTCAACGAAGGAGGTAAAGTAGTTGTGCAGGTGAAGGTGGACCGTGCCGGAAACATCATCTCGAAAACTATAAAAAGCTCACCCAACCGGAAGCTCAGTGAAATAGCCCTTCAAAAACTGAGTCAGGCTAAATTTTCAAAAAGCCCCGACGCCGCGCCCGAACAAATAGGCGACATTACCTTTGTCTTTAAAACGCGTTCGCAATAATGAACTTACAGTCTTCCTACGAGGACACACTCAATTACCTCTACAGTACGCTCCCCATGTTTTCCAGATTGGGGAAGGAAGCCATAAAGAAAGACCTCACCAATATTTTGCGGCTCTGCGAGGCTCTCGGTAACCCGCAGGTACAATTTCGCAGCATCCATATTGCCGGCACCAACGGCAAAGGCAGCACAAGCCATATGCTGGCGGCGGTGTTGCAACATGCGGGTTATAAAGTAGGGTTATATACCTCACCTCATCTTATCGACTTTCGCGAGCGTATAAAGGTCAACGGCGTACCTGTGGCGAGGGAATGGGTTGTAGATTTTGTAACCCGGCAACAGGCGCTGCTCGATGAAGTAGCCCCCTCTTTTTTTGAAACCACTGTGGCCATGGCCTTTCAGGCTTTTAAGGATGCCGCGGTTGACTTTGCGATCATCGAAACCGGGCTGGGCGGCAGGCTCGACAGCACAAATATCATCACCCCACTACTTTCTATCATTACCAACATCAGCTATGACCACAAAGACGTGCTGGGAAATACCCTTCGGGAGATTGCGTTCGAAAAAGCAGGGATTATAAAGCCCGAAGTGCCCGTGCTGATCGGCGAACAAGATGACGAAACGTCCGGAGTATTTTTTGAAACATCGGTACTCAGAGGTAGTACGATTTATTATGCACAGTCGCTCTGGGATCTTGTAAAAGTGAAGGAAGAGCCGGGTCGTCAGCACTACAAAGCCATTCAAAAATCTGCGTGGAAGATGTACGACCTTGTGACGGATCTGGGCGGAAGCTATCAGCAACATAATATCAAGACTGTGCTGGCTGCCACGGAACTACTCGTCGGGCAGCAACTTATTTCTACCACGCTGGAAGTGGCCCTGGCTGCGCTTTCGGCGGTAAAAACGCTCACGGGTTTCCGGGGCCGTTGGGATGTATGGCAAACAAGCCCGCTTATCGTAACCGATGTGGCACACAATGCAGCAGGCATTGGTGAAGTGATGAGTCAATGGAAGAAAGTAACTGCCGGGAAAAAATATATCATAGCCGGATTTGTGAAAGACAAGGACGTACCGGAAGCCCTGAGCCTGTTTCCAAGAGATGCTATCTTTTATTTCTGTCAGGCCGCGGTGCCACGCGCTTTGCCGGTGACCGACCTGCAGGCATTTGCAGAGCGTCTGCAGTTGAAGGGCACCCTCTGTGCTTCCGTGGCAGCGGCAGTGGACGCCGTACGCTCGCTGATGACCGAACACGATGCGCTGTTGATTACGGGAAGTTTTTTTATTGTTGGCGAAGCACTCGAACATCTTGAAAAAACGACACTGACCGACAGCGTGCCCGATGTCCGAATCTGATTTTTTTCACAGCGACGTCATCCTTCTTACGTCCCTGTTTTTCCTACTTTTGCGCCCATGCATATCGGGTTGTATTTCGGAAGCTTTAATCCAGTTCATATAGGTCATCTCATCGTTGCGAATCATATCGTAGAAAACACAGAAGTTGATAAGGTCTGGTTTATTGTTTCTCCCCACAATCCGCTAAAAGACGAGAGCAGCCTGCTCAACGAATATGACCGGCTGCACCTTGTTGAACTTGCCATTCAGGACAACCTTAAATTCCGGGCGAGCAACGTAGAATTTCACCTTCCCAAACCTTCTTATACCATAGACACCCTCACTCATCTTGTAGAAAAATTTCCGCTGGAAAAATTTTCGGTGATCATCGGGTCGGACAGCTTTCAGAACATTCACCGCTGGAAAAATTATGAGCAACTTATAGCGCGGTATTCCTTCATTGTTTATAAACGCCCCGGCTTCGAAATTACGGAAACCCATGGCGCAGATCTGACTATCATGGATGCGCCTTTGCTATCTATTTCATCAACCTATATCCGAACGCAGATCCGCGAAAAAAAGAGTGTGCGTTATTTGCTGCCCCATGCGGTGTTTAAGTACGTTGAAGAAAATCGTTACTATTTGTAGAGCCGGATTTTCCGGGATTGAGCTGGGGCACCTGCCCGGCGGGGCGCGTATTGCGGGCAGAAAACTCCACTCGGTAAATCTTGATGAGTAACAAAAGATAAGAAATGAGCAGGGGACCAAAGATCAGTCCCATAAAACCGAAAAGCGGCACGCCGACCATAATGCCGAACACAGTAATGACCGGATGCACATCGCCGAGTTTTTTAAGAATGGTAAAACGCAGCACATTGTCGATGCTTGCAGTGATGACGACCGAATATACCAGCAGCCCGATGCCCTCGGCGAGATGATTACTCACCATAAGGTATAAGCTCAGCGGTAGCCATACTATCGCCGAGCCCAGCACCGGCAGCACGGAGAAAATGCCGGTGACGATAGCCCAGATCAGCGGCGCTTCCACACCAAAAATCCAATAACTGATACCCGCTACCACAGCCTGTCCTAAGGCCAGCACCGGTATGCCTATGGCATTCGAAATGACCATCACCCTTGTGGCATCCCACACATCATCTATGTTCTCCTCTCTGAGCGGCAGGAAGCGCTGAATTTTCCTTTCCATTTTCCGGCCATCCACCAGCATGAAGTAGAGCAGAAAGAAGGCCAGTACCAGATTCGTCAGGGCAGAGGCTGTCTCCGAAAGCAAACCCGGCACAGAAGCCGCAGCATTTTGACCCCATGCCTTCACCTGCTCATCGTCGATTTTCAATCGAGGTGCAATATTTTGCAGTTTACCGCTTAGCTGATCGAGCAATACATCGAGCCGGGCGGGGTCGTGAATGATTGCATAGAACTTGGGCACCATGAGCTGCGCGCAGAGCGCAATGGGCAGCACAAACACGACCACAGCCACCGCAATAAAAAGACTGGCCGTAACCCATTTCTTCCAGTCCTTGATGACCGTGAGCCGAAAAAAACGTTCGCGCATCAGGATATACATGGTGATGGCGCCGAGTACGCCCGGCATAAATACCAAAACCTGCCAGCCCAATACAATAATGAGTAAAACAATAACGGCAAGCAATAAATACTGTTTCAGACTTTCGGCGCTCAGAGTGGCCGGCTTCTTATTATCCATTCATGATTTGCATCTTATCAGAATATTATAAAATCCTGCCAGAAAGAACGGGGCATGATATTTATTAGTTTTGTAGTAGAAAAAACCCAAGTTCAAAACACTCCAAAATTTTATTGATTATGGCAAAGACAGGCAAAACCATTGCTACTTTTCTGATTGGCGCGGCGCTGGGCGCCACCGTAGCTTATCTTCTTTCAACCGATGAAGAACGCCGTCAGCAAAACATGGATCGGATAAAAGATCGCCTTGCTGACCTCAAAAACAAAATGTCGAAAAAGGTACCGCAGGATCTGGAGGACGAAATATATAACGCCTAAAACCGGACCGGCTGCCCATGAGTTTTTTCGGAACCTGGAAGGAAAAAATAACGCACTACATAGACATACGCATCAATCTCATGAAACTGGGGTTGATCGAGCGGACGTCCAACATTCTGAGCTATCTCATTTTTGTCTTTATCAGTTTATTCCTTACGCTTTCGGTGCTCATTTTTGTGGGCATTGGCATTGGAGAATTTTTCTCGTCGATACTGGACTCCCGTACGGCAGGCTTCTTCATCACTGCGGGGTTTTACATTCTTTTGCTCGGGCTCATGATGCTGGTGCGCGTGCCCATCTTAAAAATGTTCGCGGGTATCTTCATACGCATGATGACAGCACCGGATCCGGATGAAGAGACAGCGGAAGACCAACTGAAAGAAAAGACCCGCGAGAATATAAAAGTTGAGTAAGCACTGGTACTATGAAACTATATCCCCGACAGTTGAACAGCCTGGAAGACCTGAAAAGGGAGAAGCGCTTTTTGAAATATGCCGCCAGACATAGTGGTGACTGGCTGAGTTTTGATACCCTGACAAAATCGGCCGGCACATCAAAAGGCTTCGACATGATCGGCAGTATAGCGACGGCTGTGGGATCTAAATCGGCCACCGGCGCATTGATCAGTTTCCTACCGTCTCTGATGGGCTTGTTTTCCAAAAAAAGCAGGGAGCGAAAGAAGTCGAAGCGCACCTTTGATAGTCTGCCGCAAAAAATACTTATGGGTTACATCAAATGGAAAGCCGTGGAATGGGGCGTAAAAACAATCTCGAAGATGATACATGCCCGAAAAAAGAAAGAAAAAGACTAATGAAAAATGAGCGCTGATGGCGCTCTTTTTTCATTAACGCTCATGCAGGGCCACCAGCGGTACCGTTACTACCTTCATGATTTCCCTGGTGTGGCTTTTGTGAAACAGGCGCTCAAAGAAAGAGTGTTTGTGCGGAACAATGATCAGCCAGTCCATCTGGTTGGCAGCCACAAAAGACTCAATGCCCTCTTCTACATCCTCCTGTTCTACATAATGATAAACGGGATCGAGGGGCTTCAGTGCAGCATGCAGCTCGGTACTTTCCAGCATCATCTCCGAATCGTAGTTTTTGTTTTGAAAATCCACATTCAGCACGTGCAGCTTTGCAGACGTGCTGCGTACAAGGTGCATCAGATTTTCTGTTTGCAAGTGGTCTGCGATATTTTTAAAGTCGCAGGCAAAGCACAGATGAGCGGGCCGGCGGTACGTGACTCCGGAGGGCACGGCCATCACCGTGCATTTCATGGTTTTTAAGGCCGTCAGCACGTTACTGCCCAGCCACAGAGCGTTATTATCTGCACCGCTGTTGCCCAGTACCACCATCCAGGGTTGTTCCTTTTCTACCATTTCTTCAAGACAATCAACAATGCTGCCATACAAAATCCTCGTATCCACCTGCAGATCGGGAAACCCGTGGCGAAGGTCCTCCAGCATTTTCTGAACACGCTCTTCCGCTATCTGTTTGGCTTCATCCACCGGCATCAGCGGCATAGGTGTATCGCTAAAGGCCACAGGAACAATAAAGGAATGAACGATAGTGACCGCAGCATCGAAATCCTGCGCAAGGGAGCAGGCGTACTGTACAGCGTTGTGGGCTACCTCCGAAAAATCTGTAGCGACGATGATCTTTTGCATGAGCAAGGCGTTGAATGAGGGTAAAAAATTAGACAAAATTTGCGACCGGAAAAACCCAATTGATGCAAATCACAATTTCTTAAAACAGACATTAGAACAAGAACCCTGAAACCGGCAACTGTATCTCCGGCACATTGGTATCAAAACCGCGCCGGGTAATGTTCTTAGAGACTTCGTGCGCATCCAGTTGATCTTCATCATAGGGCTTCATCAGCGAATAGATCACTTCAGGCGGGGCTTCAGCATCAAGCCACACATCATGATTAGAAGCGCCGATGATAAGAGGCATTCGCTTTTTGTTGTTGTGTATTTCAGACATTAATTCGTTGGCAGGCGTTGTGATGACCGAATAGGTATCGAATATCTCGCCGCTTTCCTTGTCTGTCCAGGAATGGTAATAGCCGCCCAGCGTAAAAACCTGATGATGACGATGAATAAACCAGGGCGTCTTCCTGCTGGTTTTTGCCAAAGGATTGTCCCACTTCCATTCAAAAAAGCCCGTGACGTAGATCAGGCAGCGCTGCTGAAATAAGGGTTTATAAAGCGTTGTAGCTTTTTCCGAAGTAGTATTGAGAAAGAGCCTCGCATTGCGCACCGCATCTTCTCGAGTTTTGGTCCAGGGCGGTATCAGCCCCCAGATAAACGTCTGAATACGATCGGGATGCTCCGCTGTGCGTACAGGCATCCGCGGATGATCAAAACCCGAAACATGATAAAACGACTGAAAGTCCGGAACCTCAAAATGCTGACCGGGATGGAACTGATCCAGATATTCTTTCAGATCAATCTTTTGGGGCGAAGCCTTATGGTAACACATCTTCCCTGATTGTTGTACCCGCCAAAAATAACCATTCCTGCGCAGGGCGCGGGAAGACTCGTCCATGGGAAACTCTTTCAGCGCCGGGTATCAAATGCGCTTGCATTCAGCACCATCCGTCTACACTGTGTTTTAGCAAAGGCTTAGCTGTTCTGTGCCATTCGTCCTGTCATTTTAGTTTTCTTTTTTCGTTTACCCAGAAACAACAAATACAAAAAACCAAGCAAGCCCACCAGCAAAGACGCCGACATGATGGCCACCTTGGCCACAACCTGAATATCCGGATCATCGAAGGCAAGCGTCGAAATGAAAATCGATATGGTAAATCCTACACCGGCAATCATACCCATTCCTAAAAACTGCTTCCAGCTTACACCGTTGGGCATACTACCGATACCCATTTTTACGGCGAGGTAACTAAATAGAAAGATGCCTGCCGGCTTTCCGACAACCAGCCCCATCAGAATACCATGATGAACGACGGAGGAAAAAACCGTATCGAACGATGTGGGCATCAGAATGGCAGTGTTTGCCAGGGCAAAAATGGGCATCACGATAAAACTAACCGGATCGTGCAGGGCATGCTCCAGCTCTTCGATCTTGTGAAGGGGAATGGTAAACGCAAGCAGTACTCCGGCAATGGTAGCGTGGACACCCGAATTGAAAATGAAGTACCAGAGAAAAAGACCCAGAAAAAGATAATAATAGTACCGCTTGAGACGCATGACATTCATAAAGCCCAACACGAACAAGAGCCCCAGCGAAAGCCAAAGATAAAACCAGTCAATCTCGCGGGCATAAAAAATGGCAATGGTCAAAATGCCCCCGAGATCGTCGATGATAGCGAGCGCCGTAAGAAATATGCGTAGGGAAAGCGGCGCACGCTTTCCGAGCAAAGAAAGAATGCCCAGCGAAAAAGCAATATCCGTAGCCATAGGGATACCCCAGCCTTTGCTGAAAGGAGTGCCGCCGCACCACAGGTAATAGATGAACGCAGGCACCACCATTCCGCCCAAAGCAGCAATGATGGGCAGCACAGACTTTTTAAAACTTGCCAGCTCGCCCACCAGCAGTTCGCGTTTGATCTCGAGGCCCACCAGAAAAAAGAAAATGGCCATTAGTCCGTCATTGACCAGATGCAGCAAAGTGTCCGGCAGCCGCAGATCGGGCGCAGGAACAAAGAGATGCCGCTCCCAGAAATGCAGGTAACTTTCGCTCCACGAGGAGTTGCTGATAACAAGCGATACTACAGTGCAGATGATCAGCACGATGCCTGCTGAACGGCTATCGCTGATGAATTCCTTTACAGGTGAAATAAGGCCGTCCTTTATGATCTTCCGGGGTGAAATGTTCGTCATGGCCTGCAAAAATATTTTTTTTAGCGCAGAGCCCTGCCGGATGCACCATCATATCTCTTGATGAAAGCTTAACTTTATAGCACACACATCAACTTATTTTTGTGCTGCAATATGAACCTGAATAGAACTCTGTTTATTGCCCTGCTCGCGGCTTTAGCGCTCCCCGCTTGTCATAAGCCGTTCTACATCCAGCAGCGCACCGCCAGCAATTACGCCATTGATACCACACTGGCACAAGACACCAGCCTCGTGCGCATGCTTCGTCCGTACAAAACCGGTGTAGATACCCAAATGCTCGTGGTCATTGGTCGTACAGATCTGCCGCTTACCAAAGCGCAACCAGAATGCACGCTGGGTAATTTTATGGCCGACGCTCAGTTTGTGGCGGGACGGCAACTCGATCCGAAGGTGGTAGCCTCGGTGGTGAACTATGGCGGAATACGTCTTCCCTACCTTGCCCCGGGAAACCTTACCCGCGGCGACATGTATGAACTGATGCCTTTCGACAATATGCTGGCCATCGTAGAAATACCGGGTGCTGTGCTGCAAACTTTCTGCGATCATATGGCCGCCTATCGCGGATGGCCTGTAAGCGGCATCACTTATGTGATCAAAGACAAAAAAGCCACCGATGTTCAAATCAACGGCACGCCTGTCAACGAACACATCGTTTACAAGATCGTGATGAGCGACTATATTGCCCGCGGTGGCGACAACTGCGATTTCCTCTCCGGGCTGCACAAACGATACACCAACATTTTTTTGCGCGATGCCATGATAGCGTATGTGCAACGACTCGAAAAAGAAAACAAACCCCTACATCCCATGCTTGAAAAAAGAGTGCAGTATGCTGAATAGAAGATCGTTTTTGATAAAAAGCACCCTGGGCAGCGGCCTGCTACTTGCCGGTCAGTTTCCCTTTGAAAGTCTCGCCGCAGAAAAAACAAGACGGCTTACGATACTGCACACCAACGATGTGCATAGCCGCCTCGAACCCTTTCCCGCTGATGCGGGCAAAAATGCCTTTCAGGGCGGTGTAGCCGCCCGTGCTGCACTAATAGAAAAAATACGCCGGGAAGAAGAGCAGGTACTGGTGCTTGATGCAGGAGATATCTTTCAAGGCACGCCATACTTCAATTTGTACAAAGGCGAGCCTGAGATAAAAGCGATGAGCATGATGGGGTATGATGCCACCACCATGGGCAACCACGATTTTGATGCCGGGATAGAGGGTTTTGCACACCAACTGGTGCATGCCCGGTTTCCTGTGCTGGTGGCCAATTACGACTTTACGGAGACCCCGCTCGAAGGGAAGACACAACCCTATGCACTTTTCAAAAAAGGAGACATCAAAGTAGGGATCTTCGGCCTGGGCATACAGCTCAAAGGACTTGTGCCCGACGATGCGTATGGCAAGACCAAATACCTCGAACCCATAGCCATTGCCAACTCCGTAGCCGAAAGACTGAAGCGTAAAGAAAAATGCGACCTCGTCATCTGCCTTTCACATCTGGGTTACGAATACAACTATCGGAAAGTAAGTGACCTCTTGCTGGCTAAAGAAACGGAGCATATAGACCTGATCATAGGCGGCCATACCCATACTTTTCTCGATGAGCCAGCCATGGTAAAAAACAAAAAAGGAGAGGATGTTGTGATCAATCAGGTAGGATGGGCGGGTCTTCGTCTGGGCCGTCTTGATTTCGTTTTCGATAGCAAAAAAAGTTCCAAACTTTCCAATGCACAGTCTGTAATTATCGGGAAACAAACAAGGGGCCTGTAATTTTTTTTTTCAACAAAATGTTGGCAATTTCGTTTTCCCTTCAATTCTAGGATTGAAGCTACCAAATGCAGTGCTGGCAAGGGTTTTGAGGCGTCTGGCTTGACTAAAATACAATGTGCGTACGGTTTTTGAAGCACCCTGATCTCATGGTCGTTTTCGGGGTGGCGAAAGTATCGCCTTTCAGATTGCCGATTGTGCTCATTTGGTCTTAACTTGTTGAACGAGTAACCAAAACATGGATAATCATCTCTACCATAATTCTAACAATTCAGTCAACGAAGCAGAAGCGGTCTGGAGCAAATGCCTGGGCGTAATAAAGGACAACATTAACTACCGCACCTTTCAAACCTGGTTTGAGCCCATTCGCGCTGTAGCACTCAATGGTTCGGTATTAACGCTGCAGGTGCCCAGTCAGTTTTTTTACGAGTGGCTCGAAGAACATTATGTAGAACTATTAGGGAAAACCATAAAAAGGATACTGGGCAGAGAGGCCAAACTCGAATACCGCATATTGATGGAAAGCAGCGCATCGCAACGCAACCCCGCGTCGATCAACATGCCTGCAAGCAATTACAACAAACCTTCTAAAGACAGCAACTATGTGGACATGCCGCTGAAATGGGATGACCCCACGAATATCAAAACACCCTACGCCATACCCGGGCTGAAACGGATGCAGATAGACCCTCAGCTCAATGCAAACTATACTTTCGACAACTATGTAGAGGGCGACTGCAACCGTGTAGCAAGATCGGCAGGACTGCACGTAGCGCAAAAACCCGGCGCCACATCCTTCAATCCGCTTGTAGTGTTTGGCGGTGTGGGCTGGGGCAAGACCCACCTGGTGCAGGCCATTGGCAACGAGGTGCGGAGGCTGCATCCGAACAAAGCTGTTTTGTATGTGAGCGCTGAGAAGTTTATCAACCAGTTTATTGATCACTCCAAGAATAATGAGATCAATGACTTCATACACTTCTACCAACTGATCGATGTGTTGATACTGGACGATATACATCTGTTTGTGCCGGCCACCAAAACACAGGACGTGTTCTTTGCTATCTTCAACCACCTCCATCAAAGCGGAAAGCAGATTATACTCACCAGCGATACACCACCCAAAGACCTTGAAGGAATGCAGGAACGCCTGCTTAGTCGTTTCCGCTGGGGATTGAATGCAGATATACAGGCGCCGGACTTCGAAACCCGGCAACACATACTGCAGGTGAAAATGAAACAGGAAGGCCTGGAGATACCCGAAGAAGTGGTGAAGTATGTAGCCTACAATGTGCAGACTAATGTACGCGAACTGGAGGGAGCCCTGATAGCCCTTTTTGCACAGGCTACCCTCAACAGAAAAGAAATAGATCTGGACCTTGCAAAACGAGTGATGAAGAACTTTGTGAAGACAGCCGCAAGAGAGCTTACTATAGAAAATATACAGAAGATGGTATGCGAATACTTCCATCTTCCCTACGACAGGCTATTGGCCAAAACCCGCAAACGGGAGGTGGTACAGGCAAGACAGATTACGATGTACCTCGCTAAGAAATTCACCAAAAGCTCGCTCAAGAATATCGGAGAACATTTCGGCGGCTTCGATCATACTACCGTCATCCACTCTTGCCAGACGGTAGAAAACCTGATGGACACCGATACCGAGTACAAAGAACATCTGCTGGAACTGCAACAAAAAGTACAGTTGGCGAGCATTTAAAAAAGCTGAAAAATTATTTTGATTTCTCTGCAGGACGACTATCTTTGCAGTCCCTTAAAGCAAGGGTAAAAGTTCTTGAAAATAGCTACAGGCAATGCTTGTAGAAAAAATACAGGTGAGGTGGGTGAGTGGCCGAAACCAACAGTTTGCTAAACTGTCGTACGTTTAACCGCGTACCGCGGGTTCGAATCCCGCCCTCACCGCTTATTCGGCAATCATCCACAATTCGTTCGGGAAGTAGCGCAGGCCGGTAGCGCATCTGGTTTGGGACCAGGGGGTCGCAGGTTCGAATCCTGTCTTCCCGACAACAATTAGCTTAGAACCCTTGCTCAGCAAGGGTTTTTGCTTTTCAGTTAGTCAAGATTTAGCAAGAAATAGGTTTTCTGCATTTTAGATGTCTTCAAGAATGATAAACCCGTCAGGAGCCCAGTAGAGGTTCGGTTTTCAATACATCTGTGCGGTCTGAGACCGCTACCGCTCGAACGAATTCCGAGACTTCGCTCAACAATACCGCTTTTTAAACACTACGCTCAACAGCGGATCATCCTTCGGTTCCGGAAGCGCTTCGCTAACATCTGGAACAACGGAGCAGACTCACTTGTCTAACTCACTCAAATATCGTTCAAGGTCATCTATCTCGATAGTTCTAACAGTGTCAATTATCATTTCCAATCCCATATAGCTCCATCTCGGTAAACAAATTTTCTCTTTAAGTCCTTTTGCCAAAGGCCGATTTAATCTGTCTTCAGCAATTTTAGTCGCCTCATTTTGCATTGCAACCAAAAGTTTATCAGAGGTATTCATTTGCTCAGGTCACCTTTTGAACAACAATAAAAAGCATATTCACTCAATCCTTTACGCCTCTTTCCTTCAAAAGGAGATTTATAGCAATTTTGAAAGGGTCGGCCAAGGAGCTTCCAAATAGGTCTCGTCGTTCAATCAAATCTTTTGTAGAGAGGCTTTTAAACCTTTCAACTATTTCTTCTACCTGCTGGTATTTATGTTGCTTTTTGTTTTTACCCATTAATCGAATGACGGTGGTTGCACCCTACGTATCGGTGTTTATGAAGTTGTGGCATTTAAAAAACGTCAACTTCAATTAGCTATAAAAGCAAAATAGCGATTTTAAGTTGAATGCTCATTCGCCCAGCCACAATTTTATAAACACACTGTGTGTATGCTTTTTGTCACTTGAAGTAACAAATAACAATTGCCCTCATATTTCTTTTCAAAGTTTTCCAGTTCGGCGTAGTCTCCGGACTATGTCGCAGCGGCAATTGTTCTCTGAACAATATTGCCGTTTTACCATTGTGCCAGGTGTATTTTATTCCCTCTACCTGCCAGTTGATAAGCGCTGCTGTACACATAATCTTCCGCAACATCTACCCAGCCCGCTCGCACTGGGTTCTCATGAATGTACTTCGATTTTTGAAAGAAAAATTCTTTGCTTATTATCTCTACTGCATGGTTTTCGTGCGTCCAAACCTGATAAGTGGAGTTCCTTTGATGTTGTGCAGCATTGTGTTTAAAACGATGCAGCAGCCATTCGCGTCGGCTCTCCGGCTCTTTCTCTATAGCTTCCAAAGTTCTTCTTGCGGTATATTTCTTCATATCTCTAATGATATCTGAAAGCGCAATAGTACCTCCAGCCTTTGCTATTAGATGTACATGATTTGTCATAATCACATAGGCGAATAGCTCAAGACCTTTTTGCTGTGTACAAAAGTTCAGGCTTTCTACCAGAATATCTCTATATGTCTTTCTCCTAAAGACATCCACCCAGTCAACTATTGTGAGCGTAATAAAGTGGGTGACAAATTGATCTGATATTTGATAGCCGGTGCTCATTGAGTCTGTAAATATATTGATTAAGGTCATTGCAAGCAGTCGGGAGACTGCTATCCACTGCGACGTAGTCAGCTACACACAAGCCTTACCTTCAGACTACGCCGAACGGGTGTTACCAGTAGTTGTATTTCTTCTCAATTGTCTGCTAAGTCCTGAATACATTGTTCTCTAATTTTCCAAATGTCGTTTATTGATAAGTCTATTTGTTCGTTTTTGCCGAGCCAGGTTGCAAGATAGTTTTTGTGATAGTTCACCTTATAATCGGTGATTTGTTCAGGTAAAATTTCGATTTCCTCAATGAGGTCGTCTAAAAAGTCTGTCGGTTCAGAATTTATTTTTGTCAGGTCGATAATTTGGTCTTCAAATTTCAAATAACAGTGTGCTTCTGGAATATATTCCAACTGATTTTTTTGAAGTGTTGCGGAAATTTCAGGCGTGTTTTTTTTGTTCATTTTAAAAAGCCCGACGATAAGTTTAACTTTTTCAAAGTTGTTTTCGTCTGCCAGTCTTTTCAGTAATGCGTGTTTTGTACTACAAGTTCCGCAGTTGTCAGTAAATACTGAAGCCAAATTATTCTTATCAGCATTACGTCCATAAGCAAGCTGTCTTACGAAAATTGAAGCCTGGCTAAAAGTCAAAATATTCCTGTCGATAAATTCCTTTGAGATTTGCCCCTTAGATTTTATTTCAAAGTCGGGCTGATTTGTCATTGTGTTGTCGTCTTTTGCAATTACTTGTTACTCACCGCCTACCTTAAGCCTGCAGAACGAATTTATTCCTAAACTAATGAAAATAATCGGCTCCGACTAAGGCCTTAACTGCTATGATTGCTGTTGCGATTTGTCACGTTTACCATCCTCCACCCCCATGGTTTGCGTTGGCGGGTGACGTACCTTCGTAGCCAAAAAAGCAAGAAGAAGAAAGGCAGGAACTATGCTGTATGCGATCGTAGATATTGAAACCACGGGCAGCTATGCTTTAGGCAATGGCATCACGGAGATTGCTGTGGCTATTCACGATGGTAAGGACGTCCTGCATTTCTATGAAACCCTGGTCAATCCCCACAGGCACATTCCCCTGTTCATCCAATCGCTTACCGGCATCACGAACGAAATGGTATCGTCGGCACCCTCTTTTCAGGAGGTGGCAGGCCAGATTCATGAGTTGCTGGTGGACAAAGTATTTGTAGCCCACAATGTCAACTTCGACTATTCGTTCGTAAAACATCATCTGGAACAGGCGGGGTATGCGCTCAACAGCAAAAAGCTCTGTACCCTGCGGCTGGCCCGCAAAGTTATTCCGGGCTTGCCTCGTTATGGGCTGGGACATTTGTGTCACCAACTGGGTATCACGCATCAAAATCATCACCGTGCCGGTGGCGACACCCTGGCCACAGCGCAGCTTTTTTCCCTGCTACTACAAAAAGATGAAAAGAATGTAGCTGCCTCGATGCTTAAGTCGCGCAATCGTGAGCAATACCTGCCCCCGCATCTGCCGGTAGAGCAGCTCGACAGCCTGCCCCAGAGCCCGGGTGTTTATTACTTCTACAATGCAGCCGGCAAAGTGATCTATGTGGGTAAAGCCAACAACATACTCAAACGGGTAAAAAGCCATTTTTCGAACAACAAAGCCGGCAAACAAAAACAGGATTTTCTACGCGATATTTTCAGGATCAGTTATAAAGAATGTGCAACCGAACTGATGGCACACATACTGGAAAGTACTGAGATACGCAAGCTCTGGCCGGTCTATAATCGCAGCCAGCGCGGCTTTTTGCCCAAATTTGGCCTGTTTCTTTACGAGGATATCAACGGTTACAAACGGCTGGCTATCGAAAAACATCGTCAGTCGTACCGGCCATTATATAGCTTCAATACGCTGGCAGAAGGCCATACGCGTATGCGCGAACTGATAGATGAATTTGAGCTTTGCCCAAGATTGTGCAACCTCGTTAAGGCCAACGACTGCACCGGACTTACCGAGTCGGGACATTGCAACGGTCACTGCAACTTGCCTGTTCATGACTACAACGATAAGGTGAACAGTGCCCTGAGCTGGCTGGAAAAACACTTGCCCAGCTTTGCCTATCTCGACAGAGGCATGAGCGACAATGATCAAAGCTGCATCCTTATTCACAAAGGAAATTTTTACGGCATGGGCTATATCGAAGACGAGCGTCAGCTCAAAAACCTCAAGACCTTGCAGCAGCAGTTAGAACCCATGCAGGACAACGACTTTATCCGCAACCTCATATATAAACACGCGGCCAGCTTCCCGGAGCGATGTCACCCCGTGGTGTAGCACTTACTGAGCCAGCCAATATTTTCTGAGCAGCCACTCCGCTGCAGCGAGGAGCAGGAGCAGGATAAAATACCATTTCCAGTGAATCAGCGGCAACGATTCTGTGCTGGATTGTATCACCGGCCGGATGTTTTGATTGGCGAGAATGCTATCTCCGAGCGCGTTAAAACCAGATGCAGGAAATACATGTCCTGAGTACTGACCGGACAAATGATACAGCATGGCATAGTCGGCTCCGGTCTCCAACTGCTCTAAAGGCAGGCAGCGCACAACAAACCGGCCGCGGTCTTCGAACCGGCGACCATTATAGGTTACCGTGGCTACGTAGTGATAACTGCCCTGCGCCCTCGACCCGATATTGAGATGATAGATATTCCCCGACCGCTCAAGAACGTACGACTGCTTTGATCCACTGCTGTCACTGAGGGTTAGTTGAACATCGGGGGTGTTTACCTGTTCGTTACTCTGATTGAGCAACCAGCCGCTAAAGCTAATGGGTTCCTGATCGCTCCAGACAAATTTGGACGTTTCTACCCGGAAGGGCTTATCGTTTACCTGAGCCGCCAGTAAGCCTACAGTCTTTCTTATGGCCTCATCTATTACATTATGGTTTCCAAAAAACCGATACTCAAAAAGACGCCAGCGCCACAGTCCTTCACCAAGCAACAAGGCCTCCGGACGCAGGCCGCCCCGCATCATCCACAAGGGCTGTGCCTCGCTACCCTTGCTTTCAAACAGCACCATTGCATCCGGCGCCGCTTGTGAACGACCAGCAGGCGAGGCCAGGGGGGGCATCTTGTCCATCACAGCCTGCAGATTTTGTGGCAGGGAAAAAGCATTGAACGAAGCATTAGGACGAGCAAACTGGGGCTGCAAATTGAAGGGGTTGACATTAAGACCTGACACCTGTGCTGCCTCATTGAGCGCAGCACTGTTGGTACCACCAGCCACAATAAACCAAACCGCCCTGGCAGAGGGTAACTGTCTCAGGGATTCCTGTTGCGAAGGCAAACCGTGCAGTATCACCACCTCAAACTTGCCGAAATCCGCCGGTACCTGATCGCCTGTTTTTACGGTCAGGTCATACTCGCCAAGGTCCTGCAGTGCTTCGCGCAGCGCATACACATCAGGATGTGGCGCATGGGCCGCAAGGAGAATATGCTTTTTTTCTTCAATCACCTCCACAAAAACATCCTTTCTGTTGTTGATCAGATTTTGTTCTCCATCTGCCGCAGCAGCTTCAATGATGTAATGATGGATTCCCGGACGCCCACCACGCACAGTAACGGTTACTGACCGGTCCTACCGAGCGGCCACTACCGAAAGCGCGACCGAAGC
>OFIS01000468.1_pt1 | contig 21818 bp, 19 predicted proteins | sample 1775071 | NCBI WGS metagenome assembly OFIS01 (sample SAMN08195774, study PRJEB24354) | sludge metagenome | isolation source: sludge from phenol fed wastewater aerobic bioreactor C | place: India: Nagpur | collected 2016-09-17
GGAAATCCCTTCCCCTTGCCGGCAAAAGACGCTGAAGGCGGCGGTCGACTTCCAGCTTCGCTTCGCGCCGATGATGCTGGCGCTGAAGGACGCGATCGCGCAAGGCTGGCTCGGCGAGGTGGTCGATTTCGATGCTTGGCTGGCGCTCGACACGCCGTGGCGGCTGTGGGAATTCGTGCTGAAATCGCCGCGCGTCGAGCTTGCCCTGCATTCGATCCATTATCTCGACCTGATCCGGCAGTTGCTCGGCGATCCGGCGGGCGTCCATGCCAAGACCCTCGGCCATCCGAACCATACTGTGGCGCAGACGCGCACCAGTGCCATCCTCGACTACGGCGATCAGGTGCGCTGCAACCTGTCGATCAACCACGACCACCGGTTCGGCCGCCGCCACCAGGCCTGCGACTTCCGCGTCTGCGGTACCGAGGGCGCCGCCTATCTCAAGCTCGGCGTCAATCTCGACTATCCGCGCGGCGAGCCCGATATTCTGGAGATACACCCCAGAGGCGGCGACGACTGGGTCGCGGTGCCGCTCAAGGGCGGCTGGTTCCCCGACGCCTTCGTCGGGCGGATGGCCAATCTGCAGCGCTTCGCCGCGGCTGAGGACACGGAGCTGGTGAGCAGCGTCGAGGATGCATGGAAGACGATGGCGCTGGTGGAGGCGGCCTATGCGTCGAGCGCCGCGCCGGCCACGGCAATAGCGGGGATGCCCTGAGATGGAAGTGACCACCTATTTCGAGGACTACGAGATCGGCTCGTCGCGCAAGACCAGCGGGCGCACGATCACCGAGACGGATTTCATCGTGCATGCCGGCCATACAGGCGACTTCTTCCCGCACCACATGGACGCTGAGTTCATGAAAACCACGCCGTTCGGCCAGCGCATCGCGCATGGCACGCTGGTGTTCTCGGTCGGCGTCGGGCTGACGGCCTCGGTCATCAATCCGGTGGCCTTCTCCTACGGCTACGACCGGCTGCGCTTCATCAAGCCGGTGTTCATCGGCGACACGATCCACTCCGTCACCACCATCGTTGCCAAGGAGGACGATCCGAAGCGGCCGGAGGCCGGCCGCGTGATCGAACGCCTCGAGGTGATCAACCAGCACGGCAAGGCGGTGCTGGCGGCCGACCACATCTATGTCGTCGAAAGACGGCCCAAATCCTGAAATCCCGAGTGCCCGGAAGCGGCGCGAACATGCGAGGACATCATCATGGCTGATCTCACGGGCAAGACCGTTCTGCTGACCGCGGCCGCGCAAGGCATCGGACGCGCCTCGGCGCTGGCTTTCGCCAGGGCGGGCGCGACGGTGCATGCCACCGACATCAACGAGAGCGTGCTGCGGCAACTCGACGGTACGCCGGGGATCGTCACGCGCCGGCTGGATGTGCTCGACGACAAGGCGGTAAACGCCGCCGTCGGAGAGATCGGGCGCATCGACGTGCTGTTCAACTGCGCCGGCTTCGTGCACGCCGGCACCATACTGGAGATGAAGGACGAAGACCTCGACTTCGCCTTCAACCTCAATGTGCGCGCCATGGTGCGCACCATCCGCGCCGTGCTGCCGCAGATGCTGGAGCGCGGCGACGGCTCCATCATCAACATGGCCTCCGTGGCCGGCTCAGTCAAAGGCGTGCCCAACCGCTTCGCCTATGGCGTGACCAAGGCGGCCGTGGTCGGCCTCACCAAGGCGGTGGCCGCCGACTATGTCGGCAAGGGCATACGCTGCAACTGCATCTGCCCCGGCACGGTGGAAAGCCCGTCGCTCGGCGACCGCATGCGCGCGCAGGGCGACTACGATGCCGCCCGCGCCGCCTTCATTGCCCGCCAGCCGATGGGCAGGATCGGCACGCCTGAGGAGATCGCCGATCTCGCCGTCTATCTGGCCGGGGCGACCTACACCACGGGCCAAGCCTACAATATCGACGGCGGCTGGTCGATCTGAGCGAAACGAGGCTGAAAGCCATGACCAGGATAACGAACCTCGCCACGCACGACCTTCGCTTCCCGACCTCGCAGCATCTCGACGGCTCGGACGCGATGAACCCCGACCCGGACTATTCCGCCGCCTATGTCGTGCTGGAAACCGATGACGGTCTAGCCGGCCACGGCCTGACCTTCACCATCGGCCGCGGCAACGATATCTGCGTGGCGGCGATCGAGGCTATGCGCCATCTGGTCGTGGGGCTGGAACTGGACTGGATCGAGGCCGATCCGGCCCGCATGTGGCGGCACCTGACCGGCGACAGCCAGTTGCGCTGGATCGGCCCCGACAAGGGCGCCATGCACCTGGCGACGGGCGCCGTCGTCAACGCGATCTGGGACCTGCTGGCCAAGCGCGCCGGCAAGCCCGTCTGGCGCTACGTCGCCGACATGAGCCCGGAGCAGATCCTCGCCATCGTCGACTTCCGCTACCTCACCGATGTGCTGACCCCGCAGGAGGCGCTGGCAATCCTGACACGGGCGCAGGCCGGCAAGGCCGGGCGGGTCGCCATACTGGAGAAGGAAGGCTACCGCTGCTACACGACCTCGGCCGGCTGGCTCGGCTATTCCGAGGAGAAGCTGCGCCGCCTGTGCCAGGAGGCCATCGACGCCGGCTTCGACCACATCAAGATGAAGGTCGGCCGCGACCTCGAGGACGACATTCGCCGGCTTACCATCGTGCGCGAGATCATCGGGCCGGACCGCTACCTGATGATCGATGCCAACCAGGTGTGGGAGGTGCCGCAGGCGATCGAATGGCTGGGCAAGCTCGCCTTCGCCAGGCCCTTCTTCATCGAGGAGCCGACCAGCCCGGATGACGTCGCCGGCCACCGCAAGATTCGCGAAGCCGTCCGCCCGATCAAGGTGGCGACCGGCGAGATGTGCCAGAACCGCATCATGTTCAAGCAGTTCATCGCCGAAGGCGCGATCGACGTGGTGCAAATCGACGCCTGCCGCATGGGTGGGCTTAACGAGGTGCTGGCCGTGCTGCTGATCGCCGCCAAATACGGCCTGCCGGTGTGGCCGCATGCCGGCGGCGTCGGCCTTTGCGAATATGTGCAGCACCTGTCGATGATCGACTATCTCTGCGTCAGCGGCAGCAAGGATGGCCGCGTGATCGAGTATGTCGACCACCTGCACGAGCATTTCCTGGAGCCCTGCGTGATCCGCGACGCCGCCTACATGCCGCCGACGGCGCCCGGCTTTTCCATCGAGATGAAGCAGCAGTCGATCCGCGACTACACGTTCAAGGGCTGAATCGCGCTCGGATCAGACATGACGTCGTCCGAAAGCCGCTTCGCGCTTTTCGGCATCATGCTCAGGGAAGCGCCCCTTGCCGGCGCGAGCCATGGCGGCCCGCGTCGGGCCTTGCGCGGGAGCGACATTAAGGATGCCGGCCAAGCCGGCGTTCTGCGGGTCGCGGAAAAATTGAGAGAATATTCCCGGCATGGCGTCGCGGCCGGAAACGCGGTTCTTTGATTAAGTCGATAGTTTTCCTGAAGATTAGGGCAAGGTTCGGCATTCCGCCTGGCCCGCCAGATTCACGAAACACAGAGATCGACCATGTCCAACTTCCTCCGCGCACTGCCACAGTTCCTGTCCTCCACACTCGACCGACGCCAGGGTCTTGCTCTGCTCTTCGCCTCGGCCGTCGCGGCGGCCGCCCTTTCGGCGCCCAGCTCGGCGCTGGCCGAAGACAAGAAGACGGTCAAGGTCGGCATCATCAGCGGCGAGGACGAGGACGTCTGGCGCGTGGTGACCGCGCAGGCGGCCGAAAAGGGCCTCAAGGTCGAGACCGTGGTGTTCAACGACTACACGCAGCCCAACGAAGCGCTCGAGCGCGGCGAGATCGACGCCAATGCCTTCCAGCACAAGCCCTATCTGGACAACCAGATCAAGACGCAGGGCTATCACATCGTGCCCATCGGCTATACCGGCGTCTGGCCGATCGGCCTCTACTCCAGGAAATTCACCAAGGTTGCCGACCTGCCGGAAGGCGCAGTGATCGGCGTGCCGAACGATCCTTCCAATGAGGGGCGGGCCTTGCGCGTTTTGCAGAACGAGGGCGTGATCAAGCTGAAGGACGGCACCGGCATCCTCGCCACCACGGCCGACATCGCCGAGAATCCCAAAAAGCTGGAGATCAAGGAGCTGGACGCCGGCATCGTCGGACGGTCCGTCGACGACCTCGACGCAGCCGTCGTCAACACCGACTGGGCGCTGAAGAGCGGCCTTACCCCCGAGCAGCGCATCGCCCAGGAACCCATCGCCGACAATCCCTACCGCAACTTCATCGCGGTGAAGGCCGGCAGCGAGAACGAAGCCTGGGTGAAGACGCTGGTCGCGTCCTACCAGAACGATGCCGTGAAGGCCGAGTTCGACAAGGTCTACAAGGGCACCGGCGTCAGCGCCTATTGAGGCCGTTCGTTTTGAGCGGGATACCGGATCCGTTCCATCCGCTTTTCACCGACCAACCCGGATTGGGCGGCCCGCGCGAAGCGTGGGCCGCCGTCGATCTGGAAGCGGCTTTCGGACGACATCATGCCTCTCCAGCGGATAACCGGAAGGGGCCGGCCATGAACCAGCATGTCAGCCCGGCCGCCAGCCTTCGACCCGCGCCGGACGCGGCCGAGGATGTCGTCAGGCTCGTCGACCTCAAGCGCCATTTCGGCGCGACGGCGGCGCTCGACGGCGTGTCGCTTAGCGTGCGCAAGGGCGAGATTCTCGGCATCATCGGCCGTAGCGGCGCCGGCAAATCGACCTTGATCCGTTGCCTCAACGGCCTGGAGCGTCCGGATTCCGGCGAGGTTTTCGTCGAAGGCCGCGAGATCAGCCGGCTCGGCGAACGCCAGTTGCAGCCGCTGCGCCGGCGCGTCGGCATGATCTTCCAGCATTTCAACCTGCTGTCGGCCAAGACGGTGGAGGACAATGTCGCGCTGCCGTTGAAGATCGCCGGCCGGCCGAAGACGGAACGGCGCCGGCGCGCGGCCGAACTGCTCGACCTTGTCGGCCTCGCGGAGAAGGCGCGGGCCTACCCGGCGTCGCTCTCCGGCGGCCAGAAGCAGCGCGTCGGCATCGCCAGGGCGCTCGCCGCCGACCCGGCGCTGCTTCTCTCGGATGAGGCGACCTCGGCGCTGGATCCGGAGACGACGCGCTCCATCCTGGCGCTGCTGCGGGACATCAACCGCCGCCTCGGCCTGACCATCCTGCTCATCACCCACGAGATGGAAGTGATCCGCTCGATCGCCGACCGGGTCGCGGTGATCGATGCCGGCCGCATCGTCGAGGAAGGGCCGGTCTGGTCGGTGTTCGCCGATCCGCGTTCCGAGGTCAGCCGCAGCCTGTTGTCCGGCATGCGCCCGCAGTTGCCGGAAGGCCTCGCAGCCAGGTTGTCGCCGACGGGCAACGAGGCGGTGCTGCGGCTGGACGTTGCCGGCGAGACGGCGCGAGGCTCGCTGCTGTCGGACCTTGCCACAGCCGTGCCTGGCCGCTTCCGCATCCTGCAAGGCGGCATCGACCACATACAGGATCAGCCGGTCGGTACGCTGTTCCTGTCGATTCCCGCAACCGACCCCGACCACGTCGCGAAGGTGATCGCGTTCCTGAGGGCCCGCGCGGCGCGGGTGGAGGTGCTTGGCCATGTCGCCGGTCCTGTTTGAACTGCTCTTGCGCTCCATCTGGGAGACCGTGCTGATGACGGCCGCGTCCGGCCTCGTCTCACTCATTTTCGGACTGCCACTGGGACTGGCGCTTGTCGCCACGGACCGTTGCGGTATCGCCGAGCGCCCCTGGCTGAACCGCGCGCTGGGCGCGCTGGTCAACGGCTTCCGATCGGTGCCGTTCATCATCCTGCTGGTGGCGCTGATCCCGGTCACCCGGCTGATCGTCGGCACCTCGATCGGCACATGGGCCGCGATCGTGCCGCTGTCGATCGCGGCGACGCCCTACTATGCGCGCATCGCGGAGGTGTCGCTCCGCGAAGTCGACCACGGACTGATCGAGGCGGCGCGCGCCATGGGCGGCAACCGCTGGACCATCGTGCGCGAAGTGCTGGTGCCGGAGGCGCTGCCCGGACTGGTGGCCGGCTTCACGGTCACGCTTGTGACGCTGGTCGGCGCTTCGGCGATGGCCGGCGCGATCGGCGCGGGCGGCCTCGGCGACCTTGCCATCCGCTATGGCTACCAGCGGTTCGAGACATCCATCATGGTCGCGGTTGTCGCGGTGCTGATCGTTCTGGTGTGCGGCATCCAGTGGATCGGCGACCGGCTGGTCGTCCGGCTGGATCGGCGAGGGTGATACCGGCCGGGCCACAGGCCGGTCGCGTCCAAACCATCCATGCAAGGCGCCGTAGCCGCTCCGTTCGACAAATCTCGAAGATCAGGCCCGGCCAATTTAGCGGCGGCATGCGCTGCCGGATTTTCTTCACAGGTCCGAGATGCCCCTCATTGTCCTGCCGGACATTTCTCCCCGTATAGTGACGGGGAGAAAGGACGCCGTCACCAACGGTTTCGCCAATGGCAGACATTGCAAAGGCGGCGTCGTGGCTGCTCCCTTCTCCCCGTCACTATACGGGGAGAAGGTGCCGGCAGGCGGATGAGGGGCGGCGCGACGCCTGAAAATCCGCACTACTTTCGGGTGAGCCGCCTACCCTCTCAGCCTGGCGCCTTCCGGATCGAAGAACGGCATCGGCGCCACCACCGCACGTGTCGGCACGCCGTCTACGTCGATGCTGAGCTCGGTGCCGATGGCGGTGAACGGCAGCCGCAGATGCGCGGTCGCCAGGACCTTTCCCAGCGAATAGCCGTGGTCGCTGTAGGTGACCACGCCGGCATCCTCACCCCCGGACAGAACCCTCGCATCCGTCACGGCCGGCCTGTCGCCGTCGAGGATCAGTCCCGTCCAGCGTTCACCAATACCGTCGTCGCGGATCTTGAGCAGCGCCTCGCGGCCGACGAAGTCTCCCTTGTCGAACCGGATCCAGCGATCGAGGCCGACATGGAACGGCGTGCGACTCTCGTCCATGTCGATGCCATGCGCCGGATAGGCCTTTTCGAGCCCGAGCGTGAACATGGCCAGGACGCCATAAGGCCGCAGCCCGAAGTCACGGCCAACGCGCATCAGCATGTCCCAGACGGAAGCCGCTTCGTCGGCGGGCACGAACAGCTCGAAGCCGAGTTCGCCGGTGACGCCGGTGCGCGAGATCAGCACCTTCGTCTCGCCGATGCGCCCGGCGGTGAACGCCCAGCGCCTCAACCCGTCGAGATCTGCATCCGAAACAAGCGCCTTCAGCAGTTCGCGCGAGCGCGGCCCCTGTATGGTCGGGAAGGCGATGGCCGCCGTGATGTCGGTGACATACGCCCTGCGCCCGGCCGCGTGATGCTGCAGCCAGGGCAGCATCTTCAGGCGATTGACCGAGCCAGTCACCAGCATGAAGTGCTCGGGCGCCAGCCGAAACACGGTGAGGTCGTCCATGATGCCGCCATCGTCGCGGCAGACGGTGGAATAGCGCACCTGGCCGGGCTTCATGGCGGCGGCGTCGTTGACAATGACGTGGTTGACCAGCGCCTCGGCGTCCGGCCCCTTGATGTCCATCTTGCCCATCGTGCTGAGGTCCTGGACACCGACATTGCGGCGGGTATTCAGGTGTTCGTCGGCAATGCCGGAATAGTATTTGGCCGAGATGAAATCGCCGCCGACCCGGCCCATATGGGCGCCCAGCCCGACAATGCTGCTGTAGAAAGGGGATCGCCGCTCAGCCATCGAAGTCTCCATCGCCTGTCGATGGAAAAATACGGGCTTTTGCATTCCCGGCGGAGACGGAAGCGACACGCCTTGCATCGATCACGGCGCGGGTCGTCCGATAGCCTTGTTCAGAGCGCGGCGCACTCTTCGATTTCCCGGAAACAAGACCTTCGCCGAATTCCGCCATAACTACTATGGCCGTGCAGTATATCGACGCCATGGCGCGTTTATTGATCACGGCATGACGCTGATATATTCTTCCCGAGGGTGCTATTGGGGAGGAAACCCATGGGACAGCCTGAGTTCATAGAACAGACCTCGCGTCGTCTTATCGAAAACGACATCGCGGAACGCACGCGAATCCATCAATCCGAAATTGCCAGGTTCCAGGCCGCGCAAGACGGTGCGCGTACACTGAAGGTGAAGTCGCGCAACACGCCCTACACGATGCTGGCGCAGGGCGATTCATGGTTCGACTATCCTTTGACCGGCAATACGCTGCCATACGCCAGGACCGACGTGATCGCGCAGTTGGGCAAGATAGGAAGTACGCCGCCCAAGATCCTGAACCTTGCCCATCACGGCGACGCGGCGACGGAGGAAATGTCCCTGCCGAAGCAGGAGCGGATGATAACAGCGCTACGGGACAGGGCTAACTGGCTTCACGGCAAGCCCGACGCGATCCTGTTCTCGGCCGGCGGCAACGACATCGCCGGAAACCAGTTCTGCATTTTCCTCGATTTCAACGACGGTCATTCCACCGGGTTGAATGCCGATCGGTTTAACAAGGCGCTTGGCATGGTCGAGGCCTGCTATCTTGCCCTCTTTGCCTTGCGGGATCGCCTTGCGCCTGGGGTACCGGTGTTCAGCCACTGTAACGACTTCCCGATCCCCAATGGGGTCAGCCCCTGGTGCATCGGGCCCTGGCTGAAACCCTCGATCGACTTCTGCAACTGGACCGTTCCGCAGGGCAAGGTGATCGTGCACGACGCGCTGGTGGCGTTCCGGGTGATGCTGAAACGCCTGGAGAGCGACGCGGCCAACAATTTCCACGTCGTCGAGACGCAAGGCATTCTGAAGCCGGCTGACTGGGCCAACGAGCTGCATCCACACCCCGCTGGCTTCAAGAAGATCGCACAGAAATTCGCGACGGCCCTTGGCCATAAATTGCAGAAACGGGTGCCCGATGAAGCACCCGTAGCCTGATTGCTGTTGGCCTACCCTGCCTGGCTGGGCGCGGGCGCGCCGAACATCCGCGGCGCGCCTCCACTTTCTGGAATTTCCTAGCGCCCGCGTTTTTCCGCGCGGGCCAGAGCCGCCAGCCCTCGTGGAGGCGGCTCCGCGGCGTCGAGATAGGACCGGATCAGTTGCTCGTCCTCGGCGCCCTGAAAGGCCGGAGCGATGCCCCTGATCTGGGCAGGCATATCCCAATCCCGCGGGCGGAGCCTGGGCGACCACCATCCGCAGTGCTTGTCTTCAACCCACTGGCGACGAAGCCGAAGGCAGTTCAGCAGCCCATCATCTTCATGGCCAAATTCGACGCCGCAGCAGGGGCAGATCTCGTAGGACGGCTCCTTGCCGTTCTCACCCCAGGGCAGGTCGGGAAATTGGGCGAGACCGCAAACGCGGCACTTGAACTTATCCTCCATCACGCCAGAACATCTCGCTCGCCTGTTCGGGCGTGTAGTAGCCGAGGGCTATGTCGCGCCGCACCAGTTCCGGGTCGCGCTCGCGCGGGTCGCCGTAGCCGCCGCCGCCCGGCGTGCCGACGCGCACGCGGTCGCCGGCCTTCAGCGGAATGTCCTGTTCCTTGGACAGATGCGGCGGCACGTGCTCCTCGCCGTCGCGGAAGACACGCACGGTGTTGACCGCGCCGTCCCTGCCGCCGAGCACGCCTTGCGGCCCGAAACGGCCATGGTCCATGACGAAGGACGCGCGAGCTTCACCTCGTAATATCTCGACCTCGTAGGCGAGGCCGAAGCCGCCCCGATGCTTGCCGGCGCCGCCGGAACCCTCGCGCAGCGCGTAGTGGCGATAGAGCACGGGATAGGCCTGCTCCATGATCTCGACCGGCGGCGATTTGGAGATGCCGATGGTCGAGCAGCCATTGGTGAGGCCGTCGTGGCCGGCATTGCCGCCATATCCGCCGCCCGAGATCTGGTACATGACATAGTCACGGCCGCGCGCTGGATCGTGGCCGCCGAGCGCGAAATTGCCGCTGGAGCCGGCGGGCGCGGCCGTCACCTTGTCGGGCAGCGCCTGCACCATGGCCGCGAAGACGGCCTCGGCGATGCGCTGCGAGACCTCCGCCGCGCAGCCGGACACCGGGCGTGGGTATTTCGCGTCGAGAAAGGTTCCTTCCGGCCGCCTGACGACCAGCGGCTCGAAGGCGCCGGCGCTGATGGGCACGTCCGGGAAGATATGGCGCATGGCGAGATAGACCGACGACAGCGTGGTCGCCAGCACGCTGTTCATCGGGCCGGCGCAGGGCTTCGACGAGCCGGCGAAATCGAAGGTCAGCGTATCGTCCTTCTTCTCCACGGCCAGGGCGATGGTCAGCGGCTCGTCCACGACGCCGTCGGAATCGACGAAGGCCCGCGCGCGATAGGTGCCGTCGGGGATGGCCGATATGTTGGCGCGCATCTGCGCGGCGGCGCGGCGGCGCAGCTCGGCGATCGCCTCTACGACGGTTTCGTCTCCGTAACGATCCAGGATATCGTTAAGCCTGTCCTGCCCGATCAGCAGCGCGGCGGCCTGCGCGCGGATGTCGCCGATGCGCTGGTCGGCAACGCGTATGTTGGAGCAGATGATGGCGTAGATCTCGGGATCGAGCACGCCCTTCTTGAACAGCTTCACCGGCGGCAGCCGCAAGCCTTCCTGCTCGACCGCGGTTGCGGATGCCGAAAAGCCGCCCGGCACCGAGCCGCCAATATCGGGCCAATGGCCGGTGTTTGAGAGCCAGCAGAAGATCTTGCCGTCGCGATAGACCGGCATGACGAAGCGCACATCCATCAGATGCGTGCCGCCGAGATAGGGGTCGTTGACGATGTAGATGTCGCCGGGCGCCGGCGGCAGGCAGCGCCCGTCTGCGATCATCTCGATGACCGTTTTCGTGGAGTACTGCATCACGCCGACGAACACCGGCAGGCCCTGGCTGCCCTGCGCGATCAGCGAGCCGTCGACGGCCGAATAGATGCCGTCCGAGCGGTCGTTGGCCTCGGCGATGACGGGCGAGAAGGCGGCGCGGGAAAACGTCAGGTCCATCTCGTCGCAGACCTGCTGCAGCGCCGCCTGCAGGACCGAGAGCGTGATTGCGTCGAGCGTGCTCATCTCAGGCTCCGCCGATGTCGATGACGATGTTGCCGTCGGCGTCCGAGCGCGCGCGGTCGCCCGGTTCCAGGACCGTGGTGGCGTCCATCTGCTCCAGGATAGCTGGTCCCTCGACGACGGCGTCGAGCGGCAGCTTCTCCCTGCCGTAGACCGGCGTGTCGATCCAGGCGCCGCCGTACCAGACAGGCCGCATTTCGCGCAGCGCCTCGTCGAGCGTGGCGGCGCGGCCGGCCGGGTCGATCAGCCTCGACAGGTCGATTGCCGGGCGCACGCCGGTGACCGAGGTGTTGAGGTTGACGAGGTTGGCGCGGATCTCCGGCAATTCCACCTTGAAGCGCGCGAAATAGGCCTTCTCGAACAATTCCTGAAGCAGCTGGCGCGTCACCGAGGACGCGGGCAGCGCGACGTTGATGATGTGCGTCTGGCCGACGAACTGCATGTCGGCGGAGTGGGTGACGCGGATCGCATCAGGCTTCACGGCTTCCTTGGCGATCAGCGCCTCGCCTTCGTTTCGGTGCCGTTCCAATACCTCGCGAAGCATGGCTTCGTCGAGCAGGCTCACCGGCTGGTTGACCGTGTTGACGAAGTCGTGCCGCAGATCGGCGACGACGCAGCCGAGCGCGTTAGTGATGCCCGGCCGCGCCGGCACCAGCACGCGCGGCAGGCCGAGTTCGCGGGCGAGCGCGGTCGCGTGCAGCGGCCCGGCGCCGCCGAAGGCGAACAGGGTGAAGTCGCGCGGATCATGGCCGCGCGACACCGACACCATGCGGATGGCGCCGGCCATCTTGATGTTGGCGAGCCGCAGCACCGCGCCGGCCGCCTCGACGCCGGACAGGCCGGTGCGCGTGCCGATGCGTTCCTCGAAAATGGCGGCGACATGTCCTGATGTAACCGGATTGTCGACGGCAAGCAGCTTCTTCGGCGCCAGCCTGCCGAGCACCAGATTGGCGTCGGTGATGGTGGGGTCCGTGCCGCCGCGCCCGTAGCAGATCGGACCGGGATTGGCGCCGGCGCTCTCCGGCCCGACCTGGATCAGGCCGGCCGCGTCGACACGCGCGATCGAGCCGCCGCCCGCACCGACCGTGTGCACCGCCACCATCGGCACGTGGATGGGCATGGCGTATTCGATCTCGATCTCGTTCGAGACAGCGGGTTCGGCATTGCGGATCAGCGCCACGTCTGTCGAGGTGCCGCCCATGTCGTAGGTGACGAGATTGCCAAAGCCGGCGCGTTTTCCGGTGTAGGCCGCGGCGATCACGCCCGAAGCCGGCCCCGACATGACGGTCTTGGCCGATTCACGTGTGACGAAGCGGGCCGAAATCATGCCGCCATTGCCATTCATGATCAGGAAATCGCGGGCATAGCCCTGCGCCGCGAGTTCATGGCGCAGCTTCTCGACATAGCGCTGGAGGATCGGCTGCACCGAGGCGTTGACCGAAGCCGTCACGCCGCGCTCGAATTCGCGCGCTTCCGACAGCAGCGCGTGACCCGTCGTGATGTAGCCGTTCGGCCAGAATTCGGCGGCGATCTCGGCCGCCCGGCGCTCATGCGAGGGGTTGGCGTAGGAATGCAGGAAATGAATGACGAGCGACTCGCAGCCGGCGTCGAGCAGCCGCTTCACCGCCTCGCGCATGTCGTTCTCGTCGAGCGGCACGCGCACGGCGCCGGAGGCTTCCACCCGCTCGGCCACTTCCAGCCGCAGGTCGCGCGGAATGACGGGCACGAAGGTTCCGGACATGCCATAGGCCTGCGGCCTGGTGCGCCGGCCAAGCTCGATCACATCGCGAAAACCCTTCGTCGTGATCATGCCGGTGCGGGCCAGGCGGCGTTCCAGCACGGCGTTGGTGGTGGTGGTGGTGCCATGCACGATGAGATCGATGCCGTCGACCGGAAAACCGGTGGCGCCGAGCGCGGCGACGACGCCGAAAGCCTGGTTGTGGACCGTCGTTGGGGTCTTGGCGATGCGCACCTTGCCGCCGTCGCGGCCATCGACCAGGAGGAGATCGGTGAAGGTCCCGCCGACATCGATGCCGGCCACGACGCTGCCCCGCGACGCCGTAAAATTCTCTTCCATTGGCGAAACCCGAAATGCCCGAACTAAGGATATGTCCCAGTTTGGAAAGGCGTTTTACGGTGGTATCTTGACGCAAATATCATTTGTATACTAATAAAATCGGGACACAAGGGCCTACCGCTTCATGAGGCGCGTCAGCGGCACGCCTGGACCTGACCGGTCCGGCGCGCAGGAAAAGCTCGGCGCCCGCGCGGGAGTTTCGGCCCGAAAGGGTGGATTTGATGAACACCACAGTTTCGCTCAATGCCGACGGCGCCCGGGCGCTCAACTTTCCGATTCCGGCCAATGTCCATGCCGAGACGGTCGTATCGGTGAAGCACTACACCGACCGCTTGTTTTCGTTCCGCATCACGCGGCCGCAGTCGCTGCGCTTCCGCTCCGGCGAGTTCGTCATGATCGGCCTGCCGAATGCCGAAAAGCCGGTCTTCCGCGCCTATTCCGTGGCGAGCCCCGCCTGGGACGAGGAACTGGAGTTCTTCTCCATCAAGGTGCCGGACGGCCCGTTGACCTCCGAGCTGCAGAAGATCCAGGTCGGCGACACCATCATCATGCGCCAGAAGGCGACGGGCACGCTGGTGCTCGACGCGCTGACGCCCGCCAAGCGCCTGTTCATGATCTCGACCGGCACCGGCATCGCGCCCTTCGCCAGCCTGCTGCGCGACCCGGACACCTATGAGAAGTTCGAGCAGGTGATCCTTACCCATACCTGCCGCGACAATGCCGAGCTCACCTACGGCCAGGAACTGGTGGCCGCGCTGGAGAGCGACCCGCTGATCGGCGAACTGACCGGCGGCCGCGTCACGCTCTACAATTCGACGACGCGCGAGGAATCCCCGCGCATGGGCCGCATCACCGCGCTGATCGGCTCCGGCAAGTTCTACAGCGACATCGGCATCGACAAGCTCGATCCCGAGACGGACCGCATCATGATCTGCGGCTCGATGCATATGCTGAAGGACGTCAAGGAGCTCGCCGAAAGCCTCGGCTTCCAGGAAGGCTCGCTCAGCCATCCCGCCAGCTTCGTGGTCGAGCGCGCCTTCGTCGGCTGAGAGCCATATCGACACCCCCGGCTTTTGACCTTCCGGTCAAAAACTAGCTGCCTTGACGGCCTTTTTCGGCTATCCCTTGCCTGAGGACTCGTGAAGCGTCGCTTCGCGGGCTATCTTTGCGCGTGCCGCCTGGACGTTCGGGCGCGCGTCGCCGGAGGAAAGGGCAGGAGATGAGCAGCACGATCCGCGAGGCAGAGGTCGGCGCGTCCAAGGTGACGCCGCTGCCGGGGCGCGCCGCCGCCAACACGCCGGCGGCGCCGGACCATCGCATCGCGCGCAACCCCGGCATGAAGCTCGACCTCGGCTTCCTGGAATCGGTGCGCAGCGTCAACCGCTCGGCGCTGGAACGCCGCGTGGCCACACTGACCAAGCGGCGCTCGATCAAGGCCGACAACCAGGCGGCGTGGCTGCTGCGGGCGATCGCCTGCATGGATCTCACCACGCTGAATTCCAACGACACCGACGAGCGCGTGCGCAGGCTCTGCGCCAAGGCGATCAATCCGCTGCGCCGCGACATCGTCGAAGGGCTCGGCATAGCGGGCGAAACCATCCGCCCGGCCGCCGTGTGCGTCTATCATCCGTTCGTCGCCACCGCCGTCGATGCGCTGCGCGGCACCGGCATCCATGTCGCGGCCGTCTCCACCGCCTTCCCGCACGGCCTGACGCCGCTGTCGACGCGGCTCCAGGAGATCGAGGCGTCGGTGAAGGACGGCGCCGACGAGATCGACGTCGTTATTCCGCGCGGCCTGGTGTTCGGCGCCAGATGGCGCGAGCTGTTCAACGAGATCGTGTCGATGCGCGCGGCCTGCGGCGGCGCCCATCTCAAGGTCATCCTCGGCACCGGCGACCTGTCCACGCTGCGCAACGTGATGCTCGCCTCGATGGTGGCGATGATGGCGGGCGCGGATTTCATCAAGACCTCGACCGGCAAGGAAAGCGTCAACGCCACGCTGCCGGTCGGCCTTGCCATGGTGCGGGCCATCCGCGCCTATTTCGAGGAGACCGGCTATCTCATCGGCTTCAAGCCGGCCGGCGGCATTTCCACGGCGAAGGCGTCGCTCGACTGGCTGGTGCTGATGAAGGAGGAGCTCGGCCGCCCCTGGCTGGAGCCGGAACTGTTCCGCTTCGGCGCTTCCAGCCTGCTCACCGACATCGAGCGCCAGCTCGAACATCACCTGACCGGGCACTATTCGGCCAACCATCGCCACGCGATGGCGTAGGTCCTATTACCCCACCCCGATCGGCTTTGCCGATCGACCCTCCCCGCAAGAGCGGAGGGTAACGGAGGCACCTCGTGAACATACTCGAACGCTATCACGCCATGGAATACGGACCGGCGCCGGAAGCCCGCAATGAAGCCGATGCCTGGATCGCCGGGCGCGACTTCGCAAAAGCATTGTTCATCGACGGCGCCTGGAAGGCGGCGGCCAGCGGCAAGACTTTCGAGACCAGCGAACCGTCCTCCGGCAAGCTGCTCGCCAAGGTCTCGGACGCGGGCGCCGCCGATATCGACGCAGCGGTCGCGGCGGCCGCCAAGGCGCTGCCGAAATGGTCGGCCTCCTCCGGCTACACCCGCGCAAAAGTGCTCTACGCGATCGGCCGGGCGATGCAGCGGCACCAGCGCCTCTTCGCGGTGCTCGAGACCATCGACAACGGCAAGCCGATCCGCGAGAGCCGCGACATCGACGTGCCGCTGGCGATCCGGCACTTCATCCACCATGCCGGCTGGGCGCAGACGCTGGAGACGGACTTTCCCGACCACAAGCCGGTCGGCGTCGTCGGCCAGGTCATCCCATGGAATTTCCCGCTGCTGATGCTTGCCTGGAAGATCGCGCCGGCGCTGGCCGCCGGCTGCACGGTGGTGCTGAAACCGGCCGAGTTCACGCCGCTCACAGCGATCCTCTTTGCCGAGATCTGCGAGCGCGCCGGCGTGCCGAAAGGCGTGGTCAACATCGTCCAGGGCGGACCTGAGGCCGGAGCCGCGATCGTCAACCATCCCGGCATCCAGAAGATCGCCTTCACCGGCTCCTCGGAAGTCGGCAGGATCATCCGCAAGGCGACCGCAGGGTCGGGCAAGAAACTGTCACTGGAACTGGGCGGCAAGTCGGCCTTCATCGTCTTCGAGGACGCCGATCTCGACAGCGCCGTAGAGGGGCTGGTCGACGGCATCTGGTTCAACCAGGGGCAGGTCTGCTGCGCCGGCTCGCGCCTTCTGGTGCAGGAAGGCATCGCCGAGGCCTTCATCGCCAAGGTCAAGGTCAGGATGGGCCGGTTGCGTGTCGGCAGCCCGCTCGACAAGAACACCGACATCGGCCCGCTGGTCGACCGCACCCAGCTCGATCGCGTGCAGGGCCTGATCGCCGAGGGCGCGAAGCAGGGCGCCGTCTGCTGGCAGCCGGATGCCACGCTGCCGGCCTCCGGCTACTATCATTTGCCGACGCTCGCCACCGGTGTTTCGCCGGCTAATGTTCTTGCTCAGGAAGAAGTTTTCGGCCCCGTGCTGGCGACGATGACGTTCCGCAGCACAGAGGAAGCGGTCGAGCTCGCCAACAACACGCGCTACGGGCTTGCGGCCTCGGTGTGGAGCGAGAACGTCAACCTGGCGCTGCACGTCGCTCCGCAGCTCAAGGCCGGCGTCGTCTGGGTCAACGGCACCAACATGTTCGATGCGGCCTGCGGCTTCGGCGGCTACCGCGAAAGCGGTTTCGGCCGCGAGGGCGGGCGCGAAGGCATGTTCGAATATCTCGCCGCCAGGCTGCCGGTCGGCCCGGTGATCAGGCCTGCGGTCGCCGCGCCCGCCCAGCCGGTCGAGCAGGCCGACGGCTCGGCGATCGACCGCACCGCGAAGCTGTTCATCGGCGGCAAGCAGGTGCGGCCGGACGGCAATTATTCGCTGGCCGTCGCCACCGCCAAGGGCAAGCTTGCCGGCGAGGTCGGCCTCGGCAGCCGCAAGGATATACGCGATGCGGTTTCCGCCGCCCGCGCCTGCAAGGGCTGGCCGGACGCGACCGCCTACAACCGCGCCCAGGTGCTCTACTATCTCGCCGAGAACCTCTCCGGCCGCGCCGACGAATTCGCCGCGCGGCTGACGCAGCTCACCGGCGTCGGCACGAAAGCCGCGCGCGAGGAAGTCGATCTCTCCATCGAGCGGCTGTTCCTCTATGCCGGCCTGGCCGACAAATTCGAAGGCCGGGTGCACCAGCCGCCGGCCCGCGTCGTCACGCTGGCCCTGCATGAGCCGGTGGGCGTCGTCGGCATCGTCGCGCCGGACAACCAGCCGCTGCTCGGCCTCGTCTCGCTGGTGGCGCCGGCGCTCGCCATGGGCAACACGGTGGTCGCCGTGCCATCGGAGCGCCACCCGCTGCTGGCCACCGATCTCTACCAGGTGATCGAGTATTCCGACATTCCGGCCGGCGCTCTCAACATCGTCACCGGTCGCAGTGCCGAACTCTGTGGCGTGCTGGCCAAGCACGACGATGTCGACGGGCTCTGGGTGTTCGCCGATGCCGAAACCTGCGCCAAGGCCGAGGCCGACTCGATCGGCAACCTCAAGCGCGTCTGGACCGGCAACGGCCGCAGCCTCGACTGGGCCTCGCGGGAGGCCGCCGGCGACGCCTTCCTGCGCCGCGCCATCGAGGTCAAGAACGTCTGGGTTCCCTACGGCGACTGACCATGCCAACGACGGTCGAGACCGGGCGGAATGTTCGGGCTTGACCGTCACCCGACTGCACATTACCGAGAAAAAACATTCGAACCCCGGAAATCGGCCTCGGGCGGCGCGCTGGCGCGTGCCAACCGGACGCGGTGATTTTCGGCGTGACGGAAAGCGACGGACGCAACGAAGCGGAGCGTGCCGGACGCGCCGCGCCCTGGAACAGCTCCAGCGGGCGGTTTTGCGCCCGGAATCGTCCTATGGACATTGCATCTTGCCGCGCCACCGTTAAAACACGCGTGCGAAACGCTCAGGCAGGAGGAACGGAATGGCGGATCTGGCGGGGAAGGTCGTCGTCATCACGGCGGCGGCACAAGGCATCGGCCGGGCAAGCGCGCTTGCTTTCGCCAAGGCTGGAGCCACTGTCCACGCCACCGACATCAACGAAACGCTGCTGGCGGAGCTCGCCAAGACGCCAGGGATCAAGACCCTCAAGCTCGATGTGCTGAACGACGACGCCGTAGCCGCCGGCTTCGCGGCGATCGGTCGGGTCGACGTGCTGTTCAACTGCGCCGGCTTCGTTCATTCCGGCTCCATACTGGAGATGAAGGACGCCGACCTCGACTTCGCCCTCAACCTCAACGTACGCGCGATGATCCGCACGATCCGGGCTGTGCTGCCCGGCATGCTGGAGCGCGGCGACGGCTCCATCATCAACATGGCCTCGCTGGCCAGCTCGCAAAAGGGCGTGCCCAACCGCTTCGCCTACGGCCTCACCAAGGCGGCCGTCATCGGCCTCACCAAGGCGATCGCCGCCGATTATGTCGGCAAGGGCATACGCTGCAACGCCATCTGCCCCGGCACCGTCGAAAGCCCGTCGCTGCAGGACCGCATGCACGCGCAGGGCGACTACGAAGCCGCGCGCGCGGCCTTCATCGCCCGCCAGCCCATGGGCCGGCTGGGCACTGCGGAAGAAATCGCCGATCTCGCCGTCTATCTGGCCGGAGCCAGCTATACCTCCGGGCAGGCCTACAACATCGATGGCGGCTGGTCGATCTAGAGCATGATCCCGAAAAGTTGCAGACTTTTCGGAGAAGATCATGGCTCAAATGCAAATCCTGGAACGAGATGTCATCTCGCTCCAGAGAAATCTGACTGAGGAGAAGATACATGAAGCTGCTGCGCTATGGCGAGGCGGGAAGCGAACGTCCCGGCCTTCTCGATGCGGATGGAACGATCCGCGATCTTAGCGGTCATGTCGCCGATATCGGCGGCAAGGCGCTCGACCCCGCATCCCTGGCGGCGCTCGCCAAGCTCGACCCGAAATCGCTGCCGGCGGTCGCCGGCGCGCCCCGCATCGGCGCCTGCGTGGCCGGCACGGGCAAGTTCATCTGCATCGGCCTCAACTATTCCGACCATGCCGCCGAGACGGGCGCCACGGTTCCTTCCGAGCCGATCATCTTCATGAAGGCTTCTTCCGCGATCGTCGGCCCCGATGACGACGTTCTGATCCCGCGCGGCTCGGTCAAGACCGACTGGGAGGTCGAACTCGGCGTCGTCATCGGCAAGACCGCCAAATATGTCAGCGAGGCCGACGCGCTGGACTATGTCGCCGGCTACTGCGTTTCGCACGATGTTTCCGAGCGCGCCTTCCAGACCGAGCGCCAGGGCCAGTGGACCAAGGGCAAGTCCTGCGACACGTTCGGCCCGATCGGCCCCTGGCTGGTCACCAAGGACGAGGTGAAGGATCCGCAGAACGTCAAGATGTGGCTGAAGGTCAACGGCAAGACCATGCAGGACGGCTCGACCAAGACGATGGTCTACGGCGTCGCCCATCTGGTCTCCTATCTCAGCCAGTTCATGTCGCTGCATCCCGGCGACGTCATCTCCACCGGCACGCCGCCCGGCGTCGGCATGGGCATGAAGCCGCCCGTCTACCTCAAGGCCGGCGACGTGGTCGAACTCGGCATCGAGGGCATGGGCACGCAGAAGCAGACCTTCAAGGCTGACGCGTAAGCGGTATAGAATTCTTCGGGCGGCGCTGCCCCTCATCTGGCTGCCGCCATCTTCTCCCCGTTTACGGGGAGAAGGACGCTGTCGCGGTCCGTTTCGCCAATCGCGAACGTTGCGGAACAGGCGGTGAGATTGCGGCCAGCCGTTGTCCCCCCGTTTTACGGGGAGACATGCCCGGCAGGGCAATGAAGGGCGGTGCCGGGCCGCGTGGAAAATCTACCTTATGACTCTGCCGTCCGCCCCGAACCTATACGTCTTCGCCGGATCGGGTGTGGCGTAAAGCGTCGAGCCCGGCTCGGCGTTGTAGACGCCGAAGATGCGCACGGTGATCAGTCCCGCCTTCTCGCAGTCGAGATAGAGGTTGGTGTCCGCCCCGAGATGCTCGGCGTGGACCACCGTGCCTTTCCAGGTGCCCGAATTCGGATCGACCGTCAGGTGCTCCGGCCGCACGCCGACGGTCTTGGCCGTCTCGCCGAGCCGGGCGCCCTCGATAAAGTTCATCTTCGGCGAGCCGATGAAGCCGGCGACGAATTCGTTTGCCGGCGCATTGTAGAGTTCCATCGGGCCGCCGATCTGCTCGATGCGGCCGGCATTGAGCACGACGATCTTGTCGGCCAGCGTCATCGCCTCGACCTGATCGTGGGTGACGTAGATCATCGTTGCCTTCAGCCGGCGGTGCAGTTGCGCGATCTCCAGCCTGGTGTTGACGCGCAGCGCGGCATCGAGGTTCGACAGCGGCTCGTCGAACAGGAAGAGCTTCGGCTCGCGCACCACGGCGCGGCCGATGGCGACGCGCTGGCGCTGGCCGCCGGACAGTTCCGCCGGCCGGCGTTCGAGATAGGGTTCCAGCGACAGCATCGCCGAAGCGACGCCGATGCGGCGGTCGATCTCGGCCGCCGGCGTGCCGGCCTGCTTGAGGCCGAGCCCCATATTGTTGCGCACCGTCAGGTGCGGGTAGAGCGCGTAGGTCTGGAACACCATGGCGATGCCGCGCTTGGCCGGCGGCGTGATGGAAACGTCCTGGCCGTCGATGACCACCCGGCCCGAGGTCGAATCCTCCAGCCCGGCGATCACCCTGAGCAGGGTCGATTTCCCGCAACCGGACGGGCCGACGAAAACGACGAATTCGCCGTCATTGACCTCGAGGTCGATGCCCTTGAGCACCTCGACCGGCCCGAAGGCCTTCTTGACATTCTCGATGTTCAGCGCACCCACGGCTTCGTTCCTGTTCTAGAGTTTCACGGCTGCGCCGGTGCGCACGCTCTCGTCGGCGGCAAGGCATACGGCAAGCGACCTGACCGCGTCGTCCATGTGGCGGGTCAGGTCGATGTCGTCGCGGATCGCTTTGAGCACATAGGCCTGTTCCAGGTCGCAGAGATCCTGGTGGCCGGGCTCGCCCTCCATCGACAGCATCCGGTCCTCGCTGGCGAACCTGCCGTCAGGGCCGGTAGCAGCGCTGTGCAGGCGGATGGTCGAGGTCTTGGTGTGAGTGTCGATGTCGTCGGACTTCACGCCTTCCTTCATGACGATCGACACGCAGCCCCTGGGCGACATCACGTCCTTCACGAAGAAGGCCGTCTCGGAGATCATCGGCCCCCAGCCGGCTTCGTACCAGCCGACGGAACCGTCCTCGAACAGCACCTGGAGATGGCCGTAATTGTACATGGAAGGCGCGACCTCGTCGCTCAGCCTGACACCCATGCCACGCACCTCGACGGGGCGCGCGTCGGTGATCTGCAGCATGACGTCGAGATAGTGGACGCCGCAGTCGACGATCGGCGACGTCGTCTGCATGAGCTGCTTGTGCGTCTCCCAGGTGTGGCCCGAGGATTGCTGGTTGAGGTTCATGCGGAAGACGTAAGGACCGCCGAGCTTGCGCGCATCGAGATCGGAAGAGCGTCGTGTAGGGAAAGAGTGTAGATCTCGGTGGTCGCCGTATCATTAAAAAAGAAAACGAAGTGTAGGCATGTTGTTGTA
>OFIS01000469.1_pt1 | contig 21816 bp, 17 predicted proteins | sample 1775071 | NCBI WGS metagenome assembly OFIS01 (sample SAMN08195774, study PRJEB24354) | sludge metagenome | isolation source: sludge from phenol fed wastewater aerobic bioreactor C | place: India: Nagpur | collected 2016-09-17
GCATCCAGAAAGTACAGGTAAGCATCAAACCGGGTATTGAAACTGAATGAGACGGGTCGTGAAAAGTACAATTTATCTGCTGACAGCCGCTTTACTGCTATTATCGGCCTCCGCCTGCCGCCAGCCCAATTACACTCCCAAGCCCAGAGGCTAGTTCCGGATAGATCTGCCGGAGAAAAAATACCGCCTGTTCGATGAACCCGGCTACCCATATACATTTGAGTACCCGGTGTATGGCAACATCGTGAAGGACACGCTTTTCTTTGACGCCAAACCCGAGAATCCCTGGTGGATTAATGTGGACATACCGGGCCTGAACGGGAAGATCTACCTCAGCTATAAAGTGGTAGGCAGGCAGAACAACCTGAACAAGCTCATCGATGATGCTTTTAAACTGACCTATAAACATACCTACAAAGCCTCCTCCATCGATGAAGAAGAAATTCGCACACCCAACCGGGTGTATGGCCTGCTTTATGATGTAGGGGGTAACGCCGCTTCCGCGAAACAATTTTATGTAACGGATTCCGGCAGTCATTTTTTGCGGGGAGCTTTGTATTTTTACGCTGCGCCCAACGCGGATTCCCTCGCGCCGGTCCATAAATTCCTGCAGGAAGATATCTGGCACCTGGTTAACACGCTGAAATGGAAAGCTAATTGAATTGAGAGCAAGATGATAGTGATCGATGATAAATACATCAGCGATGATGTGGTTGAAAAGAACTTTGTATGCAACCTGACCGCATGCAAAGGGGCCTGCTGTGTGGCGGGCGATTGCGGTGCGCCGCTGGAAGAAGCGGAACTTCCCATCCTGAAAAAGATCTACCCGAAAATAAAGTCCTATCTGCGGGAAGAAGGCATCCGGGAAATTGAGCAGACCGGGCTGCATACCTGGGACGATGAGCATGGCCATGTTACACCGATCGTGAACGGAGCTATCTGCGCCTATGCCACTATCGACGACAACGGAATTGTCGGCTGCGGGATCGAGAAAGCTTACCCGGACGGGGTCGTACCCTTCAAAAAGCCCATCTCCTGCCATCTCTACCCGATCCGCATCACAAAATACGAATCCTTTGAAGCGGTGAATTACGATAAATGGAGTGTTTGCAAACCCGCCTGCAAACTGGGAAACCAGCTACAGGTACCGGTTTACAAGTTCCTCCAGGAAGCGATCACCCGGAAATACGGCGCGGACTTCTACGCTGCGCTGGATAAAATAGCCAGCAAACAGCATTTGGAAGATTGATACGATTTGGAAAATTGCTGATGGTATAAGCGCAAACGCACTGCCATACCAACCACCCGATCACTTTTTGACTATCTTTACGATACATCTGAATATATGAACAAGACGGCGAGCACCTTTCTTTCCGAAAGCGAAACAAAAGCGGCAGATCTGGGTCACCGCAATACGATCAACTTCAATATCAGCAAGTATAATGCTGCCGTAAAGAACGGCAAACTGCAGTTCTCCGATCTCGCTTCTGCGAGAGAGCGGGCTAAGAACGTGAAATGGAAGGCGATCGAGAACCTGGACAAGCACCTGGAAGATTTCGAGATGAACTTCCTGAAGCGCGGCGGAAAGGTAATCTGGGTGGAGAATGCGGAGCAGGCACGGGAGGAGATACTCGCCATCTGCAAGGCCAAAAACTGCAAGACCGTTGTGAAGAGCAAATCCATGGCCACGGAAGAGATTCATCTCAACGATTTCCTCCAGGAACATAACATTGAAAGTGTGGAGACGGACCTCGGGGAATATATTCAGCAGCTGGACGAAGAACCGCCTTATCATATCGTAACGCCGGCCATGCACAAAAGCAAGGAGCAGGTGGCACAACTCTTTCACGAGAAACTGGGCTCAGACCCTTCCCTCACCCCCGAACAACTCACACTGGTGGCGCGGGAGAAACTCCGTCAGAAGTACCTGGATGCGGAAGTGGGCATCACTGGCGCCAATTTCATTATTGCAGACATCGGTGGGATCGCGATAACGGAAAACGAAGGGAATGCGCGGCTAAGCACATCCTTTCCTAAAACCCATATTGCACTGGTGGGTATTGAAAAGGTATTGCCTTCCATCAATGACCTGGGGCTGTTCTGGCCGCTGCTGGCCACTTATGGCACCGGCCAGAAAATCACTTCCTATAACACTATCCTCACCGGTCCACGCCAGGAAGGCGAAGTAGATGGCCCGGAAGAGATGTATGTGATATTCATGGACAACGGGCGCACCAATATTCTCAAGGATGTGGAAGCCCGGGAGAGCCTGTACTGTATCCGCTGCGGCTCTTGTCTGAACGCCTGCCCGGTTTATAAGAACATCGGAGGGCATACCTACAAAACCACTTACAGCGGACCTATTGGTGCTGTGATCACACCACATCTGCGGGGGATCGAAGAATATATGCACCTGAGCTTTGCATCTTCCCTTTGCGGCAACTGTACGGAAGTATGCCCGGTTCGGATCAATCTCCATGAATTGTTGTTACACAACCGGCACAAAGCAGTAGAGGAAAATCATACCTCCGGCGGCGAAAAGCTCGGATGGTTCGGCTGGAAGCAGGCTTGCCTGAGCCGGCGCATGATGAACCTGGTAGGCGGTAAGACCAAGAATTTCGTGATCGGAAAATTGTTCGGGAAGGCCTGGGGGGATGATCGCGCATTGCCGGTATTTGCACCTAAATCATTTAACCAGCTCTGGAAAGAGCGGAAAAAATAAAAGACACCTTTCCCCAAGTTAACCATGAAGAAAAAAGATGTGCTGTTCCGGTACATCTTTTTTTATTCTTTCCTTTTTAGTTCGATAGGTACTTTCAGCGTTACGTTCCTTGCATTCCTGCCGGAACCTGGCACCCAGCGCGGCCCTTGCTCCAAGATCCGGATAGCCGCCTTGTCTGCCTCGTCTCCCATGCTTTTCACCACGGTAATGTTCCGCAGGGTGCTGTCAGGCATAACGGTGAAGTATATATGTACTTCTCCGCTTTTTTCTGCTGTCAGTCCGGGAACGAAAACAACCTTCTGCGAAGTCAGGTAGGCGTCATACACCTCTTTGCCCACTACCGGTTCGGGGGTTTTTATTTTTTTCTTCGCCTTCCCTCCATATCCAACTACCACTACATCATTCAACGCCGCTTCGCTTACAGGAAGCGAGACCTTCAGGTTATTGGTGCTTTCTGATACCGTTACATTTTTATGTTGATATCCTATGGAGGAAAAGCCCAGTTGCACATTGTTTTTGGCGGCCACCTGGAGTGCAAAAACACCGGAGGTATCCGTAACGATCCCTTTATTTGTGCCTTTGACAAACACCTGCACACCGGATATTTTTTGTCCGGTTGACGCATCCAGCACCACCCCGCTGATCATGCGAACAGCCTGATCGTTATAAGCGTTGTTATAGGGGGCAGCCGCACCGGTAAGTTTTCCTTCCACCAGCTTTTCCGCTGTACTGAAAGTCCTTGCTCTGTTCTGGAAAGCGTAGGCAGTTGTATCTGTCATCCTGCCGACATGAAAAGTATCGATCTTGTTCGGATACGCTAAAGCCAGCTGGCGTTTCTCTTCTTTCGTCACATAAGTCGTTTCCGGCGCTGCGTCTGCCCGCTTCGCAATGGCGGGAGCGGCCATTGCCTGCGGATGAACTTCTGCTGCGGGAGCGGGCACCGGGGGCACTGTCTTTAAAGCTCTTCTGTCCGCCTGTTTGGGGCGTGCCAATGCCGGAAGTCCACGGTTATCCGCGAGTACCGGCGTTTCCGGCCTTTTTTCAACGTTTTGGCGACCGGCTGCGGGAGTAGTATCCGCCTGAGGGGCGGTCCCCTCCTTCGCCTGCGTTTGCGCTACTTCCCCGGACTTCCGTGCCGGTTTGTTCAACATCATTACGGCTGTTATACAAAGCAATATCAGTACGGAAGCGGCTGCCAGCCAGCGATAATCCAGGCGACGCACCTTTCCTTTAGCAGGCAATGCCCCACTGATCCGTTCCTGTAAACGGTTTTTCAGCGCATGCTGGGCAGCACCCTGATCCGGCGGATGCAAAGCATATCCTTCCAACGCCTCGGCCAGGAAAGGATCGTCCAATGCCTGTTTTTCGAGGGCATGCATCGTCTTATCGTCCAGCTTCCCTTCGAGGTACTGGCGGATAAGCTCCGCAGTGGGGGTGATATATTGTTGATTATCAGCCATTAATTTCTCTCCATACAGATCTTCAGATTCCTTTTACCATTTTGTATGTAGCTTTTTACTTTGTTCATTTCATAGCCGGTGATGTCCGCGACCTCCCGGTAGCTTTTCTCCTGCAGGTAAAACAGGTGAACGCTCTGTTTTTGCTCTTCGGGCAAGGTTTCCAGGCATTTTTCCATCGCCTGGAGGTTGGTTTCAAGACTGATCCCGTTATCTGGATGATTATTTTCCCCGATTTCCATAAATCCGTTATCCTCCAGCGAAACCACCCGGCCCTTGGTACCCCTTATCTTCATGAGACAATGGTTCCGGCTCAATACATGCAGCCATCCGCGGAAACTCTGTATTTCATGCTGCTTCACCTTTATGATCAGTTCTTCAAATATCTGCATGACGGCGTCTTTGGAAGATTCTTCGTCCAGGTATTTCAGACAAACACCATACACCAGGTTCATGTACCGCTCATACAGCGCGGCAAGGTATTCCATCTGTCCCGTTTCCTTGTATTTCCGGACCAGCATGGTGTCATCCGCATCCTGCATCATATGTTGCTGTAAGAATGGCATCTACATTGGCAATAGTACAAAAATTATCTGTAGCCGGGATTGAGCGGTAATAAAAAAGGGCCGTTGATCAACGGCCCTTTATGGTTTTGTTATAATGCTTAGTGACGGAAATGCCTCATCCCCGTGATCACCATCACCATCCCGTGTTCTTTCGCGAAAGTGATGGAGTCGTTGTCGCGGATGGAGCCACCGGGCTGGATCACAGCGTTGATCCCTTCCTCATGCGCGATGCGTACACAATCATCGAAGGGGAAGAAGGCATCGGAAGCCATCACAGCACCTTTCAGATCGAAATCGAACTGACGGGCCTTTTCAATAGCGTGACGGAGGGCATCAATGCGGGAAGTCTGGCCGCAACCTTTACCTACCAGCTGCTGATCCTTCACCAGTGCGATCGCATTCGATTTGAGGTGTTTACAAACGATATTCGCAAAGGCAAGATCTGATTTCTGCGCGGTGGTAGCCGGTTGTGCGCCGGTATCATTCCAGGTTTCGAAACTGCCCTCATCATTATCCTGCACCAGCACACCGTTCAACACATTCTTGAACATTTTTTCCGTTTTCAGCGGTTGTTTTTGCAGCAGTAATATGCGGTTCTTTTTGGCCTGGAGGATTTCCAGTGCCGCCGGTTCAAAGCCGGGCGCAATGAGTATTTCAAAGAATATCTCATGAATCGCCTTGGCCGTTTCCGCATCTACAGGCTTGTTGCAGGCGAGCACACCGCCAAAAGCGCTTTCTTTGTCGCCGGCAAGCGCAGCTTCCCAGGCGGCGCCTAATGCAGGTCTACTGGCAATACCGCAAACATTGGTATGTTTGATCACGGCGAAGGTGGTTTCTGTGAATTCAGCGATCAGTTGAACAGCCGCATCTACATCCACCAGGTTGTTATAGGACAGTTCCTTGCCGTGCAGTTTGTCGAAGAGCCCGTTCAGATCACCATAGAAAACACCTTTCTGATGGGGGTTCTCTCCGTAACGGAGCACCTGGCCCTGCGGCGCGGAAAGCTGGAAATAATCTTTTTCCTGATTTTGCAGGAAATACCCGGCGATCGCTACATCATAGTGCGCACATACTTCAAAAGCCTTTGCCGCAAAATTCCTTCTCTGCTCCAGGCTGGTAGTACCTTTTCCTTCTACCAGCACCTGCTCCAGGGCAGCATACTGATCTTTGGAAGCTACGATCACAACATCTTTATAGTTCTTACCAGCCGCACGGATAAGCGAAACACCGCCGATATCTATTTTTTCAATGATCGCCTGCTCTTCTTTCGTGCTTTTAACCGTTTCTTCGAAAGGATACAGGTCTACGATCACCAGATCAATCTCCGGGATCTCATATTGCACCAGCTGCTCAAGGTCCTGCTTGTTCTCCCGGCGTGCCAAAATACCGCCAAACACTTTAGGGTGAAGGGTTTTAACCCTGCCGCCAAGGATGGAAGGATAAGCGGTCAGGTCTTCCACCGCTATACATTTTACTCCCTGCTCTTCAATGAATTTTTGCGTTCCCCCGGTGGAGTAAATTGTAACGCCCTGCTGGCCCAATGTTTTAACGATATTCTCCAGGTTATCTTTATAGAAAACGGAGATCAAAGCGGATTTGATTTGCTTTTGCATGCAAGAAAAAAATTAGAGATTTACAACAAAGGCCCCTTCATCCGGAACCGAAAAGCAGCGCAAAGGTAATTTGTTACAGGCATTTTTCCACTTTCGAAGCTGGAAAGGTGTGCTGGATGCATCAAAAATAAGCATGTCGTATATAAAAAATTCCTGCAAACGGCTGATATCTACCTTTGAATTATGTGATAATAAAATATAATTTATTTTCAATCGCTCTGGTGGTCCCTCACCCCGCAGCCCCCTCGTCAACCGCAACAACCGCTTACCCTCAAAACAGATCAACTCACCTTCCCGCCTATACGAAACTGGTAACGCTCCGCCTCGGGCTGATAAATATTGTTCCCGCCTGACCGTACTGTCTCCCCACCAGGCACTTCGTGCGCCGCTGATACAGGCAATCGCGGAACTCCCCGGAATGTTGTAAACGATCAGTTGCCTGCACCGCATGGCCTGTACTTCCTGTAATGTATGCAGACCGACAAATACAACGGACATGGCTAATGCCCAATGGCAGCCGCGTTTCCATTTCATCAGCAACCAGGCGCAAAGCAGGATGGTGACGCCATAGAGACAAACAGTTTGTCCCAGGTCCACCTGAATACCGTCCGTTACAGCGCCGGGAATGCGGTCTATCTGCAGGATAAGCGTGTTCATCAGCAGAATGCCCCACCCCAGCAGCTTCCCAAGCAGGATGTTCACCACAGGAACGGCCGCGAGGGACACCAACAGAATCGCACCATACAGCAGCAGCGTGGAAAGCGGCACAGCAATGATATTGGCCAGCAGAAAGAGGTTGGGGAACTGATGGAAATAAAGCAGGCAGACGGGCCATGTGAAAATCTGCGCAGCCAGCGAAACCGCCACCATCTGCCAAAGCTTGTCCAGCCACTTGTTCCGGATCAGCCACAGATCGTACAGTGGCCGATAGCACAGCAATATCCCGCCCACGGCCAGGAAAGAGAGCTGAAAACCCACATCCACCAGGAAATACGGGTTATAGCACAGCAACAGGAATGCCGCGGCAGCCAGGGTATTCCAGGTATTGGAATGCCGGTCGATCATCAGCTGGCCCGTAGCGATGACGGTGAACATGACGGCCGACCGCAACACGGAAGCAGAAGCTCCTGTCAACAGCGAAAAAACCCATAGTACCCCGATCAGCAGCAGCGCTTTACAGATATTGATCCAGCGCTTCTTCGGCAGCCATTGCAATAACTGCAGCAGGGTGATGTAGATCAATCCAAGGTGAAGACCTGAAATAGCGATGATATGCACCACGCCCGTATTCGTATAGGCTTGCACGATATCCCTGTCCAGCTCTTCCCGGTACCCGATCAGCAAAGCCTGAGCCACACCGTATTCCTCACGTTGAGGGACAAACGTTTTAAGGCTTTCGAGGCAATGATCGCGGATCCTGATCAGCGAGCGACCGGCAAGGTTCCCTTCATTTCCCGGCAATGCCCGCCACTGGCCGCTCCGGAGAAAAGCCTGGTGAAAGATGTTCCGGTAACTGCAATACTTCCCGTAATCGAATGCGCCGGGGTTCCCCGTCCCGCGGATCCGCTGCACCACCGCAGACGTCATCAGCCTGTCCCCATACCGTAATGCCGGCGTATCGCGGAAATACAGCAATATTTTTCCCGATGCCGGCTTCACTTCCCCTTTTTCCAGTATAGCGGTGACCTCCGCTTCCGCTTTCCACGATCTCGTGCGCCTGAATGGCGTTTCAAGCAAAGTAACGGCCAGCCGGCTGCTGTCTTTCAAATGATGCCCGAACCACTGCGATGTATGCCGGATATCTGCGGTGTAAAAAAGTCCCATACCCAGGCAGCCGGTACATCCCAGCAACGCGGCGCCCTGTATGCTGCGCAACGCAAAGCGCGGGACGATCGGGAGCATTACAGGCAGCAATACCGCCGTCCCGCAAAGGACGAACAGGGTCATGATCATCGTGATGGAGGGCTGAACATACATCCCGAGAATGATCCCGGCGATGAGTGGAGGCAGGAGACGCAGGAAGGGCGCGCTTTTCCAAAGGTTAACGGGCATGATACAAACAATGGTTTATGCAGCGAATGTAAGGGGAAAATTATTCGCACTTTCACAGCTGTGAAAAAAAAATCGGGATGGAACATCATTCGTCCATCCCGATTGGCAGCTATTATTTGCTCAGGTGCATGCTTCTTTCTTTGTAAAGCGCCCTGAAGTAAGGGTCCCGCAGGTCTTTGATGAAGCGAATCGCTTCGCCGGTGGATTTCATTTCAGGCCCGAGCTCTTTATTCACCCCGGGGAACTTGTTGAAAGAGAACACGGGTTCCTTGATGGCAAAGCCATTCAGTTGTTTCTCGATCTTGAAATCCGTGAGCTTGTTGGCGCCCAGCATCACTTTGGTGGCGATGTTCAGGTAAGGCACCTGGTATGCTTTGGCGATGAAAGGCGTAGTACGTGATGCACGCGGATTTGCCTCGATCACAAACACCTGTCCGTCCTTGATGGCGAACTGTATGTTGATCAGGCCGCGGATATCCAGCGCCCTGGCGATTTTCTCCGCATAATACTCCATCGTGGTCACGATCATGTGGCTGAGGTTGAACGCAGGCAGTACCGCATTGCTGTCCCCGCTATGGATACCGGCCGGTTCGATGTGCTCCATCACGCCCATGACGTGGAAGTTCTCCCCGTCAAAGATCGCATCGATCTCCGCTTCCTGGCAACGATCGAGGAAATGGTCGATGAGTATCTTGTTGCCCGGCAGGTGTTTCAGCAGACTTAACACGGATTGTTCCAGCTCTTCCTCATTAATCACGATCCGCATCCTTTGCCCGCCCAGTACGTAAGAAGGGCGAACGAGCACAGGATAACCTACTTCCTTGGCCACTTCAATGGCGTCATCGGTATTGTAAGCCGTGCCGTATTTGGGATAAGGGATGCCGAGTTCTTTCAGCAGGTCGGAGAAACGGCCGCGGTCTTCGGCAATGTCCATATTGTCGAAGGAAGTTCCAATGATCCGCACTCCTTTCTCCGTGAGCCGTTTCGCCAGTTTGAGCGCAGTTTGCCCGCCCAGCTGCACGATCACGCCTTCTGGTTTTTCCAGCTCGACGATCTCCCAGAGGTGTTCCCAGAATACAGGCTCGAAGTAGAGCTTGTCCGCCATGTCGAAGTCTGTGGACACGGTTTCCGGGTTACAGTTCACCATGATGGCTTCATACCCGCACTCCTGGATGGCCTGCAGGCCGTGGGTGCAGCAGTAGTCGAATTCGATACCCTGACCGATCCTGTTGGGGCCGGAGCCGAGCACAATCACTTTTTTCTTTTCAGAAGGAATGCTTTCATTCACGGTATCGAACGCAGAGTAGAAGTACGGGGTTTTGGCCTCGAATTCTGCGCTGCAGGTATCTACCATTTTGTAAGTGCGTATGATGCCGAGGGCTTTGCGCTTCTCATACACTTCCTCTTCTTCGCAATTACCGAAAATGAGCGCCAGTTGCTTGTCAGAGAAGCCCATTTGCTTGGCTTCCTTCAAAAGCTCTGCCGGAACAGATTCCAGGTCATGCTCCTGTAACTGTTTCTCTACGCTTACAATATCGTTGATCTGGTGCAGGAACCAGCGGTCTATCTGTGTCAGCTGATGAAGACTCTTTACGGACATGCCTTCCATCAATGCGTCTTTGATGCGGAAGATGCGATCCCAGGTAGGTCTTTTCAGCTTTTCGATGAGCTGTTCGCTCTTCAGGAGGGATTTCCCATAGTAGCCAAGTCCTACCGCCTCATTCTCGAGGCTCTGGCAGGCTTTCTGGATAGCTTCGGGGAAGGTACGGCCGATAGCCATTACCTCGCCCACGGATTTCATCTGCAGCCCGAGCGTATCATCGGCCCCTTTGAACTTGTCGAAGTTCCAGCGCGGCATTTTCACGATCACATAGTCAAGCGCCGGTTCAAAATAGGCGGAAGTGGTGCGGGTGATCTGGTTCTCCAGTTCATCCAGTGTATAACCGATGGCCAGTTTGGAAGCGATCTTGGCGATGGGATAACCAGTGGCCTTGGAAGCCAGTGCGGAAGAGCGGCTCACACGGGGGTTGATCTCGATGGCGATAAGCTCTTCATTCTCCGGGTTCAACGCAAACTGCACATTACAACCACCGGCGAAGTTACCCAGCTGGCGCATCATCAGGATGGCCTTGTTGCGCATATCCTGAAAAGCGGTGTCACTGAGGGTCATGGCCGGCGCCACCGTAATGGAATCACCAGTATGGATACCCATCGGGTCAAGGTTTTCCACAGTACAGATAATCACCACGTTGTCATTCTTGTCCCGCAGCAGCTCCAGTTCATATTCCTTCCAGCCCAGTACGGCTTTCTCTACCAGTACTTCATGGATGGGAGAGGCTTTGAGACCACGGTCCAGCGCCTCATCCAGGTCATCTTTTGAATGCACGAAGCCGCCACCGGTACCACCGAGCGTGAAAGAAGGCCGGATCACCAGCGGAAACCCGATCTCCTGGGCAAATTCCTTCCCTTCAAGGAAGGAGTTGGCGGTGCGCGCAGGCGCTACGGGAATCCCCAGCTCGATCATCCACTGACGGAACTGCTCGCGATCTTCCGCTTTGTCAATAGCCTTAATATCCACCCCGATCAGGCGTACATTATACTTTTCCCAGATGCCCAGCTCATCCACCTCCTTACAGAGGTTGAGGGCCGTTTGTCCGCCCATGGTGGGAAGCACCGCATCGATCTGATTTTCTTCCAGTATCTTTTCAATACTATCCACCGTTAAAGGCAGCAGGTAAACCTTGTCTGCCATCATGGGGTCCGTCATGATAGTGGCCGGATTGGAATTGATCAATATCACTTTTATCCCTTCTTCCCGCAGCGACCGCGCTGCCTGGGAGCCGGAATAGTCAAATTCGCAGGCCTGACCGATAATAATGGGACCGGAACCGATAATGAGGACAGATTTGATGGAGGTGTCTCTGGGCATCTTTCTTTATTAGCTGTTGATGATGAAAAACCATTCGATCCTTGTGTCCGTAGCGGACAAAAAAATCGTGCAAAATTAAGGGAAATCTTAATTTTCTGCGAGATAAAATTTGAAGATGCCGAAGGGATGATTACATTAATTTAATCCTTATATCTGCCCGCACTTACTCTGTTGCATATACGTAAACAAGCTTCCACTGCCCGTTCACCTTTTGAAACTCAAAATCTTCAATGGTGGCGGAATCATCCGTCACGAGCGAAATATCGTCCTCGCTTAGCGCTTTGCGGGCTTTCAGGAGGCTGTACTTATTGCCGAAGGTCTCATTGGCAGGCAGTTCAAGGTAATTGCTGAAGAAACGGACGAATTCTTCCTTCCGGATGGTTTGCACAGCTGTATCTGATAGGCTTTTCTTTACTACGAGGGGAAATTCCGTACACTGACTGACCAGCTGGAAATCTCTTTTCACAATCGCTGTGTACAGCTTCTTCCAGAAAGTCTCAAACTCTTTCAGCTCCGGACCGGAAGCCCGTTGCGCGTGGCCGGTCAGGAGGTAAAGACACATGAACAGGGATAATGCAACACTTTTCATAGTTCAGGGATCGGATATTACAAATGTCAAATTGCTAATATATGTAAATCCTTTTTTAAAAAAAATGCCACTTTGATGTAATCCGGATCAGAGAAGGGGTTTTTAATTATTTGCCTGACTGCAACTGTTCCTTCAGGCGGGCATTTTCCATCAGCAGTTTATTATGATCTTCCAGCAGTTTATAGTATTTGTCCTTCCAGCTTTCCACCTCCTGCATTTCCGTTCCGTCGTCTTCCAGGCTGCCGCCCAGGAACTCTTTCTGGCTGATCTCCAGTATCTGGCAGACTTTCCGCAACTGCTCAGGTGTAAAGGTTTCTTTTTCGAGGAGGTTGTACAACGCCCTCCTGCTCAAACCCATCCGCTTCGCCAGGCGCGTCTTGTTCAATCCCTTTTCCCGGATCAGCTCATCCAGGCGACGCCCGTGATGCAGATCACTGTTCTCCGGCACCAATACCTTGCGGGGATGGTTCCAGGAATAAAATTCATCCAGACTGATGCTCAACAATGTGCAGAACTCCAGTAACGTAGATCGCTTGATCGCCTCCTGGCGAAAATAATAATGCGCGATCTGGTTGGAAAAGTCCGCCCGCTCTGCAAAATCAAGGATCTTCATCCCTTTGTCCCGCACGATCTGCTTTAATCTCGCACCCTCGTGAATAATATTTTTCGAGACTGATTCCACTGTAAATAAATTTTATTATACTTGTAATTCTTATCAACCAATTATTTGATATTCTGATTATCAATATAACTTTTTTATTGACAATTTGCGCAAATACACCATCAAAACGATAAAATTATTGTCAAATGGAATCGAAGAATCTTTCATCCAACAACCTCCTGATGGATACACACACCGAAATGATCCAGTTACCACGGTCTTTTCGCGAGAGCGTTTGCCAGGAGTGCGGCTGGAGCGAGGCTACTTTCTACAGAAAGGCCAAGGGCAAAAACACTTTCAGCAACGCGGAAAAAGACAAGATCCTCGCAGTGGCGGACACTCTGCTGAGGGACATCCAGGAACGGCATAGCAAATACCGGTCCCGGTGAGTCCAAATCCGTGCACAACCAACCGAAAGCAGCAATTTTTTTGTTATGCAAACAACAAATTATTCATCCAGGCAGGAACAAGAGCTGCGCGATGTAATAACCCGCTTCCTGCAAGACTTACATGAAACCGCAGGTCCGTCCGTGCGGCATGTGACGGTCAGCGTTCACGGCGAAGCCAGTTACCTCTCGCCCGATCGCGAGATCAACGCCATCTCCGTCAACAAAATGCAAGGGGTCTCCACGCTCTCATACCAGGAAATCCCGGTAGAGGCGCCCATAGCTAACATCATCACACTGATTGTAACAGACAACGAAGCAGCACCTGCCTGAGGCTGTTGAAAAAGACATCGGGAAAGCAAAAAGGAGAGAGTCCTTTTTGCTTTTTTGTTGGGGATCATTGCTGTAAATCGTTTAAATTCATATCCTAACTGCCCGATGATGAAAGCGAACCGGAGCGCCTCCTGGTACATTCTCTTGCTCGTTCTGCTATGCTATAACGCAGCAGCGCAGAATATTTCCGTTCCCGCAAACGCGTCAAAAGGGCCGGATACCCTGGCGACAAATGTGGTGGAGCGGGTGGAGAATATCACTAAAATGCTCAACCAGGTGAATAATACCCTGCGCCGGGGATTTGACACCACGGAGCTTTCAGAAGAACTGCCCGGCACGGAAAAACTGGTGAAGATTCTTCGCAACAGCATCATGGGCGGCAGCCGCATGCTCAATATCCGCAGCCTCTATTCCGCGCAGGTGATCCTGCTGGAAACGCGGGAAGTGCACGAAGGCTGGCAGCGATCCCTGTCCGCCTACAGTCGTACGATCACGGACATGAGCACGCAGATCAACAACATCCTGCACGACACCATCCTCAGCCAGCTGCCTAAAGACCCGGGACTTGAGCTGCTTTACAAGGATCAGCTTGCCGCACTCAATACCAAATGGCTGCAGGCGGACACCGCCAACCGGAACAGCCTCCTGCGCATTGGTGCTTTACAGAACAGAGTGGCCACCAACTACATCTCCATCATGGATATGCTGGACGAGGTGGATTTCAGGATACGCTCCTCGCAGAAGAATATCTGGATGCGGGAGGAAAAAAACCTCTGGAGCGTAAGGCCGGCCGATTACTCATTTCCTTTTGAAACGACCTTCTCCGGCTCAGTTATAGCCGCGCAAAGAGTGCTGAATTATTACAGCAAATTCAATCAGGATGTACACGCGTTGAATATCCTGCTCTTCTTCCTGTTCTTTGCCTGGCTGTTGAACAGTATCCGGCGTATCCGCAAGCATCACCCGGATAAGGACGGCATCTTCGCAAATGCCCGTTACGCCGCCGGCAGGCCCCTGCTAACCTCGCTTATCTTCATCTTTACGATCGGGCCTTTCTTTTATTCCAACCCTCCTATCGTTCTGCTGGCATTGCTCTGGCTCGCACTGGCCATTTGCGTGACATTGCTGCTGCGGCCGGAATCTCCCGGCTGGCTAAGGCGGCAATGGCTTGTATTGCTGCTCCTTTATACCGGCTACGCTATCCTGAACCTCATGATGCAATCATCTTTTCAGGAGCGTTGGGCCCAGTTCCTGCTGCAGATCGCAACATTACTCACCTGCTGGTGGTTCCTACAGGAACAGAAAAGAGCTGCCCCGCAATTTCCGCCCTACACGCGACTGCTGGTATGGCTGACCATCTGGATGATGATCACTGCCTTCATTGCCAATCTTTTCGGGCGGGTGATGCTCGCCAAGTTCTTTGGCATGAGCGCCGTGTTCAGCCTGATCTCCGCGCAAGCCTTCTTTACGCTGGTGCAACTCCTGCTGGAGACCTTCTACCTGCATGTGGAAGCCAGCAAGAACAACAGCCGCTTTGCCGCATTCCTGGACTTCGACCGCATCCGGCAGGGATTGCGGTCCGCTTTGTACTTCCTGGCCGGCATCGGCTGGCTGGTTACGCTCATCCGTAATCTCAACATCTATAACATCATCCGGGACGCCGTGCTGAATTTCCTGGACGCGCAACGGAAGATCGGGAACACTTCCTTCAGCTACTCCAGCGTGTTCATCTTCATTGTGGTGATCTGGCTCGCATTCCTGATCAGCAGAGTGATGGTATTCATTTTCGGACGGCATGATCCCTCAGGTTCCGTGAAGAAGAACCGCTGGAACAGCGCTGTATTGCTTATCAGGCTGGGAGTACTGGCCATCGGCATTCTGCTGGCATTTGCCGCATCCGGCATTCCTATCGACAAACTGACGATCATTATCGGCGCATTGAGTGTAGGCATCGGTTTCGGGCTACAGAATATCGTCAATAACCTCGTATCAGGCGTGATCCTTGCCTTTGAAAAGCCGGTAGAGATCGGTGATGTGATCGACATCGGCACACAACATGGCACAGTAAAGGAGATTGGGATCAGGGCCAGCAAAATTGCCACAGTAGACGGCTCGGAGATCATTGTTCCTAATGGCGACCTGCTCTCCCAGCATATCACGAACTGGACCCTCACCAACCAGCTGCGCAGAGGGGAACTGATCATTGGGGTGGCTTACGGCTCCAGCCTGAAGAAGGCCGGCGAACTGTTGAAAGAAATCCTAGAGAAAACGGACGGCGTACAAAGCGTCCCCAAGCCACTGGTACTCGTACATCAGCTCGGAGAAAGCTCCGTGGATTTCCGCGTGCTCTTCTGGTCAGATATCAGTCGGCTCGCACAGCTGAAAAGCGACCTTCTTACCCTCATCTACGATACCTTCAATGAGCAGGGCATTGAGATCCCCTTCCCCCAACGCGATCTCCACATCCGCCATGATCATCCCACCAACTAAATTTTTCTTTTTACAACTAAATTATTAGTTTTACCGAAATGGAAATGCTATGCGACGTTATTTTACCCTTGTTTTGATCCTGCTTGCAAATGCCCTGTCGTTACAAGCGCAGGACAATGTAGATAAAGGGCTCATCATGGATTACCTCCAGGAGCAACAATATGACAAGATCATCCAATACATGGAAGGCTCCATAAAACCGCAATATCCTAACGGCCTGGCCATACTGGCCAATGCTTATTATCAAAGTGGACAACTGGCCCTGGCGGAAAGGAATTACAACCGCGTGCTGGAAAAAGACTCCAATCACATCCAGGCCCTGCAAAACCTCGGGAATATCGCCAGGCAACAGAAGCAGCCCCGCATGACGCTTCAATATTTTGAAAAGCTGGTAGCGCTGCGGCCGGATAATGCTAATTATTACAAACAGCTGAGCCAGGTTTGTGATCAACTGAAGCTGGAAGACTCTGCGTTCAATTATATACAGACCGCCTATTCACTCAACCCGAAAGATGCCGGCATCGTGACTTCTCTCGCTTCCGTGCTGATGAGCCGGAAGCTGTACCCGCGTGCAGATAGCGTGCTGAAGCATTACTATTCCTTTGACAGCACACACGCTACCGTGATCGCGCAGCTGGTGCGCCTTTCCTACCTCCGGGACAGTATGAAGACGGCAACAGTTTACGGGGAACGCCTGTTAAACATGGGCGTTGTTGATCAAACAACCTGCATCTACATGGGTGTGGCTTATTATCGTCTCAGGCAATATGATAACTGCATCAGCGTATATGACCGGCTGATGCCCCTTAACGGAGGCGCAGCGCCGGAAACACTGATCTATTACACCGGTCTGTCTTACGCCGAGAAAAGAAATTACGAAAAGAGCAACGAACTGCTGCAAACCTGCATCGATCTGGCCAAATCAAAAGCCCTCGACAATTACTATGCAGCTATCGCGGATAATTTTGAGAAGATGAAAAAATTCCGGACAGCCATCGCTTACTACGATACCTCCTATTATCTTTTCAGGGACCCCATGCGGCAATACGGCATCGCGCGTATTTACGATCAATACCTCCAGAATCCGCAAAAAGCCAAGAAGTACTACCAGCAATATGTACAGGATGCGAAACCGGAAACTAAAGACGAGATGTCCATCCACACTTATGTGAAAGAAAGGATAAAGAGCCTCTGATATGCGGCCCGCCTCATTGCGATCCCGGTCCTGGTGGCCGGGATCGTTGTTTTTAGATAATCTTCAAACATAAATCACTAAATTTAAGCCCCGTTAAAAAAACTGTTATAAACTTATAAATCTTATTGGGAATCATGGCGTACCCATATCAACTCAAGAATTTTGAAGACTACCAGCAGGCCTGGCAGCATAGTGTTACAGACCCGGAAGGATTTTGGGCGAATATTGCAGATCATTTCTACTGGCGCCGCAAGTGGGACAAGGTACTGGAATGGAATTTCAAAGACCCGGAGGTGAAGTGGTTCTCCGGCGCAAAGCTGAACATCACGGAAAACTGTCTGGATCGCCATCTCGGTACATTGGGCAATCAACCCGCTATCATTTGGGAACCCAATGATCCGGAAGAAAGACATCGCATTCTTACCTACCGCGAATTATACAATAAAGTTTGCCAGTTCGCCAATGTGCTTAAAAACAACGGCGTTAAAAAAGGTGACCGCGTTTGCATCTATATGGGTATGATCCCGGAACTGGCCATAGCCGTGCTTGCCTGCGCACGCATCGGGGCTATACATTCCGTAGTGTTCGGTGGCTTCAGCGCCCAATCCATCGCTGATCGTATCCAGGATGCACAGGCCAGCCTGGTGATCACCTGCGATGGCGCTTTCCGCGGCGCGAAGGACATTCCGCTCAAATCCGTGATCGACGATGCCCTGATGGCCTGCCCTTCCGTAAAAAAAGTGATCGTTTGCACCCGTACCCGCACTCCCGTAAGTATGCTCAAAGGGCGCGATGTATGGTGGGAAGATGAGATCAAGCAGGTAGAAACGATGGGCAACCCGCCCGTAGCGGCCGAGGAAATGGATGCGGAAGACATGCTCTTCATCCTCTATACCTCCGGTTCTACCGGCAAGCCGAAAGGTGTAGTACACACCTGCGGCGGATACATGGTGTATGCCAACTATACTTTCATCAATACATTCCAGTATAAACCCGGACAGGTGTATTTCTGTACTGCGGACGTTGGCTGGATCACCGGTCACAGCTACATCGTATACGGCCCCCTGAGCGCAGGCGCCACCACGCTGATGTTTGAAGGTGTTCCCACTTATCCTGATGCCGGACGTTTTTGGGATATCGTGGACAAGTTCCGCGTGAACGTGCTCTATACTGCTCCCACTGCGATCCGCAGCCTGATGGGCTTCGGGCTTGGGCCTGTTAACCACAAAGACCTCAGTTCACTGACTACGCTGGGTACGGTAGGTGAGCCGATCAATGAAGAAGCCTGGCATTGGTATAAAGATCAGATCGGAAAAGGAAGATGCCCCATCACCGATACCTGGTGGCAAACCGAAACAGGCGGTATCATGATTGCACCCATTGCCGGTATCACGCCTGAGAAGCCGGGATACGCCACGCTGCCTTTACCGGGCATCCAGCCGATACTTGTAGATGAGAACGGTAAGGAAATAACCGGGAACGGCGTGAACGGGAACCTCTGCATCAAATTCCCCTGGCCCGGCATGATCCGTACCACCTACGGTGATCACGAGCGTTGCCGCACTACTTACTTCGCCACTTATGAGAACCTGTATTTCACCGGCGACGGATGTTTGCGGGATGAGGACGGTTATTACCGCATTACCGGCCGTGTGGACGATGTGTTGAACGTTAGCGGCCATCGCATTGGTACCGCGGAAGTAGAAAATGCCATCAACATGCACGCAGGCGTAGTGGAAAGCGCGGTGGTGGGTTATCCGCATGACATCAAGGGGCAAGGGATTTATGCCTTTGTGATCACGGAAAAACATGTAAAAGATCCGGAACTGACGAAGAAAGATATCATCCAGACCGTATCCCGCATCATCGGTCCCATAGCTAAACCGGACAAGATCCAGTTTGTGACTGGTCTGCCGAAAACCCGTTCCGGTAAGATCATGCGCCGCATCCTTCGCAAGATAGCGGAAGGTGAGCTGGACAACCTGGGGGATACTACCACCCTGCTGGATCCTGCCATAGTAGAAGAGATCAAAGCCGGCAGATTATAATTGCTCCGGAACAACCATACTAAAAAGGGCACGCAGGTGCCCTTTTTTATTCCCCGCATTTCGTCCAGCGAACTTTACATCTGATGTAAATAATTTTCCGCTGCCTGCCTGCCACGCTTCCTTTGTATTGCGATGGCAAAGAAGTTCCTCATATACTACTGGCTGACCCTCACTGCAGTTCCTGTTACGGCCCAGGAGATCCGCGGCATTGTGCTGGACAGTATAAAACATCAGCCGCTGAATGCTGCAACGGTGCTCCTGGTGCTGATGGACAGCAGCGTGATAGACAGGACAGCCACGGGCAAGTCCGGATTATTCCGGCTTGATCTGCCCGTACAGGAGCGCTTCCTTTTAAGCATCCGCTATCTTGGCTATCATCCTTATTACAAACAACTCGCTTCTTCTTCCGCCCCCTTCATACAACCCGATACCATTTTCCTGCTCCCGCTCGCACAGCAGCTGCAGGGCGTGAACGTGCTCGCACAACGGCCACCAGCCATCGAACATCGGATAGACGGGCTTGTGTACAATCCGCAGGGAGACCTGGTGGCCGCCGGGAGCAACGCACAGGATCTGCTCCAGCGGGTTCCTTACGTAACCATCGGGCAGGATGGCAGCATCAGTATCCGGGGCAGCGGCAGCGTGAAGATCTTCATCAACAACAAACCCTCCGAGTTCTACGCCAATAATGTAAGCGATCTGCTCAAACAATTATCCGCGGACGATATTGCCAAAGTGGAAGTGATCACGCATCCCTCCGCCCGCTATGATGCAGAAGGCGTGGCCGGCGTACTGAACATCACGTTGAAAAAGAACCGCCTTCGCGGCCTCACCGGCATATTCAATGCAGAAGCAGGTCCGCTTTCTCAAACCGTCGATCAGAAATTCAACTACCGCTATGCAAAGTTCTCTGCATCGGCAAATATCTTTCTCAACCGCAATCACACTTACAACGACGAAACTTCCGACAGGCGGGGATTAAACAACTTTTCCTCCCGTCAGTTCCTCTCCACCATCTCTGACGGGAAGAGCAATTTTTTTAGTTTGAACGGAGGATGGGAGCCGGATAGTACGCAAACACTCGATGTAAACCTGCGCTACGGGCGCTTTCCTGTTGAACGAACACAGGAGCTGGATGTGAATCAGCCCACGCGGGAATATTTGAGAAAAACCAACCGGGACGGTATTTATACAGTGAAAAGTGCTTCCTTCTCCTACAACAAACGCCTGCAGCAAGGGCGGGAACTTTTCCTCCTCGGAGGATACTCCCTCCGGGAAAACGGGGGCAGCTATCTTTTGCGGCAAATAGAGCACGGGAAACAGAACTATCAGGAACAGAATGAGAACAATAGCACCAACTACGATCTGATCTTCCAGGCAGATTATACGCATCCTTTACGGAAACAGAACAAAATAGAAACCGGTATCAAATACGCCCGGCGCGGAATTTATGCAGACTACGATATTTTTATTTTCGATTCGATCGCGGGCATTGAACGGGATCCGGCCAGATCATTCAGCTATCGTTTTCATCAGACCGTTCTTGCCGGTTATGTCAGCTACCTCGTTGTACTGAACAAATGGACGCTGCGCAGCGGACTCCGTTATGAATACACCGCGCTGGATGCACGTCAGCGAGGGCAGGTGGTAACCCTTCATCCATATAGTATTCTCGCACCCAACATCATCCTTTCCCGCACCATCCGCGAAAAACTCGTCGCCACCCTGAGCTACTCGCGCAGGATACAGCGCCCGGAAGTATACCAACTTACTCCGGCTGTTGATTACAGCGATTCTACCAATATCACGGAAGGGAATCCCGATCTGATCCCGGAACGGATTAACCGGTTCGAACTGAGCTTATCCACCACGTTCAATCATAACAGCTCTTTTCTGGTGTCTATCTATCATGCCTATACGAATAATAGCATCCAAAGCATGCGGATGATGAAATCGCCGGGTGTGATCTATAACACTTTTGCTAATATCGCCGGCGCCACGCAAACCGGGGTTGCATTGAACACTTCGCTGAATATCGGTTCCCGTGTTAAGCTGAACGTCAACGGCAATGTATTCAACGCTTCCTTTCGCAGCGACACGCTTTCCAGCATGCGCATCTATATTAAAACCTCCGCCACAGCCGTCTGCCAGCTTAAAAAAGGATGGGGCCTGGAAGCAGGAGGATATTGGGAATCACGGTCTCCCCTGTTCTATGGCTACATTATCGGCTGGAGGAATTATTATGTGGGCGTCAATAAAAAGCTCTGGGGGGAGAGAGCCGCCATCAGTCTACGTTTACAGAATTTTCTCAACAAATATTATATCGCCCGCGGGGTGTTTGCAGATAATGTGTATACAGAGGATATTGCCCGCAAATTCCAAATACCCTGGTTCCGGCTGGGATTGATGTACAAATTTGGCAAGGCATTCAATACGCGCCCGGAACGGACCCGGCGAAATGTTGAGGGACTGTGATCATTCAGGGTCGGATCACAACAGGTGTACCTACTTTTACCACATCATACAATTCATTGATATCGCCGTTCTTCAGGCTGATGCAACCGAGCGTCCAGTTAATGCGCCGGTCCACATAGTAATCCCTGATCCCGGTAGCGTATTCCACCCCATGGATCCCTATCCCGCCGCCAATGTCCGCGCCCCTCGGGATGAGGCCGTTGGCCATGCGATCCTGGAATTTCCTGCGGGCTTCTTCATTCGGGTAATCCAGGAGCATAAAACGGCTCCAGCGGCCATCATACCGCTTGGAGAGAATAT
>OFIS01000470.1_pt1 | contig 21794 bp, 16 predicted proteins | sample 1775071 | NCBI WGS metagenome assembly OFIS01 (sample SAMN08195774, study PRJEB24354) | sludge metagenome | isolation source: sludge from phenol fed wastewater aerobic bioreactor C | place: India: Nagpur | collected 2016-09-17
GATGCACATGTTTTTTTTCTTCCTCCTCTTTCTCACATGCTGCACACTTCCGCATCACCTTATCCGCCACGGCATCCGCTTCCCGTTCATGTGCATCACCGGGATGGTTGACGGAAAGCTTGGGCTGTACAACCGTACTTCGGCCAAAGAAGGGACCCTGGCCGGTTCCATGGGAGGTTTTCTTTTCCGTGAGCAAGTTTGCTGTTTGCATACAATGCTTTTTAAAAGTTATGGGTCCTAAAGGTCCACTTGCAGATTGATGCCCACGAGGTGGGTATAAGGTGCATTGTGTAACATATCGATCAATCCGGTATAGTTGATACCCGTACTGAACCCACTCCATCTTGCGCCTACAGTAGCACTGAACGGGATATTCAGAGAGGCGGGCCGGTTACCCGGACCTTCCGGATCAAACAGCATACCCGTGCCTACATCCACGTATAATGGATGCGCCAGCCGGTTCAGGCTGAGATCGAAAGTAGGCCCGAACATAAAATTCCCCGTGGCAGTATTCATCAATCCTTCAAATCCCGCGCGGGGTGTGGCTAAGCCGAGGATATCCGTATTGCCGATCCTTCTGTTCAGCCGCAGATCGATCACGAATTGTGCATTATTCAGCGTCAAACCGGATGTAATGCCCAACTGCGCTACGGGGTTCACGAGGGCACGGGAGGAGAATCCTTCCGGACGATAACGGCAGCCTTCTACTTCATTGCTTACGAGGTCCGCAAAATGCTGATAGTGCCGGGGGCGTACATCGTCTCCGGAATGCATGATGGAAGAGGTATCGCTATGGCCGAGTCCCAAAGCTGCCCAGCCAACATATTCATCCGTAATACCCAGCGTGTGCCCGAACTCATGCGCAATCCTTTGCTGCGTGGTGGCGCCGAGATTCACAGGAGTATCATGCGTGTCTCCAAGTGTTACTGTCCGGACAGGCTGATTGGTGAAACCCGATGTACCGGAATGCTCCACATTTACATCAAATCCACGCCTGCCGTTGCGGGGATCGGTATGATTGTGCAATCTTACATCCACATCCACACCGTTTGCATTACACGAACAAGCGCCGCTGGCCGGCCGCAGTTTGTGCTTGCGGGACCATACGCCGTTGACCTGTGTTTCCGCGGAATTCATATACGATGTTTGTTGCGCAGCGTTCATCGACGCAGGGAAATGATAATACCAGTCCTGGTTATAGGTTAATGTACAGGCCGTATCGTCAAACTGATAGTTGCCTCCGTGATCGGTACCATTGTGCACTGCACGCTGGATCACAGCAGGCGGCGCCTTACTGAAGAAAGGGCCACCGGGTTGTTGCCGGTAGCCGCTTTCCGCTCTTTCACTTTTTCTGTCCAAGGCCTGTTTCATGGGTGCTTATTTCTTCTTTTTCCTGAACAGTAATGCAAGCAGGAGGATAATGAGCAGGAGGATGATCCAAATCGTCCATGCCGGTAAGCCGAGCGATTCCAGCCAGGCTTTGATCTTGTCTACAATGGAACCGGAGCTGCCGGCATCCTGTAACTTCCCGGTGTAAACATCCTGCCCCGCCACTCCCAACGTGGTAGCGGCGTCTATCTTCCCGGAGTAAGTGATCACATAACTGCCATCCTGGTTATCCACCACTTTATCGATCTTGATATCAGGATTGCTGACCGTAAAGGCGTTGCCATAACCGGGCCCGATCAGCTTTTTGTCTTTGGACATTGGTTTGATATTCATGATCAGCAAACCGTTGTCGATACGGGTAGAAATGGCGGAGCTTGCCAGATCGATCCCGCCAAAGGCCGTATAAAAACTCTCTTCATGAAAACGCTCAATGGTCCCTCCTGCCGAATCCACCGCTTTCACGCGGATAAGGAGGTTGTAGGTACCTGTTACGGTAAGTCCGTCGAAAGTCCCTTCATACTTTCCGTTGGCTGTATGCTTTAGTGCAACGGCGTTCTCCGATTTGCTTTGCATTAAGGCCCTGAAAGTGCTGTCATTGGCGATCAGCTGATCGAACTTTTGCTGCCCCGGCGAACCTGCGTCCTGTGCACTCGAGAGCTTGGCGACGAAGGGATTTTTCGCGAGAATATCCCCAAGATCCTCTCCCGGCCTGAGGACCACTGCCTGCACATCCGCGTTCTTGATCGCATGCCCCAGCCAATCCAGTTGCATGGCTATCGGGTATTTGTCTTTTACTTTAGGCTGCTGGTTCCCCAGTGTTCTTGTCATATGAAAATTATGATCGTCCGCAATGGCCGTTACCAGCACCTGTCCTACCCTCATCATGGAATCAGACATGAACACTTCCCATTTTCCCTGTGGTGCAATCGGAGTTTCCGTATAGTTGTTGAAATAAAAAGTAAGCAGCATGCTGTTCGTGTAATTCCCTGCATAACTGGTTCTTGCCGAATATGTAACGTTTGCGCTGTCATGCAATACTTTTATCTGGTAAAGCATACGCGTCAGCTGGTTGGTTTCGAATTTCTTGTCGAACGTGAACTCAAGCAGCAGTTTATCTACCCGGTTATTCACGGGAAACTCCAGCAGCTTCTGCATTCCGGCGCCCGGTGTGAGCTTCGTGGTGCTTCGTTTTACCAGCTGGGGACTTGAATTGGCCAGAATGGAAGCCAGCGCAGCGTCAAATGCGGCGGCGAGGTCATTACCGGTTTCCGTGTGATTATAGGTTCCACCGGTATATCCTGCAAGGTTCTGCAGCATAGTGTTCATCACGCCGGGTCCATATAACCCGATCGTGTATATTTTGATGTTACCTGGTGTATTGTTAGCCGGCAAAGGCGTTCCGCCAATGCTCTTCCCATCATTGCCCACCATGGGCACCTGGTTCTGTTCCCCGTCCGTGAACACGAGTATGCTGCGACCTTTGGAGGCATCTGACAATTTTGTCTGGGAGACCTGTATCCCTTTCCCCAGGTTGGTCCACCCGCCGGGATTGTTAGCCTGTAGATCGTTGGCCACGGTGGTCTGCAAACCGGGCGCAACGGCAACAAGACCGTTGCAGCAGGCGGATGCCGGTGTTACGTCCGTATCAAAATAAGTGATGCTCAGTTTATCATTGCTGCGTTGTAATGCCTGATATTTATTCACGAAGCTGCTGACTGCATTCTTCAATGCTTCCCAGCGCGTCATGGAAGTCAGCGACCAGGCCATGCTGCCGGAACGATCCAGTACGAGCACTACCTGCAGGTCCTTGCTGATCGTCACTTTGATATCCCGCGTCTGCGTTTTGGAGGCGTCCGAGTTAGTCACCACCAATGTAAAAGAAAAGGTTCCGGTTTCTGTAGGTGTACCGGCAATCGTCACTTTTTCCGTGTTGGCGATATTGGCGCCGGGGTCAGCCGGCAACGCGATCGTTAGCCCTTTCACTGTAAATCCCCTTGTCGTTTCCGTGTATCCCGGCAAGCCGGAAGGTTTGCTGTTATAATCCCAGGTCACCAGTGCGGATGCGCCCTGCACCTCTATGGTTTTAGGCGTCCCGATCGCTGCGCCGAAGGGCAGCTTGAACTCATACTCCGCGTCGTGCGTATTGATATTGATAACTGCCTGTGCCCGCAACAGCACCGGCATAAATAGTACAACCAGGTACAACAATACCCGGCCGGCCGTCTGAAGAAAACATTGAACTTTGGGTTTCATGATATTAGGTTTTGTTTTTTTAGATCCATGTTACGTGCAGCATCTGCTTCATCCAGGGCAGTTTCACAACACCGTATCCCCATGGCAGATGCGACAGCAGTACGTCCTGTGCCTTCGGCTCCACCTGCAACAGGTCGTTCCCTTCACCTGACGAGAGTTTGCCTTCCCGTTGCAGGAAGCCCTCCTGCAAGCCTTCGGGGCTGGTGTTACGCAAAACACTCCAGTGCCTGATCACTGCTTCCAGCAACTCGCGGCAGGCAGAGGTTTCCACATCGGTGAGCGGGGGAACGGCAGGGATAGGGGTTTCAGCGTCAAGACCGGCCAGCATTTTCAGAAAAACAAGCCGGTATTCATGCAGGCCGGTTTCCCCGAAAGCCAGCCATGATAATAACTGTAAGGCTCTCAAAGGACTTCCGGGATCATGCCACCCTTCCTTCTCCCACAAGCCTGCCATGCGAAAAAGTTCTGGCAGGAACGGGTGCAGGATCACTAACCCCGCCGCCTCTACGAAAATCGATGGTTGTCCTTCTCCCTCCGGTTTCTTTGCCATGCCTGTCTTCGATAAGGATTGCTCTGCAATGACGGCCGATATTTCTTTCATTTCAATCTCCGGAGGTATCGTCTTCCTCTCCTCTTTCAGCGTCATTTCATCTGTACTGTTTGCAGCAGGGGTTGTTTCCGCTGCCGTATGCTTCGCGGAGAGGTATGTTTGCAATGCTGCATGCATATGCCCGCATTGTTCCGTCCGGAGAATGATATCCGCCAGTTCAACGGTCACCGTGTTGAATCCGCCGGCGGTCCGCTCCAGCAATAAGGGCAGATGCAGGCTGCCGGAAGACTCCATCCACATCGTCCAGAAATGTTGATGGAAGAGAGGTTGCAGGCTCGGGAAAGATGCCAGCGCCGGCGACAATACATCCCATTGCCGGCGGCCCTCTTCTCCTTTCATTTCCAGCAATTGAAGGCAGCTGCTGATCCATGCTGCGCTGAAATGATTGCTCAATCGCAGCCTTGCAGCCTGCGAGGCTTGCAGGGTTTCTTTCAGCTTGTGCTTTCCATGGTCGTGCAGTGATTGTATTTGAGAAATACTAAAAAGTTCGTCGAGGTACTGCGGGCGGCCATGCATTTTGTGCCACCAGGGGAAGCGCCCCAACGTGAGGAAGCTGAGCAATACCTGGTGCGCAGCCTGTGCTTCGGAAAGTTTTTGTACAACGGGAGACGACGTGTATGCATCCACGTTATCAGGCAACGGCGTAACAGCGTACTGCTGCAACAATTTCCCCAGCATCTCCCGCAGTTTCGCAGGCGCGTCTTTTTCAAACTTCCCCGGCCCAAAAACTCCCAGGTCAATCTCCAGCCTGTCTATCACCAAATGCTGCCCCTGCAAAGGCAGCGCATCGAAACTGGCCTGTATACACGGCTGAATGATCCGATGGAGATATTCCGCCGCATGCTGCTCCCACGCAAACCCGGTTCCCGGGCCGGATACGTTCAGCTCGAACACTTGTCGCTGGATGATATGTGTATCTTTATCCTGCATGTCAGCTTCCCAAAGCAGTATACATATTTTTCAATACCAGGGCCAATGCGCTCCTCAATGGCGCGATTACGGCTTCCGCCGGTTCATCCGTGAGGTAAGCGGAAAGCCAGTTGCGGTACAGACTCTCAAAGTTGTTGAAGCTCGGATCTCCTGCAGCTACCGGTGTTCCCGGCAGTGAGGCATCCACCCAGAATATCCTTGGCATGATATGCGCGGGACAGGCTTTTCTTACCTGGTTCTCCGCATGTTTCCTGAATTCCATATCCCTCCACCCTTCGGGCTGCACCGGTTGCTTCGGACTTCCGGCCACAGAAAAATCGCGTGCGTATCCGGACGGGAACACGAAGCTGATCTGGAATGCGTAGGGGTTAGGGGTTTCGGTCATATTCAAGGCTGTTCCCCCGGTAGTGACGGGGAACAACAACAGATGTTCCATGATGTAAAAGCCCTGCATGCTGAACAACCGGAAAATGTGCTGCCAGATGTTCTGCAACGCCTCTTTCGCCAAAGCGGGCGTGGCGTAGTTGAGCGGCGCGCGGGCCAGCAAAGTGCCGTCTGCATCCGGCAGCATAACCTGGTAAGTGTTGGGGGCGGGGTTTTGTATCACGTAATTCGTGATGTCCGCACCACGACTGATCACCGTTTGGATCCCTGCCTGCGCTGCGGCCACCGCCAGCGGATCCGTGGCTGCCGTATAATCCACCTGGCCCGTGAGTAATTCGTTCCCGGTGAAGAGCGGGCGTTCCCACATTCTGAAACGCTTACGGAAGGGGGGATTGGGCGGTTGATTGAATATCTCGAAGTAATCCGCGGCATTGTGCACCATACTCCTTCTTTCCTTCATGGCAATGCCCAGCATGTGATACAGTCTTTCTTCCAGCGGCGTCAGCGCAAAGCTGCTCCATAGCTGGATGATCATTTGGGCGGTATTGGTAATGCCGGTAGCGGCGAGTGCCGGGGATGCAAACACGGCAACGCTTTCCGCGATGGCCGTCGTATCCGCCGGAGTGCGTTTGATGATCAGCCGCAGATCAGGGCCATCAGGGCGTGTTCCATAATTTCCGGCAACGGTGGCAAGTGACAACACCTCTGCCGCCAGCCTCCGGCAAATGGCGAGCGTAGCCGATAGAGCGACGCTGCGCAGCAAGGGCGTTCCGTCCGCATCATCGATCTCCCAGGAGAATCCTGCGGGAGTGGATTGTGTGCGGAGCAGCCGGTCCGTTCTCCAGAGCGGATGACCGTATGCCTGCGCCCGGTCCCGGTTCAATGCCGGAAGATCGCGAAGGAATGCGGATTTGGTTCTGATGAGTTGCCGGGATGCTGTATTGCGCTGTGCGGCCTGCTTTTGGAGCAGTGTATTCAATGGCATCGCGCTGCTTCCGGCTACGATAGAGGCTTTGTGATAGGCAAGCGCCGCCACATCGTACATATCTTCTCCGAAAACGGCCAGCAAATGATTCAGCACACGGTTGCGGCGTGCAAGGAACTGCTCGCGGCTTTCCCCGGATTGCAGGAGAGCGGTAACATATCCATTGCCTGCGTCTTTCTGAAAATCTTCCCAGCTGGTGGTAAGCGGGTCAAAACTTCTGAGCAGTTTTTCTACTTGCGGTAATTGATATAACGCGGGCTGGAAAAGCGTTTGCTCCAGATCGGGATCGGAAGAGAAAAAAGAATTGATATGGGATAACTGGCCCGCCAGTCCTGCCGTCAACTGCTCGAAGAAGAAAAGATATCCTTTCAGCTGCAAGGCCAGCGCCTTCCGCTCTTCGGAAGCGGTTTCGGGAAGACCGGCCTCCCCTGTTCCATATACGAGCGGGAGATCATTTTGCAAAGGATAATAATCGTTCGTAGCATAAGGCGTTCCAACGGGGAGTGGAATATCTTCAAAGCTGGTGGCCTCCAGCAGCTGTTGCGCCGCTTTCTTTTCCTCCACGAGGCGGATCACGCGCTGCAGATCATATGCTACTTCCACCCCGTTGCGGAAGAAGATGATCCGGGATTTGGTAAGGCTCAGGCGCGGAATATGCCGCTGGCTTTCCACAAGATGCAGGCAGTCGCGGGCATTGGAGGTAACGGGGCGGTTATCAAGATAATTGGCAAGGCTGAGATTGCGCACCGCCGCAATGTTGCGGGCGCTTACATCCTCGCGCTGAATGATATCAGTCCCGCGCTGATCCCTTTGCTGAAGGATCAGGCGCAGCATGTCTGAAGTGTATAGCACGTCCGGAAGGTTCGTGGTGCTGAGGGAGCCATCCTGCAAAAAACCCGCATCCATAGACGGGCCCTCAAATATCTCGTCGGGCGTGTGTGCTGACAGGAGATGACTGAGGCTGCTGAAATGATTGACAGGTGCCACAAATCTGTCGATACTAAAAAAAATATCCGCCAGCAGATCTTCCAACACCACACCGGGATTCACATCCACGATAGCGGACACGGCAATCTCCTGCAGGCGAACGGCTTTGTAATCGTAAAAATCTTCACACAGGTTCCGGTAATCCTTCAGGTAACGCCGCACGATGCGCATGGCATTGTTAGCATCCTGCACACGTTGATTGAAACGGTGTACCAGTGCGAGATCGGTTGGACTATTATCTACAAGGGACGTCAACTTTGCGCTCAGTTCCGGAAGGATGAGCGGTAATGCCGTAAGTGGATTGTTCATCGGCGTGGTCACCTGCGCCACTACCCACAAAAGCTTCACCGCCGGTGGTCCGACAGGCGGCTGGTAACTTACATTGATACGGGCGAAATACGCATCACTGCCCTCGATGAGATTCCATTGGCTGCCGGAGCTCATATCAAAAGTAATGCCGGTGAAAGTCACTTTCTCACTGAAGGGCTGTGCATCCGCATCATCCCAATATGGGAAAGCAATATCCACATTGTAGTCATTGCCTAACGCCAACGGGTGAACGATAATGCTGAAAGTATTGCTGTTCAGGTCAGCATTCTCAAATTCCAGTAATACACTCAATCTTCCGCGCGGATCGGTATTCAGTGGAAAGAGCCATGCATTCTGCACCAGTGGATGATCCACGAGCACTTTCCTGAAATCGCGCAGGGTGATGGGCGATACGGGCAATATCTCCGCGGCGGTGTAGAGGTCCTGTTGCCGCCCGGAAATGTCGCTCGCAATGAGATCGCGCATATCCATCCCGCTGCGCAGGCCCATTTCCGTGATCGCATAACAGAAGGCTTCCAGCAGGGTGATGCCGGGATCATGGAGGTTATGATCCGTCCAGCTTTCGGACGCCACGGCACGCAGGAGCTTCATCCCTTCCTCGCGGAGGAAGGCAAAATCCTGGCTTTTCATGGCCGGCGGGGCAACAATGCTCGGGGTAGCCTGATCCATGCGTTTAATGCTTTTGATGCGCTGCCTCCAGCCGGGCTTCCAGTTCCTTCACCCGCTGTGCCAGCTCCTGAATGGCGTTCACCATCACGTAAGTGAGCGCATTGCCGTTGTACATCAACACTTCATCTTTCTTTTCTTCTCCGGAGATCATATACGGGAACACCTGTTGCATCTCCTGCCCGATGATCCCTACCTCTTCATGATCAGCAGGTATATTCGGTAAATGGGTGTACTTGAAACGAACAGGCCGCACCTGCATCAGCTTATCCAGTCCATCATCAAAACCCTTCACATCCTTCTTGTAGCGTACGTCAGAAAGTACCGTCCACACATTCCCGTTCAGCGTTTTACCGGCATCGCCGTTCACTTGTAACAGGTGACTGGCCGTAGCGCCGGGCAGCGTGGCGTTGTTCCCTACTACCACCGGACCGGTGGGTGAGATGAACAACCGGGTGTTGGTGCGGCTGTGCGTAATGGCGATAGGCTGACCGTTGGGCGCATTGAGCATCACATCGCCGGCAGGGCTTTGACGCAGCGCGAAGTTGGTGTTGCCCGGACTATGATCCGTATGACTGAACTGGGCCGATGTGGCAAAAGCACCGTTACCATTGGCTACTACCGCATTGCCAAATTTGGCGCGGTCACCCGGGCCCACGTTATTGCCGAGGTCCACTTCCAGTTTGAATGTAGGCGCGGCCACGAAAGTTCCGATACCTACGTTACCGCCACCGAAGGCTACATTGGGGCCACCGGCTACCGGCAGGAAAGCGCCGGCGCTTCCGCCTACGTTCTTGAATGTACCGCCGTCATACACCTGTACATTCCCGCTGTTGAAACGGATGGTGCCAGGTACGCCGGTAGCGGGATTGCCAAGGTTTACACCGCCGGGGATATTCAGGTTATTGTTGCTATCCACATTCACCGAATCATCTATTTTGGTGACAAATGAATCGACCAGGTCGCCAAAGTCCGCGCCAGTTGGACGTTCGCCGTCTCTGAACTGCTGTTTTAAATAAGATTTGCTACGTTCTGGCATGATTGAAATTTTTTAGCAATTATGAAATGGGTACAAAATCAAGTCCGATGATCATCTGCCCGATGCCGATCTGCTGGGTGCCCACGCAGATCGCGCTGCCGGCCTGCATAGCTTCAATGCGGTGCGTATCGTTTGAAACCAGTATCGTGTCCGGACGCGTGGCCGCGGCCACTTCTACCGGAATGCCCACGATGAAGTCCACATTGATCGTTTTTCCTCCGGGGCCGATGCTGGGCTCCGGCGTATCGCCCACGATAAAATCCAGTCCTATTTCCATATCTCCTATTCCTCCGCCCAGGAAGCTTTGCCCCTGGTGGCGGTGATACAATCCGAAATCCGTAACGTGATCCACATATTCCCGGCCTTCGATGAAAGCCAGTATCTCAGAAGCATACACCTTTCCACCGAATACGATATCCTGACCGTCTTCATAGGCCCATGGGCTGAGGAAACGCTTGATCTCTTCATTCAGCACGATCGAATAGAATCCGGGATCGAAGCCCGGTTGAAAATTCACCTTACAATCCACCAGCAGGGTTTCGTAGCTCGGGTTGCTGACATGTACGTTCACGAAAGGGGATACATAATTCCCGCTGATGAAGTCGCTGATCTCCCGCAGCCGGTTCCGGTTCACCTTTGGCTGCAAAGGATCGCCGGTAGGGCGTTTACGCCAGTCGGGCACCACTACCAGGCACACGTCTCCAGGGTGCAGGGATTGATCGGTATCTGCGTGTGGCAGGCATTTTACCTTATATATTTCCGGGAAATCTTCCAGTAACAGGCTTTCATAATCCCAGCCTGCGGCCGCGCGATGTTTGTGCCGCAGCCTTTCGCTTACGCGGCGATAGAAAGCATCATCCGCTTCGGCATTGTGGCCGCCGAAGGAGGGAAAAGGCTGCATCACTTTTTTGACAGAAGGTATCTTCTGCACCAGCTTACTGATCGTTTGCGATGGCAACGGCGCGGAAAGATGCGCTTCGAAAGCCTTCGCCAGTCCGTCAGGCAACACCAGCTGTGCGCGGATGGCCTGCGTATCTATCCTGCTGATGGCGGCGGCGCCCTGCGGGTTATTGTCCACACTCACCCGGAACCAGCGCATGTCTTTGGGCATCAGGCTGTGATCGAGGGTGGCATCAGCGCCCATGTTCACGCGGATCAGTCCGGGTTTCTGAAAACCACCGGTGCTTTCCTCGAGTACATCCGCCGGCGCAATGTCCCGCCAGCGATTGCCCGCGAGGTAACTCCAGCGGAGATCGGCGGAGCGCAGGAGGGCATCGCCTTCCACACTTCCTTCTTCCACCTGGAAGAGGAAAGAAACCGTTTGGGGCGCATCCGCATGCTGTAATCCGATGTATAACGCGCCCTTGCCGGGTTGTGGCGGCAGCAGCAAAGCTGTATCGCTTTTGATGGTTTCACCGGGACCAAACACATCCTGCATGAAATATTGATCAATGCCGTTCGGATCATCCGGCCGGAACATGTCTTTCGCGGTATAGTCCAGCCGAACGGATTTCAAGACCGGTGTGTATGGCGGTTTCGGCAGTTCCGGTTTGGGGCCAACGTTATTGTACTTGCTGAGCAATATCACCTGTTGCGTATATACGAACGGGAACGTTTTATGTCCGAATGCTTCAAATGGCGCTTCCACCGGCAGATTCCCGAGATCGCTGCGGGTGGGGCCTTTTAATACCAGCCGGATGAAACCCTGATTGACCGTATTATCAAAACTTCCGGGCAACACCAGGTTGGGATCGCGCAAGAACGCCGCTCCTGCCGTTTTTACGGCAAATGAGAACCGGTCCACACCCACTTGTTGCGGCAACGCGGTACCGGAAGGATTGAAAAGTGCTTCATTCGCCACCAGCCGTGTATTCCAGTTCCGGTTCTGCAATACGTCCATTGCAACAGCAAAGAGGGATTGCGAGATGTTGTTGTTGTCATAGTTGGCATATTGATCCACGAGACTTTCCGGCGGATCCTGCCATTCCAGCGTTACATTCACGGAAGTAAGCGTTTTGCTGAATGCTTCCTGGCTGCCGATGTACAGGTTATTCCGCACGAGTGGTGTGCTGCCAAAGGGAAGCACCGGTTTATCCGCAGGTTGCATTGCCTGATCATTTTGCAGGATGATCCGCTTCATGCCCTTCACTTCCACTTCAACACCTACGTTTTCCACCCGGAAACCAGCCAATACTTCCATCATATAGCGCTCCGGTTTCAGCAGTACGCGCATCACCGGCCAGGGCGTTTTGAATGCAGCCTGGTGTATCTTTTCATTATAACGGACGATGGCGGGTGAAGATTCCGGGAGGTCTGCGGAGAGTTCCAGGGTGAAGGGGTTCTCCTTGTCCGGATCCTGTACCAGCACGCCCGGCGTCAGTTTCGCCTGCAATGTGATGTTATCCGTGATCCATCCTTTCTCTCCCGTTAAAGACACGTCCAGCATCGATGAGAGCACGAGCTCGGGAGATGTGACGCCTTTGAAGGAACGTAACTGGATGGTCAGGCGGATAGTGCGTTTACCTTCTGCGAGCAGGAGGTTCGGCGAGGCTACGGCCCAGCCGAGGGATGAGGGGGTCATTGACCGGGATTCCGGTGGCAGCGCGAGTTGCGCCGTACCAAAGGGACGCCAGGCGGTGCGGGTGTTGTTCCATACTTTAGTGGCGTCTTCCGCTTTAAAAATGATCCGCCTGCCCACTGCATTCATATCTGTGTAGCTCGATCTGATCATGCCCACCATCGCATGCGAGATCACCGTTTCATTCTCCACGGCATAACGCATAGGCAATCCGGAAGCGGTTTTTCCGGCATCCAGCTGTACACCGGACCTGATCAGCACCGGCTTCGCATTCTTATTCAGTTCAAACAACACATGCACCTGATCTGGTGTGGGAGCACTTCTTTTCAGCCGCAGCGCTTCTTCATAATAATAATCCAGCCGTTTTTTGGTCAGCGTATTCAGATCGTCTTTTGCGATGGCGTAGATCTTCAGGAAAGAGAGCAGCAACGCCAGGTGCGGGGAAAGATCCTTCTTCCCGGAGAGAAAAGTTCTCAGCGCATCTTCCGACATCACATTCCGCAAAAGGTCAAAAAAAGCGCGCCAGTCGCCCTGCGGAAGATTGTTCCTGTCATAATACCTGATCTGCACCGCCAGCGCATCCAGGAACTGCAGGAGGTCCGTAGCGGAGCGGCCGTCTATCTTCACATTGGCGGGATCCAGCGCGGCCTGTGAGCGTTGCGACTGGTTCACACCATCCGTGGCCAGCAGGTACTGATAGATATTTTTACTGGTGATGGACATCTTATTTTTCAGTTAGATAGAACGGGAATACGAGGTTATTTCTCTTGTTCGTACTGCGCACCGTGTAATCTACCAGGATGCTGATCTTTCCCGCGACCATCTCATCCGGCAGTATCCGCACTTCATTCAGGTTCACTCTGGGCTCGTACATCAGCAGCGCCGTTTCAATTTCTTTTTCCATGGCGGTGGCCGCTGTGGTGCTCAGCGATTCAAACAGCCAGCGATCCCGCTTCCAGCCAAAGTACGGCTGCATCACCCGTTCGCCCAGTTCCGTAGAGAGCAGCAGGCTGATACTGCTGCGAATGCTTTCTTCCGCTTCCAGCATCAGTACTTCTTTTTCCGATTTGTCAAACACCGGGGGAAAGCTCCATCCCCGGCCCAGAAATGCTTTTTCGCCTGCCATCTTTCAATATTTTTTTATCCTCCTATCAATACAGTGGGGCATCCTGCTACAATGGCCCCGCCATGCGCCGTACTATCTCCCATTCTCGCCGCGGGCACACCACCGATCAACACGGAGGATGAACCCATCACCACACTGTCCGGCGGACCTGTGCAGGTGAGCATATCTCCCACGCGCAACGCCGGCATACCGCCGATCAATACCGTGGTGCCACCGGGCGGCAGCGCAGGGCCGCCTACATGGGGTACTACTCCCGTTATCATCGGGCAAACGTGCATATCGCTTACTCTTGCTGCAGGAGGCATATGCGTTAGTTTATTTGTACAAGACTTCCTTTCACCACGGTCACGGCACTGGAGCTCACTTCCATCCCTGCCGTGCCTTCCGCCTTGAACTGTGTGCCTGCCTTGAGGCCAAAATCCATCTGGCTTTCCATCTTGATGGATTTAGAAGCTTTCAGCGAAAGGTCTCCGGCGCTTTCCACCGAGATGCCTGAAGAAGACATCACGATCTTGTTGCCGTTCTGATCTGTGATATTGATCTCACCTTTATCTTCATCCAGCACCAGCTTGTTCCCGCCTGGTGTATCGATGGTCAGTATTTTTTTCTTGTCATCGAACAGCAGGTGCATGCCGCTGCGGGAGGTATATCCTTTTTCATCGTTTGCGTCTGCAGCCGTCAGCGGCGGCGTTTTGGCGCTGCTGAAAAGACCGCCGAGCACAACGGGTTGCCGCGGGTCATCATCGAGGAAACCCACCAGTACTTCATCATCTATCTCGGGGAGAAAAAATGTTCCGCGATTATTGCCTGCATCGAGTGTTGCCACGCGGGCCCAATAGCCTTCGCCATCCAGGCTCACAGCCGGTACTTTGATACGGATGCGGGCTTCAGTATCGGGATCGCCTTCCAGCGCGGTTACAATGCCTGTATGCAAGCCGCTGATGCCCGGGAGTAAAGCAGATGCCGGGTGTGATTGATCCGGGAATGCTTCCGCATGTTGCTTCGGTGTAAAGCCCAGCTGAAGGTCCGTCAGCCAGTTGCCCTGCGATATCTCATGCCGCACGCCGCTGATCCAGGCCATCCCGTTGAAGCGGTCGCCAAGGCCTTCCAGCGCCACAGTGATGCCTGGCAATGCTTTTGAGAACCCTTGTACCCGCGCTCTTCCGCACATGAACGCCATTCTGCTCCTGAGCAATTTCGTATCCGCCCAGCTTTGCGCCTCCTCTTCCGTGAGCCTTCCGGGCTGACGGAGCGTGAATTCCGCGGCGCCGGCGGAGGAACTGATATCCGAAGGACTGAGGTTGCCCGGCGTTTTCCATCCGGGGTCCGCCGCTTCTGCTTCCTGGAGTTGCTGGGCCGAGGGGTCCCAGCTCTGGGCTTTCACCCCACCGTATTGCTGCGATCCGTCTATCTCCATATCAAACTCGATGAGATTGGTGCCAAAGCGTAAAGTAGCATCCGCAGCGTCCGCCACGGCGGGCTTGCTTACGTCCACTTTCCCTTCATGCGCCACGCTCACAAACCCCACAACGCTCAATCTGCTCATAAGAAAATCCCAGTCCGTCACATCATATTGCACCATCCCGGCGTGCGTAACAGGCGTATCCGCGATGTTGCCGGCCAGCCCGTAATTGCCGAGCAGCGTGGATGCGATGTCGCTGTCTTTCTGATCCGCATAGAGCGCACTGTTCCGGGCAATGGTCATCAACACTGCCTTGTCCCGGCATTCTACCTGCAACTCCGTATGCATCAGCCGGGCGCGGAGGGAGTGGCGGGTGACGATGCCTTTGAAAACAGATTCGTCCACGCCCTGATATCCTGCCAGTATTTCTATTTCGTTACCGGGCACAAAAAAAGTATCGTTGCTCACTGCCCAGTCCATCAGCATCACATCTCCGTCTTCAATACAGATCAACGCCGAAGGGATGCGGTTCGCTTCGTTGTGAACAGTGATTGTGCGGATGAGGAGGCCGGATGGAAGATCCTGGCCGTTCACTTTGATGGTGAACGTCACCAGGCTGGTATCCTGTTCTATGGGTAATAATGCGGTGTCGCTCATGATCATTTCTTTTTTGCCGGCGGGAAGGATATCTCACTTCCCTTTTTCAATCTTCTGAAATCGTACAGTTTGTTTACCCGCGCCACTTCAATGTAGTATTCGGGTTTGCCGTAGATGCTGTGGGTCATCAGCGGAAGGGTATCTCCTGCAATGACCGTGCGCTGATGCGTGAGGTCCGGGGATTGTTTACCTTCCTTGTTTTCCCGGAGGATATCTCCGATGGCGCTTTGAAAGCTGACCCGTGCTTCCGCGCGCAAGGGCGTGCCGCTGGCGTCGAACAATTTATAGTTCAGTGCCATGCTGATCAGCACGCAGTCATAGATCTGCCGTCCCCAGGTGATCTGTACCCATCGCGGGCCATGACTTTGCGGATCGAAATTGTACACCACTTTAGAGAACTTGCCGATCTCTTTCATCACATCATACTTCTCTTCTCCGCTGAACAGGCCGGCAATGGCTCCCGCAATGGGGATATTATCCAGCGGACCTGCCGGTGGCGGCACTACGCCGGTTCCATCGAAGATGATCGTGAATTCCATGGTGGTTGGCGCCATGTTGGCGAGCTTCGGGTTACTGTCCGAAGTTCCCATCGCTTCGCTGCGCTGGTAATTCACGTAGTGATTGATGGAATAGGTGTCAGGATTGATCTGTACGGCATACTTGTCTCCTTCAGCCTTGCTGAGTGTACGGGAACTGTTCCCCGACACCACCGGCTCATACGCCTGGATGATCATCTTGTTGAGCTTCCCCCCACCAAATAAAGCGTCCAGCATTTATCTTTCTTTTTGTCTTTTTAAAACCTTCAAAACCTCTTCCGCGCAAAGCGAGATGATCCGCTGCAGTTCCCGTTCGCTCAATGCGGAGCGGACAGGACTATTACTGCTTCCGCCGGAGGCGTTTGTTCCGGAAGTTCCCTGTGGCGTATCTTCCACCCTCGCTTTGATCACCAGCTCTCTGACTTCGATAGGCATGTGTCTGGATTTTTAAAGTCCGATATTGATATTGGCCGATGCCGTAAGCCCCGCCGCCAGATCCAATCCCACACTTACCGGATCGTAGTATTTGAAATACTGGTAACTCAGCACCAGTGTTTCCACGGCGATCTCATTGCTGCCGGCATTGATACCGGAAACTTCCAGCCGTTTGGGAATAGCGTTGATCAGGTACCAGTTGAACAGCGGCACATGATCTGCATTCATCAGAGAGATCAATACATTGCTGGGCTTGAACCGGAATTCATTGATCGCCTGCCTTGCCCAGTGTAACACGCCGGAACCGAGGAACAGCCCACGCTTCATCGTAACGTCCCCATAACGGGCGCGCACGGGCAGATTGTGCGAAAAACGATGCTCCCCTCCTTCCGGTTTTGTTTCCATTTCAATGTCCACGCTCAATCCGGATACCTCCTGAAAGCGCACGTCATTGGGGAACTGCGGCAGTACTTCGAATAATACGAGGAAATGAAAACCGGGTTGCGGATAATCGAATGCTGACATCGGGATCAATCATTTTGGATAACGAGCCCTTCGTGTGCGAGCTCAATGGATTCAATCGCCACTTCGTTGCCGTCTGCCTTGAGGTCCGTGGATTGCACCTTGATCGGCCAGGCGTTCTTGACTTTCCATACCACTACCGGCTCGTGACTTTCATTCAGCAGGCTGATGGTAACGTTCCGGCGTTCAATGGTGTTCAGGGCTACAGTGTTCCACCATTTGAAAAAATCATTATCGCCTTTGAAAGTGCCGCGCTTCATGGTGATGTTGCTGTACTTCTGCATGCCCGGCATTTTTTTCTTGGTGTATTCCGGGCTTGCGCCATCGCGGTACTCGATCGGATCGGTTTGCACATCCAGTCCTGTTACTTCTGTAAAACCGATACTGGCACCACCCCATTCAACCTGGAAGTGGAATTTCGGAAGCGGATAGTTCGCCATAGTTTATTGTTTTAGAAGGTTAGTTATCAAATCAGGATTCCTGCATTTTGTGGGAGAAGCGCAATACAATGAACTCGGCCGGTCGTACCGCTGCCATGCCTACTTCCACGAGCAGCCGGCCCTCAAGGATATCCTGCGCCGTCATCGTTTCACCCAGTCCCACTTTTACATAGAAAGCATCTTTCGTGGTAGCGCCTGCCAGTGCGCCCTGCCGCCATTGCAGCGTGAGGAAGTTTTCGATCATGGCCCGGATGCGTACCCAGGTATTGGCATCGTTGCCTTCAAATACAAAAGGCTCGGTGGCCTTCTTCACGGATTCCTCCACGTAAATGAAGAAGCGGCGGACGTTCACATAGCGCCATTCGTTATCGTTACCAGCAAGGGTACGCGCGCCCCAGACGAGGATCCCTTTCCCCGTGAATGCCCGGATCGCGTTAATGGACTTGCCCGATTCGTGTACGTTCAGGTCGCCCTGCTCTTTGTCGGTAAGCTTGTACGCCGGTTCTATCACCCCGCGCATACTCACATTGGCCGGCGCTTTCCACACCCCGCGCGAGCGGTCTGTGGAGGCATAGATCCCCGCTACAGCCCCGGAAGGCGGCAGCAGGCTCATATCTTTCCGGATGCGTTCATACACGGCTTTGAAAAAAGGATGTTTGGCGAAAAGGTTTTTTTCCGACTGATCCGTGCGGAACACCGCATCCTGCACCAATGCCGTGTAGGCTTGTGCGATCGTATCGAAGGCTTTCTGGAAAAAGGTGGAATTGGCCGCCAGCTGGGCGGTTTGCGCAACGGAGGGCGTGGTAAAATCCGTGGTATCCGCTGTAATGGCGCTGATAGCAACGCCCCCTACCCAATCCTGCGTGTTCAGCGCGGTGTAATCAGTGTTTACGTCCGCTTCCACACGGGCAGTGGAAATGGCGTTCATCACGAAAGTATTCTTTTCGAATTTAATGAGGTTTACGATCTGTGTACGCAAACCGGTATCGGCTTTCAACGAAGTGAGCAGCAGCGTGAGGCCGGGAGAATTGCCGGCGTCGGTTTCAATGCTCCGGAAAGCCAGTGCAAGCTGACGTACAAAAGTCATCATGGTCGTGAACAACGGTCTCACCTGTACTGCAGTGGTGGCTGCCATAACAGCCCCGCGCAGAATGGCCAGTTGCGCGCTTAGCGGATTGTAATTGCTCCTGGTGAGCGTCACCGCTGTTACTTTTGAGAAGATGCGTTGCTCTTCCGCCCGCTTTGCGCGGAGGTCCGTAACAAGCCCGTCCAGTGCAGCGTTGCCGGTCATCGTATCGATCGTACCGTCAGGAACGGCAACGGGAACGACCTGATTATCGACGAAGCTGAGTTGCGAAAAATGGATGTCTTTGAGATAGGTGGTACTCAGCCAGGGATAATACGCAGCGGCATATTTGAGGTTCTCTGTGCCGGATTGGTTGCGGAATTGCGGGATGGGGGACGTGGGGGCGAGGTGGCCGTCCATAATGTCCAATATCCCGAAACGGTCCTGCAGGCGGTTGCATTGATCCATGATCGCTTTGTGGAGATTGCCTGCCGCGGCGTAATCCGGCGTTCCTGCCGGGATGCGGAGCGCCATACTATCCGGGCACACGATCAATGTGGGCTCGTCTGCTTTTTCCAGCGACTGCAAACCTCCGCGCAAACCGGTAGTATTGTTCCCGAAAGCCACATCCGTTGCATAATCGCCCACGGTCACCACGTAACAGGGGCCGCCGCCGTTGTCAAAATAATGGCGGATGGCATCGAAGAGATAATACTTCCTGCCATTGGCCGGCGTAACGTTCAGGATGTTGAAACCTGCACCGGGATCCACCTGTACGGTATAAGAAGCAGGATCGTATGCGCCGCCGAAGATGTTCGTGAAATCAAGGAGGGAAGTAAGGCGGATGGGTTTGTTGATCAGCGTTGTGCCTTTGGCGTCCTGCGTAATGGCTGTGTGGCCGATGAATGCAGGGATCGCTGTGGCAACAGAAGCCACCGAAGGCGGGATGAGTTGCAGCTCTTCCACGTAAACGCCTGGGGTTTTATAGTCCATAACAGATTGACTTTAAAGATTAAGATTCCTGCATTTTGTGACTGAAGCGAAGTACGATGAACTCAGCCGGACGAACCACTGCCATACCAATTTCCACGATCATACGGCCTTCAAGGATGTCCTGCGCCGTCATCGTTTGTCCGAGACCTACGCGTACATAGAATGCCTGATCCGGCTTTGCTCCTGCCAGTGCGCCTGCTCTCCATTGAAGGATGAGAAAGTTTTCTATCATGGCGCGCACTTTCACCCAGGTGTTGGCGTCATTCGGTTCGAACACGAAAGTTTCCGTGGCCTTCTTTGTGGACTCTTCCACCATATTGAAGAAGCGGCGTACGTTCACATAGCGCCATTCATTATCGTTACCGGCGAGGGTTCTCGCACCCCACACCAATACCCCCTTACCACTGAAAGCCCTGATCGCATTCACGGATTTCCCGGTCGTATGTACGTTGAGGTTAGCCTGCGCAGCATCATCTAACGCCACCGCAGGATTGTTCACGAAGCGAAGGCTCACATTGGCAGGCGCTTTCCATACGCCACGGGTAGCATCTACGGTGGCATAAACACCTGCAATGGTACTGCTGGGCGGCAATACAATCGGCATGGCGGCAATAGCGTCGCGGATCTGGTGATAGAGCTTGTTCGCGCGATGATAGACCGACTTCGCTTCGTCGGCAGGAACGGGATTAGCCAGCCGCAATACTGTTCCGGCCGGAACTGCAGCGCCATCAAGCGTGCCGGTGATGGTCACCGTAGTTTCATCGTAATTATAATTGAGGGTTGTTAAGAGATGCGGATAATAAGCGGCGCCGTACAGCAGGAAATTATTCCCGATGAGTGTGCGGATGCCGAGGGTCGCGCTGTCGATCACGTTCTCTCCGGCAGGATCAGTGTAGTCCAGATGACCGTTGAAAACATCGATCAGCGTAAAACGATCTTTCAGGTCGTTACACTGTGCCAGTGCGGCCTGGTATACCTGGTAGAAATCGCCCCGGGAGAGTTGCAGCGCATCCGGGAACACCAGCAGCGTAGGTTCATCTTCCTTACCGATCGCTGTGAGACCTGCGGTATGATGCAAGAGCGCCGCCGCTACTGTATCCGCGCCGATGGACACGATGTAGCAGGGGCCTCCCCCGTTCGCGAAATACATCTGCAGGGCGTAATACATCCTGTACAATGTAGCTGGGGCTGCAGGCGGGGTTTGAACGATGTTTTGCCCCGAAGCGTTGGTATTCACCGCCGCGGTGAAAGTTTCCAGACGGGCGCCGAATACGGCTTCATACTCCACGAGGGATTTGATCCTGACGGGTTTGTTCACCAGCGAAACCCCGTTTAGGGTTGTATTACGCGTATAACCGATGAAAGCCGGGATGGCTGTTTCTACCTGCGCCACGGAAGGCGGGAACTTCGGCACCTCGTCGATATAAACGCCGGGTGTTTTAAGATCTGCAAGGTTTAACATGTTACGTTATTTTAATCAGGTGCTTAAAAAATTTATACTGTATTCCCTCGGTTGGGGACCCAATTGCCATGCGTCTTTATATATCTCTATAATTCCGTTCACGGCCGATCCGGAGGCTACCTGGTCAAATATCACCCGCTCCTGTACCGGCGCCCCTCCTTCCAGCCGTACGATGTAAGCGCCCTTCGGCATCGCGCTCACATCCAGCCCCACACTCGTTTGCGTGGGCGCAACAGGCGTGTTCACAGAAAAGCTGACCGGCGCACCGGCCGCGATCTTTCCGGCTTTGAAGGCGGTGAAATCCCCGGGATTAACGGCGCTCGACAACAGGAAAGTGCTAAGTGCTCCACGCTCTGTGTCTCCCGCTGCTGCCGCGGTGGTAAGCTGTACCACGTTGGCGGCAAGATTGCTGTCGATAGCGCCGGCCGCGGAGAGATTATTCGCATACAGTATTTGTCGGCCGAAACGCTGGCTGCCGTTATTAAAAAAATCCACTTTGCGCTGCAGGTATAACCAGAAAGTAAATGTGTTGGCTGCGGTGAGATTCACCTCCGGCACCCAGCCCGCACCCTGTTTGAACTGCCGCACATATGCTACCGCTCCGCCTGGCACGTTGCGCGTGAGCACGCCATAATTTTTGAACGGAGTGGGGAAAGACGGCGCAGGCACCACTTTCACGGCATCTGCTGCATCTGTTCCATTGATCTTTATACTGATCCTGAACTCCGGCTGATATCGCCATACAATTTTTTCCATCGTATTAGATTTCCGGCGCCTGGTTTGATAATACTTTTGCGCCGAGATCGATCTCTGTGATAATGCCTGTGCCCCGTGGCTCTGTGTCCTGTATCACGGCCAGCCTCATCTTGTACACCACGGAAGGCATATATTTTCCGCCCATGATGCTCCATAACTGGTTCAATTGTTCGAAGCTCGTGGAATAAAGGTCGAAGATGACCCTGTCCAAATGATGCACACTTAACACCGGGATATCTGTTGCAGTG
>OFIS01000471.1_pt1 | contig 21668 bp, 19 predicted proteins | sample 1775071 | NCBI WGS metagenome assembly OFIS01 (sample SAMN08195774, study PRJEB24354) | sludge metagenome | isolation source: sludge from phenol fed wastewater aerobic bioreactor C | place: India: Nagpur | collected 2016-09-17
CAGGTAACTGGACCCATCGAATAACACGGTTGGATTGAAGTTCACGGCCCCTGTCGTAAGCTGCGGATTGCCGGTGGGTGTGAAGCTGTTGCCTGTGTTCATCTGGTTGATCCAGGAGGTAACAGATGTACCGGAAGTACTTACCCCTGCATCTCCGCGTACCCATGCGGCTGCGCCGCCCACACCACCAGGGTTCACCGCTTTGGAGGCAAAGCTGAAATACAAAGTGCCTGTTGCCGGGAAAGTAAGCGTGAATCCCGTATAGGCCACACCGTTAATAGTGGTATTGGAGTTTGCTGCCACTTCTGTGCCAGGGCCTGTAAGCGTTGCACTGGTATTATAGATGAGATACTTGGTTGCGTTCGTTAGCAGGTGGAGGCTTGTTGTGGGGAAGTATACAGTTACTTCCTGGTTGAAGTTGCCGGTATTCTGCAACTTCCACACCCTCGTGAACCGGTTGTTCACGGTAGTGAAGCCGGTAACGGCTACTGTATTGGCGATGGAGGCATTATCAAATTTAGTATTCGGGTGTCATCAATTCAGGCGGTTTTTTTTTTGATCTATAAGACCCTAAAGATTGCAATGAACTGACGCCTGCCGTTAAATGCTCTTTACGGAAGTGCAAGAGCTTTCCGAGAATAGCTTCAATAGTAAAAACTCCGGCTGTTGTCCTTCAAAGCATCCCCAACCGTACAACAAACAAACTTTTTTCTGCCCAGAGCAAAAACTGGCAAGGCCTTTGCCATAGCATGTACAAACCAAAAAATGCAGGTGTATGAAAACGAAATTTGCTGTGACCACGATTGTGGTAATGTTTGCGGCCATGCTTTGGAGTAATGATTTGCTGGCTCAACGATGTGGCCCGCGCCAGGGTGGCTATTATCGCGCTCCCAAAGTGGTGATCGCTGTGCGGCCTCCGGTAATAGTAAGTCGTCCTCCACTGGCCGGCAGATATTACGGACCGCGTTATTACCACAGAAGACATCATCCACGCGGATATCGCTATAACCGGGGTGCGTATCGTGGACAATCTTACCATCAGAACTATGGACCAGGATATCAGAAAGGCTATGGCCAGCAACAAGGTAACTATGGCCCTCAGCGCGGAAACGCAAACCGTCGCTATCAAAACAGCCGCTACTAATGGAATGATATAATGCCTTCCGGCGCACAATGATGGGCGCCGGAAGTTTTTTTGTTCTAATCTGCTTTCTTTTCGATCGCCTCAGTTATTTCACTGCTCATTGGCTTCACACCCGGAGCAAACACCGCGATGAGCTTGCCTTTTTCGTCAATCAGGTATTTTTGAAAATTCCATTTTACACTGCTGCTTTTAAAGCCATTGTAGTCTTCATTCGTGAGCCATTGATAAATAGGTGCCATCTTTCTGCCTTTCACCGTTATCTTGGCCGCCATAGGAAAGGTAACCCCATAGTTTTTCTTGCAAAAAGCAGCAATCTCTTCATTGCTTCCGGGTTCCTGAAAAAGAAAATCGTTTGCCGGAAACCCTACGATTACCAGGCGGTCGTTGTATTTTTTATATAACGCCTCCAGTTCTTCATACTGTGGTGTATAGCCGCATTTGGAGGCCGTATTTACGATCAGAATCTTCTTTCCTTTGAAGGAGGAAAAGTCTATCGTACCGCCCGTCAGGCCATCCACTTTAAAATCATAAATGGTTTTGGGAATGTCTTGCCCGCCTCCCGGCGCAGCGCCAAATAGAAATCCGAAAAACAGAAGCATACTGTAAAACATCTTGTGCTTTTTTGAAAAATTAAACCTTAAATCCTTTTATCAACAATTACAACAGGAAAAAGTTCTGGGAAACTCTCACCATCCATCGCCGTCTATCAGATTGCCAAGTCCACCGAGTACGCTGCCTTCTTCTTTTCGCTTTACGGTTGCATAGCTTAGTATCCGGCCGGCGAGACGACTAATGGGCAAGGTCTGTATCCACACCGTGCCGGGACCACGCAGCGTTGCAAAAAACACGCCTTCACCACCAAAAAGAGTGTTCTTGATTCCGCCAACAAACTGGATATCATATTGCACCGAATGGGTAAAGGCAACAATGCATCCCGTATCCACTTTCAATAGCTCGCCTGCCTGCAGCACCTTTTCGGTCACATGTCCGCCGGCATGCACAAAGGCCATCCCATCGCCTTCCACTTTTTCCATGATAAAACCCTCACCTCCAAAAAGACCAGTACCGAGTTTCTTCTGAAATTCAATGCCGATAGATACTCCTTTTGCTGCACACAAAAATGCATCCTTCTGGCAAACGATTTTTCCACCCAGCCGAAGCAGATCGAGCGGAATGATTTTGCCCGGATAGGGAGATGCAAAGGAAACCTTCTTCTTCCCCTGCCCAATGTTGGTATAGGCAGTCATAAATAAGCTTTCGCCCACCAGCAGTCGCTTACCAGCGCTCAGTAGCTTTCCCAGAATGCCGCTTTGCTGCTGACTTCCGTCGCCAAAAATCGTCTGCATCTGTATGCCGTCTTCCATCATCATAAACGCGCCTGCCTCGGCAACAGCGGTTTCCATGGGGTCAAGTTCCACTTCCACATACTGCATTTCTTCGCCGTGTATGTGGTAGTCAATCTCGTGATTTGTACGCATTTCTTTGCCCTTTAATTTTTATCCAAATGTAAAGGCAGACCCACAATTAAATACAAATGCAACGTTGGAAAAAACTTAAATCCTGGCCCCGGTCCTTCCGCAGGAAAATCCGTTGATAGCGTACATCTTCCACAGCATCCCCTCCGGAAATAGCAGGAAACATCTCGCTTCGGCAACGTAAAACGGGGTGCGGGCACGTAGTTTTTATCAAGTTTGGCAAGAGCCTTACAGGCCTGGAAAATTGATCACAAGAAAATTTACGAACATGAACCATCAGCAAAAAAGTGAAAACAACAGCAACGAAACCGATGTGACCCGCTCGCAGCAGGAGGCAGCCGCAAAAGGCGCCCGGCCGGGTGGTGAAGAGCAACGACCTGAAGGCAGCGAGAAAAAAAGCAATCCCGATCATCATCACGGCTCACACCGCGAAGGGCAGGCTCCGCACCAAAGCGACGATCCTACGATGCACCCTTCTGATATGGACGAAGAACATTAGGTCTGGCGCACAGGCAAGCTCGTTTTAACCGGTGGCACATTATTTTTTGGGTTGACGCTATAAAACTTACAACAATGAATAAAGACGCTATAAAAAATCTCATTGATAACACTTTTTCAAAACTCGCAGCGCCGGCACAGGGTCACGGGATGTATGCAGAATTGGAAAAAGCACTGATAGAAGCATACAACATGGGGAAAGCGCAACAGGAAAGTCACCACCACATCAGGCCAAAAGACGAGCTGATGTACAATTTTTTCAGAGCGTAGAGCGCAGGGCTGGCATGAATTTTACCTCATCAATAGAAAACATAGATTATGGACCGTTTAGAGCTTAAAGGAAACTGGAACGAACTGAAAGGAAAGGTGAAACAGGCACATGGCAACCTCACCGACGATGACCTGAAATATGAAGAAGGTAAAGACGATGAGTTGCTGGGTCGCCTACAGACAAAACTCGGTAAGACCCGCGAAGAGGTAGTGGACTGGCTGAAATCGCTGGGATAGTACGCTTGGAATTATTGTAGAAAAACGGCTGAAGCTTTTGCGTTCAGCCGCTTTTTTTTACTCCCGGCCGCCAGACCCGGAAAACTGATGATGATCTTCTTTGAATAAAATATTGAAGGTCGTGAGCGAGCCGTATATGCCCGTGATGTATTGCTGAAGATCAATTTTCTCTTGTTCCGAAAGGCCTTTATGAGCATTGACCTTCTGTTCGATCAGTCGTAGCCGGTCGCGCACCATGACTATCTTGTGAAAAAAGGTTTCCAGGGGTACTTCCCTCGGCTGCAGGCTTTCGTCGCCCGGGCGTAGCACCAGGGTACCATTTTGCCACTTATTGGCCATGGGCACTAACTGAAATTCGTTGAGTCTTCGATCCAGCACATGTTCTATGGCCTGCTCGATGGTGGCCAGGGATAGATTTTCCTCCGCGGCCGGCACAGCCGATGTGGCTTCGAGCACGCGCAACTCGCCGTAGCCGGTGCTTACACTTTTCGCAGCCTTTTGGGACCTAAACCAAATGCTGTAAAACTCAGACGTGGATTCTACCACCACACCTCTTCCAAAATGCGGATGCTCCACCCTGCTGCCGATTCCTAACTGTTCCATAAGTATGTTTTCAAAAAAATAAATGGTGTTTGATTATGAGTGCTTTTTCTTGCTTACTTCGGCTAAAAAGCCATAGGCCGGTGCATTATTGATGTAGAGGTAAATAGGATATTTTCCGGCGTCCGGCGTGGGTAAATCCACCGACAGAATATTACCCTGTATATAGAAATCGGTAGCAATGATTTGCCCGTCGATCACCGAATGAACTTTCCGGATCATATCCGGCTGCTTCATTTCGAAAACTAACCTTTTGCAATCTCCCTGCTTACTTCTTACCCGGCCTCTGAGTCCTTCATCCGGCAACACCTGATACACCACAGCCGACTCACGCACAACAGGAGCCATATTATAAGCGAGTTTGCTGATCGCATTATCTTTCACCGGGCTCTTTCTATCAGTTGGGAAATGGCTCAGATAAAAAAGCTTCCGGTTAGTAAAAAACCAGGCATCCGTGTACTGGGGATGGAACTCACGAAATTTTTTATTCACCCTGCCGGCACCCCAGCAGGCGTCAATGCAATACCATGTATTTTTGATCCGCACGGCATTCCAGCTATGTTGTAAACGGCTGCTGTTGCTGCCTATGTATTCCGGATCGGGCCGGGCCACGCCTGTTTGCACTACGCATTCCACACGTGCATAATCGCACATGGCCTTAAAAAGCTGGGCATAACCTTCGGAGGTGGTACTGCGCTGATTGAGTGCGGCAGAGGCGTTGAGTTTCGCGTGTCCTTTGTGATGAAAATCCTTTTCACTGAAGCTCACCTGATGTGTGATCCAATAATAAATGGCGAAGGTCATTTCCACCTCATCGTATCGTTGAGTCTTGAGCCGGTCTATGATCTCAGCGATGGTTGCACCTTCCATGGGTCCGAGTTCGGTCATGAAATAGCCTACTTTTTCGGTAAGCTTATTTTTGTCTATAGGCTGTGCGACCGACCAAAGCGAAGAAACGATACAAACAAAGAGGAAAAACAGTTGCTTCATTATCAGAAATTAAACTGCAAATCAAAGAGAATTTCGCACACGAAGTGTCACCCAAAAGGAACAAGCTTTAATTGATCAGCACCCAATTGAAACCAAAACGGATCATGGCATTTTGCTGGGGGTAGCCCGGTGCGTTGATGATATTGTCGGTAAAAAGGGTTTGCAATTGGTCGCCCATAAGAAAAGCTCTGAAATTCTTAATTCTGAAATTAAAGAACACCGCTATTTCGGGTGCGTTACTTACACGGTAGCCGTCCTGATAGTAGAAGCGACTAAAAAGCGGCGCATAACCTGCAGGCTCGAAACTGCTATGCCAGCGTGCATCGATGCCGGTTGCTATGCTTAGCGCGTTGCTAAACAAGTGTGTTTCGATGCTGAGCTGATGCCTACCCATAAACTGCGGAAAGTTTACCGGCGCGTTCCCGGTTTTTTGCTGATAAACCAATTGGTTGTCGAGTACCCAGATACCCTTTTGAAATCTTTTCTGAAGATGCACCTGCGTGATGTTGAAGGCATCAGCATATTGCTGAAACTGCCCTGCAGCATCGAGGTAGATATAATTTGCAATGAGGTAGTTGCGCAAGCCGGCGGAAGCATGCCACAGCGGGCTGCTCAGCGTAGCAAACACCTGGGTTACCGTCTCCTTTTCGTAGCTCTTTCTTTGTTCATAAAACTGATTGTGGTACACCTGAAAATTGTAAGGAGCATTGTTGATCCTTTGCTCAAACCCGGCATCCACCAGCGCTGCTTTTTTGCCTATAGACTTGCCGGCATTGGCCTGCAACACGAGATTGCCCGCAGCCTCGCCCGAAACAAATATCCGGGCATAGGCATGGTAACTCCAGGCGCCTTCCTGCAGGGCTTCTTTGCTGATCTCACCTACCAGATAGTTGCTGATCATATCGGTAGAAATGTCTCCCACGGCGTACATCGTCCTGAACTTATCAAAACGATTGCCCGCACCTGCGGACACCTGTAGTGCCTGCGAACGCTTGCCGACAAATCCGCTGAGCATGATGGCATTGTCAACATACACCCACTTTTGTTCGGTAAACACGGAGTCCTCGCCGGAAAATGTATAGGGAAAAATTAGTGCATAGCGCATAGAGTCGGGTCGCAAATCTTTGAACTGATACTTTTCTGTCCCCAGACGGAACTGGTGCGCTACTCTGAACCGGGGCACAAGCTCTACCCGGTAGCTGGTAGAATCCTCATTGTAAAACGTATCAGTGCGCCCCACGGTATAGCTATGGGCCAGCAGGATATTGAAGTCGCGCTGTAGGTTCGTCACGGCCGATCTGCGGTTACTGTAGGATGCGTTTTCAAAGTTCACGGGTATGGTCTTCCGGTCATCGAAGCCTGGCAAATAGAGGAAGCTGTCAGACTGTATGCCTCCATTTTCATCGTTCTGAATTTTATTGTAAGCTGCAGCAGCATGTAGCGTATAGTGTTGATCTCTGCTGCTGTATTGAGTGGTGAGCAGCGCGAGGTCATGATTGGTGCGTTGAATTTTATAGCTGCCGGGAGAATTGATTTTCCTGTATCGTGCGGCAACATTCCAGGTGGGCGAAATATTCTGGGTGTGTAATATCTCTGCCATTTGCTCGGCACGGCTCCCTAACTGATAACTAAAAGAACTGTAAGGCCGGGTGGTATTAAAATAGTCGGCACTATCCACATCAAACCGATAGATATTGAAGGCAGTGTATCCCAGACTGGGTCCGGTTCGGGGCACGGGTGTAAACAAGTAGTTGACCACTGGTGATCCGAGATTGCCGAGGTTGTGCTGCCAGTTGGGTTCAAACGGACGGCGGTGAAAAAAATGAAGACCTGTATCGGGGTGAAGTCTATGCGAAGCGTGAAGCCTGGCGAAATAGATCTGCGCCCGCTCCGACTGCCACTGTGCAGTATTGGTCTTGTCTGATGTATCGCGTTGAGGTTCGTTCAGCAAGGTTACAGGCGTGCCGGGAACCGGAGAATTTCGCTGCGCCTTTAGCGAAAGGGCAGAAAAGAGCATACAGAGGCAAAGGAGTTTTGCTTTGCCGATGGAAATTCTCAGGTTGTACTTCGCCATGACCAATAGCCGGCAAAGTTAATTGAATAGCGATAATAAACGGTGTGCGGTTGTTTTAGCCTGCATGGGCAAGATGCCTTACCAGCATGCGCTTGGCGATGGGCAACAGGGTCTCTTCGAGCGGAAGGGACAGGCCGGTTTCAACAGAAAACACAGCGGGATTGGGAAGTAGGGGATAACTCCGGATGATCTCGCGCTTGATATTTTCGTAGGTATTGACCAGAGTGCCCGTCCAGCTTTGCACATAGTTTATCCGCACCCCTCTGTAGCGGGCGTCTTTGTGCTCAAAGAGAGTGACGTTGTAACTGTAGGCGCGCACCTCGGATAGTTCACCAATGCGCAGCAGCAGATAGCCCTCGTCTTTGTACAAGGGTAATATGCCAATGGGTTCTATGCGCGTTTGTTGCTCCACAAGTTCATAGATCTCTGCGCCATTGTCTATGGTCTTCTTCATTTTATCGGCAGCATAGCGGGTAATGCTCTCCAACTCATTCATCAATTCATCATCAGCCAGCATCTCTTCATACATCAGCTCCAGTTTCTGAAGATTCAACTGATCGATACGCCGGGGAAACTGATCCTGCAGAAACTGCTTATTGCTGCGGAAGGCAATTAGATTATTGTAATGAAAAATTACGTCAGAAAGCTGGGGGTAAAGCTTGTTTTGATTGAAGTATCCGTTTACTTCTTTGAGATAGGCAAGCAGGCGATATTTTTGCATTTCGAAATCCACTTGCCCTTCCATAAACCAGGTTTCACTCAAGACCATAGCAATTAACCTTTTATACTAATTTAGGAAAACAAAAAAAATGCCACAAGATATTGGAGTGGCGGTTTCATAAATCAAGGCGCAACATGATGGATCAGGAAATTGCAGCATTTATCGCCGGGCAAAAGGTAGCTACCGTTGCCTGCGCTTCGGAAAATATCCCCTACTGTTTTAACTGTTATTATTCGTTTATGGAGCAGGAGGGTTTGCTGGTGTACAAGTCATCTTTCGGTACACACCACGAAGATCTGCTGTTGCGCAACAAACTGGTGGCAGGCACCATTATTCCGGAAGAAATATCGGTTGCCACGATCCGGGGCATACAGTTTGAAGGCGTGCTGCTCGATGACCAGCTCGACCTTTCCATTAAAGCTTCCTCCTCCTATTATCTCCGGTATCCCTTTGCAATGGCCATGCCTGGTAAGATCTACGTCCTGGAGATCCGGCATATTAAGTTTACGGACAACAGGCGTGGGTTTGGGTTTAAACAAGAGTGGACGCGGTAGCAGAAGGCGGCATCAGCGCCGAATTTAAAACTATGGTGAAGGTGCTGCCTACCCCCATCTGTGACGAGAGCTCAATATGACCGCCGTACAGTTTTACGATCTGGTTAGCAAGCGGAAGACCCAGGCCGGAGCCAGCCACAAGGCCATTGGTCTCTGCGCTCCGGTAAAACGGACGGAAAATGAGTTCCTGCTCTTCGGGAGCTATGCCGGGCCCATGGTCTGCCACCGTGATGAAAAGCTGATACCCCTGTACGCGTAGGGCTACACCCGCGGTGTTATCGGCAGCATACTTGCAGGCATTCAATACCACATTCTTAATGGCAGACCATAGTAATTCTTCATTGCCAAAAACAGTGAGCTCCCGCTCCTCGTCCGGCAATTCTTCAAAACTTAATTTCACATCGTAGGCGGCATTGATCTTACGCAGTTCGGAGGGCAGGCGCATGAGCAGTTCGTCAATTCGAATGGGCGACAATTCGATGCCCTGGGCCGACCCGCTCACCTTGGCAATTTCGAGCAGACTACGGACCAAAAGATTCAGCCGCTGTGTGTCGTCATAGATGGAATGAAGAACATTCCTGAATTCCTGAGCCGAGCGTTCGCGCTGTAGTGCCACTTCTATCTGGCTGCCAATGGAAGCTAAGGGCGTTGAAAGCTCGTGGGACGCATTGTCAATAAAACGCCGCTGAGTGTCGAAAGAAGACTGCAGCCTATCGAGCAAATCGTTAATGGTAGCCGCCAGCTTCTGCAACTCATCGCGCTCGCGGCCCGTGGGCAATCGCTTTGAGAACTCCTGCAGGGATATTCTGTTGATCTTGCCCGTAAGATCGCTGATAGACTTCACCAGACCGAGAGAAAAAATATATCCCGATACCACCACAATGCTAAGACTGACGATAAAACTGAGCAGAAGAATGAGTCTTAGCTTGGGCAACCATTCCGCCTTATCACCATCATAAGCGGCAGAAATGATGTAGAAGTTGCCTTTCGGACCGCTGTAGCGTAAAGCAATGGCATCGCGCTCGCCGGCAGCAAACAGAAAGTGGTCGCTGCTCTTCAGTCTTTCAAAAACTTTTGGCGGAACCGTAAGAGAATCTTCAGGGTGCTCCCAAAATGAAAACACCTCGTGTAGCTGGTCGTCATAGATTATCACAGCCTTGTCCAGCAGGGCGCTGGGCGCGGTGTAGTTTATGTTACGCACCATCTCTGGCGCCACATTGTATTTCCACAGCATATCGGCCGTGCTGATGGCCTTTCGTTCGAGCCGGGTATAAAATTGTTTGGTGCGGTTTTGCGATGAGAAAAAATAAACGGAACTACAGAGAAGTAACAGAATGATTGTTACGATAACACTGTAAACAAGCGTTATTCTGTAGCGTATCTGCATTTAGTTCTGATCGTCCTTTAAAATGTAGCCCATGCCTACCTGAGTATGAATGAGCTTTGGCGTATAGCCCTTATCAAGTTTTTTTCGCAGAAAGTTTACATACACGTCTATTACATTGGTCTGAGGGTCAAAATCCGTGTCCCAAACAGATTTCGAAATATCCTCGCGGGAGACCACCTTGTCTTTGTTGCGCAGTAAAAATTCCAGCAGTTGAAATTCCTTCGCTGTGAGCGTTATTTTTTGTCCGCCACGGCGGGCTTCCTTCCGGTTCAGATCCAGCTCCAGATCGGCAACCTGCAGCACGGGCACTTCCTGCTCTGCCGGACGGCCCAATTCGGCACGCCTCAGCAATGCCTTGATCCTTGCCAACAGCTCCTTAAACTCAAAGGGTTTTGAGATATAGTCGTCTGCACCCAGCTCAAAGCCTTCCACTTTGTTGTCCGTAAAGTTTAATGCTGTAAGCAGCACCACGGGTACAAGCTTGTTTTTCTGGCGAATAAATTTGCACAGCTCGTATCCGTTTATATAGGGAAGGTTGATATCAAGAATGATGAGATCGAAACCTGTAGCCGAAAACATGTCTTTCCCCTCCTTTCCGTTGTAGGCTATGGCTACATCATAGTCGTGCTCTTCAAGACCCGCCTGTATGGTATTTGCTAATTTTTTTTCGTCTTCAACTAATAAAATCTTTGGTTTCATGGTTGTTTTTTTATTAGGTAAAGCTTTAGAAATGCAGTCGTAAAGCCGTAGGCCAAAATACAAAATAAAAAAGGCCTTTCAAGAACGGCTAAAATTATAAAAAGATTAGGAACATCAGGACTGCTGTAATTCCTCCTTCAGGTACCTGCCGGTATGGCTTTCTGCCACTGCTGCTATTTTTTCGGGTGTGCCGCTGGCCACTACAATGCCGCCGCCTTCGCCACCCTCGGGCCCCATGTCTATCACATAGTCGGCAACTTTGATCACATCCAGATTATGTTCAATCACAAGCACTGTATTGCCCCGGTCCACCAGTCGGTTGAGCACGGTAAGCAGGTGACGGATATCTTCAAAGTGAAGCCCTGTAGTGGGTTCGTCCAAAATATACACGGTCTGGCCGGTGTCGCGCTTCGAAAGTTCTGTGGCCAGTTTTACTCTTTGCGCTTCGCCGCCGCTCAGGGTCACTGCGCTTTGTCCCAGCGTCACGTATCCGAGTCCTACGTCCTGCAGGGTCTTGATCCTGCGGTGGAGGTAAGGCACGTTGATAAAAAATTCCACCGCTTCGTCAACGGTCATGTTCAGTACATCGGAGATAGACTTCCCTTTGTAACGTATTTCCAGCGTCTCACGATTATACCTTCTGCCATTGCAGGTTTCACAGGGCACATATACGTCCGGCAAAAAATTCATTTCGATCACGCGCATGCCGCCGCCCTGGCAGGCCTCACATCTGCCCCCTTTCACATTGAATGAAAATCGGCCGGGATTATATCCGCGGATTTTTGCTTCCGGCACCTGAGCAAATAGCTGACGGATTTCATTAAAGAAACCACAGTAAGTAGCGGGGTTGCTGCGCGGAGTTCGCCCAATAGGGCTCTGATCAATTTCTATGACTTTATCAATAGCTTCAAGACCTTCTACCTTTTGGTAGGGCATGGGCTGCTGCTTAAAGTTGGGATAGCAATGGCGTGCAAGTATGGGATACAGGGTTTCGTTGATGAGGGTACTTTTTCCGCTGCCGGATACGCCGCTGATACAGGTAAAAGTGCCTAACGGTATCTGCACCGTTACCGATTTGAGATTGTTACCGTTGGCTTTCCTGAGCACCAGCTTTTTACCGTTGCCCTTGCGCCTTTCCTCGGGGAGGGCGATCCGCAGCCGGTGGTTGAGATAACCAGCAGTGATGGTATCGCCCTGTATCACTTCCATCGGGGTACCTTCACTCACTATTTTTCCGCCGTGCACGCCGGCTGCCGGACCAATGTCAATAAGGTGGTCGGCAGCAAGCATAATGTCTTTGTCGTGCTCTACGACCAGCACTGAATTGCCGCTATCCCGCAGATTTTTCAATGCTCCGATGAGCTTATGATTGTCGCGTTGATGCAGTCCTATAGAAGGTTCGTCGAGAATGTAGGTAATGCCCGTCAATTGTGATCCGATCTGGGTGGCAAGGCGGATGCGCTGACTTTCACCTCCACTCAGCGTGCGTGTAGCTCGGTCTAAGGTAAGGTAATGCAAACCCACGTCCAGCAAAAAGCGCAGCCGGTCTCTGATCTCTTTGAGAATGTCTTTTGCGATGATCCGTTGCTTTTCTGCAAGCCTGCTGTCAATACCTTCAAACCAGTCATAGAGTCCGGCCAGCGGCAGGGAAGCCAGCTCAGCAATATTCTTATTGTCGATCTTGAACCAGAGACTTTCCTTTTTAAGCCTTGCACCCTGACATTCGGGGCAGGTACTCAACTGCATAAACTGTTCTGCCCAGTCGCGGATGGCCTCCGAAGTGGTTTCATTAAACCAGCGGACGATCATATTGACCACACCTTCGTAGTTGTGTTCCGCATTCTTCTCGTTATATACTTCGGCATCTTTATCCTCATAGGTCATCAATCCTTCCTCATTGCCGTACAGCAAAATGTTCAGCGCTTTCTGGGGAATATCCTTCACCGGCGTGTTGAGTGATATTTTATTTTTCCTCGCAATAATCGTAGCCTGCTGATAGGTCCAGGCATCGCGCTCGCCGCCCAGCGGGGCAATACCTCCGTCATGAATACTTTTAGAAGGGTCGGGCAATACCTCCTGCATATTGACCTGATAAATTGTGGACAGGCCTTTGCACTTCGGGCAGGCACCGTACGGCGAATTAAAGGAAAACGTGTTCGGCGAAGGTTCTTCATAAGAAATACCCGTGTCGGCGCACATCAGTTGTTTACTGTATTGGGTGATCGCTTCTTTTTCGACATCCAACACAAACATCAGTTCTTTACCCATCTGCAGCGCCTTTTGCACACTTTGGCCCACGCGAGCACGGGCATCGGGCTGCACAATAAGGCGATCAACCACTAATTCTATATCGTGGATCTTGTAGCGGTCGAGCTGCATGCGCTCTTTAAGGTCCAGTATCTCTCCATCCACCCGCACCTTAAGAAAACCTTGTTTTCTCAACTGTTCGAATAATTCGCGATAATGCCCCTTACGCCCGCGAATAACAGGAGCGAGTAAAATAATCTTTTTGCTGTCGTACTGACTGAACAGATGGGCTACGATCTCTTCCTCCGAAAATCGGGTCATTTTCTTTCCCGTGTTGTACGAGAATGCCTCCCCTACCCTTGCAAACAGCAGCCTTAGAAAATCGTACACTTCGGTGACGGTGCCCACGGTGGAGCGTGGGTTTCGGTTGGTTGTCTTTTGTTCTATGGAGATGACGGGCGAGAGGCCTGTGATCTTGTCCACATCCGGTCGTTCGAGGTCGCCCATAAACTGGCGGGCATAGGCCGCGAAACTTTCCATATAGCGGCGTTGCCCTTCGGCAAAAATGGTATCGAAAGCCAGAGAAGACTTGCCGCTACCACTGATGCCGGTAATGACAACAAGTTTGTTTTTAGGGATATTTACGTCAATGTTCTTAAGGTTGTGCACCCGTGCACCTTCCACCGCTATGTGCCCGCTCTCAAGCCGGGGCATCTTTTCCTGATTTGCCATATACTCTTCCTCTGCAAGATAAGCCGATATAGGCAAATGCGGCGTAGAGAGGTACTTAGTACTTACGCTCTATTACATAGCTCACAAGCTCTTCCATAGCGCGCCTTGCCTCGGAGTCAGGGTAAGTGGCGAGCATTTCCATAGCCTCCGCCTGATAATCCTTCATTTTCCGGTAGGCATATTCTATGCCTCCGTGGTGCTTCACCAGTGCAATCACTTCATTGACTTTTGCCCGGTCGGTGTTTTGATTTTTGACGATGTAGATTATTTTCCGTCTCGTTGCCGTATCCGCTTTTTGCAGGGTATAAATCAGCGGCAGTGTCATTTTCTTTTCTTTGATGTCTATGCCGGTAGGCTTGCCTATGGCTTCGTCGCCATAATCGAAGAGATCGTCTTTGATCTGAAAGGCGATACCCACCTTTTCACCAAAAAGCCTGAAGAATTCGGCCACCTCATCGCTGGCCGTGGCCGAGCAGGCACCAGCCGAGCAGGCCGCCGACAACAACGAAGCCGTTTTGGCACGGATGATCTCGAAGTAAACCTCTTCGCGTATATCCAGTTTGCGTGCCTTTTCCATTTGCAGTAGCTCGCCTTCACTCATTTCCTTTACTGCCCGCGATGTGATCTTGAGAATATCATGATCATCATTTTCCAGAGAAAGCAAAAGCCCTTTGGAAAGAAGGTAATCGCCCACCAAAACAGCAATCTTATTTTTCCAGAGTGCATTGATTGAGAAAAAATTTCTACGCAGCATGGCGTTATCCACCACATCGTCATGCACAAGTGTGGCCGTGTGCAACAATTCTATGAGCGATGCGGCCCGATAAGTACGTTCGGAAATACCTCCGGCGATCTGCGCCGAAAGGAACACAAACATGGGTCGCATCTGCTTGCCTTTACGACGTATTATAAACTGCATGATGCGATCAAGGAGCGGATTACTGCCTTTTACACTTTCTGAAAATTTCTTTTCAAAAATATCCAGCTCAGAACCAATAGCGTGTTTAACGAGTTTCATCGGCGCCCGGCGCGTTTAAGTGTGCAAAAATCGCCTTTGAATTTGATTATCTGCATTAAAATCTGGCACAGTCCTTTTAAAGCATTTGCCAGTTATAAAAAAAAATGCAGTTATTTTGTTTTTTTGCAACCGCACTATACCTTTGTTTCATATATCGTTTTTAACCAAAAGCTTTTTTAAATAAACACATCTGTTATGGTCAACAAAAAGTACCTATTGCTTGCTGGTCTTTGCTCGGTCTTCGCAGCGCAGCCGGCTATGGCACAAGAAAGTATGAACACGTCCGCTAGCTGGGGGAGCCGTGATATGACTTATCGCGGTGAGGGCTACGACGTTTTGGATTCAAGCTACTACTCCGGAAAAAAGAAACTTAGTCAGTACAGGAGGTACATGAACCATCAGACTCCATTCCCTCCGAAGCCCAATAACCAATGGGAGATCGGTCTGAATGTTGGTTTTTCCAACATCTTTGGTGATGTTACTTCCAAAACTCCGTTTACAGCCAAGAAGGCTACCGACGCGATTGGTTTTGGTGTAACCGTTCGGAAGGCTATTGGTTACTACCTTTCCCTGCGTTTGCAATATATCCATGCACGCGCTGAAGGTTTCGACTATCGCAGCCGCCCTATTAACGAGCGTCCTTGGAATAACGCAACTACCTCTACCGGAGCTATCGCTTATCCCTGGATGGCAAATACCAACCAATTTGTATTTGGCAACTACCGCACTACAATCAATGAACTGACCTTGCAGATGGTAGGATCGCTGAACAACATTCGCTTCCACAAAGGCAAGAACAAAGGAAGCCTTTACGGATTTTTGGGTGGTGGTCTGATGGCTTACGACCCACGCGTAAACGCGACTAAAAATGGTCAGCCTTACGACTTTGCAAAATCTCCCAACGCTCAGCCTGGCGCCACTCAGCTTTACAGCGACCGCAAGGCCATGATGGATTGGTATAAAAACGAGCTGGATGATAGCTGGGAAAGCTCTCCAAGAAAAAGCTCATGGAAGGGCAATGAAAACACCAACATCATCCCCGTGCTTACACTGGGTCTTGGTTTTCAATTCCGCCTCAGCAATCTGCTGACTCTGCAAATTGAAGATAAGATCACATTTACGGGCGACGATCTGCTGGATGCAACGCAAATTCAACCTTATGGCGGATATTCGCCGGGACCTGGAAACAACACCTATCAGCCGGCTCCGGGTACTAACGCTTCTACTGCTACCTACCAAACACCGGATAAAGACATGTGGAACTATGGTTCTATCGGTCTGAACTTCAACATCGGTAACAAGAAGAAGAATGTAGCTCCGCTGTGGTGGGTTAATCCTTTGGATCATGCTTACAGCGAGCTCAGCGATCCTCGTCATATGCGTCTGCCTGAGCCCATCCTGCCGGATTCTGATGGCGATGGTGTAGCTGATCAGTTTGACAAATGTCCGGGCACTCCTGCTAACGTAGCAGTAGATACACACGGTTGTCCGATGGATACTGACGGCGATGGTGTTCCTGATTACAAAGACAAGCAATTGATCACACCTACCGAGTGTCAGCCTGTTGATGCAGATGGTGTTGGTAAGTGTCCTTGTCCTGATGGTTGTGGTGGAATGGTATCTGCCTGCGGAAACATTGGTGCTGGCAGCCTGAACTTCTCTGGCAACAGCAGCCGCATCACTCCGGGTATGCAATCACAACTTTCTAACCTTGCCGCACAAATGTCAGCCAACCCAACTTGTAAGGTGGTGATCATAGGTGCCGGTAACTCAAGCAAGGTTCAGCAACAACGTAGCTGGGATCGTGTAAACGCTATCATCGAGTACATGAGCGAAAAACATGGTATCGATCGTAACCGTTTCATCTTCCAATACGGCGCACCTGGCGATGCAGAATCAGTAATGTATCGTTCCGCTAATCAAGGTGAAGAAGGTCCTGCTAACGTAGCACCTCCATTCCCGAATCTGAGAAGAGACTAATCAAGTCACGGAATTACTATAAAAAAGAAGCTTCCTTCGGGAGGCTTCTTTTTTTGTTTGGGAGATAAGTAACTGATGCTGAATAATATGGAATTCAATCAAAAAAAAGTTTACAAAAACACTCATTGAAAGAAGAAAATACTATAGTTTTGTTTCCCTTAAGGAAAGAACGCAGTTCCCACACTACGAGAAGCCAGCCCGACATCCTGGGTTAGGTCTTCTGAGATATAAGGCAGAGACGGAGAATGTTATTTAATGTAAACATGAAAATGTCAACAATGCCTGTATCGTTTAACATCCCAAAACAATTGTCTATGGTCAACAAAATGCATTTTTTGTTTGCCGGTTTGTGTCTGCTGTTCTCAGCAAAGCAAAGCCACGCGCAGGACTATCCGTCCACAACAACAACTACGACGACCACAACCAGTTGGACCAACAGAGACATGACCTACCGCGGCGGAAGCTACGATGTGCTGGACACGAACTATGTGCCCGCCTACCGGATGGACCAGCATCGCAGGTTTCTTAACAACGAGTATAACTTTCCGGCTAAGCCGAGGAATATGTGGGAAATCGGTGTGGGAGCGGGCCTCTACAACGTGTCTGGCGATGTGCCGACACTGATGCTGTGGGAGCGCGGCGGATACGGCTTTCATGCCCATATCCGCAAGGCATGGGGCTACATGTTTTCAACCCGACTGCAGTACATCTATGGCATCGCAAAAGGCCTGCAATGGCAGGAGTCTGTTAATTACAGCCGCAATACGGCCTGGTACAATGACGATATTTCTCCCAACGATCCTGCCAACAAATATCATCCGGAGTTGCTCATAAAAAATGAAACTACCGGCCAGGTTACTTATCAGGAAGCTCGCGATGTAATACACTATAATTACCGCATGGAGGCGCATCAGCTCAACCTCGACTTCATCTTCAACACCAACAATATCACCTGGCACAAAGCCCGGACAGGCCTATCCTTCTACGGGTTTATCGGACTGGGAGCTTTCGCCTATAATACGCGGGTTAATACGCTCAATGCTTCGGGCGATGCCTATGACTTTAACGCTATTGTTGGCCGCGATATAGAGCAAGTACACAAGAACAGGCGGGAAATCAAACGCAGGCTACAGGATGGCATGGACAATTCTTACGAGACTGAAGCGGAAACCATACGAGGTGTGCGCCGCCCTACCATCTTCGGCAATAAGACACTCGACTGGGCTTTTTCCGGCGGCCTCGGCGCTCAGTTTAAAATATCGAGACTCGTCAACCTGGCCATTGAAGACCGCATCACTTTTCCCCACGACGATGATTTGCTCGATGGGCAACGCTGGGCCGAACAAACGCTCGGTGACCCTGTATTTACCCAGGACAATGACATGGTGAATTATTTTTCGGTGGGTATCAACTTCAACGTAGGCAATACAAGAAAGAATGTGGAACCGCTTTACTGGCTCAACCCGCTCGACTATGTATATACAGAAGTGAGCACGCCGAGACATATGCGACTGCCCGACCCCAGCCTGCCCGATGCGGATATGGATGGTGTGACTGATCAGTTTGACCAATGCCCCGGAACGCCTGAGGGTGTGCCCGTGGATGTGAACGGGTGTCCCATGGATACGGATGGAGATGGTGTGCCGGACTACCGCGACAAACAACTCATTACACCAACAGAGTGTCAGCCTGTTGATGAAGATGGTATCGGTAAATGTCCCTGTCCTGATGATTGCAACGGTGTGTCCACTGTCAGCGGCCCCTGCTCTAACATTGGCTCCGGAACAATCATCTTCGATCATAACTCCGCGCGCATAAAACCCTACAACCAGGCTCGCCTTGCATCGCTGGCCGCACTGATGAAAGCAAACCCAGACTGTAGGGTGGTGCTGATAGGATCGGGTGCCGGCAGCAAGCTGCAGCAACAACGTTCGTGGGATCGTGTGGAGGCCATGATCACCTATATGAGTGAGCGCTACCATATTGATCGTAACCGGTTCATCTTCCAATACGGACAACCCGGCGATCCGAATACCGTAATGTACCGTCCGGCTATGGACGGCGAGGACGGCCCGTCGAACGTGGCGCCTCCTTTCCCGAATTTAAGGAGAGAATAGACTCTTGATCTATAACATAAAAGCCCCGGTTCTGCACGTCCGGGGCTTTTACCTTTTAGCTGCCATATGATAGGCTACCTACACTGCCAACACCCGTATCATCTCTATAAGATCATCGCTGATATGGGCGTTCTCCTTGCCCACTTGTTCGAAAGGCGTGTACACCAGCTTATCATTAATGATGCCCACCATGACCTGAGTATCTCCCGCACGGAGCGCATTCACCGCGGCATAACCCAGCCGGCTTGCCAAAACGCGGTCTGCATAGGTGGGCGAGCCTCCGCGCTGGATATGTCCGAGAATAGTAGCCCGGGTATCAATGCCAGGAAAGCGCTCTTTCACCAGCCTCATCAGCTCCGCCGCCCCTCCAAAGTCATCGCCTTCGGCCACGACAAGAACGTGAACCGTCTTTTTCCTTCGTTCATCATAGTCAATTCTTTTCAGTACCTGATCTATATGCGTCACCAGCTCGGGGATCAGAATATCTTCGGCGCCACAGGCTATCCCGCTGTTGAGGGCTATGTATCCCGCATCACGACCCATTACCTCCACAATAAATAAGCGGTCGTGCGCCTCGGCTGTGTCCCGGATTTTATCTATAGCTTCCACGGCCGTATTCACAGCCGTATCGAAACCAATAGTGTAGTCGGTGCCGGACAGATCGCGATCTATAGTACCGGGTAGGCCAATAGCAGGAATGGTGTACTGTTTGAAAAACTCCACGGCACCCCGAAAAGTACCGTCGCCACCAATCAATACCAGGGCTTCTATGCCGTGTTTCTGAAGCTGCTCAAAAGCGGTTCGCCTCCCTTCATCCGTCATGAAAGCCTTGCTGCGGGCGGTCTTTAGAATCGTACCTCCCCGGCCGATGATGTTGGCAACATCAGTTGTTTCCATGCGGAAGATATCCCCCTCTATCATTCCCTGATAGCCTCTGCGAATGCCATAAACCTCAATTTCGTAGTAGAGTGCTGTACGAACAATAGCGCGTATAGCCGCGTTCATACCCGGGCTGTCTCCACCCGAGGTCAACACCCCTATTTTTCTGATGCTGTTTGCCATAAAACCATCTGTTTTGGTTACTGAAACTAAAAAAAATCGGGGCCCGGCTTCTGGTAATTTCTACGAAAAACAAAAAAGTAAGGCTGCCCAGAAGAGCAGCCCGTTTGTGTTCCCCCTTATTGAACACTATAAAATCCTCATGGGCAAGAGAATTACTTTTCTAACAGCACACCTTCCTTCACAGGAGATGGTGTATCGGGAAATAAGGATTCATCGAAAAAAGAAACATAACCTGTGGCCACATCATACATGGCCGGCACTATGGCCACCTTTTGCTGTGCTATGAGCTCTCTGATCACTTCGCTGTGCTTCAGGATCTGGTTTACGCTGTTATGCACATTTAGCCTGGCTACTGCCGCTACAAATTCCGGGTTGTTGCTGTCTCTTCCCTGCATGACCGTATTCTCGGCTTCTACAGAGGGTCTTATCTTCTGCAGCAAAGACGTAAGGTTGCCAAACCGAACATCGTCGCAGGCACCTTTTACGGCGCCGCACCCGGTATGGCCCAGCACCAGGATCAACCTCGAGCCAGCTACCGCAGTAGCATATTCCAGACTCCCCAGTGTGCCCGGGGTGATAACATTTCCTGCGATCCGAATGCTGAAAATATCTCCCAGTCCCTGATCGAAAATTAACTCGGCCGAAGTACGGCTATCCATACAACTCAGGATGGCAGCGAAAGGCCATTGGTCATTTTTAGTATCGTTTACCTGCTCTAACAGATCCCGGTTCAGCTTCAGGTTGTTGACAAAACGAAAGTTGCCTTCCTTCAGTCTCTTCAAAGCGCCCTGTGGTGTAAGGTCTTGCGGCACAGGTGCTGTATCATGTATTCCCATAGTGATGTCTATTTAATATTCTGACTATTCTGATCCGTTTCTTTTTCGGCCAGTTGCCTCAATAATTTTTTATAATCGCCGGACGAACGTGCAGGACGCTCCCTCTGCTCAAGGAAGGGTGAAATAATCTCCCGCTCATCTCCCGTAGCCGGAACTTTGTAAACGTTTTTAAAACCGACGAGCGACATCTTGATGTTTTTCTCCGGCGCTTTTGTCTCATGAAATTCACGGATCAGATCGAGCACGTCGAAATCAATGTACTCAGTGCTGCTGGCGTCAATGATCACGCTGCTGTTGCCCGGCAACTTGTTCAGGGTGTCTTTTATGCTTGCCTTATTAAGAAAAGAAACCTCCTGCGCCAGCGTTAGCTTGATGAGATCTCCGTTGCTGTAACTGCTGCGGTTATAATAGTAAGACACGCGCATGTTTTGACGGAGGATGTAAAAGATGCTGATCAGCAAACCAATACCCACACCTTTTAACAGATCGAGTGAAACGACAGCAATAGCGGTGGTGACAAACGGTACGAACTGGGTTACGCCTCCCTCCTTCCACATATGCCTGAACACTTTGGGATTGCATAGCTTGTAGCCGGTAAAAATGAGAATGACTGCAAGGCTTGCTTTGGGAATTTTATTGAGTAAAACCGGAATGGTTGCTACACAAACCAGCAGCAAAACCCCATGCAATATTGCCGAGGCTTTGGTACGCGCCCCCGCGTTGATATTGGCAGACGACCGTACGATAACACTCGTCATCGGCAGCCCCCCAACCAATCCGCTGAGCACATTGCCGATTCCCTGCGCCTTCAGCTCACGATCTGTGGGTGTGTAGCGCTTATGCGTATCGAGTTTGTCGGTGGCCTCGATGCACAATAAAGTTTCTATAGAAGCGACAATGGCAATGACGATGCCGGTACTCCAGACCTTAGGATTGCTAAACCCACTGAAATCAGCTCGCGCAGCCCCACCCCGCGCCACAGCTCCTCCACCAGGATCTCGTGGACGCGCGAGAGCGCCTGAAGGCG
>OFIS01000474.1_pt1 | contig 21359 bp, 16 predicted proteins | sample 1775071 | NCBI WGS metagenome assembly OFIS01 (sample SAMN08195774, study PRJEB24354) | sludge metagenome | isolation source: sludge from phenol fed wastewater aerobic bioreactor C | place: India: Nagpur | collected 2016-09-17
AAGCCCGGTACGTGCTTGGCCTGCTCTTCCTCCAGTGCTGCGCAGAAGATGCGGGTGAGGTCGCCGACGTCCTTGGCGACGAGGAAGTAGTGCTTCATGAAGCGCTCGACCGCCGACAGGCCGGGATGGCTGGTGTAGCCGAGCCGCTCGGCGATGTCGCGCTGGATGTCGAAATGGAGCCGCTCCTCGGCCTTGCCGGTAAGGAAATGCATGTGGCAGCGCACCGCCCACAGGAAATCCTCGGCCTTGCGGAACTGGTTGTACTCGGCTTGCGTGAACACGCCCTTTTCGACCAGCTCGCCGGCGGTGCGCACGCGGTAGAAATATTTTCCGATCCAGAACAGCGTGTGCAGGTCGCGCAGGCCGCCCTTGCCGTCCTTGACGTTCGGCTCGACCAGATAGCGGCTTTCGCCGGCCTTGGCATGACGCGCGTCGCGCTCGGCAAGCTTGGCCTGGACATATTCCGGGCCTGTCGTGCTCACCACCTCGCGGTCGAAGCGGGTGAGCAGCTCGTCATGCAGCTTGCGCTCGCCCCACAGGAAGCGCGCCTCCAGGATGGAGGTGCGGATGGTGATGTCGGTGCGCGACAGTCTGAGGCACTCGTCGATGTTGCGCGTCGCGTGGCCGACCTTCAGCCCGAGGTCCCACAGCATGTAGAGCATGTACTCGACCACCTGCTCGCCCCATGGCGTCTGCTTGTAGGGAAGCAGGAACAGGAGATCGATGTCGGAGCCGGGCGCCAGCGTGCCGCGGCCATAACCGCCGACGGCGATTACCGCCATGCGTTCGGCGGCCGAAGGGTTCTTGACGCGATAGACATGCGTCGCCGCGAAATCGTAGAGCGCGCGGATCAGCTCGTCCATCAGATGCGACAGCCGTTCGGCGCAAGCCGTGCCGCCGCCATCTTCCCTGAGCATCCGCTCGGCGACCTTGCGCCCCTCGGAAAGCCTGGCCTTCAGCAACTGCACGACGCCGGCGCGCGTGGCGGGGCCGGAGCCGTCGCCAGCCGCGGCCGCCGTCAGCGCCGTCATGTCGCGGCGCAGGGCTTCGCCGTCGATCAGTTCCTCGAGCTTCAGGGAGATTCTTGCCATGTCAGCGGGTCGGCCCATAGCAATCCCGGGAAAAACACGCCGCGGTCTTCCATCCGTAATTGCAAGAGAACAAATAGTCGGAGCGGTCCGCCGATTCCACGAAAAGCGGCACCGCTCCTGCTTTTCGGCGGCGTCTATAGCGCGTTTTCTCGATACTGGATATGGGGCTGCACGCGCTTGCCACGATAGTCGAAGGGGATGATCCTGGCCTTTCGCGACCGCAGCGCGTCATGGATCTGGCCTGCCAGACGCTGGATCTCGGTCGTCAGCTTCTTCCTCAGCGTCTTCCTGGGTTTGCCGCTGCCTGCCAGCCATTGGTCCAGCCGCTCCTGCCTGAGCAGACTTGGCAGTCCCACGGCCCGCTCGCTCAGGAACTGATCCTGCAGGCACAGGGCCGGCACCATCTGGTAAATATTCCGCCGCGCGGTCGCCTTGAAGATGGGGTTGAAGACGATGTGGTCGACCGGAATGCCGACATCGACGGTTTCGCCGAGCAGATCGCGCGCGGCTTGCCGGGAAAGGACATAACCTGCCGTGCCGAGATGGACGCTGTAGAGCCTTGAAAGCGAAAAGCCATCGACAGGCAGGTCGCGCCCCTGACCGACCACGGTTTTCTTCAGGAAGGTTTCCAGTTTCACGATGTCGGCGTCGGCGGGAATCCAGCCGGTATCGCCAAGCAGCGCTTCCGCTCCGTCGCAAAGGACCACGTCGTCCTCGAAGACGGCGCAATAGGGATCGTTGCTGCGGGCGATGATTTCCCAGCATCTGCGATGGCTCAGCAGGCAGGCTATTTCGCTGTCCGTCAGCCGCCACCCGATGGAGCGTGGTATCCGCAGCGGCATCTGCGCCAGGTCGGGCCGCAGCCGCGCGTCAACCGCCGCCACGCGCTCGAAGGCGATGCCGACCCTGCCGAATTCAGCAGTCACATGGGCAAGCCTATCGCTGGAGCGATCGAGGTTGATGACCAGACATTTCATCATTCGTGAGGTGGTCGGTGCGGGTGAGGCCTGACAATGAAGGCGTCAATAGCACAGGCCGGCGGGCCGTGCGGGCTTTTTTACGTCGGCGCAACAAAATGCGGATCCGCCCTTGACCTTCCAGTCACTGGAAGCCCTACCTCTGGCTTGAAACGAAGATTCCGGGACCTTTCAAATGACGCATGCGGACCATCATCATGACGCGCACGGGCATTGCTGCTCGGGTAAGAGCGCCGCTTCGCCAACCGACGCCGTCACGCGCGATCCAGTCTGCGGGATGACGGTCGATCCGTCAGCGGGCAAACCGACGGCCGAACATGAGGGGCACCTCTTCCATTTCTGCAGCGAGCGCTGCCACTCCAAATTCCTCGCCGCGCCGGAGAACTATCTCACCGCCAGGGATCCCGTGTGCGGCATGACGGTGGACCGCGCCAGCGCGAAGCACTTCGTCCGGCATGAGGGGCTGGGGTTCTATTTCTGCTCGGCCGGCTGCAAGGGCAAGTTCGAGGCCGAGCCGGCAAAATACCTTGGTGACCAGCCGCCGCAGGCAGCGATTCCGAAGGGCACGCAGTACACCTGCCCGATGCATCCGGAGATCATTCGCGACAAGCCGGGCTCCTGCCCGATCTGCGGCATGGCGCTGGAGCCGATGGGCGTCCCCACCGGCGAGGAGGGCCCCAATCCGGAACTCGTCGATTTCACCCGCCGGTTCTGGGTCAGCGCTGCGTTGTCGCTGCCGCTTCTCATCATCGCCATGGCGCCGATGCTGGGCATCAGCTTCGAGAGCCTGGTCGACGGTCGCACCAAGACATGGATCGAGCTGGCGCTCGCCACCCCGGTGGTGCTGTGGGCGGCGTTTCCGTTCTTCCATCGTGGCTGGGAATCGATCCTCAACCGCAGTCCCAACATGTGGACGCTGATCTCATTGGGTGTCGGCGCGGCCTATCTGTTCAGTCTCGTCGCGACGCTGTTCCCGGATGTCTTCCCGCATCAGTTCCGCGGCCATGATGGAGCGGTGCCGGTCTATTTCGAGGCCGCCGCGGTGATCGTGGCTCTGGTGTTCCTGGGGCAGGTGCTGGAATTGCGGGCCCGCGAACGCACGGGCTCGGCGATCCGCGCCCTGCTCGACCTGGCGCCGAAGACTGCGCGCCTGATCGGCGCCGACGGCTCGGAGAAGGACGTACCGCTCGACGGCGTCAAGACCGGGGACAGGCTTCGCATCCGTCCCGGCGACGCCGTTCCGGTGGACGGCATCGTGCTGGAAGGCCGCTCGGCGATCGACGAATCCATGATCACCGGCGAACCTCTGCCGGTCGAGAAGACCGAGGGCGATAGCCTGACCGGCGGTACGCTGAACAAGAATGGCTCGCTGATCATGCGTGCCGAAAAGGTCGGCGCCGAGACCACGCTTTCTCGCATCGTCGAGCTGGTCGCCAAGGCGCAGCGCTCGCGGGCGCCGATCCAGGGCCTTGCCGATCGCGTCTCCTTCTACTTCGTCCCGGCGGTCGTGCTGGTGGCGCTCGCGGCCTTCGTCGCCTGGGCCATGTTCGGCCCGGAGCCCAGCCTGGTCTTCGCCATCGTTTCCGCGGTGTCCGTTCTGATCATCGCCTGTCCCTGCGCGCTCGGCCTCGCCACGCCGATGTCGATCATGACGGCGACAGGTCGTGGCGCCCATGCCGGCGTGCTGATCAAGGAGGCGGCGGCGCTCGAACGCTTTGCCTCGGTCGATACGCTGATCGTCGACAAGACGGGAACCTTGACCGAGGGTCGGCCGCGACTGACGGACGTCGTCGTCGCCGGAATCATGCCGGAACAGGAGCTCCTGGGCTTCGCGGCCGCCCTCGAAAAGGGCTCGGAACACCCGCTCGCCGAAGCCATCGTCGATGGCGCCGCTGAGCGCGGGATCAAGGTCGCCGACGCCGGCGATTTCGAGGCGGTCACCGGCAAGGGTGTTTCCGGCACGGTGGCGGGCAGGAAGGTGGCGCTCGGCAACGCCGCCATGATGGGCGATCTCCGCGTCGATACGTCGCCTGTCTCGGTAAGGGCCGAGGGGCTGCAGTCCGAGGGCAAGACGGCGATGTTCGTCGCCGTCGATGGCCAACTGGCGGGCATTGTCGCGGTCGCCGATCCGGTGAAGGCCACGACGGCGGAAGCGATCAGGGCGCTCCACGACAGCGGCCTGCGCATCATCATGGCCACCGGCGACAACGAGCGCACGGCCAGCGCCATCGCCAGCCGACTCGGCATAGACGAGGTCCGCGCTGGCCTGTTGCCGCACGAGAAGGGCGAACTGGTCGAGCAATTGCGATCCAGTGGCGCGGGCGTGGCCATGGCCGGCGACGGCGTCAACGACGCGCCCGCGCTCGCCGCCGCCGATGTCGGCATCGCCATGGGGACCGGCGCCGATGTCGCGGTCGAAAGCGCCGGCATCACACTGGTCAAAGGCGACCTCAACGGCATCGTCAGGGCACGCACGCTTGCCCGCGCGACGATCGGCAACATCCGCCAGAACCTGTTTTTCGCCTTCCTCTACAACGTGCTTGGCGTGCCGGTCGCGGCAGGCGTGCTCTATCCGCTCACCGGCACGCTGCTGTCGCCGATGCTGGCGGCCGCGGCAATGAGCCTGTCCTCGGTATCCGTCATCGCCAATGCGTTGCGGCTGCGGACGTTGAAACTCTGATCCAAACCCCCAAATACGAAATCCACTCAACAGGAGATCATGAATGACCTTGGCCAAGAAGATCGTGCTTTTGCTTATGGCGGCGGGAATGCTGCTTGCCGTGTTCCTCGAAAGCGTGCCCGCCCAGAGCGAGGAGATGAAGCATGACATGTCCACCATGGCGATGGGCGCTTCCGGCGCCTCGACCGAGGGCTGCAAGGCCGCGATGGACAAGATGCATGCCGACATGATGGCGCAGGAATACACCGGCAATGCCGACGTCGACTTCGTCCGTGGCATGATCCCGCACCACCAGGGCGCGATCGAGATGGCCAAGGTGGAACTCGCCAACGGCAGGGATCCGGAAATCCGCAAGCTCGCGGAGGCGGTGATCGCCGCGCAGGAAGCCGAGATCAAGCAGATGCAGGAATGGCTGGCCGCTCATCCCGCGAAGTAGCGCGGCGCCTGGCGCCAGTCGCCATGCACCGTCCCGGGCCCGTACGCGAAAGCGACGGGCCTTTTTGTTGGGCATGGCCAGTTTGTGCGGCGGGGCGAAATGCCGCTACACTTCCACCGAAACGGCACCGGAGAATCGCATGCCCATGAAAACCACGACGCTGCCTTGCGGGGAAACGCTGCCGGTTCTCGGACAGGGAACATGGCGCATGGGCGAGGACGCGCGCCGCCGGATCGAGGAGGCAAATGCGCTGAAGCTGGGGCTCGACCTTGGCGTGACGCTGATCGATACGGCCGAGATGTATGGCGATGGCGGCGCCGAGGAGGTCGTGGCCGATGCGATCGCCGGGCGGCGCGATGAGGTGTTCCTGGTGAGCAAGGTGCTGCCGTCCAACGCCTCGCGCTCCGGCGTGCCGCAGGCCTGCGAGAGAAGCCTCCGGCGGCTGCGCACCGACCGCATCGATCTTTACCTGTTGCACTGGCGGGGCAGGGTGCCGCTCGCCGAAACGGTGGGCGCGCTCGAGGACCTGCGCGCCGCAGGCAAGATCCGCCATTGGGGCGTCAGCAATTTCGACACCGATGACATGGAAGAGCTGGTCGGCGTCTCCGGTGGCGACAAGGCCCAGACCAATCAGGTCCTGTACAACCTGTCGCGGCGCGGCCTCGAGTTCGACCTAGCGCCTTGGAGCCTTCGGCGCGGCATGCCGCTGATGGCCTATTCGCCGGTCGACCAGGGCGCGCTGGCGCGCAACACACGGCTGGGCGCGATAGCCGGAAGGCATGGCGTCACGCCGGCGCAGATCGCCCTTGCCTGGGTGATGGCGCAGCCCGGCACGATCGCCATCCCGAAAGCCGTCCGTCCCGATCATGTCAGGCAGAATGTCGAGGCGCTCGGCATCACGCTCTCGACCGACGATCTCGCCGAACTCGACCGCGCTTTCCCTGCGCCGACACGCAAGAGCCCGCTGGAAATGATCTGACGAAGGCGCGAGGAGGCTACTTCGCCGCCAGTCCCTTCAGCCGGTAGAGAGCCTCCAGCGCCTCGCGCGGTGTCATGTCGTCCGGGTTGATCGTGCCGAGCGCCTCGCCCAGCGCATCGTTCTTGACCGGCTTCGGCGCTTCGCGTTTCGCCGCCACCGAAAACAGCGGCAAATCGTCAACCAGCCTGTTGGTCTTGCCGGAAACCTCGCCTTCCTCGAGTTGGTGCAGCACTTCCTTGGCCCGCTCCACCACGGCGTCGGGCAGGCCGGCAAGCCTCGCCACCTGGACGCCATAGGAGCGGTCGGCCGCGCCCTTGCCCACCTCGTGCAGGAAGACGACGTCGCCTTCCCATTCCTTGACCCGCATCGTGACGTTGGAGAGCCGCGAGAGCTTGCCGGCCAGCGCCGTCATTTCGTGGAAATGGGTGGCGAAGATCGCGCGGCAGCGGTTCTTCTCGTGCAGATACTCCACCGCCGCCCAGGCGATCGACAGACCGTCGAAAGTGGCGGTGCCGCGTCCGATCTCGTCAAGGATCACCAGCGCCCGTTCGCCGGCCTGATTGAGGATCGCCGCCGTCTCGACCATTTCGACCATGAAGGTCGAGCGGCCGCGCGCGAGGTCGTCCGAGGCGCCGACGCGCGAGAACAGGCGATCGACGACGCCGATATGGGCGCTTTGCGCCGGCACGAAGGAACCGGTCTGGGCAAGGATGGCGATCAGCGCGTTCTGGCGCAGGAACGTCGACTTACCGCCCATGTTCGGGCCGGTCAGCAGCCAGATGGCGCCGTTGCGCGCCCCGCCTTCCGGTGACAGGTCGCAGTCATTGGCGACGAACGGGCCCTCGCCGGACTGGCGCAGGGCCTGTTCCACGACGGGGTGGCGGCCGCCCGCGATTTCGAAGGCCAGGCTGGAATCGACCGCCGGACGACACCAGGCTTCGCTTTCGGCAAGCACGGCAAGGGCCGCCGAAACGTCGAGCAGCGCCAGCGCCTCGGCGCCGGCGCGAATCCTGTCGGCCTCGCCGACGGCTTCCGCCGTGAGCCTGTCGAAGGCGGCAAGCTCGATGCCGAGCGCCCTATCGGCCGCATTGGCGATCTTCGTTTCCAGTTCCGCCAGCTCGGTCGTGGTGAAGCGCATGGCGTTGGCCATGGTCTGGCGGTGGATGAAGCGCGCCTTGGCGGCGTCGGTGCCGGTCATGACCGCGTGATGGTTCGCCGTCACCTCGATATAGTAGCCGAGCACGTTGTTGTGCCGGATCTTCAGCGAACGGATGCTGGTTTCCTCGATCAGCGAGCGTTCGAGCCCGGCGATCACCTTGCGCGATTCGTCGCGCAGTGCCCGCATCTCGTCGAGCTCCCTGTCGTAGCCGGCGCGCACGAAGCCGCCATCGCGTTTGAGCAGCGGCAGTTCGTCGTCCAGCGCCCGCGACAGATGCTCCGCCAGTCCGACCGGCAGTGCCGTGATGGCGGCGAGCGCATCCGCGAGTTCCCGAGGCGGCGCGACCGCGGCGAAGACATCGGCGACCGCGCGCGCCGCCTGGAAGCCGGCGGCGAGCGCGCCGAGATCGCGCGGCCCGCCCCGATTGAGGGCCAGCCGCGTCAGCGCGCGCGGCATGTCGGCGACGCTCTTCAGGTTGGCGCGGACCGCCTGGCAGAGCCTCGTCTCCGACCGAAAGAACGACACCGAATCCAGCCGTCCGCCGATTGCCGCCGGGTCGGTGAGGGGGGACATCAGCCGGTCGGCGAGCAGCCGCGCGCCGCCACCCGTCACCGTGCGATCTATCGCTCGGAAGAGGGAGCCGTCGCGGCTGCCGGAAAGCGTGCGCAACAGCTCCAGATTGGCGCGTGTCGCCGGGTCGATGAACAGCGTCGAGCCCGCCGCCTCGCGTTCCGGCCGCGACAACGGCGGCCGTTCCGCCTTCTGCGTCTTCTCGACATAGGCGATCACCGCCGAGATCGCCGACAGCTCGGCGCGCGAGAAGGCGCCGAAACTGTCCGGCGTCGCCACCTCGTAGAAACGGGCGATGCGGCCGGCGGCGGAGGCGGAATCGAAAAGCGATGGCGGCTGCGGATTGGCGACGCGGCCGAGCACGTCGAAGACGGGCCGCAGTTCCGGATCGTGGAACACCGCGTCGGCCACGATCAGCTCACGCGGGTCGACCCGCAGCACGTCGGCCAGCAGCCTGTCGGCGCCCGATTCGGTGACGCGGAACGCGCCGGTCGAGATGTCGATCCAGGCGAGCGCGAAATTGTGTTCGGTCGCGCCGCCCTTCACCCGTCCCAAGGCCATCAGGAAACTCGATTCCGAGGGCGCCAGCAGCTTGTCCTCGGTGATCGTGCCCGGCGTCACCAGCCGCACGACGTCGCGCCGCACCACGGATTTGGAGCCGCGCTTCTTGGCCTCGGCCGGATCCTCGATCTGCTCGCAGACGGCAACGCGGAACCCTTGCGCGATCAGCTTCTGCAGGTAGTCGTCGGCGGCATGCACCGGAACGCCGCACATCGGAATGTCGTGGCCCTGGTGCTTGCCGCGCTTGGTCAGCACGATGCCGAGCGCCCGGCTCGCTTTCTCGGCGTCGTCGAAGAACAGCTCGTAGAAATCGCCCATGCGGTAGAACAGCAGCGAATCCGGGTTCGCCGCCTTGATCTCTATGAATTGCTCCATCATCGGCGTGGCGCCGCCCGACAGGGGCGCGCGCGCCGTCGCCTCGGAGGCTTCGGTATCGGTCGGCGTGTGCATGTTCATCGTGGCACGCTAGCAGATGTGATTGCCCGGTTTAATGCCGGCGGCTCGAAAAGCAGGGGAAGACTGCCCTGCAACTGCCATTGGCAGGCCACGCAGCGATCGCCGCGATGTTGCCTCGCCCCGTTGGCCGACCTATTGGTTCGATGGGGGCGATCCATGGGGTCGGGGGCATGAAGCAGGACGGGCACGAGACATTCGAGGAGATGGTAGGCCCGGCCGCGTCGGTGCTCAAGCGCGCCGGCTTGCTCGCCACCAACCGCGTCAATCGCACGAGAACCAAGATCAAGGCATGGCTGCGGGTCAGGGCCCCCTTTGTGCTTCCCGCGCGCGGGCCGCTTTCGGATCTCGACGGCGGCATCGACATCCCCGTCCATGTGTTCAGCCGCGATCCGCTGATCCTCTATGTGCCGGTCGGCGGAAGGCGGCCGCTCTATGCGCTGGCCGCGCTTGGCCGGCGCCTGGCGTCACGGCGCGCGACCTTCCTGCTGATGCCGATGTGGACGCTGGAAAGACCGGCCGTCGTCGAGCAGATCGGTCGTGACCTGCTGTGGTTCGCGAAGGCCTGCCCCAGGCACGAGCTCATCTTCCTCTGCAACACCGAGACGGAACGCCGCCTGATCGCGGCCGCGGGCGGGAATACGATCTTCTCAAACCACAATCTGATGATTTCGGAAAATGTCTTCCGACCGCTGCCGGACGTCCCTGTCGAGTACGACGCCGTCTACAACGGCCGCATCTCCCACACCAAGCGCCACTATCTGGCCTTCGGGATCGAGAGGCTGGTCCACGTCACTTCCTCGATCGGTGAGTTGCCGCCCTCGGGCGACCGCGCCTTCCTGCGGCGCCTGCAGGCCCAATCGCCATGGCACCGCATCGCCAATCCGCTGGTCGACGGGCTGCCCGGGCGGCTCTCGCCGGACGACGTCAATCGCGTCTACAACCAGGCGGCGGTCGGTCTGTGCCTGTCCGCGGTGGAAGGCGCCATGTACTCCAGCATGGAATATCTGCTGGCCGGCTTGCCGATCGTCTCGACGCCGAGCATCGGTGGCCGCGACGTCTATTTCCATCCCGACTACTGCATCATCGCCGAGCCGGAGCCGGCTGCCATCCGCCGCGCGGTCGAGCAGCTCCGCGACCGCGCCATCCCACGCGAGGAGATTCGCGGCCGAACGCTGGAGCGGGTGCGCGCCGAGCGGCTGGAGCTGATGGATTTTCTCTCCGCCTTGAAGAAGCGCATGGGGAGCAGGGACGAGCCATTCTCGCAATGGCCCTTCGCCGGCACCTCCGGACTGACGCGCTGGGCATCGGTGCGCGAGCAGGCGCGGGAGATCGGGACGTTGGCGCCGATCGGCAACTGACCGCGCCGATCGCTGCCCCGCGACCCCTTGGCCGTTTACAGCGGCCTCGACTGGCCTTAATCCGGAAGGGCACAAAAAACACGGCGTCCGCCTCAAGGACGCGACGATGGCGAGGAAATCACAGGTATCATGGCACGCAAAAGCGAGAACAGCGGTCCCTCCGTCAGCGCCCAGGAAGCGCTCGAGTTTCATGCCCAGGGTCGACCCGGCAAACTGGAGATCGTCGCCACCAAGCCGATGGCCACGCAGCGCGACCTGAGCCTCGCCTATTCGCCCGGTGTCGCCGTCCCGGTGCTCGCCATCGCCGAGGATCCGAGCCGCGCATTCGACTACACGACGCGCGGCAACATGGTCGCCGTCATTTCCAATGGTACGGCCATTCTCGGCCTGGGCAACCTCGGCGCGCTCGCCTCCAAGCCGGTGATGGAAGGCAAGTCGGTGCTGTTCAAGCGCTTCGCCGACGTCGATTCCATCGACCTCGAAGTGGAGACCGAGGACGCTGACGAGTTCATCAATTGCGTGCGTTTCCTCGGGCCGTCTTTCGGCGGCATCAACCTCGAGGACATCAAGGCGCCGGAGTGCTTCATCATCGAGCAGCGCCTGCGCGAACTGATGGACATACCGGTCTTCCACGACGACCAGCACGGCACCGCCATCATCTCGGCCGCCGGCCTGATCAACGCGCTGGAGATCACCGGCCGCGACATGAAGACCACCAAGATGGTCTGCAACGGCGCCGGCGCCGCCGGCATAGCCTGCATCGAGCTGATGAAGGCGATGGGCTTCGCGCCGGAGAACATCACCCTGTGCGACACCAAGGGCGTGGTCTATCAGGGCCGCACCGAGGGCATGAACCAGTGGAAGTCGGCGCATGCGGTCAAGACGGACCTGCGCACGCTTGCCGAGGCGATGGAGGGCGCCGACGTCTTCCTCGGCCTGTCCGCCAAGGGCATGCTGACGCCGGCCATGGTGCAGTCGATGGCGAAGAACCCGATCATCTTCGCCATGGCCAATCCCGACCCGGAGATCACGCCGGAGGAAGTCGCCGAGATCCGCACCGACGCCATCATGGCGACCGGCCGCTCCGACTATCCGAACCAGGTCAACAACGTCCTCGGCTTCCCCTATATCTTCCGTGGCGCGTTGGATGTGCGCGCCACCACCATCAATGACGAGATGAAGATCGCGGCCGCCCGCGCGCTGGCCGACCTCGCCCGCAAGGACGTGCCCGACGACGTGGCCGCCGCCTATCAGGGCAACAGGCCGAAATTCGGCCCCAACTACATCATCCCTGTGCCGTTCGATCCGCGCCTGATCTCGGCCGTGCCGATGGCGGTGGCCAAGGCGGCGATGGAATCCGGAGTCGCGCGCAAGCCGATCCTCGACCTCGACCGCTACGCGCAGGAGCTTTCCGCCCGCCGCGACCCGATCGCCTCGACCCTGCAGCGCATTTACGACCGCGTTCGACGCCAACCCAAGCGCATCGTCTTCGCCGAGGGCGAGGAGGAACAGGTGATGCGCGCCGCCGTCTCCTACGTGAACCAGAAGCTCGGCACCGCTATCTTGCTCGGCCGCGACGACGTCATCAAGGAGAATGCCCGCAACGCCGGCATCGACCTCAACAAGCAGGGCCTCGAGATCATCAACGCGCGCCTGTCGCGGCGCAACGGCATCTACACCGACTTCCTCTACGAGCGCATGCAGCGCAAGGGTTTCCTGTTCCGCGACTGCCAGCGCCTGATCAACAACGACCGCAACCATTTCGCCGCGTGCATGGTGGCGCTCGGCGATGCCGACGGCATCGTCACCGGCGTCACCCGCAACTATTCGACCGCGCTCGACGACGTGCGCCGTGTCATCGACGCCAAGCCGGGCCACCGCGTCATCGGCGTCTCCATCGTGCTGGCGCGCGGCAGGACGGTCATCGTCGCAGACACCGCCGTGCACGATATGCCGAATGCCGAGCAGATCGCCGACATCGCCGAGGAGGCGGCGGGTTTCGCCCGCCGCATGGGCTACGAGCCGAGACTGGCCATGCTTGCCTATTCCACCTTCGGGCACCCGCAGGGCGAGCGCTCCGAGCGCGTGCAGGAAGCGGTGCGCATCCTCGACAAGCGTCGCGTCGACTTCGAGTATGATGGCGAGATGGCGGCCGACGTAGCGCTCAATCCCCGCGCCATGGCGCAGTATCCGTTCATCCGGCTGACCGGCCCGGCCAACGTGCTGATCATGCCGGCTTTCCACTCAGCCTCGATCTCGACCAAGATGCTGCAGGAACTCGGCGGCTCGACCGTCATCGGCCCGCTGCTGGTCGGTCTCAACAAGCCGGTCCAGATCGTGTCGTTGAACGCCAAGGATTCCGACATCGTCAACATGGCCGCGATCGCGGCCTATACGGCGGGGGCCTGATCAGCCGGCGGCGTAGTCCCGCGCCGCCGCCACGACGTCCTCGATCCGGTCCTGCCGCAGCAGGTCGATGGGCGTTTTCCCGTCGAGACGGTCCGAAGGCCGGGTCAGCCAGAACCAGGCCAGCCTGGGATTGGCGATGACTGAGACGACCTCGCGTATGCCGGCGACCGGCCGGCCGTCGACGAACTGCGCCAGCGGAAACACGTGCTTGCGCCCGCCCTTGCGCAGCGCCACGACCTCGCCGCGTTTCTGCCAGCGGTGCAGCGTCGAGCGCGCGATGTGAAGGTTCTCTTCCAGATAGGTCGACCCCGCCACGCGACCGGCCCAGTCCTCGATCAGCATCGATTCGAGATCGTCGGACTGGCTGCGCTGGTTCTTAGGCGCCGGCTTGCCGGCGGTGGTCGGCAGGCTCGCCTCGCCGCCAAGCCCGGCTTCGCTGCGCCGCGCGCCTTCGGCGGCAAGCGCACGGACGAATTTCGACGCAAGGCCGGGGAGGTCGGCATGGATGGCATCGATGGCGCGCTGATGCTTGGGCGACAGCAGCGAGATCGCCGCCGCGACGCTGCCGGCGATCTTGCCGACCGATGTCACTGTGGATTTGTTGATGGCTTCGTCATACTGCGCAAGCGCGCGTTCGACCTTGTCCGCGACCATGTCCGCGAAGTCGTCTTGCGTGACGCCTGTCGTCTGGCTTTGCAATCTGCTCATGCATCTGTCTTCTGGCCGCGCGCGTCCTCCCCCGTCTGCGGCCGATGTTGAATGGCTACAGCGGCAAGAGGAAAAGGCGGCAACAACAGACGCAGCGACCCGACAGGTTGCTGTCATGCATTTCGAACACCCCAAAACCGACTGCGGCGTCCCGAAATGTCAGTCACGAAACGCCTCGATTCCGTCTAGGTGCGCTGTGTGACAGGCGCGCGACAGATCGCCCGGTTCGAGGTCTATAGCAACCCGGCCTGCTCGGCCTCCTGGCGCAGGTTCTGGCGCGGGCGCGGGCCGATCTGCTGGATCACCAGGCCGGCCGCGAGCGAGCCGAGGTCACCGCAGTCCTGCAGGTTGCGGCCCTGGGTGTAGCCGTGCAGGAAGCCCGCCGCGTAGAGGTCGCCGGCGCCGGTCGTGTCGACCAACTCGCGGATCGCGGTAGCCTTGATGACGTAGGTCTCGTCGCCGCGCACGATCACCGAGCCCTTCTCGGAACGGGTGACGGCGGCGATGCGGCAGTCCTTGCGAATCGCTGCCAGCGCCTCGTCGAAGGACGAGGTCTGGTAGAGCGACTTGATCTCATGGCTGTTGGCGAAGACGATGTCGACGGTACCCGAGCGCATCAGGTCGAGGAACTCGCCGCGGTAGCGGTCGACGCAGAAGGAGTCCGACAGCGTCATCGAGACTTCGCGTCCGGCGGCATGGGCGATTTGCGCTGTTTGCCGGATCGCCTCCTTGGCGCGCGGCGGATCCCAGAGATAACCCTCGAAATAGGTGACCCTGGCGCCGGCCGCCTTGTCGGCCTCGACGTCCTCCGGGCCAAGCTCGACGCAGGCGCCGAGATAGGTGTTCATCGAGCGCTCGCCGTCCGGCGTCACGAAGATCATCGAACGCGCCGTCGGCGGCACGCCCTTTAGTGGCCTCGTATCGAAGGCGACACCCTGGGCATGGATATCGTGCGCGTAGATCTCGCCGAGCGCATCGTTGGACACCTTGCCGAAGAAGGCGGCGCGTCCGCCGAAGCTGGCGACACCGGCCGCGGTGTTGCCGGCGCTGCCGCCGGAAGCCTCGATCGCCGGTCCCATCCGGCCATACAGCAGTTCGGCGCGCTCGGCGTCGATGAGGTTCATCGCGCCCTTGATGATGCCATTGTCCTTCAGGAAGGACTCGTCGCATTGCGCGATAATGTCGACAATGGCATTGCCGATGCAAAGCACGTCATATTCCGGCATCAAAGTCTCCGCCTGGTGTTCGTTCGCAACACGCCAATCCACAATCAAAGGGACACTAGCAACGCTCTGTTTCTAGTGTCCCTTGATCTCGAAACTCGGTTCAGTCCCAGACGTCGAAATCGTGCGAAGCTCGACATCGGCACGCCCGGGCCGCCGGCTTTGTGCCATGCCGGCCGCGCGCGGGTCTAGCGTTTCGGCGCGGTTTTGCCTAGGGGCCTCGCCACAGATCAGGAGATGCTTGGAAAGACCCTTGTCCCTGTATGGCGCGTGCCGATTTTTGTCTTACCGGGGAAGAACGACGTCACGCTTGTCCTTCTGGACATAGATGATGTTGCCGACTGTCTTCGAGACCGCGCAATAGTCCTGGCCGGCAAGCACCCGCGACATCTCGGCCGACAGGTCGGTGCCGTCTCCCGAAAGGACTTCGACGCAGATGATGTCGGGCCGCGCGATGTCGAACGGGAAAACCTCCAGGATTTCGAGGTCGCTGCCCTCGACGTCGAGTGATAGGAAGTTCAACGGCCTGTCGTGAAACCAGGTCTCGACGATCTCGCGCGGCGTGACGACATCGACCGAAATCGTGTCGTTCAGGGCAAAGTCCGGATTCGACCGCACGAAGGCATCGACCGTCGCCCTGTCGAAGGAGTTCCGACCCGACCAGTTGTCGATCCGGTAGAAGGGCATCGTGCCCGGCTTCGCGCCGACCCCGACATTCAGATTGGTGTCTTCCGGACGCTGTTCGTGAAAAGCCCCGATCAGGTCCGGATTGGCTTCCACGTTCACGCCGCGACCGCCAAGCTTGTAGAGAAGCGCCGTGTTGCTGATATTGACCGGATGATGGGCGCCGATATCGAGGTAGGTCGGTCGGGCGATGCCCAACGCGTGCAGGATGTTCATGACGATCATGTCCTCGCCATGCTGGGCGAAGGATTCGCGACCGAACGCCTGGTCCGGATGATCGCGGCTTCCTGAACCATTCACGCGCGACAGCAGATCGTCGATCTTTTGCTCGATATGGATCAGGCGCCGCCGGATATTTGCAGGGGAGGTTTCGTCCGCATCGAAGGACGGACTTTTCCTCAATAATTTCATCAGTCTGGACATATGTACAATGGTCGCCGAACACTTGCTCATGGCTCTGATCCAGAGCCGGTCGCCCCCCGTGTCGAAGCTTGCTGGAAGTCTAGATCATTGTTGGCCGGATGGCCAACAATGATCTGCCCGCCATCCACGGTTCGGGCGTCATCGAAGCGTTTCATCTGGTCCGCGCCTAGAAACGTGGCGGGCCGAGCAAACTCCGGAAGGCAGGCATGCAGGTGAAATCCGGGATGACGGGCGACCTCGCGCTGCTGCTCTTGCTGGCGGTTCTGTGGGGCGCGTCCTACACCTTCATCAAGATCGGCGTGGAGACGATCCCGCCGGTGACGTTTATTGCCGCCCGCACGCTGATCGCCGGCGGCATCCTGCTCGCCATCCTCCGCTGGCGCGGCATCGCCATGCCCAGGGATGCGGCGACCTGGCGCCGGTTCGCGTTCCAGGCCTGCATGAACAGCGTTGTGCCGTTCACGCTGATCGCCTCCGCCGAGCGCTCGGTGGATGCGGGGCTCGCCACCATCCTCAATTCGACCTCGCCGATCTTCACCTTCCTGCTGACGGCGCTGATCACGCGGCATGAGCCGGTGACGATGCGCAAGCTGTTCGGCGTCGGCGCCGGCATCGTCGGCATCTGCCTTGTCGTCGGCACGCAGGCGCTGGGCGGGTTGGGCCATCAGTTCTGGGCGCAGCTCTCCATCGTCGTGGCGACCGTGAGCTACGCGGGCGCCGCCATTTTCGGACGGGGCTTCAGGGGGCTCGATCCCATGCTTCCGGCCGCCGGTTCGATGCTGTGCGGCGCCGTCATGCTGGTGCCCGCCAGCCTCGTCTGGGACCAACCCTGGACGCTGGCGCCGTCGGGTGCCTCGATCCTTGCCCTGCTCGGTCTCTCCGTCTTCTCGACCGCGCTTGCCTTCGTCGTCTATTTCCGCCTCATCCAAACGCTCGGCTCTGTCGGCACCACGTCGCAGGCTTATCTGCGCGTGCCGATCGGCGTCGGCCTCGGCGCCATTTTCCTGGGCGAGAGCCTTGCCCCGATCGCATGGCTGGGCATGGCTTTCGTTGTCGCCGGTGTGGCGGCCATGACCATTCCCGCGCGCGGCAGGATGGTCGCGCGATAGGGTGTTTTTCGATCGCGCTTGCGTCGCCGGGTGCCCCTGCCTATCTCGGGAGCGTCGTTTCCGTAGCTATCCGTCGAAACCGAGGTTGAAGCCGGTGATATCAGACGCTGCCCGCGCCGCCGCCGTCGAGCTGTTCTCGCCTCAGTTCCGCTCGGTGTTCATCAAGACGCTGGGCCTGACGCTGCTCGCGCTGCTGGCGCTGTGGGCAGGCCTGACCAGCCTGCTCGAATGGACGGCCCTGCCGTGGCTGCACGGTCTGCTGCCCGGCCTGCCGTCCTGGGCCGGCGTGATCGGCGTCGTCATCGGTGCCATTGCGCTCGCCTTCGCCATGGCGCTGCTTGTCGCGCCGGTCACGGCCATGGTTGCCGGCCTGTTTCTGGACGACATCGCCGAAGTGGTCGAACGCACCGCCTATCCGGCCGACCCGCCCGGCCGCGCCTTGCCCGCCTTGCGGGCGCTGGTACTGGCAGTCAGGTTCCTCGGTGTCGTCATCCTGGGCAACATCGTCGCGCTGCTGCTTCTGCTGGTGCCCGGCGTCAACATCGCCGCCTTCTTCATCGTCAACGGCTACCTTCTCGGGCGCGAATTCTTCGAATTCGCCGCCATGCGCTTTCGCCCGGAAGAGGAGGCGAGGGCGCTGCGCCGCGAGCATGCCGGCACCGTGTTTCTGGCCGGCCTGGTCATCGCGGCTTTTCTGGCGGTACCGCTGCTCAACCTGCTGACCCCGCTCTTCGCCGCGGCCATGATGGTGCACCTGCACAAGGCGGTTTCGGCGCGCCGGCAGGTTGATTCGACGAGGCTCTAGCGCAGCAGGAAGCCGCGCCCGAGCTCGTCGTCGGGCTCGACGATGTATTCGGCCTTGCCGCTGTAATAGGCGCGGCCGCCGACGCGGGCGATGATCGCATCATGGCGGCCGGCTTTTGCCGGCCGCGCCACGGCGCCGGAGAAGCGCGAACCGGCGATACTTTCGAACAGGCGCGACTTACCCTCGCGGATCTGGCCCCTGGCATGCATGGCCGCCAGCCGGGCGGTGACGCCCGAGCCGGTCGGCGAGCGGTCGACCTCGGCATCGGCGAAGACGCAGACATTGCGCGTCGGCTCGCTGGAGAATTCGTCGCGTCCATCGGTGAGGATCGTGCCGTAGAGGAAGGCGAGGTCGGCATGGTCGGGATGCGAGAGCGGAAAATCGCGCTTCGCCCTTTCGGTCAGCGCCGTCGCGGCGTCGACGAAGTCGCGCACCCGGTTCCGCCCGAATTCCAGTCCGAACTGCCGGCAATCGGCAAGTGCGTAGAAAGCGCCGCCATAGGCGATGTCGAACGTCACCATGCCGTGCCCGGACAGGTCCACCCGCAGGTCGCGGGCAAACAGGAAGGCTGGCACGCTCTCGAACGACACGGCCCCAGCCTTGCCGTCGCGCACCTCGACCGAGGCGACGACGAGCCCGCATGGCGCCTCGATGTTGACGATCGTGATAGGCTCCCGCTTCGCCACAAGTCCCTCGTCGATCGCGTAGCGGCCGAGCGCGACGATGGCGTGGCCGCACATCGTCGAATAGCCCTCATTGTGCATGAACAGAACGGCGAGGTCGGCCCCGGGCAGGTTCGGCTCGACCAGTAGCGCGCCATACATGTCGTAGTGGCCGCGCGGCTCGAACATCAGGATCCGCCGCAGGTGGTCGAGATGGTCGCGCACATAGGCGCGCTTTTCCAGGATGGTGCCTTTCGGGATCGCCGGATAGCCGCCGGTGACGATCCGCAGCGGCTCGCCGCCAGTGTGCATGTCGACGACGGTGAGGGTCATGCCATATCCTTGGAAAACAGGGTCTGCAGCTTGCCGAACGGCATCGCCGCGCGAGCGTAGCTGAAGGTTCCGTCCTGCTGGATCTCGCGCACGGCGGTCTCAAGCATGCCGAAGGCGAAGTTGGTCAGGCCCGAGCCGAGCGAGATGCGCTTGACGCCGGCCTGGGCGAGGTCGGCGATGCTGAAGCCCGGCTTGGCCAGCACGTTGACCGGCTTGCGCACCGACGAACAGATGATCCTGGCCGTTTCGATATCGGCGATCCCCGGCGCGTAGAGCACGTCGGCGCCGGCGGCCTCGAAGGCCTGCAGGCGCTTGATCGTGTCGTCGAGGTCGTTGCGCCCCCACAGGAAGTTCTCGGCCCGCGCGGTGAAGACGAAGTCGTGCCGCAACGCGCGCGCGGCCTCCGCCGCCGCCGCGACGCGCTCGACGGCATGCGAGAAATCGTAGATCGGCTTGTCGGGGTCGCCTGTGTGGTCCTCGATCGAACATCCGGCGAGGCCGGCGGCCTCGGCCGCGAAGATGGTCTCCGCCGCCCGTTCGGCGCTATCGCCCTTGCCGCGTTCGAGGTCGGCCGAAACCGGCAGGTGGGTCGCCGCGGTCACCTCGCGGCAATGGTGGATCATGGCGTCGAATGTCACCGCCCCGTCCGGCAGTCCGCGGGAGAAGGCGAAGCCGGCGCTGGTGGTGGCCAGCGCCTTGAAACCGAAGGAGGTCAGCAGCTTGGTCGTGCCGACATCCCAGGGGTTGGGTATCACGAAAGTCGAGGCATGCAGGTCGCGAAAGATCTTGCCCTTGTCCATGGGTCTTCTCCTCCATCACGTGCGGCGAGCGCGAACTCTATCGCGCCGCTGGAGGCCGGGCAAACAAATGCGTTTGGCTCAGAAGCGTTTGGCGTTCTCTGCTGCCAATTTCTCGAATGCGTCCGAGTCCCCGACATAGCGGGACTTGGCGGAATCCCACCGGTAGGTGACGGAAACCTCGTGCGACGACGGCTCGGGCGGGGTCTCGTCACAGCTTTCGCCACTCGGCGCCGTTGTGTCGGTCACCCTCACCTTGAGAGGCGCGTAGGGCGGGTCTCCGGCCAATGCCTCGAACGTCATGTCCTGCGTGCGCTTGTAGGCGCACAGCTTCTCGTCGAACGTGTAGATCGCATCTATCGGTTCGAAGCGGTCGTTGCGGACCATGATCAGCACGGTGCCGACATAGTTCTGGTTCGAGTTGAAATGCATGCTCATGGTGATGATGGCATCGTCGCCGGGGCCGATCCGCAGCTTGGCCGGCTCGCGAAAATAGGTGTTTTGGTCGGTCGCGACGTCGACGGCGTCAAGCAGCCTGGGCTTGCCGTCGAGGTCGTAGAGCGCGAGCGCGGCGAAGCCCTCGGCGCTGTCCTGCGCCTGGCCGAGATCGAAGAGCATCGCCAGCCTTTGCTTGCCGCCGGCATTGACGGTCAGCACGGCGGCGTTGGGCAGGCTGACGGTCGGCGGCGGCGAGCCGCCCTGGTCGTCGCCCAGTATGTGGCGCATCTCGATCGGCGTGGTACCGGCGTAGAAGCCCTCTCCGTCGGCCTTCAGGTCGGGAACGACCATCCTGGCAAGATCGAGATAGGTGGTGTCGGCATAGCCGGGAACGGCGGTATTCAACTCGGGAAAGCTGACGGCCTGCGCATGCGCCGTTAGCCACAGGCCTGGCAGCAACAGGCAGCCGAGCACGAAGCGAAGCAAGGCTCGTATCATGAGTATCCCCCTCGGGAGCACTCACACTAGAGCAGTATCTCGAAAAGTGCGAAGCGGTTTCCGACGGCTGAAGCGCGCGGCTGTGGCCGAAATCAGCGGATCGCCGCCAGCCTGGCCAGGTCCCGCATGTCGTCGAACAGGATGCCGCCGGCCTCGGCAAGGCCGGCGCGGTCGGTGTAGGGGTCGGCGTGATAGGAAAAGACCCGCATGCCGGCGGCGATTCCCGCCTTCGTTCCAGCGACGCTGTCCTCGATGACGATGCAATCGGCCGGGGCGAACCCCATGGTGCTCGCCGCGTGCAGGAAAAGGTCGGGGAACGGCTTGCCGCGCGAGACCATGGTGGCGCTGAACAGGGCGTGCTCGAACAGCGGCAGCAGCCCGGTCTGGCCAAGGGTGATGTGCATCTTGGAGATGCGGGCCGAGGTGGCGACGCAATAGGCGATACCAGCCGCCCGCACTGTCTCGACGAAGTCGCGCACGAAGGGGATCGCCTCGACGCCGTGCGAGAACAAGTCAGGCAGGCCGGCATTCCAGCGCTCGACGAAGTCGGCGCCAAGGCTGACGCCGGTGGCTTCCACTTCCTTCTGCACCGAGACCATGCTGCGGCCTGAAAAATGCTTGCGGCAATAGTCGAAGTCGACCGGATAGCCGGCGTCCGTGAGCCACTGCGCCAGGCGCTCATTGGCCATGTTCTCGGTATCGACCAGGATACCGTCACAATCGAAGATGACCAGCCCGGGAAGAGCCATCACACCGTTCCGGTCGACCCGAAACCACCGCCGCCGCGATCGGTGCCGCCGGCGAGGCTGCGTTCCTCGGAACGGACCTGAACGGCGGGCGCAAAGACGATCTGGGCGATGCGCATGCCGCGCTCGACATAGAACTCTTCGTCGCCGTGGTTGATCAGCAGCACCTTGACCTCGCCGCGATAGTCGCTGTCGACGGTGCCCGGCGTGTTGAGGCAGGTGATGCCGTGTTTCAAAGCGAGACCGGAGCGGGGACG
>OFIS01000477.1_pt1 | contig 21283 bp, 17 predicted proteins | sample 1775071 | NCBI WGS metagenome assembly OFIS01 (sample SAMN08195774, study PRJEB24354) | sludge metagenome | isolation source: sludge from phenol fed wastewater aerobic bioreactor C | place: India: Nagpur | collected 2016-09-17
GCGTCCGCGCGCATCCGCGCGAGTGCGGCGTGCACCTCCCGCGGACCGACCGCCGGCGTCTGCAACATACGAACAACCGTAGGAGCAGGGTCCGACAACACCCTCCGACAAGACCGAAAGACCAGCGGTCGCACAAGAAGCACGAGCATCGTGAACGAGCGTCGAGATCGGCCTGCTCGATGACGGGTGCAACCGCACCGACTCCTGATCCTCGAGCGTGCCATCGTGCGACTTCGGTAGTGCCCGGACGGGCAGTGGCTCGTCACCACGATTGCGTTGGACGCCGATGCGGTCGTATCCCGTAGTTGAATGGACGAGACGACCTGGGCGCCGTTCAGGGCGTGGCGGCGGGGGAGAGGAACGCGACCGGCCCGCGCCGGCCGTCCAGCCCGGGAAGCTGCACTGGCGTCCACCCCGCCGTGCCGGGTGGCGGCGTACGCCCCTTGGCGAAGTAGGCGACCGGCCCCGCGCGGCCGAGCGCGCGCAGGCTGGGCGGCCTGCGCTCCTGTGGGTCGAGCTTGCGGCAGTCCGACAACAGGGCGCGGATGTTGGAGAGCCGCCCCGCGACAGCGCACGGTGGACGCAGCCCCTTGCCAGCGAGAATGCGCAGCTGAGCGGCGAAAAGTTCACGGGATTCATAGGCTGCGGTGCGTACGTGGTCCAGCACGACCGCCTGGGACGCCAGCAGTGCGCCGATGACCACGACGACGGCTGCGCGCGCCAGCCATCGCGCCCAACGGTCGGGCGCGGCCAGTCGCTGCCAGGCCCACCACACCCCGAATCCGGCGGGCAGCGAGAGCAGGGCGTACGCGGGAAGCAGGAACCGTGGTGCGCCGTACCCGGTGAGTAGCAGGTAGGGCACCGCAGAGCAGGCGGCGACCAGCAGTGCCCCGGCGACCGCCCGCCGGTATCGCAGGTGCCACGCGCCGACGATGCCGACGATGATCAGCAGCAGCGGGGCGAGCAACCACAGGTAGCCGTACCACGGCGTCCCGACCGCGCCCGCGCCGCACGGCCGGCACAGCAGCGGCCCGTCGACCGAACGGAACGCGTAGAGGAAGCCCGGTTGCGGGTGCAACCCGCCCTGATAGTCCGAGCCGGCGTCGAGCCGGGCGCGGATCCCGCCATAGCGGGTGACCGCCTCGATCAGCCAGGGCAGCCAACCCAGCACCAGCGCGGCGAGCACGGTGACGGCCGAGACCAACCGACGGCGCAGTGCCGTCCCGGGTACGAGCAAGGCCACGCCGAGCAGGCCCACCACGAGGAACGCCGAGTCCGGTGGGCGCAGCAGCGCAGCCGCGACGACCGCGATGGCGGTCGACAGCAGCGCCCACCACGGTCCCGTACGCGCGCGCAGCAGCCACCCGGTCGCGGCGACTCCACACACCGCGACCCAGTAGTTCGGCATGAGGGTGGGCGCGTAGAAGACGCTGACCCACAACCCGCTCAGCAACGCCGCCGCGATCACCGGTACCCACCGCGGCAGCAGTCGCAGCCACGGCCAGAACCCCAGAACCAGCGCGACCGCGGCCAGCACCGTCAGGTACGTGCGCCACACGAACTGATCGCTCGTCACCTCGATGATCGGTGCTGCGAGCCACGACGTTCCGCGCGCGCGGGGAGCGGTGAACGGGCTGGGCGGGATCAACGGTGAGACCTGGCTGGCGTACACGCTCTCGTCCGGACCCAACAGGACCGGACCGATCACCCACAGTTGGACGAGCGCTGCCAGCGCAGCGACGCCTCCGAGCGCCCACGCAGCAGGCGCGCGGCGCTCAGCGCCCATTTCGCGCGCTGCAGATTGCACCTTCCAATTGACGCGTGAGGGGCCGAGAAGGTGCCCCGAGCGCACTGCTGGCGCGGGGTGATGCGCGTTGCTCGGCCGTCAGGACCTTTCGGGAAGCGCGTCGAACGGGTGGCGCCAGGTGTGCACTTCTTGGGACCTGAGACTCATTCATCTTGCCGGCGGGGGCGGCGAAGGTGATTCCGGGAGTCACATGGTGGTTCTCAGGTGCCACTCAGTAGTTGGCGAATGATCGCCGAGCCGGGGCGGGTCGTCATGTCGGGCCGGCTGACCCGTTCGAGAGCGTCCTGGACCGTGAACAGTTCGCGCTCCAGACACTCGCGGACGATGTTCTCGAGCTCTGTCCTGTCCAGGTCGGGTGCGAGATCGATGACGGTCCGCAACGGGGTCGTGCAGCGCAGGCCATCGACGATGGTGATATCCGATTCCGGAATGTCGTCGTAGTGGATGAGCACTTCTTGGTCGCCGATGACCACGAGTTCCGTCGGGCAGCCGTTAGAATCGACGCCGAATTGGCTCGTTCTCCGCGTTCGGGACATGGAGCGAGCGTAGAAGGTCGTCGATGGTCGGATCGCGCTCGTCCACAACCAATTATGCGGACGCGGACCTTTCGGATGACTGCGCGTCAGCTACGTCGACATCTCCGTAGCCCTGGCTCCCGGAGTCCGGCCGGCCGTCGGCGCTGCCGGCGACGTCAGCGGGCGGCCCAGGAGAATGCCGGGTCGGCCTGCCACCAGCGGTGGGCGACCAGTTCACCGACGAGCACCTCGGTGAGCAGGCTCACCCAAGGGTCGTCGTCGCCGGGGAAGCGCACGGTCGCCGCGGCCCCCTCCAGCTCGGCGCCCACCCCGACGTAGGTGGACCCACGTTGCCGCATCCAGTCGAGCGCCGGCCCGTCCCAGGCGGAGCCCGCGAACAACAGCGCCCGGTAGTCGTACGTCTTCGTCAGGTAGACGTCCACGTGCGACCAGTCGCCGGTCTCCGCGGCGTACGCCAGGCGGCGCGGTCCTTCCCGCAGCATCAATGCCGATTGTTGTGCCGAACCCAACCGCTCTGCCGGGGCGAGCGTGAACGTCCCGTGCGGGCCGTCCAGCGCTGCGCTGACCGGGTCCAACCAGGTGTCCACCGCCGAGAGCAGCGCCGCGGACGCTGTTGCTGCTCGGCGACAGAGCGCAGCGGCTGCAGGCGCACCAGCCGGGGAGAGCAGTGCCAGCAGTACAGCGATGGTGTGCCGGTACGTGCGACAGGCGACCCCGCCGGCCTCGACCCCGGCCTCGAGCGTCACGACGGTGTCGGCGGTGTGCGCGAGGGGCGAGTCAGGGGTGTTGGTCACCGCGACCAACCGGCCGTACCCGGCGTACTGCTCGACCGCCGCGAGGACCTCGGCGCTGCTGCCGGTCGCCGAGACGGCGACCACCGTGAGGTCGTCGGCGGGTGGCGGCAGCAATGCCGTACTGGCGAGCTCGACCCACGCCGGTCGGCCTCCGGCACGGGCAGCGCGCACGACAGGAGCTGCTGCGTACGCGCTCGAGCCCATCCCCAGCACGAGGGTGCGACCTGTCAGAGGTGCACGAGGCTCCTCCAGCTTGTCCGCAAGCCGTTCCAGGGCCTGCGGCACCTCGTCTAGGTCGGCTCGAAAGGCGGTGGGGTCCACGGCGGTTCCTCCGTTCCGGGCGGGGCGGCGAACCGGGCCACGACAGCGCCGTCCCCTGCGTAGGTCCAGCGCGGCAGGAACCGCGCCGCGTACAGCAGCTCGCGTGCCAGCTGTTCGACCTGCAAGCCTGCCAGCAGCGCCGGGTCCAGCAGGTCGGCGCGCCCGCGCTCACCGAGCGCCGCGACGTACGCCTCCTGCAGCTCGGCGCCTGCCACGCGCGCCCAGGCCGGGTACGCCGGGTCCGGGCCGCCGGCGCGTCGCTGGGCGACGCAGGCGACCTGCTCCAGGGACACCAGCAGATGCGCCAGGTCCCGCGCCGCCGGCTCGGGCCGGTCCCGCTCGCCGGCGGGCAGTTGCGGGTCGCCGTCGAAGTCGAGCACACGGTACGTGGTGCCGACGCGCAGCAGCTGACCGACATGCAGGTCGCCGTGCCCGGCGAACACCGGCGCCGGAGTGTCGTCCGGCATCGCGGCGATCACGGCGTGCATCGCGTCGGCGCGATTGGCCAGGCGCAGCCCGGCCGGGCCGGTGGTCGTCGCCACGGCCGCGTCGAGCGCGGCGGCCGCCCGCTCGCGCCACCTGCGCCCGGCGCCCGGCGGTGCCGGTTCCGCACCGCTCGCCAGCGCGACATGGAGCCGCGCCGTGAGCGCACCGACGGCTGCCGGCCATGCCGGGACTGGCGCGCCGCCGCGCACATGCGACAGCACGTCCTCGACGGCCCACGTCCAGCCGTCGGTGCTGTCGGGCAGCAGGTCGCTGACGAGTGCGATGGTCGACCGTCCGAGTTCGGGATGGGTCCAGTCGAGATGTCCTCGGAAGGTGGGCACATCCGTGCTGCCGGCGCTCGCGAGAAGGTCGAGCAAGCGGGCGGCACGGTCGGCCGCGCCCCACTCGCTCACGATCTTGACCACCACCGGGTCGCCGCCGGAAGGTTCGATCACCACGGACAGGTGCGTCTGGTCGACGGGGATCGCGTGTTCCGTCGCGTCCGGCCCGCTCCCTTCGCGCCCCGCTCCCCTGGGGACGGCACGCAACTGTCCGACGCTGACCCGCAGCCCGCCGAGGTCACCGGTCGTCGCTGCGTACCCGAGCGCCGCGGCCAGACCGTCACCGGCGCGAGCCGCTCCATCATGCGGGCCGACCGCGCGCAACCGACGGCCCTCGAGGTGCACCATGCCGTGCGCGGTGCGCAGCTCCGCCATCCCGGCCGCTCCAGTTCCTTGAATCGAACTTCGAAGACGAGCAGGTCAACGGAATATCACGACCGCCGGCCCCTGCCTTTCACGCGTCGAGCGCGCCCCGGGCTCCCGAGGCTGTCATATGCGCGTCCGCATCGGCTGAAGGCCGCGCACCCATTGGACCACCGGGTCCGCCGCCGAGCGGCCTACCATGATCCAACGAAGCCCACAGCCTGACAGGTGGTGCCGGGCTCTGCGAGTTCGGACGAAACGACCAGGAGGCCACCGTGAACAGTCGTCGACTCACTTTCCTCTTCATGCCGGAGAGCGCGTACGGGCCGACGAACAACTGCATCGGTATCGCGCGGGTGCTCACCGAGCGCGGTCACCGGGTGGTGTTCGCGGCCGAGGCTTCCTGGAAAGGAAAGCTGGTAGAACTCGGGTTCGAGGAGGACCTGGTGGACCTCGCGCCTCCGCCGGAGGGCGAGCAGGAGGCCGGCCAGTTCTGGAAGGACTTCATCCGCGATACCGCGCCGGAGTTCCGCAAGCCGACTCTCGAGCAGCTCGAGAGCCTGACGAAGCCGATCTTCGAGGAGCTCGTGAACGGCTCCAAGTACTGCGAGCCGCAGTTGCGCGCGATCATCGAACGTAACCAGCCGGATGTGGTGATCGAGGACAACGTGATCGCCTTTCCCGCGTTGGTGACAGCCGACGCCCCGTTCGTGAGGATCGTGTCCTGCAACCCGCTCGAGGTGAAAGGCGCGGCCGTCCCGCCGCCGTTCTCCGGGTACCCCGCCGACGACGACAGCACATGGGACGAGTACCGGGCGGAGTACGACCGTGTTCACCGGGACCTGTGGAACCAGTTCAACTCCTGGGTCCAGGAGCAGGGCGCGCCGGCGCTGGCGGACCTGGAGTTCATCCACGAAGGCGACCTGAACCTGTACGTCTATCCGAGCGAAGCGGACTACACCGACGCGCGACCGCTGGGAGACACCTGGCACCGCATCGACTCGTCGGTGCGCGAGACCGATGACGACCCGGTGATCCCCCAGGAGTTCCTCGATCGGCCGGGCGAGCTGGTGTACTTCAGCCTCGGCTCGTTGGGCAGCGCGGACGTCGAACTGATGCGCCGGGTCATCGCTGCGCTCGCAACCACGCCGTACCGGATCATCGTCTCGAAGGGACCGCGGCACTCCGAGTTCGAACTGGCGGACAACATGTGGGGTGCGGAGTTCCTGCCCCAGACGAAGATCATTCCGATGTGCGACCTGGTGATCACCCATGGCGGCAACAACACCACCGTGGAGGCGCTGCACTTCGGCAAACCCATGGTGCTGTTGCCGTTGTTCTGGGACCAGTACGACAACGCGCAGCGGATGGACGAGCTCGGGTTCGGCATCCGGTTGGACCCGTACCGGTTCACCGAAGCGGAGTTGGTCGGCGCCCTCGAACGGCTCCTCGGAGACGCCGCGCTGCGGGCGAAGCTCGACGCGATGGGGGAGGCCATCCGCGGGCGTGACGGGCTGACCCGCGCGGCGGACCTCATCGAGCGGATCGGGTTGGAACGCAAGGCAGCTGGGACGGCGTGAGCGGCGGCCGAGCCGCCCCACTGGTCCGGGACGCGCTGGCCGACGCGCGGCCGGCGAGTTACTGGACCGACGGGCCGCAGGCGCCGCCGCGGCGTGACCGGCTGACCGGCCGCCGGGAGGCGGACCTGGTCGTCGTAGGGGCTGGTTTCACCGGCCTGTGGACCGCGTGGCGTGCGGTCGAGCGCGGCGCGGACCCTGCAGGCGTCGTGCTGCTGGAGAGCGAGCACGTCGGCTACGGTGCCAGCGGTCGCAACGGCGGATTCATATCGGCTTCGTTGACCCACGGCCTGGCTCATGGCGAGGCGATGTGGCCTCGCGAGTTGCCGGTGCTGCAGCGGATGGGCGAGGACAACCTCGCGGCCCTGACCGCCACCGTGCGGCAGGCAGCGATCGAGTGCGACCTGCAACTGGTCGGCAAGACGACAGTGGCGGTCGAGCCGTGGCACGTTCCCGCGCTCGCGGTCGCGCACGAGCGGAACCTCAAGTACGGCGAGGACAGCGAGCTGCTCGACGCGGATCAGATGCGAGCGGACGTCGCGTCGCCGACCTACCTGGGTGGGCTACGCGTGCGCTCCGGCGGCGGACTGCTCGATCCGGCACGGCTCGCCTGGGGCCTGGCCGAGGGCCTGGAGCGGCGAGGCGTGAGGGTGCACGAAGGCAGTGCCGTCCGCTCCTTGCGCCGTACGGGTTCCGGCGTGGAGGTGCGTACCGACGCGGGCGTCGTCACGGCGGCGCAGGTCGTCGTGGCGACCGCGGCGTACCCCTCGCCGTTGCGCCGGCTGCGCGCATGGGTGCTGCCCGTGTACGACCATGTCCTCGCCACCGAACCGTTGACCTCAGGCCAGCTGGAGAGTCTGGGCTGGCGGGAACGGCAGGGGCTGACCGACCCGGGGAACCAGTTCCACTACTACCGCCTCACCGCCGACGACCGCATCCTGTGGGGCGGATGGGATGCGACCTACTACCGCGGCAATCGCGTGGCCGCCGAGCTGGAGCAGGCGGGAGGCTCGCACGAGCTGCTCGCCGAGCACTTCTTCGCCACGTTCCCACAGCTCGCAGGTGTGCGTTTCACGCACCGGTGGGCCGGCCCGATCGACTCGACGAGCCGGTTCACCGCGGCGTACGGCCGCTCGCACGGGGGCCGGGTCGCGTACGCGGCGGGACACACCGGTCTGGGGGTCGGGGCTTCGCGGTTCAGCGCCGACGTGGCGCTGGACCTGCTTTCGGGAGAGTCGACCGAGCGCACCCGGCTCTCGATCGTGCGCCGCCGCCCGGTGCCGTTCCCTCCCGAGCCGCTGCGCGACCCGCTCGTGCGCTTCACCCAACGCGCCCTCGCCAAGGCGGACGCGGACGGCGGCAGGCCCGGGTGGTGGCTGCGGACGATCGCCAAGCTCGGAATGGGGTTCAGCTCGTGACAGCAATTCAGCAGGACGAGTGCGCCGGCGCGTTCGTTTCCGGTGCCGAGCTGGTCGGTGGGGGCGCGGTACGCGAGGTCGTCGACCCGGCGACCGGAGAGGTCGCGTACCGGTATCGCGAGGCCGCGATCGCAGAGGTGGATCGCGCCGTCACCACGGCGCGCCAAGCCCAGCCCGGGTGGGCGGAGCTGACGGCGGGCGAACGGGCCCGGGTGCTGTTGCGCTGGGCGGATGTCCTCGAGCAGCACGCCAGGGAGCTGACCGAGCTCGAGCTGGTCGACGCGGGAAAGCCCTGGACGACGATGCACGACGGCGAGCTGCCGTTCGCGATGGACAACCTGCGCTTCTTCGCCGGCGCCGCCCGCTCGATGGAGGGCACGGGTGCCGGCGTGCTCAGCAGTGGGTACACCTCGCTGCTGGTGCGGCGGCCGGTCGGGGTGATCGGCTCCATCACGCCATGGAACTTCCCGTTCATCATGGCGGTCTGGAAGGCGGCGCCCGCGCTCGCGGCAGGTAACGCCGTCGTACTCAAGCCGGCGCCCCAGACCCCACGCTCCACGCTGCTGCTCGCGCGACTGGGCCTGGAGGCAGGACTGCCAGAGGGTCTGTTCAACGTGGTGACCGGTGACGCGGAGGTCGGCGAAGCACTCGTCGCCCACCCCGGGGTCGACATGGTGAGCGTCACCGGGTCGACCGCGACCGGCAAGGCGGTCATGCGGGGTGCCGTCGAACGCGTGAAGCGCGTCCACCTCGAGCTCGGCGGCAAGGCTCCGGTCCTGGTGTTCACCGATGCGGACCTGCCGGCGATGGCTGCCGCGGTCAGCCTCGGCGCGACGTACAACAGCGGCCAGGACTGCACGGCCGCGACGCGGGTGTACGCGCACCGCGCGCGTTACGCGGAGGTCGTCGACGCGCTGCGCGAGGCGATCGGCCGCACCGTCGTGGGAGCGCCGCGCGACGCTGCGACCCACATCGGCCCGCTGATCTCGCTGGCCCATCGCGACCGGGTTCACGGCTTCGTCACACGGGCCCGCACCGAGGGCGCGCAGGTGCTCACCGGGGGAGCGGTGCCGGACGGCGTCGGCGCGTACTACCCGCCGACGCTGCTGGTCGACGCCGCGCAGGACTCGCACATCGTGCAGGGCGAGGTGTTCGGTCCGGTGCTGGTCGTGCTGCCGTTCGACGACGAGGACGACGCGGTACGGCTCGCCAACGACAGCGCGTACGGACTCGCGTCCTCGGTGTGGACCAGCGACGTCGCTCGCGCGTTACGGGTCAGCCATCGGCTCGACGTCGGCGTGACCTGGGTGAACGACCACCTGCCGATCGCCTCGGAGGCACCCCACGGTGGTGTCAAGGGCTCCGGGTTCGGCAAGGACATGAGCCACGAGCCGCTGCTGGACTACTCCGTGACCCGCCACATCATGGTGCGCCACGCCCCGCCGCCGGAGACGAGCGGCTTCCGCCCGGCCTGAGCACCCCTGGTTCGAACCAGCGGACCGGTCTGATCGAGCCCAGTCCAGATCGCCCGGCCACGGTGATCGAGCAGAGATCACCTGTCATCACCAACGTGTTCGGCGTCGCAAGAGCGGACGCAACCAGCCATGGGTCGAGCGTAGTCGATCCCATGATCACCGACGTGGTCTGCTCCGAGAGAGCGGACCCGACCAGCCGTCGGTCGAGCGTAGTCGAGACCATGTCGTCGAAGTGGTCTCGACTACGCTCGACCACCGAGTAATCGCCCGGTCTTTCACGTGCCGACGGGCGCGCCACCAGGGTCGAAGTGACTCGACTGCGCTCGACCGTCGAGGCGTTGCCGGATCGCACACTGTCCGGTCGGGATCGCGTGCGATCAGCATCGTGGTCTGCGTCGAAAGAGCGGACGCAACCAGCCGTCGGTCGGGCGTCGTCGAGACCATGATCACCGACGTGGTCTCGACTGCGCTCGACCACCGAGTACTCGCCCGGTCTTTCATGCGCCGACGGGCGCACCACCAGCTGCAAGGTGACTCGACTGCGCTCGACCACCGGGCGCTCGCCCGGTCTTTCACGCGTCGCCAGGCCTGACGGCTGTGACCGACCGGGCGGGGGTCGTGTCGCTACGGTGCCGTCATGGAGTGGACGGGGGCGCTCGGCTGGTTAGGCACCCCGGTGATCCTGCTGGCCGCGGTGCTCGCCGGAATGCTGGCGTCGGCGATCCGGCTGCCGCCGTTGGTCGGCTTCCTCGCGGCCGGCTTCATCCTGAACGGGGTGGGGATCGCGCCGCCGGAGGGGCTGACGCTGGTCGCGGACCTCGGGGTGACCCTGCTGCTGTTCACGATCGGACTGCGGTTCGACGTACGCGCCTTGCTGCGCCGAGAGGTATGGGGCACGGCGAGCATCCACATCGGCGTCTCCACCCTCGTCGGCACCGGCCTGCTCGGGCTGCTCGCCACGGTCGGCTTCGGCGCCGCCGGAGCCGACTGGCGCAGTTGGGCGCTCTGGGGCTTCGCGCTGTCGTTCTCCAGCACGGTGCTCGCGGTCAAGGTGCTGGAGGAGCGTGGCGACGATCGCACCCTGTACGGACAGACCGCGATCGGCATCCTGCTCGTCCAGGACGTCGCGGCCGTACTGTTCATGGTGTTCGCCGCCGGCGAGGTACCGAGCCCGTGGGCGTTCGAACTGGTCCTGCTCGTGCCGGGGGCGTGGCTGCTCTACCGGCTGCTCGACCGCATCGGCCACGACGAGCTGCTCGTGCTGCTGGGGCTGGTCCTCGCGCTCGTTCCGGGTTGGGCGCTGTTCTCCTCGGTCGGACTAGAGGGAAACCTGGGCGCCCTCATCCTGGGGCTGCTCGTCGCGCCGCACGCCAGAGCCGACGAGATCGCCCGGACCCTGTTCGGGCTCAAAGAGCTGCTCCTGACAGGGTTCTTCGTCTCCATCGGGTTCGGCGCCACGCTGACGCCGAGCGCCGCTGGCATGGCCGCGGTGCTGTGCGCCCTCATGCTGGCCCCCAAGACCATCCTCTACTCGTTCCTCATCTACCGCGCCCGGCTGCGGCGACGCACCTCGGTCCTCGCCGGACTGGCGCTGTCCAACTTCTCGGAGTTCGCACTGATCGTGGGTGGCCTCGGTGTGGCGAACGGGATGCTGCCGAGGGAGTCGCTGGCCGTCATCGCGGTGGCCCTCGGACTGTCCATGGCGCTGTCCTCGATCGCGAATCGCCAACAGGGCCTGGCAGAGCGGCTGACGCTGCGCCTGCCGCAGCGACCTGCCGAACAGCTGGATCCACGCGACCGTCCCATCGACATCGGCGGCGCGGAGGCGATCATCCTCGGCATGGGGCGGATCGGGCAGGCGGCGTACGCCCGACTCGCGGAGAGCTTTCGTGCTTCGGCGATCCTCGGCATCGACCATGACGAGAACCACGTGACGGCCCTGGGCGCGGCGGGCAAGAACGCGATCAAGGGAGACGCGACCGATGCCGAGTTCTGGCGCCGGGTCGCTTCCGTCAGCTCGGTGCGCCTGCTCCTGCTCGCCCTTCCCCTGCACGAGGCCAACCTCGAGGCGTTGCAGATGCTGCGCACGGCGGGTGTCAGCTGCGCGAAGGCGGCCATCTACTTCTACCCCGACCAAGGCGAACAGCTGCGCGAGCTGGGCGTCGTGCCGGTGAACCTGTACGACGGATCGGGCCGCACCTTGGCCGAAGTCGCAATGCAGCGCCTCGCCGAAGCGGACGGCCCGGCCGGCGACCGCGACGACGACGGCTGAAGCCGCGCCGCACCGCACCGGGTCCGCCCGGGCCGCCGCTAGGGTCGGTCCTGTGCCACGCCGAATCGTCGTCATCGGTGGGGATGCCGCCGGGATGAGTGCCGCGAGCCAGGCGCTGCGGGTCGCAGGCGGGCGGCGCGAGGAGCTCGAAGTGATCGCGCTGGAGCGCAGTCACCACACCTCCTATTCGGCGTGCGGCATCCCGTACTGGATCGCCGGCGACGTCGCCGACCGGTCTGCTCTCGTCGCGCGCACGGCCGAGCAGCACCGACGCAACGGGATCGACCTGCGGATGCGTCACGAGGCGATCGCCCTCGACCTCGAGGGCCGCAAGGTCGAGGTCCGCGACGTCGACTCCGGCGCCGAGTTCTCACTGCCGTACGACGAGGTCGTCATCGCGACCGGCGCTGCGCCGGCGCGCCCCGACCTGCCCGGCAGCGACGCGGCCGGAGTGCTCGGTGTGCAGACCCTCGACGACGGCGCACGTGTGCTGCACTGGCTGGATGCGATGAAGTCCCGTCGCGCCGAGAACTGCCGAGCCGTCGTCGTCGGTGGTGGCTACATCGGCATCGAGATGGCCGAGGCGATGCTGCGCCACGGCTGTCAGGTGCGGGTGGTCGACCGCGGCGAGGAGCCGATGTCCACGCTGGATCCGGACATGGGCGCTCTCGTGCGGGAGGCGCTGGAGAAGCTCGGCGTCGCGGTCTCGACCGGCGTCGAGGTACGTGGATTCGACACCGTCCGCGATGAGGGCACCGGCCCGCGCGAGCGGGTACGCGCGGTGGTCACCGACGCGGGGACGTACGACGCGGACGTCGTGGTGCTCGGCATGGGTGTCGTCGCCAACAGCGACCTGGCGGTACGGGCGGGATTGCCGACCGGCGCGCGGGGCGGCATCGTCACCGATCCGCGGATGGCGGTCCCAGGACATGACGGCGTCTGGGCGGCCGGCGACTGTGTCGTGTCCTTCGACCGGGTCTCCCAGCGGCGGGTGCACGTGGCGTTGGGGACGCACGCCAACAAGCAGGGCCGCGTGCTCGGCACCAACCTGGGCGGCGGATACGCCCGGTTCCCCGGGATCGTGGGTACCGCCGCATCGAAGGTGTGCGAGCTGGAGATCGCTCGTACCGGCCTACGCGAGATCGACGCGAGGAGAGCGGGTTTTCGGTACGCCGTCGGCACGGTCGACTCGACGACGAGGGCGGGTTACTTCCCCGACGCCGCGCCGATCACGGTGAAGGTGCTCGCGGAGCAGGGCACTGGGCGCCTGTTGGGCGTGCAGATCGTCGGGTACGGGCCGGGGTCGGCCAAGCGCATCGACGCCTGCGCACTGGCGCTGTGGAATGGGATGACCGCCGCCGACCTGGCCATGGCCGACCTGTCGTACGCGCCCCCGTTCTCACCGGTGTGGGACCCGGTCCAGATCGCCGCGCGGCGTGCGGCGGCGGCTGCGCTCGGCTAGTTCGGGACCCGCGTTCGTCCAGCTGGGAGAACGTGTCCTGGCTCAGCATCGAGCGTCTCGCGTTGGTCGTGCCAGCGCGCGAGCATCGCGGTGAGCTCGCGCTCCATGAACTGGAAGAACTCACGCATCTCCGCCAGGCGCCTGCCCACGGCAGTTTCGGGGCCGAGCGCTTTCGCACCCTCCGCCATCGTCGTCGCCCAGTGCCGCGTGGGCGCTGCTCGCCGGCTGTCTGCTGACCGGGGAGTTCGGCGCGGTGCTGGGCCTGCCCGCGTGGGTCCAGCGGCTCTCCCCGTACGCGCACGTGTCCGGGTTGCCCGGCGGGCCGTACTCCGCTGGCGCGGCGATCGTTCTGCTCCTCGTCGGATCCGGCCTGCTGCTGGCCGGGTTCGCCGGCTTCCGGGACCGCGATCTCACGCCCGGATGACGACGGCGCCGGCCAGCAGATTCGCCCGATCCATGGCGGGAAAGCGATGCGGTGACGGCGCCGCACCCCCTACGCTCCGCGCATGCGCCGTACCTCCGCCGGGATCGTCGTCGCCGGTGTCCTCGCCCTGTGCATGAGCAATGTCGTCGCCGACGCGGCGAGCGCCGACACGCCACCCGCAGATCCACCGGGCCGCACGGTGCAAACCGACCTCACGGCGCCCACCGAGCGCGCGATGCCTGTCGAGGCCGCGGTGACGCGGTGCGACCCGGACCGTACCCCGGCGCGCCTGCGCGGGACCGTACCCACACCCCGGCAGGTCCTCGGCTTCCGACTGGGGTCCCGCGCGGCGACCAACGAGGAGATCGGCAGCTACTGGGACGCCGTCGACCGCGCCAGCAACCGCGTCGTGACCGGCGTGTACGCGACGTCATGGGAAGGGCGCGCGCTGCGGTACGCCCTCGTCGCCCGGCCGAGCACGCTGCGCCGGTTGCCGAGCATCCAGCGCGACCTCGATCGCCTCCGGGACCCCGCGACCTCCCAGCGGCGGGCCCGCGCGATCGTCCGCCGTACCCCGCCGATCCTGTGGATCGCGGCGAACGTGCACGGCAACGAACCGTCCGGCGCCGACGCCGTCGTCGCGCTGCTCCAGGAACTCGCCGACGGATCGGACTGCGTGGCGCGCGCGATCCGTAAACACGCGATCGTGGGACTGATCCCGGTGCAGAACCCTGACGGGCGCGCGCACGACCGGCGCTACAACGCGTACGCGTTCGACATGAACCGCGACGTCCTCGTGGCGACCCAGCCCGAGGTCGCGGGCCGGCTCCAGCTGCTGCGGACCTACCCACCTCAGCTGTTCGTCGACGAGCACGAGAACAGCGGCAAGAACTACTTCTTCCCGCCGGTCGCTGATCCGGTCTACCACGAGACGCCGGACGGGCTCTACGACGAGGTGCTGCGGCTCTACGGGCCGGCGAACGAGCGGGCCTTCCAGGCCCGTGGCTGGCGCTACGAGACCTGGCGCTCGGGCTACGACTTCTTCGCGCAGGTGTACGGCGACACCGTGCCGACCACCCAGCTCGGCGCGGTCGGGATGACCTTCGAGCAGGGCGACGACGTCGCGTACCCGAAGCGGGTCCGTCACCACTACACGTCGGCCCTTACGACGCTGTTCACGGCGGCCACCCACCATCGCCGGGTGCTGCGGACCTGGCGTTCGACGTTCGTGCAGGCGACGGCGGAGGGCGAGCAGTGCCGGCTGCAACCCAACCGCATCTACAACCCGGGACACACGCTGGAGCGGCAGGTGCCCGACCGTCCGGTCTGCGGCTACTTCCTGCGTGGCGACTCACGGGCGACCCGGCGCCTGATCAGCCGGCTGCAGACGGCGGGCGTCGTCGTCGACCGGCTGGCACGGCCGACCGTCGTACCCGACTACCGCCCCTACGGCGATGCACCGCGCCGGGTGACGCTGGCGAGAGGCACGTACTGGGTCAGCCTGGCCCAGCCGCAGAAGCACTGGGTGCAGGCAGTGCTCAACGAGGACACCTACGTCCCGTTCCCGTACTTCTACGACGTGAGCGGGTGGAGCCTTCCGCTGCTCGCCGGGATCAAGGGCGGCTCGACCGGCAGACCGGTGACCGCACCACTGCAGCGCGTACCGACGCTCCGCGCGCCGCGCACACCCGAGCCAGCCGGACGGCTACCCCGCATCGCGGTGCTCGACCAGTTCAACCTCACGCGGCAGGACTACCAGAACACCGGTTGGCTCAAGTGGCGCCTGGCACAGGACTGGCGCTTCCCGTACGAGGCGCTGCTTCCCGAGGAGGTCAGCAACAAGACGCTGCGCAGGTTCGACGTCCTGTTGGTGGGGAACGTCGACTCCAAACCGGTCTACCGCCGCCTCGACTCGAAGGGGCGCTCGGCCGTGGCGACGTGGGTGAGCCGAGGCGGTCGGTACGTCGGTTGGCAGGAGGGCGCGCTGCTGGCGTCGGCGCTCGGCATCTCCGAGGTCGGCCTGCGCCCGCCCGAGGCGCAATCGCCCGGGGCGCTGATGCGGATCCGCACCCCAGGTGCCCGCACCCAGATCGCCTGGGACAGCGACTACAACCTGGTTCTCGATCCCGGTGCGGCGGCGCGGACGGTCGGCGTCTTCCCCCGGCGGATGTTCGTCTCGGGCTTCGCCACGAAGGCCGAGACGCTCGCCGGTACCGCCGTGCAGACCGTCGAACGACTCGGTGCCGGCAGCGTCACCCTGTTCGGGTACGAGCCCAACTTCCGCGCCGTCGCTGACGATTCGGCGCGTTTGCTCCGGACCGCGATACTGCGGACGCCGGCCGGCGCGCTGCAGCCGACGGTGGGGGCCACGCCATCGGTTGCCCCGGAGCGCGCGACGCGTGCCGACGTCCTGGACCAGGCGCACTCCCGGGCATGGCGCCTGGCCCACGAGCTGCGTCCGGCTCACGCCCGCTGACCCGCGCAGTGGCGCGCCCCCGGCACACTGCTCGGCGGTGCTGCGGCCGCGGGCATCACGCCTCGGGGAGTGCGTTCACCGGCGTCACGCGGGTCGCCAGGCGCGTCGGCACGACCGCGGCGATCAGGGTCAGTACGGCGGTCGCGACGACGATCGCGGCGATGGGTGCCCATGGGAGCGCCGGTGCGACGAGCCGGCCGACCCCGGGATCTCCTGGCAGATGCACCCGACCGAACGTCGCCTGGGCGCCTGCCCAGCCGTAGAGCACGCCCAGCACCAGCCCGACCAGCACGGCGGTCACCGTCACGTGCGTCGCCTCGAGCAGCACCATCCGGCGGACCTGCCGGGTGGAGAGCCCGAGCGCGCGCAGCAGGCCCAGCTCGCGACGGCGCTGCACGACGCCGAGCGTGAGCAGGTTGACCAGGCCCACCGCGGCGATCAGGGCCGACACGGCGATCAGGGCCGAAACGATCGTGGACACCGTCGTGAGGGCGGCGTCGAGCTCCGGCGGGACCTGCCCGCCCAGCGCTTCGGCGATGACGTGCTTGGCCGACTCGAGCGCCACTGCGAACGTCGTGACCAGCGTGACGGCGATCACCACGCCGATCGCCATCCGTGACGACCGCTCCGGGTGGCGCAGGGCGTTCTCACTGGCCAGCCGGGCCGGCACCGAGCCACCGAAGCACCGTCCGACGAGGCGCAACGCCGGTGGCACGACCAACGTCGATCCCGTCGCGACCCCGGTGAACGACAGCACCCCGCCGAGGAACGCGACGAGCACGCCGAGCGGGGTGACGAGCCCGACGAGGACCCCGAGCACGAGCAGCCCCACACCCCCGATGAGCAGCAGCGCGGCGATCACGTTGCGCACCGGGCGTCGTACGGCCTGCTCGTGGCTCGCTTCGGCTGCAGCCGATACCGCTTGCAGCGGCGTCACGTGCAGGACCCGTCGCGACCCCGCCCAGGCCGCTGCCCAGGTCGTCAGTGTCACAACGACGGGCGGCAGCAGCAGCACCGGCGCGAGCAGGTGGTACGGCACCGGACGGCCGACGTAACCGTCGGCGAGGACCCGCAGCAGCGCAGCACTGCCGACGCCGACAGTCGGGCCGAGCACGGAGCCCGCCACTCCGACCCAGAGTCCTTGGTTCGCAATGGCTTCGCGTTGCGAGCGCGCGGAGGCGCCGATCAACCGCAGCAGCGCGATCTGCCGGGTCCGGCCGGCGACGACCGTCGCGAAGGTGTTGGCGGTGACGATGCCTGCGACGTAGACGGCGACCCCGATCAGGACGATGCTGAGAATGGAGATGATCACCGCGAGCCCCCTGCCACCGCTCAGGGCCGGGTCCGAGCGCAGCACGGCAGCCAAGTAGCCGGTGGCCGAGAGCAGCAGTACGCCGAACGCCGTCGAGATCGTGGTGACCAGCATGCTCGCGCCCATTCCTGGTCCGCGCAGCAGTGGGGAACGTCGAATGAGGTGTCCCCTGGTGCGGTGCCGGTGGGCCGCGACGGTCCCGCTCGTGGTGCTCATGCCGGCACCGCCGCAGTGGTCCCGCTCTGCGGACCGAGGGCGCCGGCGAGCATCCGGGCGGAGATCTGCTCGGCGCTCTGGCGGGGAAGGTCCGCGACGATCCGGCCGTCGTCGAGGAACACCACCCGGTCGGCGTACGAGGCGGCGACCGGGTCGTGCGTCACCATCGCGATGCTCTGCCCGTGCTCGCCGCTCGCCGCGCGCAGCAGGGCGAGCACCTCCCGGCCGGTGCGCGAGTCGAGATTGCCGGTCGGCTCGTCGGCGAGGACCAGGTCCGGTGCGGTGGCGAGCGCCCGGGCGATGGCGACACGCTGCTGCTGGCCGCCGCTGAGCTCGTGGGGCCGGTGCGCGAGCCGCGGTCCCAGGCCGAGCGTGGCGACCAGCGCGTCGAGGCGCGCCTGCTCGTGCGGTCCAGGACGCCGCCCGTCGAGCTCGAAGGGCAGCAGGATGTTGCCGAGTGCGTCGAGCGTGGGGACCAGGTTGTACGCCTGGAACACGAAGCCCACCCGCCGTCGCCGCAGCATGGTCAGCTGCAGGTCGGGCAGGCCGGTGATCTCGGTGTCGCCGAGCCAGACCCGCCCGCTGGTGGGGGAGTCCAGCCCCGCGACGATGTGCATCAGGGTCGACTTGCCCGAGCCGGACGGCCCCATGACTGCCGTCAGCTCACCGCGTCGGATCGCCAGGCTCACCTGGTCCAGCGCCCGGACGCTCGCTTCACCGGTGCCGTACGTCTTGGTGAGCCCCTCGACGCGTGCCGCCGGGCCGCGCGAGGGGTGGACGTCGTTCATCGCTGTCGTTGAAATCTCCATGCCGCGACGCTAAGGACGCGCAGCCCACGGATGCGTCGGCCGCGGGCGGTATCCGGGTACATCGCGAGGATGACATTGCTCGCGGGATCCGCCCGGGACGTCGCTCAGGCCAGCCCGTGCTCGAAGGCGAACACCACGAGCTGCACGCGGTCGCGCAGCCCGAGCTTGGTGAGGATGCGGCTGACGTGTGTCTTGACGGTCGCCTCGGAGAGGAACTCGCGCGCGGCGATCTCCGCGTTGGACAGCCCACGTGCGGCCAGCGCGAAGATCTCCCGCTCGCGGGCGGTCAGTGCGTCGTACACGGCCGGTGCCGGTGCGGGCGGTCCGGTGAACTGTGCGAAGAGGTCCCGGGTCGCCGATGCGGCGATCACCGACGATCCGGCGTGAACGGTACGGATCGCGGCGAGTACGAACTCGGGCTCGGCGTCCTTGAGCAGGAACCCGCTCGCGCCCTGGCGGATCGCCCGCGCCGCGGCCTCGTCCAGGTCGAACGTCGTGAGCATGACGATCCGCGGCGGTTGTGGGTCCGCGAGCAGTGCAGCTGTCGCGGTGAGACCGTCCATCACGGGCATCCGCACATCCATCAGCACCACGTCCGGGTCGGTGGCGCGGACCACGTCGAGCGCCTCGTGGCCGTCGCCCGCCTCACCGACCACGGCCATGTCGGCCTGGGAGTCCACGAGCATCCGGATGCCCGCGCGGAACAGTGCTTGGTCGTCGACGAGCACCAGCCGGATCGTCATCCCGCACCGCCGACCGGGATGGTCGCCCGTACCAGGAAGGTCTCCCCGTCAGGGCCCGCCTCGAGCCGGCCACCGACCAGCTGGACCCGCTCGCGCATCCCGAGCACGCCGTGGCCGGTGGCTGCCGGCGTCCGGCCGTTCGCGGCGTTCCGTACGGTCAGTTCGACCTCGCGAGGGCACCACCGCTGGTGCACTTCGACCGGTCCGCCGGTGCCGTGCCGCAGCGCGTTGGTGAGCGACTCCTGCAGCACCCGGTACACCGCGAGCTGCACCCCCGCGGGCGGATCGCCGCTCGGCGGCGGGTCGACGTGCACCCGCAGGGTCAGGCCGGCTGCACGGACCTGCGCGTACAACGCCTCGAGATCGGTGAGTCGGGGCTGCGGGCCATCGCTCTGCCGGTGCCGCAGCTGGGTCAGCAGCAGCCGGACATCGCTAAGCGCCGACCGGGCTGCGGTGCCGATCGTCTCGAGCGCCGCCGTGGCGACCGTGGGGTCGCTGCTCGACGCGTACCGTGCACCGTCCGCTTGGGCGACGATGACGGCGAGCGAGTGCGCCACGACATCGTGCATGTCCCGTGCGATCTGGACCCGCTCGCTCTCCACCGCGGCGAGCGCCTCGGCGCGCTCCTGGGCCGAGCGGTTCTCCCGCGCGGTCACGGCGGTGCGTACCAGAGCGCCTGCGGTCCAGGACAGCAGCAGAGCGAAGAGTGCTGCAAGCAGAACAGAGACCACGGCCCCGGTTCCGCCGGTGCTCGCGACGCCGACGCCGCGCTGCACCAGGTAGACCGTGCCGATCACCGCCCCGAGGAGCGCCGAGGCGAGCCCGCTCCACATCACGCGGCGCGAGCCGTACGCGGCGGTGGCGTACAGCACCGCGAACACGGCGAGGTCGGACACACTGGGGGTCCGCCCGAGCATCATCTGGACGATCCCCGCGGCCCAGACCGCAGCGAGCGCCAGCGCCGGCGACAGCCGCCGCACCGCGATCCCGCCGCTCATGCCGGCGGCGATCAGCAGGGCGCCGAGCAGCTCGTACGCGCTCGCACGCCCCACCGCCAGCTCCGCCAGGAGCGCCACCACCAGGAAGACACCGGCCGCCACCAGATCGACGGCCAGCTGTGGGCGGGTCAGCGGGCGGAACACCACGCCACCGTACGGATCGCGCGGGGGCCGGCGCATCCGCCTCCGGTCGTACGCTGGCGCCTGCTTGTCCGGGGCGGGCCACGCGCTGCGGCCGAGAGGGTGATCAGGAATCGAGAAGCCGGGTGCTGCGGGCCGGTCCTAGCCTGGCGAACGCCGGAGCGGCCGGCACCCCCGAGATGGATGGAGAACCGGCGATGGCCCAGAAGAAGGCGGACACGACCCAGAGCGGTTTCAGCGATGCCGAGCGGGCAGCGATGAAGGCGCACGCCGCCGAGCTGCGGGCGGAAGGCAAGCAGGGCGCGAAGAAGGCCGACGCGTTGCAGGCGGCGCTGGACGCGATCGCCGGGATGTCGCCCGAGGACCGGGTGCTGGCCGAGCGAGTGCACGCGACGGTGACCGCCACCGCACCGGGTCTGGACCCGAAGACGTGGTACGGGATGCCGGCGTACGCGGGCAGCGACGGCAAGCTCATCGTCGCCTTCAAGAACGCGGGGAAGTTCGGCAGCCGGTACGCCACGCTCGAGTTCCAGGACTCCGCCCACCTCGACGACGGGGACTGCTGGCCGGTGTCGTACGCGATCGCGAACTGGACCCCCGCGGTCGAGACGCAGGTGGCCGAGCTCGTCCGGGCCGCGATCTCCTGACCGGCTCGCCGGCGCAGGTCGTGCCGACGGTGTGAATACTGGCAGCCATGCCTGAGATCGTCGTCGTCCGCGGAGACATCACGGAGCAGCACGTCGACGTCGTCGTCAATGCCGCGAGCCGCGCGATGCGGGGCGGCGGCGGCGTCGACGGTGCGATCCACCGGGCAGGCGGGCCGGCCGTGCTGCAGGACTGCATCGAGCGGTTCCCGGACGGGCTCGCCACCGGTGACGCCGGATGGACGACCGCCGGCCGGTTGCCGGCCCGCTGGATCGTGCACACCGTGGGCCCGAACTACACCGCGGGCGAACGGGACCGGGCGCTGCTGGAGTCGTGCTACCGCCGGGCCCTGGCGGTCGCGGACGAACTCGGCGCCGTCTCCGTCGCGTTCCCGTTGATCAGCGCCGGGATCTACGGCTGGCCCCGTGACGACGCCATCGCCGCCGCACTGCAGACGATCAGGACGACCGGAACCCGAGCGCGCGAGGTTCGGATCGTGGTCCTCGACGAAGCGGTGCGATCCGAGGTCGCGCGCCAGCTGCAGGCGCTCGAAGAATGAGGGCACCGCATAGGCGGCCGCCAGCGCTCAGCCCTGATCCACCGATGATCATGGCGGCCAGCGTGGCGTAGAACGAGAATGCCCTTCTGGGCTGCAAAGATTTGGCTT
>OFIS01000479.1_pt1 | contig 21192 bp, 19 predicted proteins | sample 1775071 | NCBI WGS metagenome assembly OFIS01 (sample SAMN08195774, study PRJEB24354) | sludge metagenome | isolation source: sludge from phenol fed wastewater aerobic bioreactor C | place: India: Nagpur | collected 2016-09-17
GAGATCCTGCGCAAGCTCAACGTCTACAGCCGCACGCAGGCGGTGATCGAGGTTTCCAAGCTCGACAATGCGGAACTGTTTCGCGACCAGGGCGGGTTTTGAGAACGGATGAGCGTAGGATCGGCCCCAATGATCTTATTGAGTGTCAAACGATATAGACGAAATGATCTCTCTCGCTTGATCCAACCCCGCGGCTATTTCGTCGTCTTCCTCCCCTGAAGCGACGTATGTCACGAGTGCGAAGTCCTTTCCATTTGTCAGGAGCCAAGCAGATATCACTTGGCTCCCATTCTCTGAAAATATGCTGGCGCACTTCACGCGACCGAATTCGCTCTCAGAAACCTGGTCGATCTCTATTTGGTTGTTTTGGCAAAATCCGATCATAAGCGATTTGAGAGCGTTCAAGTCGGCGTTTGGCTGTTCTCCGGATTGATATTTTGCGATCGAGAATTGAACAGCGCCGACACCTGACGCCTTTGCTATGGTAGGTGGCGATCCATCGGCGAGGGCATCAGTTATGTCTTCCCATCCGGCAGGTATCTGGAGTGTTATGCCGTAGAACGCTGTTATCATTACGCTTCTAATATTTTCGTGATTTATCGCGGCAAAACGCGCTGAAGTATGTCGCCGAGGTTGATCGAAAACTTCGTGATTTGTTGCGACCGCTCCCCATTGTCTAAGCCAATAGATGCGCCAGCAGCGCCCTCAACTGCGCCGGTTTGAGGGGCTTTCTCATCACCTCGATGCCGGCGGCGCGGGCGGCCCTGGCGACCGGCTCGGAGGCGTCGGCGGTCACGATGAGCGCCGGCACCGGACGGCCGAGATAGTCGCGCACTTCGGCAATCGTGGCGGTGCCGAGGTCGCCTCCGTCGAGATGCTGGTCGGCGATGACGATGTCCGGCACCCAGTCCGTGTCGCCGAGCATGTCGAGCGCGTCGTCGGTGGAGGTTGCCGCGCGCACGTCGCACTGCCAGCGCTCGAGCAGGAAGGTCATCGCCTTCAACACCTCCGCGTCGTTCTCCACCAGCAGCACCTTGGTGCCGAACAGGCCGTAGCCGCGCGGCCGGTCCATGTCGGCCGTTGCGGCGAGTGTGTCGGCGGGTATGCCGAAGCCCACGGGCACGTCGATGTGGAAGATCGTGCCGCGCCCGACGCGCGAGGAGAAGGTCACGGGATGGCCGAGCGCGCCGGCCATGCGGCGCACGATGGCAAGCCCCAGACCCAAGCCGCCTCCCGCAAGCTCCGCGTCGGCCGATAGCGTGCCGCGGTGGAATTCCTCGAAGACGGCGTCACGCTGGTCGTTCGGAATGCCACAGCCCGTGTCGGCGACGTCGATGCGGATGATGTCGCCGCGATGGCGCGTGCCGACCAGAACGCCGCCCGAGCGGGTGTAGCGCAGCGCGTTGGACAGGATGTTCTGCAGGATGCGGCGCAGCAGCGTGCGGTCGGAACGCACCACCGCGTTGACCGGACGAAACTTCAGCGACAGGCCCTTCATGGCCGCCATCGGCTGGAAATCCGAACGCAGCGACGAAAACAGCGTCTCCAGGCTGACATCGCCGATCTCGGGCTGCACCACGCCGGCGTCGAGCTTGGAGATGTCGAGCAGCGTGCGCAGCAGATCCTCCATGGTTTCCAGCGAGCGCTCGACCTGGTGCACCAGCTTGCGGCCTTCCTCGCTGGTCTGCACCTCGGCCAGCGCTGACACGGAAAGATGCGCGGCATTCAGCGGCTGCAGCACGTCATGGCTGGCGGCGGCGAGGAACCGCGTCTTGGAAAGGTTGGCCTGCTCGGCGACCTCCTTGGCGGCGACGAGGTCGACGTTGGACTGCTCCAGCCGGCGCAAGGTCGAATGCAACTCCTCGGTGCGCCGGCGCACGCGATTCTCCAGCGAGATCGCGGTCTGGAACAGAGAGAAGGCATTGCCCTGCTGGTCCATCGAACGCTCGACGCGGCTGACCAGCGCGGCGTTGATCTTCCTCAGCCTGTCGATGTCGGTAATATCCTTGAGCGGCATTGCTACTCCGCCGCCTGGCGTTCGCCGAAGGCGATGCCGGTGAAGGTCTGGTTGAGGTGCATCGAACGGTACTGCTCGCCATAGGTGCCGAAGCCGACCACACGATTGGTCCTGTAGAGCTCGGAAATGTCTCGGAAGACCTGGCGGTTGCGCGCGTCCAGGCGGCGCAGCACGCAATCGAAGCCGAGGATCATGTCGATGCCGCCGAGGCGGTCCTCGACATCCTGGAAGGCGGCGCGCGTCGATTCGACCATGCTCTTGGGCTGCGCGATCGACAGCACCACGCCGTCGTCGATGGCGCAGAAGAACGAGAGTGAACCGTCGGCATGCATGCGCTGGATCGAGCGGCAATAATATTCGCCGCCGACCTTCACCACCACCGGATGCGAGGCGAAGCTGAGTGGCGTCAGCGTGCGGTGCTCGATGCCGACCGAGGCGGCATACTCCTCGGCGGCGTTGACCGCATTGAACTCGCGCACGATGCGGTGATCGGGATCGGATGCCGTCACCACGAGCTTCTCGTCCGTCGGAACGAAATTGTCTGTCTTGAAGACGTGGAAGGGAACCTCGGTCGCGACCAGCACGACAACGGCGCTGTCGGAGGACACACGGCCGTTGGAAATGAGCCGGGTGGTTTCGAACTTCAGGTCGTCGCCGGCCGAGCCGCCGATCAGCGGGATGTCGTCCAGTCCCCAATGGATGGCCGACGTCACCGCTTCCTCGGCATAGGACAACCCGTCGATGAAGCAGAGCGCGAATGTGCATTTGCTCCGCTGGCCGTCGACCTGCCCGCGCAGCGAGCGTTTCAGCGCCTCGACTTCGCCGGTGATCCTGTCCATGCCGGAGCTGGATAGCCCGTCGATCATCGTACTGGCCACGGTGAAGGAGGCGGAGGGAAGCAGCATTGCCAGCAGGTGGCCTTCCTCCAGGCCTTGCGGCGTTATTTCCCCGGCCGTCGAGCAACCGGCGTGGCGAAGCGACGGCGCATGGGCCTTCAGCGCCCGCGACAGCGCACCGGCGTCCACCAGGCTCTGGGAGAAGAAGAACAACGCAAAGCCGGCGCCGATGGCGTCGGCTTCCGCCGCCACGGCGCGGGCGAAGGCTTCGGTGTCGGGTTCATCTGTGGTGAGCGCCGACAGGCCGCAAGCATAGCGCGTCCTCGAACTGGCCAGAGGCTTCCTCCTGCATCTCCTCCGACGCTCTTTGTTGTGCACGTCGCTGCGCGCGGGCGTCACGGTCATTGTTGTCCCGGCGCGATGCTTTGGCAATGGGGCGGCGCAGCGCGCCATGACCGAAAGTACAATGCGGGCGTTCCGTGTCGCGCTGTCCTTCGAGCGTTGCGCGGTATAAGAATAGCGGTGACTGTTTGTTTCTGCGCAATTCCGGGTGGAGAAACCGTTGCACCCTCTCCTGGGATTGCTCGTGGCCAGCCGGCATCGGCGGCAAGACGACCAAGGTTGATACCCAGGGAGGATACATGTCGGAAATATCGTTGACGGTGAATGGGAGGCGCATCAGCGGCACGGCCGAGGACCGTACGCTGCTGGTTCATTTCCTGCGCGAGAACCTTGGTTTGACAGGCACGCATGTCGGCTGCGACACGTCGCAATGCGGCGCGTGCGTCGTTCATGTCGACGGCAAGGCGGTGAAGTCCTGCTCCATGCTGGCCGTCCAGGCCTCGGGCTCGACTGTCGTGACGATCGAAGGCCTGGCCGACGGCGCCGACCTGCATCCGGTCCAGGCTGCGTTCAAGGAGCATCATGGGCTGCAGTGCGGCTTCTGCACGCCGGGCATGATCATGACCGCGACCGACATGATCAACCGCCATCCGGAGGGTCTCGACGAGGCCACGGTGAGGGCCGAGCTCGAGGGCAATATCTGCCGCTGCACCGGCTACCACAACATCGTCAAGGCGATCCTCGCGGCCTCGGAAACGATGGCGAAGGGATCGAAGGGCAAGGCGAAGAAGGCAGCGTGAGGGAATGAGCGAGTAGCGAATGGGGAGTAGCGGGTCGTTGGTTTCCTTTAGACCAAGCTACGCCGCCAAGCCATTCACTGCTCGCTATTCGCTACTCACCACTCGCTAATTTCCGGAGGAAATTCCATGGGTATCGAAGGCGTTGGTGCGCGCGTGACGCGCAAGGAAGACAAGAGATTCATCACCGGTGCCGGCCGCTATGTCGACGACATGGTGGTTCCCGGCATGAAGCATGCGGTGTTCGTGCGCAGCCCGCACGCGCATGCGCAGATCAAGAAGATCGACGTCAAGCAGGCGCAGGGCATGCCCGGCGTCATCGGCGTGCTGACCGGCAAGGAACTGAAGGCCGACGGCATCGGCAACCTCATCTGCGGCTGGATGATCCACTCCAAGGATGGCTCGCCGATGAAGATGGGCGCGTGGTCGCCGCTGGCCGTCGACAAGGTCCGCTATGTCGGCGACGCCGTCGTCATCGTCGTGGCAGAAACCAAGGGCCAGGCGCGCGACGCGGCGGAAGCGGTCGAGATCACCTACAAGGAACTGAAGCCGGTGGTCGACGCCGTGAAGGCGCTGGAGAAGGGCGCCCCGCAGCTTCACCCGGAGGCCGAGAACAACCTGATCTTCGACTGGGAGATCGGCGATGCCAAGGCCACCGACGCGGCGATCAAGGCAGCCGCCCATGTCACCCGCATGAAGATCGTCAACAACCGGCTGGTTCCCAACGCCATGGAGCCGCGCGCCGCGCTTGGCCACTATGACAAGGCCGAGGATCACTACACCTGCTCGACCACCTCGCAGAACCCGCACGTGGCCCGCCTGGTGATGAGCGCCTTCTACAACATCGCGCCCGAGAACAAGCTGCGCGTGATCGCGCCGGATGTCGGCGGCGGCTTCGGCTCGAAGATCTACATCTATCCGGAAGAGATCGTCTGCCTGTGGGCCTCGAAGAAGACCGGCGTGCCGGTCAAATGGGTGGCCGACCGCACCGAGAGCTTCCTGTCCGACGCGCATGGCCGCGACCATGTGTCGATGGTCGAGATGGCTTTCGACAAGGACAACAGGATCACCGGACTGAAGGTCGACACCATCGCCAATCTCGGCGCCTATATGTCGCTGTTCTCGTCCTGCGTGCCGACCTATCTCTACGCCACGCTGCTGTCGGGCCAGTACAACATACCGGCGATCCACGCCAATGTGCGCACGGTCTACACCAACACGGCGCCCGTCGACGCCTATCGCGGGGCAGGGCGGCCCGAGGCGACATACCTGCTGGAGCGCACGGTGGAGGTCGCGGCGCGCGAACTCGGCGTTTCGCCCGCCGAACTGAGGCGAAAGAACTTCATCACCTCCTTCCCGCACCAGACGCCGGTCATCATGAACTACGACGCCGGCGACTACGCGGCCTCGCTCGACGCGGCGATGAAGGCGGCCGACTATACCGGCTTCCCGAAGCGCAAGGCCGAGGCGGCCAAGCACGGCAAGCTGCGCGGCATCGGCATGAGCAACTACATCGAGGCCTGCGGCATCGCGCCGTCGGCCGCGGTCGGTTCGCTCGGCGCCGGCGTCGGGCTTTGGGAGAGCGCCGAGGTGCGGGTCAACGCGGTCGGCACGATCGAAGTGCTGACCGGCTCGCACAGCCATGGCCAGGGCCACGAGACGACCTTCGCGCAGTTGGTCAACCAACGCTTCGGCGTGCCGATCGACAGCGTCTCGATCGTCCATGGCGACACCGACAAGGTGCAGATGGGCATGGGTACCTACGGCTCACGCTCGGGCGCGGTCGGCATGTCGGCCGTCGCCAACGCGCTCGACCAGGTCGAGGCCAAGGCCAAGCAGATCGCGGCGCACCTGCTCGAGGCCGACGAGGGCGACATCGTCATCGAGAATGGCGCATTGAAAGTGGCCGGCACCGACAAGAACGTGCCGTGGTTCCAGATGGCGCTCGCCGCCTACACCGCGCATAACCTGCCGTCCGGCATGGAGCCGGGCCTGAAGGAGACGGCCTTCTACGACCCGTCCAACTTCACCTTCCCGGCGGGCTGCTACATCTGCGAGGTCGAGATCGATCCCGAGACCGGCCTGACGGAGATAGTGCAGTTCGTCGCGGCCGACGATTTCGGCAACATCATCAACCCGATGATCGTCGAAGGCCAGGTGCATGGCGGCATCGCGCAAGGCGTCGGCCAGGCCCTGCTGGAGGGCGCCCATTACGACTCCAGCGGGCAGCTCCTGACGGCGAGCTACATGGACTACACCATGCCGCGCGCCGGCGACCTGCCGTCGTTCAAGGTCTCGACCTCGAACACGCCGTGCCCCGGCAATCCGCTCGGCATCAAGGGTTGCGGCGAGGCGGGCGCCATCGGTTCGCCGCCGGCGGTCATCAACGCCGTCACCGATGCGATCGGCATCGCCGACATCGCCATGCCGGCATCGCCGTCGACGGTCTGGGCGGCGATCCGCGCCAAGAAGCACTGAGGAGGAACGACAAATGTATTCCGTCAACTATCACCGCGCCGCCTCGGTCGCCGACGCCGCCAAGCTCCTGAAGAATGGCGACGCCAAGCTGGTTTCCGGCGGCATGACGCTGATCCCGGCGATGAAGACGCGCCTTGCCGCGCCCTCGGACCTGGTCGACCTTGCGCGCATCAAGGAACTGCAAGGCATCAAGGTTTCGGGCAAGACGGTGACCATTGGCGCTGGCACCACCCACTACGACGTCTCGCGTGACGAGAAGCTGCGCAAGGTGTGCCCTGCGCTGTCCGACCTGGCGTCGATGATCGGCGATCCGGCGGTGCGCCATCGCGGCACCATCGGCGGCTCGGTCGCCAACAACGATCCGGCGGCCGACTATCCGGCGGCTCTGCTGGCATTGGGGGCGACCATTGTCACCAACAAGCGTGAGGTCGCCGCCGACAAATTCTTCAAGGGCCTGTTCGAAACGGCGCTGAAGGACGGCGAGATCATCACGGCGGTGACCTTCACGGCGCCCGCCAAGGCGGCCTACCAGAAGTTCCGCAACCCGGCCTCGCGCTACGCCATCGTCGGCGTGTTCGTGGCCAAGGGCAAGGACGGCGTACGGGTGGCCGTCACAGGGGCGGGCGACGATGGCGTGTTCCGCTCGAAGGAGATCGAGGCGGCGCTGGCCAAGCGTTTCGAGGCCGCAGCTCTTGATGGCATCAAGGTGTCTGCCGGAGCGCTCATGACCGACATCCACGCCTCGGCCGACTATCGCGCCAACCTGATCGCCGTGATGGCCAAACGGGCGGTGGCCGCAGCCAACGCCTGAGATCGCTGCATGAGTTTTCCAAAGGGGGCCACGTGGCCCCCTTTTTTCGGGAAAGCAGGACGGTTCGATCAGGCCTCCAGCGCGCGCCTGTAATAGCGGACCGCTTTCTTGCCGCCATGGATGACGGCCTCGCCGACCTCCACGAAGCCGAGCGCCGCATGGAAGGCGTCGGAGACGGGATTGGGTGGGTCGGCGTTGACCTCGCAGGTGACGATGACGTGACCTTCGCGCCGTGCGTGGTCGAACAGGTCCTCGTAGAGGCGTCGCGCATGGCCGAGACCACGGGCTCGCGCCGCGACGACGACACGGTCGACATAGACGAAGCGAGGGTAGCGTTCGCGGAACCAGAGGAAATTCGCGCTGTCGTAGGACGCGTCCTGGTCGAACGTCATAATGAAGGCCTCGGCGTCGCCGATGCATCTGGCATGAAACGACTGGCCGATCAGGAAGGACAGTCGCTCCGGCTCCAGCCAGGAGAGTTCTGCGGCGTGCTCGTTGTTGAGCGCAAGGATCGCGGGCTCGTCGCCCGGTTCGACGCGCCTGATGGGGGCCCTGGCCGCGCTTTGCCCGCTCATGCCTTGGCCGCCGCGACGGTGGCTGCCACGCGGGGCGTGTCGGTCAGCGTGTTACGGTATTCCCGGTCGAGGTCGGAGCCGCCCATGCCCACCTTGGGATTGCGATAGTTCATCGCGCTCGGCTCGTCCCTCAGGGCCGCGAAGTGCATTTCCTTCAGTCCGGTCCTGCGCCTGATGTCGGCGATGTTGTCGAGATCGAGGGCGCCGCAGCCGAGCACGACGATGCGGTCGCCGGCCTGGCGAACGAGTTCCGCGAGCAGGCCGGCGCCTTCGACGGCGGTGTCGCGCTGGCCGCTGGTCAGCACGCGTCCCACGCCGGCGCGTATCAGAGCCTCCAGCGCTTCCGCCGGGTCGCGCGTCATGTCGAAGGCGCGATGGCAGGTCACGTTCAGCGGCCCCGCCGCGCGCGTCAGTTCCGCCATGCGCTCCTCGTCGATGGTGCCGTCGGCGCGCAGGCAACCGAACACGACGCCGGCGACGCCCAGTTCGCGCAGCGCGGCCACGTCGGCGAGCATCGAGCGGTATTCGGTATCGCTGTAGAGGAAGTCGCCGCCGCGTGGCCGCACCATCACATGGAAAGGAACCGTCGCGAGTTCCAGGGCGGCGCGCACCGTGCCGAGGCTGGGCGTGATGCCGCCCTCCAGCAGGCTGGCGCACAGTTCGACGCGATCGGCGCCGCCCGCCTGCGCGGCGAGCAGGCCGTCTATGCCTTCGACACAGATCTCGATCAGCGGTGGGTGAATTTGGGTCAAGGCGAACATCCGGCAATGGCTGCGATTGCCAAGCCCTAGCATCAGGGCCGCGGCGGCGAAAGCGCCAACCGCTGGCCGGCGCATGGAGCAGGCCTTGGTCGTCCGTTTGACATTCATATAACTTTATGGTTATGAATAAACCAATAGCCGAATGGTTATGGGTTTATAGAGTTCGACCCTCGGCGCCGCCGGGCGGATGATCCGGAACCGCCTTCGGGCATGGGGCGGTCCGGCGGAGAAACAACATGCAAAGGAGACTGATCATGCAGGCAAGATTGAAGAACCCATTCGCGCTCATCCCCGGCGCGTTGCCGGCGTTCCTGGCGATCGACAAGGCCACCGAGGCCGCCAACCTGCCTTATACGACGCGCAAGCTGGTGCATCTGCGCGCCAGCCAGATCAACGCCTGCAGCGTGTGCGTCGAGATGCATGCGCGCGAACTGAGGAAGGCCGGCGAAACGGACGAGCGTATCTTCGCCGTGTCGGCCTGGCGCGAGACGCCGTATTTCACCGAGGCCGAGGGGGCGGCCCTGGCGTTGGCCGAGGCCGGGACGCGCCTCAGCGATCGCTCGGACGCCGTTTCCGACGCGGTGTGGGAGGAGGCCGCCCGCCACTATGACGAAAAGGAACTGGCGGCGCTGGTCATACAGATCGCGCTGATCAATGCCTTCAACCGGCTCAACGCCACCACACGACAAGTGGCCGGCGCCTGGGGATGAAAGGCCGATCCTGTCGCCGTTACTGGCGCAGGATCGTGTTCTTGGCGCCGTCCTCGACCTGGTCGATGACCAGCAGCTTCACGGGGTCTGCGCCGACATTGGTCGCCTGGTGCCATTGCCCGATCATCTCGACGATGAAGTCGCCGGTCTTGTAGGTGTTGCTCTTCCCGGTCTCGACATTGGTTACCTGGAGCGTCCAGGCCTGGACATAGGCGTAGCGCGCAAAGGGGTGCTTGTGCACGGGCAAGGTCGCGCCCGGCGCGATCTCGTAGGTCGACACCAGCACCTGGACATTCTTCTGCGGCAGCACGATCGGCTGCCCGGAAGCCGTTTCGGTGCGCGAGGTGAGTGGCGTCACGATGACAGGCGCGGCGCCGCCGCTGTCCAGGGCCCAGGCCGTGTTCATCGGTATCGCTGCCACGACCAGCAGCACCAACATTTGCAATTTCCGCATCTTTGCTCCTCCAAACCCGGAGCCAGCATTGCGCGGCGAGGGCCGTTGCGCAAGCTGCGGAATGGCAGCGGATGAAGCTCTTTCTAAGCCCGCATGGTTTCGCGCAAGGCGCCGCGTTCGCGCAGGAAGGGCAGGCCCAGCGTGACCAGGACGAGTGCTGCCGTGGCGATCTTCAGGTCGCTGGGCTGCAGGCCGAGCGAGAGCGCCAGCGACAGGAGCTGGTAGTAGACGACCGCGCCGACCACGGGGGCCAGCAATTGCCGCAGAACGGTGCGCCTGCCGGTCAGCGTTTCCCCGATGACCAGCGAGGCGAGGCCGTTGATGAGGATGCCGGTGCCCATGCCGACGTCGGCATAGCCCTGCAACTGCACGATCAGCGCACCGCCGAGCGCGGTGAGGCCCGACGCGATGCCGAGCCCTGCCACCGTATAGGCCCATGGATTGATGCCGAGCGAGGGAGCGAGTTCCGGATTGATGCCGATGACGCGCATGGCGGTGCCGGACTGGGTCATAAGATACCAGCTCAGCACTAGGAAGACGGCGCCGAGGATGATGGCAAACGTCACGATCTGCAGGCTGACATTGGTCAATATGTCCGGATTGATGCGGGCGAAGATGTTGTCCGTGCTGAACAGGGCGACGTTGGAACGCCCGAGCACGCGCATGTTGACGCTGTAGAGGCCGGTGAAGACGAGAATGCCCGAGAGCAGCGGATTGATGCGGAAGCGCAGATGGATCAAAGCCGTCGCGGCACCGGCGGCGACGCCCGTCAGCGCTCCGGCTGCGGTCGCAAGCAGTGGCGTGTAGCCTGCCAGCAGGAACGCCGCGCAGACGCAGCCGCCGAGCGGGAAGGCTCCCTCGCTGGTCAGGTCCGGGAAGCTCAGCAACCGGAACGGGATCATGATGCCGAGTGCGATGAAGGAATAGATGAGGCTCTGCGAAAGCGTCACCGGGACCAGGTTCAGGAAGGCGTGGATCAGATCCATCGGTCAGCTTTCCAGCAACATGCGATCGTTCTCGATCTTGAACTTGCGTGCGAGGTCGGCGGGCGTCAGCGACGACTTTTCGGCGCCGTGGATGTCGTCGCGGACACGGCCGGCATCCATCATGATCAGGCGGTTTCCGGTCTCGATCGCCTGGCGCATGTTGTGCGTCACCATGAGCGTGGTGAGCGCCTGCTCGGCGACGAGACGCCGCGTCATGGCCATGACGAGATCGGCGGTTCGCGGGTCGAGCGCGGCGGTATGTTCGTCGAGCAGCAGCAGCGACGGCTTGGAGAGCGAGGCCATGACGAGGGACAGCGCCTGGCGCTGACCGCCCGAAAGCTGCGCCACCGGTGTGGAGAGGCGGTTCTCCATGCCGAGCTCCAGCCCGGCCAGCAGGTCGCGATAGCGCCTGCGGTTGGCCCCGTTCAGGTTGAAGGCGAAGCCGTGGCCCTTGCCGCGCCGTTCCGCGAGCGCGAGGTTTTCCTCGATCGTCATCGCCGCCGCCGTTCCGATCATCGGATCCTGGAAGACGCGGGCGATCATGCCGGCGCGGCGATGGGCGGGCAGGCGGGTGATGTCGCGCCCGTCCAGCGTGAGCGTGCCGGTATCCGGCTCGATCGCGCCGGCGATGGTGTTGAGCAGCGTGGACTTGCCGGCGCCATTGCTGCCGATGACGACGATGAAGTCTCCACGATCGACGGCGAGATCGAGCCCGTCGAGGGCCGGGCGGGCGCTCGCCTGCCCGGCGTTGAAGGTCTTTGTCAGGCCCCTGCAGGCCAGAAGGGGGGCGGCATGCGCCGGCCCCCGCGCGCTGGCGGCTACTTGAGGATCCACGGGCTGTCCTTGAGGGCATCCGGGACGCTCAGGCCCACCGCCGCAAGCCCCTTCGGGCTGACATAGGCTTCGAAATCGGCCTGCTGCGGCACGTAGGGCGCGATGTCCGCCGGCTTTTCGCCTTTCAGGATGCGGTTGGCGATGTCGGCGGCATGCTCTCCATTCTTCAGGTAGGAGATGGCATGGAACCCGGCGAGCTGGTCCTTCAGGTCGGGCGCGTAGACCGAGTTGAACAGCGGCAGCTTGATGCGCTGGGCGACCTGCGCCACCACCGGAACCGACGTCTGCACGATGTTGGACTGGATGAGGAAGATCGCGTCGATCTTGCCGGCGAAGCTCTGCACGCGCTGCGGCAGGTCGTTGGCGTTGTCGACGGGCACGGCGACGACCTCGAGGCCGGCCTTGGCGGCCGCCTTGTTGATCAGCTCCATGTTGGAGGTGTCGTTGTCCTCGCCGGGGTTGAACAGCGTGCCGACCTTCTTCACGCCGTGGATGACCTGCTTGAGATAGTCGAATGAGGCGTCGAAGTTGGGCAGCATGGAAGCCCCCGAGCTCCAGGCCGAGCCGTGCTGCCAGTTCGGGACGATGCCGGCGACGACCGGATCGACGACCGCGCCGAACACGATGGGGATCGACTTGTCGGTGATGCCGCGCACGGCGGCCTGGTTGAGGCCGGTGGTGATGGCGAAGATCATCGCCGGGTGCTGGGCCTCGACCTGCTGCAGAAGCTGTGGCACGAGCGTACGGTCGAAATTGGCATGGCGGAATTCGTAGCGCACGTCCTTGCCATCGGCGTAGCCGAGCTCGGCCATGCGCGTCTTGAAGCCCTGGGCGACCTCGTTGAGCGCGGGGTGCTCGCCGAAGCTGGCGATCTCGATCAGCTTGGGATCGGCCGAAGCCGCTCCGGAAAACGCGACCAGCGCCACGGCCGCGAAAAGCCATTTCATGCGTCTCATCATTCTCTCTCCTCCTTGGGTCCGGGGCGCTATGCGCGCCAGTTCTGTTCGGCGACGCGGAGGAAATTCTCCCCCAGAATGCCGAGAATCGCGGTTTCGTCGTAACCGTGGCGGTCCAGCGCCTCGACCAGTTCCGGCAGCGCCTCCGGCTTGACGTCGGCCCAGGGTGGCCGGGGATAGCCGCGCAGGCCCATCATCGGGCCGGAATCGTAGAGCTTGGTCATGAAGGGCTGGTAGAAGACGGTGTCGAGGCCGAGGCCGACATGCTCGGGGCCGACGAGTTGGGCGATGTAGTCGATGTGGCGCACGATCGCCGACACGCCCGACGTGTTGTCGTCGGTAAGGAAGGCGCCGATGGAGTTGATGCCGACCACGCCGCCACGGAGCGCCACGGCCTTGATCTGCGTGTCGTCGACATTGCGCTCGTGGTTCTTGAGGGCGCGCACGCTGGAGTGCGAGAAGATGACCGGCTTGCTCGACAGTTCGATGATGTCGAGCGAGGTGTTGATGCCGGCGTGGCTGGCGTCCAGCATCATGCCGACGCGGTTGGCCTCCGCGACGAAGGCGCGGCCGAGCATCGACAGGCCGGCATCGGACGGCTCGTGGCAGCCGTCGCCGAGCGGATTGCGGGTGTTGTAGGCCAGGATCATCCAGCGCACGCCCAGCCGGTACCAGCTGTCGATCATCGCCGGCTCGTAGGCGGCAGGCCCCGCGCCTTGCAAGTGGAAGCTGAGCGCGGTCTTGCCGGAAGCCTTGGCGCGGCGGATATCGGCCACCGTGTCGATGATCTCGAATTCATGCGAACGCGCCTCGAACCAGCGCCGCTGCTGCGACAGGTGGCGGAGCGTCGGTTCCGGGCGGTCCCAGTCGGCGCCGATCGTCAACGACAGGAAAGAGAAACCCGCCGCGCGGTAGCGGGCCAGCATGTCGGGCCCCTCGTCGAGGCATTCCGGCGTCCAGCCGACGGCGCTTTCCCAGACGATGGCCTTGTCGATAAGCGAAGCAGACGCCATCAGCAGTTTGTCCCGATCCTTATTGTGTCCGAGATCACGCTACGGGACGAAACTGTCGTTGCACAATTGGCGACTATGGGTTTGATTGTTGCGAAATTGGAACAATCAAACGATGCGCAAGGCGGACCCTTCGGACCTCATGATTTTCGCCCGCGTCGTCGAGGCCGGCAGCTTCAGCCTCGCCGCCGAGCGGCTGGGAATGCCCAAATCGACGGTATCGCGCCGTATTTCGGCGCTTGAGGCTGGGCTTGGCGAGCGGCTCGTCCAGCGCACGACGCGCAGGATCGTGCTGACGGAAATGGGCCAGCGCATCCTCACCTCGGCCGAGCAGATTGTTCACGAGGTGGAAATGGTCGCCGCACTGGCCGAGGACAGCCAGGTGACGCCGTCGGGCCGGCTGCGGGTCTCGATGCCGGGCGACCTGGCCTCCATCGCCTTCGCGCCTATGCTGGCGCGGTTTGCGGTGAACTACCCGGCGGTGCAGCTCGAACTCGATTTGTCGCCCGACTATGTCGACGTGCTGGCCGACAGCTTCGACCTTGCCATACGCATCGGCGGCGAGGCGCTCGGCATGCGGCTGACCATGCGGCACCTCATCGATATCGGCATCAGCCTCTACGCCGCGCCGTCCTATGTTTCGGCATTCGGCGAGCCGGACACGCCCCAGTCGCTGGCGCGGCACAGCATGCTGGTGCTGCACACTGGCGGCGAAACCGTTTCCTGGCGCCTGGAGAAGGAAGCGCAGGTGATGGTCGCCGACATGTCGGGCCGGCGTGTCTCGGCCAATTCCTACGATCTGCTGCTCAGGCTTGCCCGCGCCGGGGCGGGGATCGCGGCCTTGCCCGATATCTTCGCCGAGGCCCATGTCGCCCGCGGCGAGTTGAAGCGCGTCCTGCCCGACTGGCGGCTGCCGCCGGCGATGGCGCGCGCGGTTTTCCCCAGCCGCAAGCTGATGCCGCGCAAGACGCGGGTGTTCCTCGACGAATTGCTGAGCTTCCTAAAGCCGCGGCCGCTTCGCTAGGGCAGGTTGGGGGGACGATGAAGCCGTTTTTGACGCGCCGGCAGGCTGTTGGGTCACCGGCGCCGCGGGAAAGACCATTGCGCCAGCGAACGATCGCCTGGCTTCTAGCCAGCGCAAATTCGCCATAAGTATTTGAAAAATTTGGCTCCCCGGGCCGGATTCGAACCAGCGACCAACCGGTTAACAGCCGGTTGCTCTACCACTGAGCTACCGGGGAACAGCGCTCTTGTGTGAACGGCGCTGCCTATAGCAAACAGTTTTCGGCTTTGCAAAGTGGCATTTCGGTTTTTGGTGGTTTTTTCCGCGGCGCTTCCTCGCAATCGCGGCCAGGCGTTCTCATATAGCCGTCTACGAGACGGCCGGGGGCCGGAAATGCGGCATCCTGGGCGGTGTTCGCAAGACAGCGCAACGGGATCATTTTTGCGAATGATGGCAGCAGAGAATACCGGACGGCGCAAACTCTCGATCTTCGGACGCGAAATCACAATGCCGCGCTCGCGCGCGGCGCGAATCGCGATCGGCATGATCCTGACCATTGGCGGTATTCTCGGCTTTCTGCCGATTCTTGGCTTCTGGATGATTCCGCTCGGACTTCTCGTCCTCTCCTATGAATTCGCCCTGGTCAGGCGCCACCGGCGGCGGTTCGTCGTCTGGTGGGAGCGGCGGCGCAAGCCGGACTGACCGCGACAGAGGAGGCCGGCTGTATATCCGGCAGGCGGGCCGTATTGGGGCGGAGAGAGCATTGCCTCTTCGCCATTTTGATTTGGTCGCGCCTGCGGGAGCCCTGGTTGGGTCCAACTGCAACGAGCAGGTGGAAAGCGTGGCGAACACGCGCAGGCCGCTTGACGGCATTTGGCGCGCAACCTATTGGAACCCGTGTGGAACGCCGGGAGCGATGAGGCCTCGTGGCGGAGTGGTTACGCAGAGGACTGCAAATCCTTGCACCCCGGTTCGATTCCGGGCGAGGCCTCCAATCCCAGGCTCCCGCGCGCCAGCGCGTGGGCACGACGTTCCGGTTGCAATAGGCCGCGATTCTGGCGCGGCAAGCGGAATGGTTTGAGCATGAGCGCTGATTTTTCTGAACGTCGCGTGAAGATGGTCGATGGTCAGGTTCGCACCACCGACGTTACCAGCGCGCCGCTGATCGAAGCCATGCTCACCGTGCCGCGCGAAGCCTTTGTGAGCGCCGGCCAGCGCGACATCGCCTACATCGACGAGGACATCCGCATCGGCGGCGCCAATGGCGCCGGGCGCTATCTCATGGAGCCGTCGCCATTCGCCAAGCTCCTGCAACTGGCGGAGATCGATGCCAGCGATTCGGCGCTCGATATCGGATGCGGCACCGGCTATGCCTCGGCGGTTCTGTCGCGGCTCGCCAAGAGCGTCGTCGCGCTGGAGAGCGATCCGGCGCTGGCCGAATCGGCATCCTCGACCCTTTCGACGCTTGGCTATGACAACGTCGCCGTGGTCCAGGGTCCGATGGCGCAGGGATACGCCGCCAAGGCACCCTATAATGTCATATTTGTCGGCGGCAGCGTGGAGGAAGTGCCGGCGGCACTGCTCGACCAACTCGCCGAAGGCGGGCGTCTCGTTGCCGTGGAAGGGCAGGGGAATTCGGGTGTGGCCCGATTGTTTTTTAGGGCTGGGGGGGTTGTAACCGGAAGACGCGCTTTTAATGCGGCAATTAAGCCACTACCGGGATTTGAACGCAGTCACGCATTCGAATTCTGAGCGGATTTGCCTTGCAGGCGAGGCGCTGACATGGTCGCTTGCACTTGAACAATCGTTGCTGATCCGTGCCGCCGGTATCATTTTTCCGGTGGAAGACAGCAGGGAACATGAAAACGCTGCGTCGACAGTCCCCGAATCGGGAAGAGCCGGCGCGGCGCGGTTCCCATGGAAAACGAATGAGGGATATACCGTGCTGTCAGTACGAAAGAGAGTTCTTGCCGCCATCCTCGTTTCCGCGACCGCGCTGTCTCCGATAAATGCCTCGGCGGAAACCATCATCGGGGCGCTTTCCAAGGCCTATCAGTACAATTCGCAGCTCAATTCGGCCCGTGCGGGCGTCCGCGTCACCGACGAAGGCGTGGCCATCGCCAAGTCCGGCTGGCGTCCGACGATCGCCGGTTCCGCCAGCATCGACTTTTCGACCAGCAGGGGCCCTAACGTTAATGACGGGCGTACAACGATTGCCCTGACTACCGGCAATTTCGGCATCCAGATCAACCAGACCCTGTTCGACGGCTTCCAGACCAAGAACAACGTTGCCGCGGCAGAGTCTCGGGTGAAGGCCTCCGTCGAAAGCCTGCGCAACACCGAAGAGAACATCCTCTTCAACGCGGCCAGCGCCTATATGGACGTGATTCGCGATCGGCAGGTCGCGGTGCTGACCGAGCAGAATTTGCAATTCCTGACCGAGACGGCTCGCGCCGCGCGTTCGCGTTTCGAGGTCGGCGAAGGCACCCGCACCGACGTCGCGCAGGCTGACGCTTCTCGTGCCTCGGCGGTGGCGCAGCTCAGCGCCGCGCGCGCCCAGGCGCTGGCGAGCGCGGCGACCTATCATCAGATCGTCGGCGACGAGCCGGGCAAGCTCAAGCCGGCTTCGCCGTTGGCCAAGCTCCTGCCGAAGAACCTGAACTCGGCGATCGCCATAGCATCGGCCGAGCATCCGGCGATTCTGGCCACGCAGCATCTCGTCGATGCCGCGGCCTTTTCGGTGAAGTCCGCGGAAGGGGCGTTGCTGCCGCAACTGACAGCGTCCGCCGGCGTATCGAGCAATTATCGTGATCAGTTGCCCAACACCGGCACGCCGAACGGCACCACCAACTCCGCCAGCATCGGCGCGACGCTGACTGTGCCGATCTACACCGGTGGCCGCGTCGATGCGACGGTGCGCCAGTCCAAGGAATCGCTCAGCCAGGCCCGGATCGAGGTTGACGTCAGCCGCGATCAGGTTCGCGCGGCCGTGGCGTCGGCATGGACGCAGTACACCGCCGCGCAACAGAGCGTCGCGGCCAACCGGCAGGTTATCGAAGCGGCCAAGCTGGCGCTCAATGGTGTCATCGAGGAGCGCAATGTCGGCCAGCGCACGACGCTCGACGTTCTCAACGCCCAGGCCACGGTGATCACCGCCGAGATCAACCAGGCCAGCGCCGAACGCGACGTGGTGGTGGCAAGCTATGCCATCCTGTCGGCTGTCGGTCGCTTGTCGGTGGGCAGCCTTGCCCTGCCGGTCGCCAAGTACAAGCCGGAAGAGCACTACAACGCCGTGAAGAACAAGTGGATCGGCGTGAGCACGCCGGACGGCCGCTGATCTAGCCGGCTGGACCTGCGGATACTCGGGGGCGGGGCGCAGGCCGCGCCCCTTTCCATGTCGGCTGCCAGGGCTTGCGCCTCGCGCCATTTCGAGTGGTGTATGGTTTGAAGGCTGGGCCGCTTTCGGGTTCGATGCTCTAATCTGTTGAAATCCAACAGATCTCCAGATTGGGGATTCTCGCGCGGCGAAGCGTCGGTTACGCTGTAGGCATGATTCGACCCGGCGTCGCCGAGGTTCGAATTGCATGGACTGTTGATCTTCTACGGTCACAAGGGCGGCGGATGTGACGATGGCGACGGCAAGCAGCGCTCAGCGCGAACCCTCGATGGAAGAGATACTGGCTTCCATCCGCAGGATCATCGAGGACAGCGACACCGGACGCAAGCAGCCCGGCGAATACGATGAACCGCGTCAGGATCTCGGCGTGCCGCCCGAGGTCGAGGCATTCCGCGCTGAATTGCGGGTCGCGCCAGAGCCGGCGCGTAAGCCGGCGACCCTGGCTGAGGTGCAGGCGCAATTGCCGCCGCTGGAGCCGGTCGTGGCACGGGTGGAAACGCGGTCACGGCTGGAGGCCCCGGCCGCGGACGCGCTGCCACGTGGCATCAGCGAGCCCGGCCTTACCGCCAGGGCCGAGCCGGCCCAGGCCAGGACGGCGCCCGCCGCCGATGCCAAGATTGCGGACTGGCGGCGAGAGATCGCCAGATCGGATACGCCGGCGAAGCCGGTCGCGGAGCGGATCGCTCCTGCTGTGGAGCCAGTCGCACCAGCCGCAGAGCGAGTTGCTCCTGTCGTGGATAGGACGGCCTTCGAGACGCCCGCTGTCTCTTTCGCAGAGCCCAAGGCGGTGATTGCGGAGGCGGAAACCAAATCCGAATCCGTCTCGACGGTTGCGCCTTTGCAGAATGAAGCGCCGGCTGCCGTCGAACCGGCACCAGCGCGCCAGGCGATCCTCTCGGAGCAGGCCGGCCGGCAGGTCGCCGCGGCCTTCGGTGAGCTCTCGGACGCATTCGCCGCCCGCAGCCGCAAATCCTTCGACGAGATGGCCGAGGAGATGCTGCGGCCCATGCTTCAGGACTGGCTGGACAACAATCTGCCGACGCTCGTCGAGCGGCTGGTGCGCGAGGAAATCGAGCGCGTCGCGCGCGGCGCGTAATAGCTTTCCGAAACATCGGGCAAGCAGGCGCCGCCATCTGGCGGCGTTTCTTTTGCCGGGCACAGGGTCACTTGTGCGGGCTGCTTGGACCGCGGCAAGCGCTGGCGGTTTGTCGAGGACTATCAAGCGCCCAAGGTCGCCTATCCCACGCCTGCGTCATCAAGCCGACATGGTCGGCCTGATAGGGGCACGGGTTCAATGCGGGCGAAGCGGCGCGGATGTCGACATCCCCACCTCCCATCATTCGTGTCCTCGTCGTGCTTGCGATCGGGCAGCTCATCAGTTGGGGCGCGCTCGGCCTGCCTGCCGTCATCGGCACGCGGATCGCGGCCGACCTTGGGATCAGCGTCGCCGCTGTTTTCGCGGGACCTTCGGTTTTCTACGTGATCATGGGATTGCTGGCGCCCGTCCTGGCGACGTCCTTCGCGCGACATGGCGCCCGCAAGGTAATGATCCTCGGCAACGTCTGCGCCGCGCCGGGTTTTGCCCTGCTGTCGTGGGCGGCCAGTCCAACGGTCTACTTCGCCGCCTGGGCGGTTCTGGGCGCGGCGGGTGCGGCAATGCTCTCGACGGCCGCCTACATCCTGCTCAACGAGGTCGCCGGCAGCCGCTCAAGGAGCGCGATGGGCGCCCTGATGCTGGTGACCGGCTTGTCGAGCAGTATCTTCTGGCCCACCACCGCTTTCTTGTCCGACGTCCTGGGCTGGCGCCAGACATGCCTTGTCTATGGCGGAGCCATGCTGCTGATCTGCGTGCCGATCAATCTCTTCGGGCTGCCACGCCGCAAACCGGCGCGAAAGGACCCCGCGGCTTCCGTCGGTAGCGGCGTTGGCGCGGCCGCTGCCAGGAAGAGTACGTTCTATCTCATCGCTTCCGCCATCGCGCTCAACGCCTTCGTCACTTTTGGCTTCAGCGCCATCCTGATCGAACTTCTCAAGAGCGAAGGGTTGCCGGCGCCAGAGGCGATCGCCTTTGCTTCCGCGCTCGGTGTCGTTCAGGTTGGCGCGCGCGGCGCCGACTTCCTGGGCGGAGCGCGATGGGATGGCGTCACCACCGCCATCGCAGCCGGCGCCATGCTGCCGGTGGCGATGCTGCTGATGATGGCGGGCGGCGGGACTCGCCTCTCCGTGGGGGCCTTCATCGCGCTCTACGGCGTGGGCAGTGGCGCTCTCGCTGTTGCCCGCGCGACCATACCGCTGGCCTTCTACGACAGTGCCGATTACGCGCGGGCGGCGTCGCGCATCGCGCTGCCGCTCAATCTGCTCTCGGCGCTGGCGCCGCCCCTCATGGCGGGATTGCTGGTCAAGGCGGGCGCGGGGGCCGTCCTGGCGCTGGCCATCCTGTTGTCCGCCGTCGCGCTCGCAATCATGGTCGTGCTCAGCCGCCGTCGTCCATCACGGGAACTTGCGGCGGCCGGATAGGGGCCTGTCGGGGTACAGGCGGAATGACCGCCATGGTCGGGCCATCGCTATTGTCCAGCAAGCGCCCGTGCCTATTTCTTGGATGCGGTCGCCGGCTTGCCCTGCCTCGCGGTTGACTTGGCCAAGACCTTCCGATTTACACCGAACCAGCAAATTTCCCTACAGCGCGGACGCCTTTCCCATGCTTGACAAGACCTATGACGCAAAAACCGTCGAGCCGAAGATCGCCAAGGTCTGGGAAGAGGCCGACGCCTTTCGGGCCGGAGCCGGTTCGGTGGAAGGCGCAGAGGCCTTCACCATCGTCATTCCGCCGCCCAACGTCACCGGCTCGCTGCATATGGGCCATGCGCTGAACAACACGCTGCAGGACGTGCTGGTGCGGTTCGAGCGCATGCGCGGCAAGAACGTGCTCTGGCAGCCCGGCATGGACCACGCCGGCATCGCCACGCAGATGGTGGTCGAGCGCCGACTGATGGAGAAGCAGATCCATCGTCGCGACCTTACCCGTGAAGAGTTCATCGAGAAGGTTTGGGAATGGAAGGCCGAGTCGGGTGGCGCCATCTTCAACCAGCTGAAGCGGCTTGGCGCGTCGGCCGACTGGTCGCGCGAGCGCTTCACCATGGACGAGGGCCTGTCGAAGGCGGTGCTCGAGGTGTTCGTCACGCTCTACAAGGAAGGGCTGATCTACAAGGACAAGCGTCTCGTCAA
>OFIS01000483.1_pt1 | contig 21012 bp, 23 predicted proteins | sample 1775071 | NCBI WGS metagenome assembly OFIS01 (sample SAMN08195774, study PRJEB24354) | sludge metagenome | isolation source: sludge from phenol fed wastewater aerobic bioreactor C | place: India: Nagpur | collected 2016-09-17
AGAGTTTTCTGCAAACCCCGAAAAGACATCGCCATGACCATCGTCACCCCCGCCGAATTGAAGGCCCATTCGAACCTTTCCGACGACGAACCCGACGCGCTTCTTACTCAGAAGATCGCGGCGGCTGAAGATTGGTGCGCCGGTTACATCGGCGCAAAGCTCGACACCTTCGACCCGCTCCCTGCCGGCATTCGCGAAGCCATCCTTCGCCTTGCCGCCGATCTCTACGAGAACCGTGAGGCCACTCTCATCGGCGCAAGCGGTTCGCTTCTCCCATTCGGCGTCACTGACCTTCTGACACCGCACCGGACTTGGAGATTCTGCTGACCATGGCATCTGACCAGATCAAACGCCTTCAGCGGCGACTAGAAGCGATTCCGAAGAACGTGCGCGAGGCGGTTGTGCCGTCCTTGGAGAAATCAGGCGAAGAGCTTGCCGCAACCATGCGCCAGCTTGCCGAAACCTCGCGGGATACCGGCGCGCTCATCGACAGCATCGAAGTCACCCCGCCCGGCCAATCGACGCCGCCTTATAGCCAGCCCGGCGGCATGCGTGTGGCAAGCGAGCTAGAGGTGATCGTAACCGCTGGCAACGAAGACGTGCGCTATGCGCATCTTGTCGAATATGGGACCAGCAAAACGGAAGCACAGCCGTTCTTCTGGCCCGCCGTCCGCCTGCTTCAGAAGCGTATTAAGAACCGGACCCGCCGTGCCATTAGCAAGGCTGTTCGCGAAGGGTGGGATAAGCCATGAGCGAACTCACCATGCTCGAACCGACATCAGCCCTTCAGATCGCCATCATCAGCCGGTTGATCGAGTCAGATTCGGTGATGGCACTTGTGCCGCGCGACAACGTTCGCAGAAACCACACCCGCCCAGACAACATGCCGGCAATCCTGCTCGGCAATGGCACCACGGCATTGCACGGCCATGACTATGCGGCCCAGCGCTCGGCGTGGGTCAATCTGGACATCCACATTTGGACGATCAATCAAGGGCTGACCGCTACGAAGGAAATCGCCTTCGCAGTCTCTAGGGCGCTCGACTACAAGAAACTTCAGATCGAAGGCGGCTACTGCGATCATTTCAAGGTGACGCGCATTGTCTACCCGCGTGACCCAAATCTGAGCTACGGCCATGGCGTGCTGTCGGTTGAGGCCCTTATCCGGTGGGTCATTTGATGCGCGCCGGGAAACTAGACCGAACCGTCACGATAGAACGCGAGGTTCTGTCCGTGGAACTGGGGGACGCTTTTTCGTCCTGGCTGATCGTCACCACTGTGCGCGCCGAACTGATACAGGCGTCGGCCAATGAGGCGGCGACAGGCTACGGCGAAGCTGAAACCGACTCCTGCACATTCCGCATTCGCTGGCCGAGCTATGAGATAACCACCGCCAATCGGGTCTCGCTGGACGGTGTTGCCTACAACATCAAACGCATTGTTGAGATTGGGCGGCGGCGTGGTCTCGAACTGACCTGTGAGCGTATCGCCGGCGCGAACGACAGTCCCGCTTATGTCGAAGGACTATCTTCGCCATGAGAGGCCGCAAACCAGCCGGCATCGTCGCCGGCACCTCGCCAGTGACCAAAGTTCCCGCCGCCCCGGCCTGGCTGTCCAAGGACGCCAAGGCCGAATGGCGGCGTGTTGCGCCGATCTTAGTCAATGAGCGCAAAGTGCTCACCGAAGCAGACCTTGGCACCCTCGAAAGCTACTGCATCGCCACTGGCACCGTGCGCGAGGCGCATCGCGCCCTAAACCGTGATGGTCTGGTCGTCGGCGGCAAGCGGCATCCTGCTTTCGGTATGATGAACGCCGCCCAGACGACCGCCCGGCTATGTGCCGCCGAGCTTGGTTTGACGCCTGTCTCGCGCTCGAGGCCGGCAATCCGCGACGACGAAGACGATGAACTGTCGCCCCTCGACATTTAAGCGGGACGCGACGTTTCCAGCTTGGATTTATGACGGCTCGCCAATCGATGACCCGTTCGGCGACGGCGAACGCGCCGTGCGTTTCCTTCGAATACTGAAGCATCCAAAGAGCCGCACCAAGGGCCGCGCATTCCAGCTTGACGGCTGGCAAGAGCGTATTGTGCGGCGCATCTACGGTCCTCGCCACGATGACGGCACCCGTATTGTCAAAACCGTCTTCCTGCTTCTACCGCGGGGAAATCGGAAGACATCACTCGCCGCGGCTCTGGCGCTGCTTCACACAATCGGCCCTGAGAAACTGCCCGGTGGCGAAGTCATTTCGGCTGCATCCGACCAGAAGCAGGCGCGTATTGGCTTTGACGAGGCGGCAAACATCATCCGGTGCGACAAGCGGCTGAAGGCAATCAAGGTTGTCGATCACCGCAACCGCATCTCATATCCGGCCTTCGGCACATTCTATGAGGCCATTTCGTCGGACGCCGGCACCCAGCACGGCAGAACGCCGGTCTTCATTCTCGCCGATAAGCTTCACGCCTGGAAAAAGCGCGACCTTTGGGACGTGCTACGTTCCGGCCTGCCCAAAACCAAGGGCGCGCTTGTCGTCATCGCCACGACAGCCGGCCGTGGTCAGGACAACGTTGCCCATGAGCTCTATGACTACGCCAGGAAGGTCGCGCGCGGTGAAATCGAGGATCCCGCGTTCTTGCCCATACTCTTTGAGGCACCGCGCGATTGCGACTGGCGCGAAGAGGCGATTTGGCGACACGTCAATCCCGGCCTAGCCCACGGCTACCCGGACATTGACGGCCTTCGGCAATTGGCACGCGAAGCCGAAAGCCGCCCAGGCGACCGCGAGTCATTCCGCCATACGAGATAACCGTTCGTGACTGGAGTTCAGACGTGTGCTCTTCCGATCTTCTGGCTCGATCATTCGACCGACCCATTCGTTGATATGACGGTCTATGACCAAGGCGGCGCGCCCGTCGATCTTGACGCGCTTCGCGGCCTGCCGTGCTGGCTTGCCGTTGATCTTTCCAGCACCACCGATCTAACCGCGATTGTTGCCGCATGGCGCACAGATGACGGCGGCTACATCGCTTATCCATGGTTCTTCTGTCCCGGCGACAATCTTCGGCGACGTGCGGAGCGTGATGGCGTTCCTTATGTGCTCTGGCGCGATCAAGGGCATATCACCACGACCCCCGGCAACGTGGTTGATTACGATTACGTCGAGCAGCGAATTCGCGACCTGTGCACCGAGTTCGACGTGCAAGAAATCGCCTTTGATCCGCACATGGCACGCCAGACTATCACCCGGCTCATCGCCGACGGCTTACCCGCTGTCGAGATGCGGCAAGGCTGGGTTACGATGGCCCCCGCCATCAAAGAGCTAGAACGGGCAATCATCGCCGGCAAGTTCCAGCACGGCAATCACCCGGTTCTGCGCTGGAACTTCAGCAATATCGCCGTCGAGACCGACAAGGCCGGCAACCAGACCTTTCACAAGGGCAAATCAACCGACCGTATCGACGGCGCACAGGCGGCGGCGATGGCCGTTGGCCGTGCCTTCCTCGGCGAAAGCAACGTCTCTGCATACAATTCGCCGGATAGCCCCGGCTTGTTCATTTTCTGAAGGAATAGACCATGGCAAACGATGAAGAACGCTTAGTTGTAGCCATTGAAGCCCGAATTCGAGACTTCGAACGCAACATGCAGCGCGCCAGCAAAACGGCGGCTCAGCAATTTGGCAATATCGAAGCCCGCGCCAAGGTATCGGCAACTAGGCTGGAATCTTCGTTCGCCAACGTGTCCGGTCGCATAGGTGCGGGCCTGAAAGGGCTTGGCGCTGGCATTCTTGCTGGTTTCACAGTCCAGAACGCCCAAAAGCTCATCGATACAGCAACGCGCATCACAAATGCGCTGAAGGTCGCGGGCCTGTCCGGTAACGACCTCACCAAGGTCTATGACCGGCTCTATGAAGCTGCCCAGAAGAACGGCGCGCCCGTCGAGGCGCTGGCCACCCTTTACGGTCGAGCCGCCCAGCAACAGAAGGAATTGGGCGTTAGCTCCGCCCAATTGCTCACCTTCACCGATAACGTAGCTGTCGCGCTTCGCGTTGCCGGCACCGACGCCACTCAGGCATCCGGCGCGCTTCTGCAACTAGGACAGGCGCTTGGTTCTGGCACCGTGCATGCCGAAGAGTTCAATTCCGTCCTTGAAGGCGTCCCCACGATCGTCCAGGCGGCGGCAGCCGGCATCAAAGAGGCCGGTGGCAGTGTCTCGGCACTGAAACAGCTTGTCGTTGACGGCAAGGTCTCCTCGAAAGCGTTCTTCGACGGCTTTGCGGTTGGCGCTGCTACCTTGCAGGAAAAGGTCAAGGGTGCGGCCATGACAACCACCCAGGGCTTTACCGTGCTTGGCAACAGCCTTGTGCGCGCTGCTGGTCGCTTCGACAGTTCGACCGAAGCAAGCAAGCGCTTTGGCGCGTCATTGGGGCAGCTTGCGGCTTACGTCGATCAATTGAACTTCGACAACATGCTGGGCGGCCTCGATGCGGTCGCAGCCAAGCTGAATTTCGTCAATGATCTTGTTCAATCGTGGGGCGAAGCCATCGGGCGCGTTACCGGCGCGGAGAACCTTGGCAAATGGCTTTCCACGACGCAGTTCGGGCAGACCATTGGTATGACCTCGCCGGCCGGCATTCGCGACCGTATGGCCGGCGACGTTCCGCAAGCCGATGCCGTGGTTCAAGATTGGGCGCGGCGGCATTATGCCAATGGCGCGGCCACGACCTCGACGGCAAAGAGTAATCGACTGCCATCCGCAGCGAAAGCAGAGCCGATTACCCTAGCCGACTATCCAGTGACAGGCGGCAAGGGGGCGAAGGGTGGCAGTAAAGCCAAATCAGGGCCGGACGACTTTGAGCGCGAGATTGCCCAGATCCAGCAACGTATCGCCCTGCTGCATGCCGAGACCGCCGCGCAAGCTGGTGTGAATCCGCTTGTTGACGACTATGGCGCTGCCGTTGAGCAGGCCCGTATCAAACAGGAATTGCTCAACGCGGCACAGCAAGCGGGCGTTGCGGTGACGCCAGAGGTTGAAGCTAAGATAGACGCCACGGCGAAGGCCTATGCCGACGCCAGCACAGCGTCGCAAATGCTGTCTGACAAGCAGGACGAGGCGAAAGAGAAGGCCAAACAGTGGTCGCAGCTTCAACAGGATGTTGTCGGCGGCTTCCTGAAGGATTTGAAGAACGGCGTTGCGCCCGTCGATGCGCTTTACAATGCCATCAACAAGCTCGCTGATGTCGCAATCGACAACCTCATAAAGAAGCTTTTCGAAGCCCAGGGCATCGGTGGTTCCGGTGGCCTGTTTGGCGGTGTGCTGGGTTTCGTCGGGAACCTACTCGGCTTCAGCGGCGGTGGCGAGGTGAACGTTGCTAAGCTAGCCGGCGGCGGTCATGTGCGCGGCCCAGGCACCAGCACTAGCGATTCAATCCCGGCGATGCTGAGCAATGGCGAGTATGTCGTGAATGCTGCCGCCACGGCAAAGCACCGACCGCTTATCGAGGCGATTAACAGCGGGCGGCTAGCGGCGTTCGCAAAGGGCGGTGGCGTCGGCGATAGCGCCAGCCCTGCCCGGCTCTATCGCCCAGCCAATGAGAACGCCGCCCCACAGGTGAACATGCCCGTTAATGTTACCGTGAATGCCAACGGCGGCACTCCGGAGCAAAATGCCGATCTAGCCAAACAGACGGCACGCGAGACCAAAGAAGCCATACGTGGCGTCGTGATCGAAGAGATCATCAATCAGAAAAGACAGGGTGGAATTATTATGAGTAAAGGTTCGCCGTGGTGACTGCTGCCTATAGATTCTTCGACGCCTCAAGCTCGCGCCTTTCTTGGCGCGAGACATAACCGCGCGTAATGGCACCGCAAGACGGGCATCTGTAACGGCCACTGCCGAACACGGTGATAAACAACCAGACCACAATCCATGCACCACCGGTCACTATCGATAGCAATAGGTGCAGGATGTGATTTGGCGTCTGCTTTTCGGCAAGCACCATGCGTTTCTCATCCGGGCAATATTGCCTAGCCTTTTTCGTGCCCATCTGCTCCCCCGTGCTGTCTAAGGTGTGACAGATCAAGCCTTGGATAGGCAATCGAATTCACGATCTCGATTCGCTGCTTCAGGGTGCCGTAGGGGGTTATCCACAGGCCCAAACGCCCATTTTCCGGCTCGTCACAATGTTACAAATTACGTCACACCAAGGAGAAATTATGCAGCAAAAACAATAGCATACAGGAAAGTCAGTGCAGTTCGATCCTGTGCACACCCACCAATCTTTTCAAAGACTTGACCTGACCGCTGATGCAAAATCCGCCATGGCGCGGAGGGGTTTCCCGCACCTTGGAAACGCGGTTGCGGCGCTTACCGGCAGGTGGCTCGCCGGCGGCTTGCCGGTCACACGAACAGCTTGCCCTCGCCGACCTTCACCGCCTGGCCGCCGATGCGCGCGGAGGCAAGTTTTCCGGCCTCGACATTGAGTTCAAGGCGGATGCGCGAGGGCCGGCCCATCTCCAGCCCCTGCTCGATCCACAATTGCGAGATGCCGTCGGTCGGCGCATCGAAATGCATCACGGCGCCGGCGAAAGCGGCGGCAGCCGAGCCCGTGGCCGGATCCTCGTAGGACGGATTGCCGGGCACGATCATGCGCGCGTGAAAGGCGCTGTCGTGATTGACCGTCTCGCGGCAGTAGACATAGGGACTGGCAAAGGCCCAGTCGCTCTTGCGCGGCGCCAGTTCCGACCAGACCTGATTGTCCAGCCTGATCCTGGCGGCCGCCGCCAGGTCGGCGACGGGAATGGTGACGTAGGGCACCCCTGCCGACCAGAAGGACACGACGTGGTTCTCGAAGCCGATTTCATGCGGCGCGAGCCCGAGCGCGGCCCCGATCGCCACGGGATCTGCCTCCAGCTTCAGCGGCTCCGGCAGCCTGGCGAGGTCGAATTCGGCAAAGGTGGCGCCATCGCCCCCGCTCACCGCGCAACGCACCGGGCCGATGCTCTCCTCCAGCACGAAAATCCCCGCCGTATCGCCCGCCTGTTCGGCCAGGGCGATGGCCGTGCCGACGGTCGGATGGCCGGCGAAGGGCATTTCATAGTCCGGCGTGAAGATGCGGATGCGCGCGCGATGCCTGGGCTCTTCCGAAGGCAGCACGAAGACCGATTCGGAAAGGTTGAATTCGCGCGCGATGGCCTGCATCGCCGCCGTGTCGAGCCCATCGCAGTCGAGCATGACGGCCAGTGGATTGCCAGCCAGCCGATCGGTGGTAAACACGTCGTAGAGCACATAGCTGCGTCCGGACATATCGAGCATCCTTCAATGCCAGCATGAGCGGGATCCAAGCCCGAACCATTAGACCTGATCGCCCCCCGGAGATAGGGCCTCAGGCGCCGTTGGAAAAATGCCAGGCGATCAGCGGCGTCATATGCGGCATCAGCCCATCGGGAAGATCGTCCGCATCGCGGATGATCACCGGTTCCGCGATCTCGGGATCGGCCTCGGTAGCGACGAAGGCGCGGATCCGCCAGGCGATCTCCTCGGCCGGGAGGTTCTCGTGGTAGCGGCGGAAGATCACCGTGCCGCTCGCCGTCGACATGGCATGGTAGTGCTCGCCGCGCCTGGCGCCGGAAATGTCGAGACCGGTCTCCTCGCGCACTTCGCGGATCATGTTGAAGTCGACATCGACGAGGCCGTCGCGGAAATCGGCCGGCTCGAACGACCCTGCTGCGAAATAGACCCGGCCGGCATTGACCGTGTGGCCGCCCATGCGGATGGCGACCAGGGCGTTGTCGCCCGCCACGAGCATGGCGTGTGCATAGGCGTGCTCGGCGCCCGAGCCCTCCCGCTGCTTGCGCCAGAGCATGAAGGTGGAGAAGTTCACGGCGTGGCAACGGCCGACGAGACGCCTGCCGCGATAAGCGAGTTCGGAAAGCAGAACTACCGTGCCGTCGAAGAGCGCCGGATTGGCCGCGGTCTCGCGCCGCCAGTTCTCGGCGATCGCGGCGCCATTGTCGCGTTCGAATGGATGCGGGCCGTCGTCGAGCCGGACCTCGACACCATCGACCGGCAGGATGACGTCGCGCGGCAGATCGAAGCTCATGCGGTCACACCATGTCCAGGGTGATCGCCACCGGGCAATGGTCGGAGGCCTTCGGCCGGTCCCAGCCGGCGCGGGGGAAACGCTCCACCTCCTGGCCCGGCGGGAAGATGGTGCGCCATGGCTGGCCATTGCGCACGATGTCGGGAACGGCGGTCGTGTTCTTCTCCGACAGCGCCCGCGATAGCAGGATATAATCGAGCTGGCACAGATGCCGTTCCTCCGGACCGCGCGTGTGATAGAAACTCCAGCGGTCCATTTCCGGCCGGCGCTCCACCACGTTCTCGCACAAGCCGCCCTCGGTCAGCACATCGACGCTCGAAAGGTCTTCATCGATTACGTCGAAGCGGTAGCCATCGACGGCGTCGCCGCTGATCTTCACACGCTGGCGATAGTCGTTCATGTCGCCGCAGATCGCCCAGCGCTTGTCGGCGGCATGATCCTTCCCGAACCGCTCCTCGATGATGCGGCGCACGGCCTTCGCTTCCGCAATGCGCAGCGGCATCGAGGCGGCGCGGCCGTCCAGCCCGTTGCGCGGCGGCCCCATCGACTTGAAATGCACGAGATAGAGCGTCAATGGCATGCCCCCCACCCTCAGGTCGACTTCCAGGCAGTCGCGCCGGAAGATGCGGTCGGTGACCTGATGGCCGAGCGTCGCGAGCTCAGGCGTGAAGAGGCCGAACTCCTCGAAGGTCACATAGGCGTGGCTGGTCATGCGCACGAATTCGATCGGCTGCCCCTGCGCCGTCTCGTTGCGCATCATCAGCGCCACGTCGATGCCGCGCGAATCGTTGCCTGCAGTGGTGTATTTCTGCCGGTAGCCCTGCCCCACCATCTTGAAGAGATAGCCATACTCGAAGGCCTTCAGCGCCTCGATATTGTCCACCTCCTGCATGCAGATGATGTCGGCGCGGGTGGCCGCGATCGCCAGCGCGGTCAACTGCCGCGTGTCGTCGGATTGGGCGATCGCCCGCGCCTGCTCCAGCATCCGGTACTCGGCCTCGCTCTTGATATCGAACAAGGCCAGCGTGCGGTCCTCGTTGAGCTGATTGCGATAGCCCGAGAAGTCGAACCTGTTCATCAGGTTCTCGACATTGAAGGTGGCAAGGCGCAGCGACATGGACTGACCTTTGCCCGCAAGCGCGCGGGAAAACAAGCGCATAGCACCATTGCCCACGGCCGGCCGCTACACCGGGAATACCCGTCATGGTTGATGGAACCTTTCTGTTCATCCGCCGTTCAGATGCCAAACCCCATTGTCGGGCCCTCCCTCGGGGTAGTGGGCGCGGGGCCCGCATTTCTTCGGAGATTGCAATGATGCAGCTCTTATCATCCTCCCTGAGATCCGGGCTTATCGCCCTGGGTCTCGTCTCGGCAATGACGGCGACATCCGTGGCAGGGCCGATCATCCAACCGGACGTGATGCTTCCAAAGGCGGCCCAATTGCCGATCACCAAGGTTCGCGACGGCTGGGCTGGCGGCAACGACCGGCAGTTCGACAACTGGCAATGGCGCCGCAACGGTTCGCGTCACTGGGATCGCGGCAATTGGAACAGGAACTGGAATCGCGGCAACTGGAATGGTCACCATGGCGGTGACTGGCGTTGGCGCCGTCACTATCGCGGCGGCTACTATGACGACGGCGCGGCGGCGATCCTCGGCCTCGGCTTGGGTCTTGGCCTCGGCAGCATGTACAACAGCTACGACTACTATGCGCCGCCACCTCCGCCCCGCCGCTACTATCGCACGCAGCGGCTTTCGAGCGCGCATGTGCGCTGGTGCTACGATCGCTACCGGTCGTATCGGGCCTGGGACAACACCTTCCAGCCCTATAACGGCCCTCGCCAGCAGTGCTGGTCGCCCTATAGCTGACCAACCTGGTCCCCAAATGGAAACGGCGCCATTCGTGGCGCCGTTTTCCTTTGGCCCGGGCGGGCATCGAAACCCTTCGCGCAACGAAAAGAGGGCCGGCGGATTACTCCGCCGGCCCTCTCTCTTGATCCTCACACGCTCGCGGAGCGCGAACCGTCGATCGGCTTAGTTCTTGGCCTTGTCGACCAGCTTGTTCTTCGAGATCCAGGGCATCATGGCGCGCAGCTTGGCGCCGACTTCCTCGATCTGGTGGCTGTCGTTCATGCGGCGGATGCCCTTGAAGCGCGACAGGCCCGCACGATACTCCTGCATCCATTCCGAGGTGAACTTGCCGGTCTGGATGTCCTTCAGCACGCGCTTCATCTCGGCCTTGGTCTCGGCGGTGATGATGCGCGGACCCGAGACATACTCGCCCCACTCGGCGGTGTTCGAGATCGAGTAGTTCATGTTGGCGATGCCGCCCTGGTAGATCAGGTCGACGATCAGCTTCACCTCGTGCAGGCACTCGAAATAGGCCATTTCCGGCGCATAACCGGCTTCCACCAGCGTCTCGAAGCCGGCGCGGATCAGTTCGACCAGACCGCCGCACAGCACGACCTGCTCGCCGAACAGGTCGGTCTCGCACTCCTCGCGGAAATTGGTCTCGATGATGCCGGAACGCCCGCCACCGACGCCGCAGGCGTAGGACAGCGCGAGGTCGAGCGCGTTGCCCGAGGCGTCCTGGTTGACGGCGACCAGGCACGGCACGCCGCCGCCCTTCTGGTATTCGCCGCGCACCGTGTGACCGGGGCCCTTGGGCGCGATCATGACGACGTCGACCGAAGCCTTCGGCTCGATCAGGCCGAAATGCACGTTCAGGCCGTGCGCGAAGGCGATCGCGGCGCCATCACGGATGTTGGGGGCAATCTCGTTCTTGTAGATGTCGGCCTGCAGCTCGTCCGGGGTCGCCATCATGATCAGGTCGGCCCACTTGGCGGCATCCGCCACGCTCATCACCTTGAGGCCATCGGCCTCGACCTTCTTGGCGGTCGCCGAACCCGGCTTCAAGCCGATGCCGATTTCCTTGGCGCCGGAGTCCTTGAGGTTGAGCGCGTGCGCCCTGCCCTGGCTGCCGTAGCCAATGATGGCGACCTTCTTGCCCTTGATGAGGTTCAGATCGGCGTCGCGATCATAATAGACACGCATTTTGTCTTCCTTCCCGTTTCTAAGATGTGGGGCCTTGCGGCCCGGTTTTTGCTCCATGAAGAGCGAGAAACTGCTGCGTCGCGCGCGCGGCATCGCCGGCGATCGTCGCCTCAGTCAATTCCAGCCGGTCGCCGAGCAGAAGCCTGATCTGCACGTCGCGGGCGACCAGCCCGAAAAACGTCCGAAACGCCGTCTCGGCGTCCTCGAAATCGAGCAGACCGGCATGGCGACCCGCTTCCAGCACCGGCTTCAGCCGCCTGGCGAGCGCGAAACGGCCATTCTCCAGCACGATGGCGCCGAGATCGTCCTTGCCGGACCCGGCATGGCCGACCGCCACGCGATTCAGCGCGATCGAGGTATCGCTCGATATCACCTTCAGCCAGTCGGAAGCGAAGCGCTCCAGACTTGCCGTCAGCGAGGCAAGGTCGAGCCCCTTGCGGTCGACAGGTGCCACACGCACCTTCGAGGCCTGCCACCGCACTGTCGCCGTCAGCAACCCGTCGCGGTCGCCAAACCATTTGTAGAGCGTTTCCTTGGAGCAGCTTGCCCGGCGCGCCACGGCCGTCATGGTCAGGTTGTCACCTTCCTCGACAAGCAGCCGCAACGCCGCATCCAGAACGGCCTTCTGCCGCTCCGTCGGTGCCTCGCTGGTGTCGATGTCGGCGCTTGCCTGCAACACGATCGTTCCCTGACAGCAAGGCCAGCCGGCAATCGGCAGCCGTACCGTACGTTACGGTTCTGTCTTTCTATGCTGTATTGTTCAGCGCCGCGCAAGTCCTTATTTTCGGGTAGCGGCTTCGATACGGGACGCCCGAGGACAAGATGCCTGCCGGCCTGCTTGCTCTGACCACCGCGGCGATTTTCACCGGCTCCGCCATCTACGTCAGCGTCGCCGAACAACCGGCGCGGCTTGGCCTCGACGACAACGCTCTGCTGCGGGAATGGCAGCCTGCCTACAAACGCGGCGCGGCCATGCAGGCTTCGATCGCCATCGTTTCCTGCGCCCTCGGCCTGCTCGCGTGGTGGCGAACCGACATGGCGGGCTACCTGGTCGGCGCGGTGGCGATCATCCTGCCATGGCCGTGGACCCTGCTTGTGATGATGCCAACGAACCGTTTGCTGGAGGCGATGGACGTGCACGCGCCCAACCCGCAGGCCGTTGATCATCAGGTGGGGCAGGATGCACCTGGTTCGTATCGCGCTTGGCGCCCTGGCGACGATCGCGTTCCTGTGGACGTCCCAGATCGGTTAGGCCGCCCGGTGGGCGTTCACCCGGTGGTCGGGGGATGGCGCAACCTCCCGAGCAGTGCCGACAGCGCCTCCATCTCTTCGGTCGAAAGCCGGTCGTCCATCAGGTCGGCTATCGACCCGCCATAGACCGCCCATATGCGGCGGCGCATGGTCTTGCCGCCCTCGGTGATGCGCACCCTCTGGCCGCGACCGTCATCGGCAACGGGCAACTTCTCCACCAGACCGTCTGCTTCGAGCCGCGCCAGCAGCCGCGAGACGTTGTACTGCGCCAGCAACACGCGATCGATCAGCTCGTACGGCCGCAGCCCGCCCTCGCCCGCCTCGGCCAGTTCGTGCAGCACGTCGTACCAGGCAAGCGGCGGCAAGGCGGCCGCCTTCAAGGCTTCCTCGGTGCTTTCCACAAGCTGGCGCGATACGCGCGCTAAGCGGGCCCAGGCCTTGATGGCCTCTGGTGAAGGCGATCTCCTCGTCATGGGCGCAACCTACGCAATAGATGCAATTGCATCAAGCTTGACGATCGATGCAATTGCATCCATATAAATGCAATTGCATCTATATGGAGCTCCCGATGAGACACGAGATCTGCAAGATCGCCGACATCCCACCGACAGGCAGCCTGATCACACCGTTTTTCGGCCGCGAGGTTCATGTCTGGCGCAGCGGCAAGCGAATCCGCGCCGCGGCCAACACCTGCCTGCATTTCGGCGGCCCGCTTGATTGCAAGGACGGCGCCTTCGTATGCCAATGGCATGGCGCACGGTTCGACATGGAGAGCGGTGACCGCCTCGAAGGTCCGGCACCGAAAGGCTCGCGCCTGATGTTCCTGTCGACGCGCGTAGAGGACGGTGTCCTCAACTATGTCTGGGGAGAGTGACATGGCCGGAATGTTCACCCTCGTCAGCCACGATCTCTGTCCCTACGTCCAGCGCGCGGCAATTGCGCTTGCCGAGAAAGGCGTGCCGTTCGAGAGGGTCGATATCGATCTCTCCGCCAAGCCTGACTGGTTCAAGGCCATCTCGCCGCTCGGCAAGGTGCCGCTGCTGCGCGTGCGGCGCGATGGCGCGGAAGACGTGATTTTCGAATCCGCCGTCATCCTCGAATTCCTCGAGGAGACAGAGCCCAATCCGCTGCACCCGGCGGATCCGCTGGCGCGCGCCCGCCATCGATCCTGGATCGAATTCGGTTCGGCCATCCTCAACGCCATCGGCCGTTTTTACTCCGCGCCGGATCAGGCCGCCTTCGACCATGAACGAAGAGGCCTGTCCGGGATGTTCGATCGGGTGGAAGCGGAACTGGTCGCACGGCAGAGCGGCCCCTGGTTTGCCGCTGAGCACTTCTCGCTCGTCGATGCGGTCTATGCGCCGATCTTCCGCTATTTCGACACCTTCGATCGCATCGGCGACTTCGGCATTCTTGGCGAAAAACCGCGGATCGAAGCCTGGCGCAAGGCATTGAGCGCGCGGCAGTCAGTCACGAAGGCGGTTGTACCGGACTATCCGGAACGCCTGCACCGGTTCCTGCTGGCAAAGCGCTCCCGTCTTTCCGACCTTGCGCGGCGGAGTGATCGCTCCATTGCACCTCCCGCAAACCGATACGCCTGAATGGGTCGATCACGGTTCCCGCGACCATCCCCGCGAGGAATTGCGGCGCCGGCGGAACCCTTGCCAGTGTCGCCACCAGCCGGTCACGGATGAAGGGCAAAGCCGTTGAGTCCGACTGGTAGAACGGCGTCAGCGACAACGACAACGCCTGAAAGATGCGCACATGCCAGCGCCGTGCCCGCGCGTAGGCCTCCAGCGCGACATCGACGGCCCGTTCCCGCCGCAAGGCGGCCGCCAGTGCAGCGGCGTCGAGCAGCGCCATGTTCGCCCCCTGTCCCAGTTGCGGGCTGGTCGAATGCGCGGCGTCCCCGATCACAGCAAGGCTCCGACCCGCCGGCAGGTTCATGGTGTGATGGCCGTAGCGCGCCAGCGAAAGCTGGTCGAAGCTGTCGATCTGGCTGACATAGGCGGTGCATTCGGGCCACAACTCCACCACCCTCGCCTTCCAGGCGTCGAGCCCCAGCGCCTGCACGCGCTCGGCATCGTCCGGCTTCAGGCTCCAGAAGAAGGCCGCCATCTTTTCCGCGCCCGGCCGAGGCCGGCCGATCGGCAGCACGCCGATCATGATGCTGGCCCTGTCGTAGCGTTGCAGCAACGCATTCTCGTCAAAGCCGTCGCCGCGCCAACCAAGCGAGGCCCAGAAGGCGCCATAGGTCAGAGGCCGCCATTCGCCGGGATCGCCCAGGCCTTGCCGCAGCCTCGACCGTGCTCCGCTGGCGTCGACCACGAGGCCGAAAGTTCCGACGCCACGCCCACCAGCAGCGACGAGCCTTGCCCTCTCGCCGGTCTGCACGGCTTCGAGCTCGACCCCGGTCTCAATGGCGATGCCTTCCCGGTTGGCGGCGGCAAACAGGACGCCGAACAGCGCCGCGCGATGCACCGCTACGCCGAAACGGCCGCCGCGCCTCGCATCGTAGCGGACATCAAGCACGGTGCGTCCGCTGCGGGCGTCGGCGCCGTGCAGGCGCTCGATGCGGTTGCCGAGCATCAGGACCTCGTCAAGCAGGCCGAGATCGGCGAGCACTGTCAGGCCGGTCGGCTGCAGGATCAGCCCGGAGCCGACCGGCTTGGGCTCCTCGAAGCGCTCGAACACGGTGACCTTGTGTCCCGCGCGTTTGAGGTAGAGCGCCGCCGCCAGCCCGGCCGGGCCCGCGCCGACGATCGCGATGTCAAGAAGAGTGCCCATGTCCCGTCCGGTTCGGGACAATCCTCGCTGATTGGCGGGGTCCCCTCGATTCTGCAAAACGGGACCTTGATATCAAACGATGCGATTTTTTCGGAATCGTCGAGCAGACGATCTGCCATCGTCGGTGCGGCAAACCTCCGGCTCCTGCCTAAGGCTGAGCAGCGTCGAAAGCGGCGCGCGCATGCCGCACGGCGCCATGGTTGAACTCCGCCCATTGCAGCAGTTGGTATAGCGGACCGAACATGGATCGCCCGAGGTCGGTGAGACTGTATTCGACGCTTGGCGGCTTCGTCGCGAACACTTCGCGCCGCACATAGCCGTCGCGCTGCAGGTCGTGCAGCGTCTGGGTGAGCATGCGCTGGGAGATGTCGGGGACGAGGCGACGCAACTCGCCGAAACGGTAGGGCTTTTCCGCCAGCGCCATCATCAGCAGCGAGCTCCACTTGCCGCTGATGATCTGGATGACGTCGCGCACCGGGCAATCGGCAAAGCTGCCGCCCGGTTCGCTGATGGCCTTGTAGACCTCGATCTTCGATTTCAGGTTGAGGATCTTGCTGTCCAAGGTGGTTCCCTGCCTGTGCCTACCTCCCGCGAAACTGCCTTCTTTACCTGGCGAGGTCAATTCCTATTTTAGTGCTGGTCTCTTTTTGAGACCACCAGAAATCTCGCACAGGATCACCGCCATGACCGAAACCCTTCTCGTCACAGGCGCCGCCGGCCAGCTCGGCCGGGGCGTCATCCACCATCTTCTCGACACGCTCAAGGTGCCGCCGGCGCGCGTCATCGCCACCACCCGCGATCCGGCAAAGCTCGCCGATCTCGCCGCGCGCGGCGTTACAGTCCGGGCCGCCGACTTCAACGACGAGGCATCGCTGGTGAGTGCCTTCAAGGGCGCCGACAGGCTTCTGATCATCTCGACCAACGATCTGGACGTCAAAGGCGGCCGACGCCTCCAGCAGCACTTGACGGCGGTTGCCGCGGCCAAAAAGGCCGGCGTCTCGCATCTTCTCTACACCTCGATGCCCACCCCCGAACCCGGCTCGCCGGTTCTGTTCGCCGGCGACCACCACGGCACAGAGCAGGCCATCAAGGAAAGCGGCATTCCCTACACGATCTTCCGCAACGGCTGGTACCAGGAGAACCTGTTCATGGCGCTCCCGCACGCCCTTTCCTCCGGCCACTGGTACACTTCCGCCGGCGACGGCAGGATCGCCCATGGCGCGCGCGACGACATGGCCGCCGCGATTGCCGCCAGCCTGGCTTCCGGTGCGAAGGACAGCGATATCTACACGCTGACCGGCCCGCAGGCCTATACGATCCCCGAGATCGCCGCCCTTGTGCGCGAGGTTACCAGCAAGCCGCTGGACGTCGTCCAGCTTTCGGACGAGGCGCTGACGGAAGGGATCAAGGCATCGGGCGTTCCCGAGGACGTTGCCCGCCTCATCGTCTCGTTCGATGCCAACACGCGCTCCGGCCGCATCTCGATGGTCACGGACGCGGTCGAAAAGCTATCGGGCAGAAAGTCGAGGACGCTGAAGGAATTCCTCCAGGCAAACAAGGCCGCCTTGGCTGGCTGAACGCGGAGCCGCTCCAGCGAAAAAGCTGCCTTACCCCCGCTTTTTCAGCAGCCCGAGCCGCACAAGGCTCTCGCCGGTCGCGGCGAGAGCATCCTCCCGCGTGCGCGGCGTCCAGCCGAGCACGCGGGCTGCCTTGGCGCTGGTCGCGTTCTTGACCCGACCGAGCTCGGGCACCACCTGCGCGGCCTCGGCGCTGAACAGGCCGACCGTCCGGACAAGCCAGTCGGGCAATATCCGGGTCGGCACCCGCGCCGCTGCGGCACCCAGGCGCCGCCGCAGCGTAGCCGCGATCTCGGCCACCCACATGAAATCGCCCGATACGGCGAGGAAGCGTTCACCCTTGGCCGCCGGGCTGGTCATCGCCAGCACATGAAGATCGGCGACGTCGCGCGCGTCGACCACCCCGAAAACCATGCGCGGCAGACCGGGCAGCGCGCCGTCCATCATCCGCTGGATGAACAGCGTCGAGGTCGAATGGTCCGCTCCGAGCACCGGTCCGAAGATGCCGACGGGGTTGACCACCGAGAGTTCCAGCGCAGACCCTTCGCGCGCGATGAAATCCCAGGCGGCGCGCTCGGCGAGCGTCTTCGACTTCACATAGGCGCTGACGTCGCCGCTCGGATCCGTCCAATCCTCTTCGTTGAAGGGACGCCCGACCGGCAGCGGCTTGCCATAGCCGACCGCGGCGAAGGACGATGTCTGCACGACGCGCCTGACGCCGGCGTCGCGGGCCGCCCTCAGAACGCGCAGCACGCCCTCGCGCGCCGGCACGATCAGCTCGTCCTCGTTCTTCGGCACCCCGGGCGGAAACGGCGACGCGACATGCAGGACATAGGCGCAGCCGGCCATGGCTTCGCGCCAGCCGTCATCCTTGGTCAGGTCGGCTGCGGCAAAGGACAGCGCGTCGCCCGGCGTCACGCCTCCGACCGCGAGCATGGCCAGCACATCGCCCTTGCGTGCCAGCGACCGGACCGTGGTTCGAACCCGGTAACCGGCTTCGAGCAGTTTCTGGATGCAATGCGCGCCAAGGAAGCCCGAACCACCGGTGACCAGAACCAGTTCGCCGTCCATGCCGCGCCTCCCTATGGTCCGCGAGGCCTGGGCGGCCTCATCCTGGATCCATTTGGAAGATAGGCTCTCCAGCACCAGTTGGCGATATGCGGGCGGATGCCGCCCGTTTCCCGCCATGACACAGGAGGGAATGCCGACAGGCAGGCAAAAGGCAGCCGCGCGCGATAAAGCGGCTGCCCGGACTCACACGGTCAGATGGCCACCTGCGTGCCGATTTCCACCACGCGTCCCGTCGGGATCTGGAAATACTCGGTCGCGTCCGCGGCCGTGCGCGCCAGACCGATGAACAACCGGTCCTGCCACACAGGCATGCCGGAGTTGGGCGATGCCTTCAGCGAACGCCGCGACAGGAAGAACGACGTGGTCATGATGTCGAACTTCCAGCCCTGCTTGCGGCAGATCGCCAGAGCGCGCGGAATGTTCGGCTGCTCCATGTAGCCGAAGGTCAGCGTTATGCGCATGAACAGCTCGTTGACCGTCTCCATCTTGACGCGGTCGCTGTCCGGCACCACAGGCTGCGGCGCCGTGACCACGGACAGGATGACGTTCTGCTCGTGCAGCACCTTGTAGTGCTTCAGGCTGTGCATCAGCGCCGTCGGCGCGCTGAGCGGGTCGCTGGTCAGGAACACGGCGGTGCCCGACACCAGTTGCGGCTTCTTCTTCAGGAGGTTGCCGGCAAGGAAATCGAGCGGAATCTCGTTCCTGCGCGTCTTCTCGAAGAGGTAGCGGCTGCCGCGCACCCACGTCCACATCACGGTGACGATGGTGAAGGCCACGGCCAGTGAGGCCCAGCCGCCCTCGAACACCTTGACGATGTTGGAGGCGAAGAAGCCGATGTCGATGAAGGCGAACAGCGCCGTCAGCGCGATGGCCACCCACTTCTTCCACTTCCAGATGCGGGTCATGATCACGAACAGCAGCACCGTCGTCACCAGCATGTTGCCGGTTACCGAGATGCCGTAGGCCGAGGCCAGCTTGCTCGATTCGCCAAAGCCCACCACCAGCAGCATGACCACCAGCGCCAGCAGCATGTTGACGCGCGGCATGTAGATCTGGCCGGACTGCTTTTCGGACGTGTGCAGGATTTCGAGACGCGGCAGCATGTTGAGCTGCACCGCCTGGCGGGTCAGCGAATAGGCGCCGGAGATCACGGCCTGGCTGGCGATGACGGTGGCGGCGGTCGCCAGCACCACCATCGGGATCAGCGCCCAGCCCTCGTTCATCTCGAAGAACGGATGGCCGACGGTGCCGCCATTGGCGAGCACATAGGCCCCCTGCCCGGCATAATTGAGCAGCAGGCAGGGAAATACGATGTAGAGCCACGCCTGCACGATCGGCTTGCGGCCGAAATGGCCAAGGTCGGCATAGAGCGCCTCGGCGCCGGTGACCGCGAGGAAGATCGCGCCGATCGTCACGAACGCCACATCGGGCGAATGAATGAGGAACGCCACGATGTAGTGCGGGCTGACCGCCAGAAGGATTTCCGGATCGTCGATGATATGCTTGAGGCCGGAAAGGCCGATGGCCAGGAACCAGACGGCCATGATCGGGCCGAAAATGAGCGCCACGCCGCCGGTGCCGAACCGCTGCACCGAAAACAGCAGCGCCAGGATCAGCAGCGTCAGCGGCACAACATAGGGCTGGAAGGTCGGCGTCACGACGTTCATGCCTTCGACCGCCGACAGCACCGAGATGGCAGGCGTGATGACGGCATCGCCGAAGAACAGCGAAGCGCCGACGATGCCGATCGCCAGAATGATCGCCGACCGCTTGGCGAAGCTCCCGCGCGCCAGCGCCATCAGCGACAGCACGCCACCCTCGCCGCGGTTGTCGGCGCGCAGCACGAACATGATGTACTTGATCGTGACGATGATCGTCAGCGACCAGATGATGAGCGAAAGCACGCCGAGTATGTCGCCGCGCTCGGCGACGTGGCCGCGGGACGACGCCACCAGCGCCTCGCGGAAAGCGTAGATCGGGCTGGTACCGATGTCGCCGTAGACCACGCCGAGAGCGCCCAGCATCAGCACCTTGGCGCTATGCTGCTCGATCTCGGAATGACTCGATTGTTCGACGGTTTCTGCCTCACTACCATTGTTGGCAAGGGCCATGAACGACACTCCGATAAGCGCGCGGTGCTCTACGCTTGCTGCGATGCAATATCAAGTGCCGCCACGTTAAGGCTGCCATGCCCTCAACGCAGGGGCTGTTCCCCTACCACCCGCAGGCCTTCAGGAAGCGTCCCACGGTGGCGGCCATGCCATACTCCAAAGCGTCGGCTGTCAACCCATGTCCTATCGACACTTCGGCCAAGGCGGGAATACGCTTGGCGAGGGCCGGAAGGTTGCTCACCACGAGGTCGTGCCCCGCGTTCACCTCAAGCCCGGCGGCAATCGCGGCCTCTGCGGTTTTCCCGAGCTTTTCCAACTCCTTGGCCGCCCTGGCGGAATCGTCGTGGCAACTGCCGTATGGCCCCGTATAGAGCTCGATCCGGTCCGCTCCTGTGTCGCGCGCCGCCGCCACGCCCGCCGGATCGGGGTCCGAAAATAGCGACACGCGAAAACCGCCCTTCTTCAGGCGCTTGACGATCGGCGTGAGGAGCGCCGCCTTGCCCGCGAAGTCCCAGCCGTGGTCCGACGTGGCCTGCGCCGGATCGTCGGGCACCAGCGTCACCTGGTCCGGCTGGTGTTTTTCCACAAGCCGCAGGAAATCTTCGCTCGGATAGCCCTCGATGTTGAACTCCGCCTGCGGGAACTCGTCGTCGATCAGCGCGCGGATGTCCGGCAGGTCGGAGAAGCGGATATGGCGCTGGTCGGGCCGCGGATGCACTGTCAGCCCGTGCGCGCCCGCGGCAAGCGCGATCCGCCCCAGCCCGGTCACGCTTGGCCACGGCAGGTCGCGACGGTTGCGCAGCATGGCGATGGCATTGAGGTTGACGGAGAGCTTGGCGGGCATGACGGCCTCCCGATGGGTGCGGGCGGCATTAATACTGCCTTTGCCGGGAACTGACAGCGCTTTTATGTGTTCCGGTACCGAAAGCCGAGCGAGGAAGCCCGCCCGTGAATTTTCTGGAAGATGTTCCGGCCGTGCGCCGGCTCGATACAGACCGCGACGATCTGCTGGCCGTCGAGATCGTCGGCAAGATCATGGCGGCGGATGCCGAAAATCTTTTCGG
>OFIS01000487.1_pt1 | contig 20838 bp, 17 predicted proteins | sample 1775071 | NCBI WGS metagenome assembly OFIS01 (sample SAMN08195774, study PRJEB24354) | sludge metagenome | isolation source: sludge from phenol fed wastewater aerobic bioreactor C | place: India: Nagpur | collected 2016-09-17
CGTGAGACAAAATATTGGCTAAGACTTCTGGTTGCAACGACAAATACCGCCGCGGAAATGGCCCTTAGGTTTCTGGGGTTGTGCGAAGAGTCGATGAGAATTTTGGTTGCGATATTGAAATCGTCCAAACAAGAATAATTTTCAGCTTTTCTTACTTCCTTATTTCTTAACTTTTTCATTTTTAAATCCAGTTTATGCAGTATAGAAGAATGGGCAAAACGGGCTTACAACTCAGCGTACTTTCCTATGGGTCGTGGGTCACTTTTGCCAAGCAGATTCAGGACGATATTTCTGACCGGCTGATGAGCATCGCCTACTACAACGGTATCAATTTTTTCGACAATGCCGAAGTGTATTCCCGCGGTGAGTCGGAGAAGATGATGGGACGCGTGCTGAAAAAGAAAGACTGGGAACGCTCTTCCTATGTAGTGTCGAGCAAAGTTTTTTTTGGCTGGAGAGGAGAGGCGAACAAGCCCAACCAAACAGGTTTAAGCCGCAAGCATATCACCGAAGCCTGCCACGAAGCTCTACAGCGTTTTCAACTCGACTATCTTGATCTGTTCTTTTGCCACCGTCCGGACAAGAATACTCCTATTGAAGAAGTGGTGCGCACCATGAACACCCTTATCCAACAGGGTAAAATCCTGTATTGGGGTACCAGCGAATGGAGCGGTGCGGAGATAGTAGAGGCGCATATGGTAGCGCGGCAGCTCGGACTTGAACCTCCGGCAATGGAACAGCCGCAGTACAATCTTTTCGAGCGTTATAAGATGGAAGTAGATTACTACACCATCTTTAAAAACCTGGGCATGGGCACTACGATATGGAGTCCGCTGGCATCGGGTTTACTCACAGGAAAGTATAATGACGGTATTCCAGCAGACTCAAGGCTGGCGCTGGAAGGATTTGAGTGGCTCAAAGACCGCACACTGAGCGAGCAGCGATTGGAGCGTGTGAAGGAACTCGGTACACTTGCTCAGGAACTCGGCACCTCATTGGCAACGCTTGCTATAGCCTGGTGTATTGCCCACCCAAATGTGACCACTGCCATACTGGGTGCCACCAAAGAAACACAGCTCACAGAAAACCTGAAAGCACTGGACGTGCTGCCCCAACTGACGGCAGAAGTGATGGACCGGATAGACGAGATCATGCAAACCAGGCCAACGCCACCGCAATATTGATCCGTACAGAAGCTCTTGAAAAGGAGCTTTTTTTTGCGTACATATTGGCACAAGCTTTTAGGCTTAGCAGTAATGGCTACTAAAATTGGTAATTACTTCCGCCTGCTCAAAGAAGCTGCGAGCGAATTTGCTTCCGATAATGTGGTGAAACTCAGCGCCTCGCTGGCGTACTACACCATTTTCTCTATTGGTCCGCTGATACTCGTGATCATTTCCCTGGTCGGATTGTTTTTTGAGAAAGAGCGGATAACGGGAAATATCTACGCTCAACTGACCAGCTTTATTGGAAGAGACGGCGCTGACCAGATTCTGAGCATCATCCGGCAGATGCAGGAGCAAAATGCGGCTGCAAAATTCAGTATTATCGGCGTGGCGTTGCTTGTCTTCGGCGCTACCAGCGTGTTTGCCGACATACAGGATTCGATCAACTACATCTGGTCCATTCGCGCCAAACCCAGAAAGGGCTGGCTTAAGTTCCTCAAAAACAGATTGCTATCCTTCTCCCTCATCGTAGGTGTGGGCTTTTTATTAATCGTTTCTCTGCTGGTCAACGCCCTTACGGACATGCTTACGGACCGGCTGCAGGCACTCTTTATTGACGAGGCGGTGTTGCTCTTTAAGATCATCAATATCCTGATCTTGTTTTTGGTCACTTCGCTATTGTTTGCAGTTATCTATAAAGTATTGCCTGATGCATCCATCCGGTGGAAAGATGCCATGTTCGGAGCTACCTTCACTGCACTTTTGTTCATGATTGGCCGCTTCATGATTGGTGTTTACCTGAGCCAGTCGAACATCGCCAACACTTACGGGGCAGCCGCTTCCGTAATTATCATTTTATCCTGGGTGTATTACTCCTCCATTATTCTCTACTTTGGCGCGGAGTTTACCAAGGTGTATGCGCTACACATGGGCAAGGGCATAAGACCCTACGATAACGCTGTGTTTATCATCAAGAGAGAGGCAAAGGAATTGCCGGGGGCTTAGAAAACTCAGGGCTATAAAAGTTATTTTTGGTTTCTATGGCTTGGGCAAAGAAATATGATCCTTCATTGCACCATCGCCGCTCGATCCGGCTTTCAGATTATGACTATTCTCAGTGTGGGCTTTACTTCGTAACCCTTTGTTGCAATAATCGGAAGTGCTTGTTCGGCGATGTAGCCAACGGAGTCATGCAACTTAACGATGCCGGAAGAATAGCCTATGATCACCTGAATGTCCTTTCCGAAAAGTACCCGGGCAGGGTTGTGGTTCATGAGTTCGTAGTCATGCCCAACCACCTTCACGTGATCCTTGAAATCATAGACACCGCAAGCTCTCTGAAAATCAGTGACCCTGTGCTTGTTGGGGCGATTCATGAATCGCCCTTACATGAGTCGCCCTTACATGAATCGCCTTCACGTGAATCGCCCCTGAGTGACGGATTACTTTCAATACCCAATAGACGAGATCAGCGAAGAAAGATGCTTCTATCAAAAATTATCGGCCGGTATAAGATGAATACAGCAAAACAGATCAATCTTCAACAGGGCACTTCGGGACAAGCCGTTTGGCAACGGGATTATTTTGAGCACATTATCAGAAACGAAAAGTCATTTAGGGCCATAACGGAGTACATCCGTAAAAACCCAACCCAATGGAGCGGCGACCGGTTCTATCAAAAGCATTAACATCTTTACCGGTTCTTTTTCTACACCCCCACCATCAAGGGCATCAGCAACATCATCAGCTCTTCGTTTTCTGCCTTGTCGGTAGGGCGGAAGATGCCTGCACGTGTGGGCGTACTCAGGTCTATCTGTAGTTCTTCACCGTCCAGATTGTTTACCATTTCAATCATCAGCTTGGCGTTGAAGGCTATCTTCATATCCTCGCCGGTGTATTGGCAGCTCAGCGTTTCTTTTCCTTCATAAGAGAAGTCTATGTCCTGAGCGCTGAGTTGTAAAGAGTTCCCGTTGATGTCAAGCACCACCTGATTTGTGGTCTTGTTGGCAAAGATGCCTACCCGACGCAGGGCGCTCACAAAATCCGTACGGTTTACTGTCAGTTTGTAAGGATTATCCGCCGGTATCACCGCTTTGTAGTCCGGAAAACGGGCATCTATGAGCCGGCAGCTCATGCTTAGCGTAGCACTGCTTACAAAGAGGTGACTATTATTATAAGCCAGTTGCAACTGTGTATCGTCTGCCGGCAACGTGCTCCGTAATTGTTGCAGCGGCTTTTTGGGAACTACAAAACCATCGGTTGCGGGGCAGCTTATGTCCGTGCGTCGAAACTGAACCAGGCGATGCGCATCGGTCGATACCCAGGTAATGCCTTCGGTATCCAGCTCAAAGTAAACGCCGGTCATGGCCGGGCGCAGGGTGTCGTTACTTACGGCAAAAAGCGTTTTGTTGATGCTTTCGATCAGCGAGATCGCGCTCATGTTGAAATTTGTCGTTTCCTCGGGCGCCGGCTCTTTCGGGAAATCATCCGCTTTTTCCCCACCTATTTTGTACTTACCTACAGACGAACTCATTTCTATACTGAGATCCTGTTCGTGAATGGTAAAAGTGATGGGCTGTTCGGGCAGGTTTTTGAGATACTCCATCAATATTTTTGAAGGAATGCAGATACGACCGTCGCCCTGTGCCTCATTCACGTCCAGTTGCACGCGCATCATCGTTTCCAGGTCGGTTGCCGTCAGCGTCAGTGTGTTTCCTTTCAGCTCAAATAAAAAGTCTTCCAACACAGAAAGAACGGTATTGGCACTGATCACACCACTGATCTGTTGCAGGTTTTTCAACAATCCTGTAGAAGTTACGATAAAACGCATTGGTACAATTGGTTTGCCAACAAAGATAGTTGATTAGCTATATCAAGCATATCCCTGTGGAAATCTGTTTTAATGCTGTGGGGTCGCTGCAAAACCCTGCATCGAAACGGTCTTTGATGCGGCTGTTTGGAAGCGTTTTGTAAATTTACTTTTCACAAAATCATCTTTGCAGCCATCGGAAACATGGGAATGAACTGGTTGAACAAACTATTCGGAAAACGTACGGAAGAGCCACAAGACGCTGCAATCCACCAGACTAACGCTACGCACTCTGCTAACGCAACATCTGTTTTTGAAGGCCTTGAAGGTATTCGCTTTGGCCGCTATAGTGATAATAATAAAAGCAAGAGCAAAACCCAGAGCTGGTACATTGCCGAAGACCGCTTTAAAGAAAAAAATCACATGGCCTTTCTGGATGCCTTTTTCGACTACCTAACGGATGAGGCTGAGCAAAATATTGTACTCGAAAAGCAGGCTGGCGTGTACCGGTTCACCTTGTATCAGGGTTCTAAAAAAGTACATGGCACTATTGAGGGCGATAAGATACTGGCCAGCTCGCCCCTGGCAGTAATGGAAGAGCCCGGCACAGCTATCATGCGCCGCTTGCTCGAAATGAATTACTCGCTGTACTACAGCCACTGTGCCCTCGACGAAGGAAACACCTTGTGTATGGTCTTTTTGGCCGATGTTCCTACCACCAATCCAAGTAAATTGTACTATGGTCTGCGCGAGCTGGCTACAAAAGCCGACCGGCAAGATGATTTGCTCCTGAGCGATTTCAGCGCGCTGAGGCCCACCGATACGGACCATATACAGCCGCTGCCCGATAAAGAGTTGACCACCAAATATCATTTTTTCAAAAAATGGATCGGCGATGCGCTCAGTCGTGTTTCCGATCTAAATCAGGATAGCTTTTCGGGTGCAATAGCCTATCTGCTGCTTACGGTTATTTACAGAATAGATTTTTTTATGCAGCCCGAGTCGAAATTGCTCTCCGAACTCGAAAAGATCAACGGGTATTACTGGGAGAAGAAGGATGAAATTGCGCTGGTGGAACGTAATCAGATGATGAAGGAAGGGCTCAGAAAATTATTGGAGTTTTCGTTCGAAGATTTTTCCCGAAGCCTTTACCGTTCGCGAAGCACATTTTCTACCGTAGCTCCGCCCAAGCCCGAAAAGGTTCGGGATCACATCATTAGTGCAAACAAAGATTCTGCCTGGTATGTAGAAAACAAGTATCCCGATATTGCCCTGGTCATCAATGAGTATGGCGCGTTGTACAATCAGTTTATTTACAGTATGCCCAAAGTACAGACCGACCTTATTCAGCTTTACATGGCCGTTTTACATGCCGACTATTTCGAGGCCCTGGGTATGAAACAAAATCTTTATCACCGGCAGGAGCAAAAGTTTGAAGCTGAAAAGATTACCCGGGCCATAGACCAGATCATAACAGAAAACACTGAGAAATATAAATCGCTGCGTTGGGATCATAACCGTATTTCCTTCGACAGTCTTTATGCATTTGGTGTCGATTTTACAGATCAGCTTTCGGCATTGAACCTCGAAACTAAAAGAGAAACATGAGCATTCATGATGTGATAGAACGGTTCCAGAGCACCGTAGTACAGATAGCAACCAAAACGGCCACCGGCACAGGTTTCTATCTTGTGGATTATGACTTGATCGTGACCAATAACCATGTAGTAAAGGACAATAGAAAGGTTACCCTGAAAGGAAGGACTTTCGATAAACGCCTGGCGGAGGTACTTTTCACCGACGAACGCTATGATCTCGCCTTTCTGAAACCGCCCGTGGATATGCACGGGTTGCCCGCCCTGAAACTGGGCGACTATACCTTGCTCAAAGACGGCGATACAGTCATAGCGATCGGGCATCCTTACGGACTCAACTATACCGCCACGCAGGGCGTCATCTCCCGTGTAGATCGTGTGCAGCAAGGTCTGAAGTATATACAGATCGATGCGGCCATCAACCCCGGCAACAGTGGAGGCCCGTTGATCAATACAGGTGGTGATGTGGTGGGTGTAAACACTTTTATCATCAAGGGCGGCGACAATCTGGGTTTTGCACTGCCGGTTAGCTACCTGAAGCAGGCGCTCGATGAGTATAAGCCCATAAGTGGTGCAGTTGCCATGCGCTGTCCCAACTGCAGCACACTGGTTACGGAACAGACACTCGAGGCAGGTAAGTACTGTCCTAACTGCGGCACTGAGATAGATTTTCCGTTTAAAGACGAAGTGGAAGAAGAGCCCATTTCGGGTATTGCGAAAACGATTGAGGATATACTGGACACCCTGGGATATAACAAAGAACTGGCGCGGACGGGTCAGAATAAATGGGAGGTGGAAGAAGGCTCCGCCAAAATTAGAATTACCTACAATCCTGAAAATTTTTTCATTATCAGCGATGCCTTTTTGTGCCAGTTGCCCCGGCAGGGCATACGCGAATTATACACTTACCTGCTTCGGGAAAACTACAAACTGCAGGGAAAGTTTTTCTCGCTGCACGAGGGCGATGTGGTTCTCAGCAGCCTTATTTATGATCTCGACATTAACCTCGATAGCGGCCGGCAGATGTTTAAAGATCTTTTTGAGAAAGCCGATTATTACGATACGATTCTTATAGATCAGTTTAGCTGCATCCCCATGCTTGAGGAGCGCTAAAAAGTGAAGCGGGCGGATTGGTTAACATTCCGCCCGCCGCTGTTTATTTCTCGGTGGCCACTTCGATTTTTTCCTGCTGCTGCCTGGGATTGTGTAAGGCAGTCAGGGCAAACTGTGTTCCCATCACTGCCAGCAGAACTACTGTAAAGACAAGCGTGTTGGTACGGGTTTCTTCTTTGCGCATGCCATTGAAGAAGAACACCGGAACAAAGACAAAAAACGCAAACAACAAGGTGCTGAACCAGATGATGCGTGCACCCGGCCAGTGCATCAGCAAAAACAGCATGGAAACAAAATAGCCGCTGCCCGTTAGGATGCCGGTGACCAACGCCCACTTCCCCGAAGATTTTTTGAGCTCGCTGCTCTTGACCACCGCCAGTAGTGGCAAAAATACAAAGCTGACACAAGCGATACCGCAAACCAAGAGCACGTTGGCACCCGGCCAATGGGCTATTTTGAAAAGCGAACCCAATAAAAGTGCTCCTACCGTAAAAGCGCCACTGTACAACATCATTTTTTTCATTGCATAATAGTTTTGAAACGTTAACAAAAGGGTTTTTTCTTCTTCTATCTCCTTCAGGTTCTTTCGGTAGAACTTCCGGATAACCGAATGATAGCATGTTCCGAAGTCGCCGTATTCTTCCAGCTCCTGTTCGATGATACAACATACATGGTCAAGCAGATCCTGCTGCAGGCTTTCATCTCCTATACCGCGCGCTTGTATATCGTGGAGAATATAATCTACTTGTTCGTCAGTAAGCAGGTACATCAGGCATTGCGGGTTTTGAGATCAAGAAGCGAGGTAAGGGTATTGATAAAATCGGTAAGCTCGCTGATGCGTTCTTTACTTTTGGAAGTGCCCACCGGGCTGAGACTGTAGTATTTGCGCATACGCTTACCTATGTATTCTACTTCTGTTTTCAGCAGCCCTTCTTGCTCCAGCGCATGAAGTGTAGGATAGAGTGCCCCTTCCGTGAGCTGGATTTTTTCGCCGGTGAGTTCTTTCACTCTTTGGGTGATCTCATAGCCATACATTTTACCATGGTCACGAAGTAGCTTTAGTACAATAGTCTTCAGGGTTCCCTTTATTAATTCTGATGAAAAAATCATTTCATTTTGTTTGCCTAAGACAAATATACATAAGATTCTTAGGCAAACAAATTATTTTTTCCCGGGGCTGAGTTTTTAAGGTTAACGGCAAAAGCCTTTTCTTTGATCTTCGTACCAAAGGCGAAAGCAATAACGATATGAGTCTTCAGGACAAGCTCAAGAATTTTCTTAACAACAAATCATCTCAGGCAATGGAAGAGGGAAAAAAATTTTTGGAAGAGAACGGCGCCCGCGCGGAAGTAACGACCACCGCATCGGGTCTTCAATACGAAGTGCTGCAGGAGGGTAATGGTCAAAAGCCAACCGGACCCGCAAGCCGCGTAACTGTGCACTACGAAGGAAAGCTGATCAACGGACAAGTGTTTGATAGTTCGTACAAAAGAAATCAGCCGGCAACATTTGGTCTCAATCAGGTGATCAGCGGATGGACAGAAGGCGTTCAGTTGATGCCGCAGGGTTCTAAATACAGGTTCTATATACCGTCAGAACTTGGCTATGGCGCGAGAGGTGCAGGTTCCATTCCGCCACATTCAACATTGATATTTGATGTGGAATTGCTGCAAACGAACTAAAAAACAAAGGCTGCTTCTCCGGCAGCCTTTGTTTTTTACTATTGCCTCGTCGTTTGCTATGTACACTTCAAAAATTAACTTTAGCATACTATCTGAAGGGTATTATTTCAGACAAACAGGCCGACAGGGTTCACTATTACGACGCTTCAATGAGCAGAAGGACATCTAAACTGAATCCCTCAGGTTATTCTTTCAACGCTCCATAAATAATGCAAAATTCAGAAGGAATACACATTCGTAAAACTACGGTTCGCAAGCGGATGAGGGCGAGAGAGTACGTTATCTGGTGTGACGAAAGTGACAAAGAAGGAAAGCATTATTGTAATTTTTATGGCGGTGTACTCGTCCGTAGTACTGATTTGAAGGAAGTTCAGCAGTCCATAGGGAAGATATGCCGGACGCTTCATTTCCGAGACGAAATAAAATGGCAGAAAGTATCTGAACACTATCTTGACAAGTATATACAAGTAATGGATGTCTTCTTTGATCTTGTTGCCGCTGACAAGGTCAAAATTCGTATCATGTTCAGGCAAAAGGCCTTTGTGGCAAGGCACCTGAGTGAACAGCATGTTAGGGATGAGTACTTTATTTTGTACTACCTGTTCATTAGGCATGCCTTCGGACTTGCACATAGTAATTCATTTGCTGAACCTTTGTACCTGCGGCTGTATTTTGACCTTCTGCCCGATACCTTAGCTAAACGTCAGATCTTCAAAGAGTATATCAAAAGTCTGCAGGTGAAGCGTGAATTTCAGCAAGCAAATATCAAAATACGCAAGCAAGACATCACCGAAGTTGATTCTCGTCGTCATAGAGTATTACAGATGTTGGATGTGGTTTTAGGCGCAATGTGTTTTCGACTAAATAACAAGCACAAAGCATTATTGCCCGGACAGCGAAGGCGTGGTAATCGAACAAAGGCTAAAGAAAAACTGTATAAACATATCTTGAAACGAATACGCGAAATTTATCCGGGTTTTAATATCGGTGTGAACACCGCGGCCGGAGAACTTCAGGATCGCTGGCAACATTCTTACCGACATTGGAATTTTAGGCCACGTGACCACGAAATCGATGAAACGCATTTCAAATAAAAATGCTCCGCTTCCGCTACATAAATTTCCTAAGTGGCACTTAGGCGTTCGCGAACTACAGAGCATTTTCGATGTAAAATTATAAAGTTTCCTTTAAAAGGAAAGCCATCTCAGCCTTACCAACTAATTGATCAAAAAATCTGGTAGTGTAGAATTACTATTTATCTACAGCAGTGTCTTTACTTTTTCAATTACTGCGCGAAGGTCACCCGTGCTTTGTCCGCCCGCGGTGGCCAGAGTTTTTTGTCCGCCGCCACCGCCTTTTATCAGCGGCGCTACATGCTCTTTGATGATCTTTCCGGCATCAAGTCCTTTTGCGGCCACTACTTTTTCATCAATGCCGAGCGCTACAAAGGGTTTGCCGTCAATGTTGGTGCAGAGCACAACGACATGATCGTTGATATGGTGCTTCATATCCAGGCAGAGTTTTTTCAGCGCATCGGCAGAGCTTACTTCTACCACATCGCCTACAAAAGCTACATCATTGATTATTTCGTCTTTCTGTAAAAGTTCATTGCGCAGCGCCACGAGCTGACGCGCTTCCAGCATTTCTACGTGCTTTTCGAGGGTTGCTTTATCGTCCTGCAGTTTCTCAATGGCTTTCAGCAAGTCTTTCGGATTTTTCAGCGCTTCCTTTGCCTGATCGAGCAGTTCAAAGCGATCGTTCACAAAGTCTTCACAAGCTTTTCCGCTCACGGCTTCTATACGGCGCACGCCGGCAGCCACTGCCGTTTCGTGTTTGATCTTGAATAAGCCAAGCTGACCCGTGGCGCCCACATGGGTTCCACCACAAAGCTCAATAGAATAATCGGGATCCATGATCACTACCCGCACGCGGTCGCCATACTTTTCGCCAAACAGTGCCATTGCCCCCATGCCCACTGCCTCTTCCTTCGACATTTCGCGGATGACCACCTCTATGTTCTCCCGAATTTTTTCATTAACGAGTGCTTCAATTTGCGCGAGTTCTTCATCGGTCACCTTGGCAAAATGAGAAAAGTCGAAGCGCAGATGCTCCTCATTTACCAGCGAGCCTTTCTGTGCCACATGGGTTCCCAATACCGTTCTCAAAGCCGCATGCAGCAGGTGCGTGGCGCTGTGATGCACCGCAGTATGGATTCTTTTCCCGGCATCTACTTTGGCAAGTACCGGAGCTGAAGGATCGGAAGGCAATACTTCTGCAAAATGAACAATCAGGTCATTCTCCTTTTTGGTATCGGTGATCTGAATGCTTTCATTGGGAAAAATCAGTTCGCCGGTATCGCCTGCCTGTCCGCCGCCTTCCGCATAAAACGGGGTGATGTCGAGTATAAACTGATAGCTTTCTTTCCCTTTGTTCTTCACTTTGCGGTATTTCATCACCGAAGCCTGCGCCTCAAGATTGTCGTAACCCACAAAACGATTGCTGCCTTCCTGCAGTACTACCCAGTCGTCGGTATCCAGGGCAGTGGCCGCACGTGAGCGCTCCTTTTGTTGCTTCATTTCGGCTTCAAAAGCAGCTTCATCTACCTGCAAGTTATTTTCGGTGCCAATAAGCCGGGTGAGGTCTATGGGAAATCCGTACGTATCGTACAATTCGAAAGCAGCCTTGCCATTGATCGTGGCGCTTTGTGCATTGCGGGTATCGGTTATAATTTCATCAATCTTCTTCAAGCCCTTGTCCAGTGTTCTCAAAAAAGCATCTTCTTCTTCTTTTACCACCTTGCACACCAGATCAATTTGATGCTGCAGCTCCGGAAAAACATGTTCGAACTGTTTTCCGAGTACAGGCATTAGCTGATGGAGCAAGGGTTGTTTATAATCGAGATAAGAATAGTAGTAACGAACAGCGCGCCGCAAGATGCGACGTATCACATAGCCCGCTCCTGTGTTGGAAGGAAGCTGACCATCGGCAATGGTAAAACCTATAGCGCGGATATGATCGGCGATGACGCGAAAGGCCACATCTTCCTTAGCATCGGTACCAGCATATTTTTTGCCGGTTAGCTTTTCTGTTGCTTCTATGGTTCCGGAAAAAAGATCGGTGTCGTAGTTACTTGTCTTGCCCTGCAGCACACGCACCAGCCTTTCGAGACCCATGCCCGTATCCACATGTTTACTGGGCAATTCTTCCAGCGAGCCATCTTTTTTTCGGTTGTACTGGATGAACACATTGTTCCAGATCTCGATCACTTGCGGATGATCTTTATTGACCAGATCGCGACCGGGAAGTGCGGCAATTTCTTCCTCGGAGCGCAGGTCCACATGTATTTCGCTGCAAGGTCCGCAAGGTCCTACATCGCCCATTTCCCAAAAATTATCCTTTTTGTTGCCATAGACAATATGGTCTTCTGCCACCAGAGTTTTCCATTTTTCGAGGGCAATGCTGGAAGCCGGCAAGCCTTCTTTTTCGTCGCCTTCAAACACGGTTACGTAGAGCTTGTCTTTGGGTATCTTATACACTTCTGTCAGCAGCTCCCAGCTCCATTCTATTGCCTCATGCTTAAAGTAATCACCAAAGCTCCAGTTGCCCAGCATTTCGAACATGGTGTGGTGATAGGTATCCACGCCCACCTCTTCAAGGTCATTGTGCTTTCCGCTTACCCGCAAACATTTTTGAGTATCGGCAACGCGCGGGTATTCAGGTTTTTTATTTCCCAGAAAGTAATCTTTAAACTGGTTCATGCCCGCATTTGTGAAGAGCAGTGTAGGATCGTTCTTTACTACGATAGGCGCAGAGGGCACAATATGATGTCCTTTCGATTTGAAAAAGTCGAGAAACTGCTGGCGTATTTCGTTTGCAGAAAGCATGTCGGTAATTGATAATTGAGGAGCAAAGATAAATCAGGGGCACAACAACAAAAGAGGACTTCTGAAAAGCGCTGCAAATAAAAAATGGAGGGTAGAAACCGCTCCATCTTTCCTAACTCATCTATGCCTGGTCTGCCTATAGAACCAATACTTGTTGTTGATGAAGGGTTTGAGTGCCACGGAAAACCCGCAGGTAATAAATGCCTGGCGTTTCGGGTTTTGGGACAATGGCTGTACCGCTATTTATCTGTGGGGCAGCAATCGTTTTGCTGACTACTGCTGTGCCATAGATGTTGTACATCACCAGGGTGCAGTCATCAACCAAGGTTGTGCCCGAAAGGATTTTAATGCCACCTGCCGTCACCACACATTTCAGTTGGCTTTCATTTTGGTGCGATGTAACACTGATGGTATTAAAAAAGGTCTCCGTTCCCCCAATATCCGTTTGCCTGAGCCGGTAAAAGTTCATTGCCCGCGGCGCCCGGTCTAAAAAACTGTAATGATGATCCTGACCTTCCCCCTTTCTTGCTTCCACTTGTCCGATGGGAAGGAAATACTTGCCATCCTCACTGCGCTCTATAGTGTAATGATGGTTATTTTTTTCTTCGGCGGCACTCCATTCCAATGCAATGCCATCCTTGCCTTCAGTACCTCTGAAATACAGAAAAGTCACAGCCAGCGGGTTCGGGTTAACGGACAGAGAGGTATTGACTACGTCGTCGCCGGATGCGTCGGTGCTTCCGTCCACTGTATTCAGCGCTATCCAAAAATCTACGGTGCCGGCGGCTGCACTTGGTGGCGCCGTCCAGGGAATATTGAGTTGGGTAATGGTCTTGGATAGTTTGGTAGTATGCTCCAGGTAGTTGTGCCCCGAAAGAAAAATATTTGTGGTATTGGCGGGTAGCGTACCCCAGTTATTATAATTTGTACTTGCCAGCCCTGTAGCGCAGGTCAACTGGAAGCCAAAACCCCCGGAAGCAGGAAGCGCGGGGCTCGCACTTCGTGTAATGCGTACGGTATAGCTCGCACCCGGGGTATAAACGCTAACGGGGGTAGCGCCGGAGTAGAGTTGCAGGGAAACTGATGGAGACCACGAGCCTCCGAAATGACAATTGTTGCAGGTGCCAGCATCAAATGGCGCGCCGGTAACATTGGCAGAAAAAGTGCCCGCAGGTCCTGTTGCCGATTGGATGCTGAGATAACCAAAAGCAACCACAGCCGGAAGCAACAAATAGTTTTTGTATAGTTTTTTCATATGCACATAGTTTTTAGCTTCAAAAAAATTACCGCAGTTACTGTAGATATTAGAATCATATCTGATGAAAACGGAATAATGACATCCGATGTCTGCTTATTGTCATTCGGCCTGTTTTTGAAAACAAAACAATGTCGGTTGCCAGTTTTGCGGTAGGTTTGCGCAACTGAGCGGTTTATACATGTTTGCAGGTAAGATTCCATTGTCCATACTGTTGATCCTTTGTGTGTTTGGGGCCATGGCCCAGCCCAAAAAGCCCGGGATTTATAAGCAACCCAGGATCCTGATTCTGCTTGACGGCTCGAGCAGTATGGTCAATGAATGGACCAAGGGAAAGACACGATTTGATGCCGCAGGCGAGATCGTGCTGAAGCTGATGGACAGTATTTACCGCTTCAACGATCAGGTGGAGTTCTCATTAAGGGTGTACGGACATCAGTATGATGTACCTGAGAATAATTGCGGAGATACACGTCGTGAGGTGATGTTCTCAAAAAACAATTATACGCAGATGTCCCTACGGCTTTCCAGCCTTCATCCGCGTGGAGTATCGCCCATTGCTTATTCATTGGAACAAGCAGCCGAAAGCGACTTTACCGACGAAAGAGACTATGCCTATAGCCTGGTTTTGATCACCGATGGCGGTGAAAGCTGCGGAGGTAATATTTGCTCCGTCGTACAATCTTTACTGGAAAAGAAAATAGAGTTCAAACCCTATATCATCAGTCTAGTTGATTACGCACCTTTAAAGGAGCAGTACAAATGCCTGGGCAATTATCTGATGGCTTCGAAACCTTCGGAGGTAACCGGCACGGTGTCTGCTATTGCCGATGCTTACCGGAAGGTATTGGCTATACCGATCGCGAAAAGCAAACTGCCCGAACAAACCAGAATACCCGCTCCCAGTGTGCAGAAAATATCGGTGCCGCCGGTCCGTGTGCCTGTTTCGAGGCCGGAGACTACTGCCGTGCAGCAGCCGGTTATTACCCCTGCCCCCGAAAAACGCGCGCCTGAACCAGTGGCTGCTCCACCCTCGTCTTCCAAAATCAAAGTTGAGTCGTCTTTTTTTGCCAGGGAGAAGTATTCACGGGTAAAAAGCCTTGGTCTTGACCGCGTTCATTATACGCTGTTCTGGTCAACGACCACGCCCAAAAAGCGTGCGGTGCCTAAGATGGAACTGCCGGCAAAAGAGACTGAGCCGCCCGCGCCAAAGCCCGCCGTGCCGGAGAAGACCACCACCGCTCCCCCAAGGCCGAAACCGACAACCATAGCCAAAGTACCAACCATACAGCCACAGGCCAAAGAGGCGGCTTTTACTGTGAAGACGGAACCCGCTAAAGAAACGACCATCGAAGTGCTGTTTACCGACGGGAAAGGAAAATATTATACAACCACACCGCCCGTCGAGTTGCTCGATGCCGCCACGGGCGCTACGATTAAGAAATTTTACCGGACAGTAGATGCTAACGGACAACCCGACCCGCAACCCCTGATGCCCGGAAATTATATTCTCAGGATTGGCAGCAATGGCAACTTTAAGACGAAGGCTGTAAGCATTAATGGTGCAACCCGAAATGTAGTCACCATAGTAGTTACCCGAGGTACGCTCATCTTCAGATACGACGAAAACTACACCCGCCCGGTATCTGAGTTTATGGCTTCAGTACGCAAAACATTCGAGGCAGGAACTAATGTGGTTCAAAAATGTACCGAGCAACGTGAATACGAGCCCGGCAACTATCATGTGGAGATCAACACCCTGCCCATGATGATACGTAATATAGATCTGGAATTTGGTTGGTCTTACACCATAGACATTCCTGAACCAGGCTGGATACAGTTTACCAATACCAATGCCAAGGGTCGCATTACGCTTTGGTCTGTGCTGGGCGATCAGTTTGCAAAATTCTACGCGCTCGAAATTAGCGGCAATCCACAAACCCAAAAGGTGAAGCTGCTGCCCGGCTATTACGAAGTGCACTGGAAAGAGAATACCGGCAGACCTTATGAGCCGGAGAAAATTGAGAAATTCTTCGTGCGTAGCAATCAGACCACTGAGCTGGAAATAAAATAACTTTCAACCGCATGCTTAGAGAAATAGACCTGCGCGATATAGATACAAGTGCACCAGAATATCCTCAGCTATTGCAGTTCAGAAATAAACTACTGCGTCAGCCCTTGGGCCTCGATATTTTTCAGGAAGACCTTTCAGACGACGCAGCAGATTTTATCATCATAGCTCTTCACAACGACCATATTATTGGCTGTGTGATGTTGCATCCGGTGGATAATGACACCGTGAAGCTCAGACAGATGGCCGTTGCAGAGCCCTTTCAGCATAAAGGCTTAGGCCGTATTCTGGTGACAGCCGCCGAGGAGACTGCCTGGGAGCATGGTTTTAGAAACATTACGCTTCATGCAAGAATGCCGGCCAGCGGCTTTTATGAAAAACTGGGCTACAAGACCTTTGGTCATGAGTTTATCGAAGTGACCCTTCCCCATATCGCCATGAAGAAAGCGCTGATTTGAAACATTGCAAAGGAAATAGCGGCTATCAAATCGGGCTTTTCTCCGGCAGCGCATCACTGCCTGCGGCCTGGAATGATTTTCTTCCCCGGGAACATTTTTTGCGGTCTTCGCACTTGCGCTTATACGAAGAGATCGGCGATGATGATGTTGATTTTCTCTACCTGACGGTAAGCAACGACTGCGGTCTGGTGGGGCTCGCCTATTTTCAGATACTCCACATCCGCCATAAACATCTCGACTCAGACAAGCTGAAAGGTTGGCAAAAGCCGGGCTGGAGCCTATTTACAGGCTGGTGCCAGCCCAAACTGCTGGTAGCGGGTCATCTTTTTCGCCATGATATATGTTCCTTTTACTGGAAAGATGGCATGGCGCACTATGAGGCCTATAAAGCGTACCGCACCGCCATAGACTTTGCCCTGCAGCACAGTGGCGCAAGTGCCGCACTGGTGAAAGATGTGAACGAAACGCTGATACCTTATTTCCAGCATTACGCTCCTCAGTTCCTGATGCTCAGCAACGATATCTCCATGGAAATGCTATTGCCCGACGACTGGAATCATATCGATGACTATGAGCGGGCGCTGAAACATAAATATGCCCAGCGATTTCGAAAAGTACGGCAGCCCTGGAGCCATCTTCGGGTTGAGGAATTGTCGGCTGCAGATTCCGAACGACAAAAAGGAGCGCTTTACCGATTGTATCATCAGGTTATAGTGCGACAACAGGTAAGGCTGGGCCTGCTCAACGAGAACTTTCTACCCGTTCTCCATGCACACAACGAGCATCTGAAAATCTGGATGGTCTATGAAGGCGAAAATCCGGTGGCCTTTTTTAGCGCATGGACCCGCGGGCGCGTTTTCGACATGTTTTATATCGGTCTCGACTATGCCGAAAATGAACGGCTGCAGCTTTACTTCAACATTTTGTTCTTCTCTGTGGAGCAGGCTATTGCACTGAAAAAGGAGAAACTGGTTCTGGGGCGTACGGCGCTTGAAGCCAAGGCAAGGATCGGGTGCACGCCTAAATACCTATCGACCTATGTGTACATAAAAAATCCAATCGTGCGTGGTATTGTGATGCGTATGCAGCAACAGGTGAGCAGCAGGGAAGGAGAGTGGGAAAACCGGCATCCCTTCAAAAAATAAAGCGGCTGAAAGAATCAACCGCTTGTAAAAATCTTGCTGTAAAAAAAGATTGCCCTTACACGTCTATACGTGCATATTTCGCGTGGCTTTCAATAAATTCTCTGCGCGGAGCAACCTCATCACCCATCAACATGGAGAACACCCGGTCTGCCTCGGCAGCGCTGTCTATGGTTACTCGCTTCAATGTGCGTGTAGCAGGATTCATCGTGGTATCCCAAAGCTGCTCTGCGTTCATTTCACCAAGACCTTTGTATCGCTGCACATTTACACTGTCTTCTTTCCCATGGCCGAGCTTTTCTATCCATCCTTTTCGCTCCTCTTCGTTCCATGCATACGCCTGATCTTTTCCTTTTTTTACGAGGTATAGCGGTGGCTGTGCGAGATACACATAGCCCTGTTCTACCAGTTCTTTCATATAGCGGAAGAAGAAGGTGAGAATGAGTGTGGCAATATGTGAGCCATCCACGTCCGCATCGGTCATAATGATGATCTTGTGGTAGCGGAGCTTTGCAAGATTCAACGCCTTTGGGTCGTCGGCGGTACCAACGGTTACGCCCAAAGCCGTGAACATGTTCTTGATTTCCTCGTTTTCGTAAATCTTATATTCCTGTGCTTTTTCTACATTGAGGATTTTACCGCGCAGTGGAAGGATAGCCTGAAAGGATCGGTCGCGGCCCTGCTTGGCGGTGCCGCCCGCAGAATCTCCCTCCACGAGGTACAGCTCACAATTTTCCGGGTCGCGGTCGGAGCAATCCGCCAGCTTGCCGGGCATACCCCCACCGGTCAACACGCTTTTACGTTGCACCATCTCGCGGGCCTTGCGTGCTGCAGCTCTCGCCTGTGCCGCAAGGATCACTTTATCAATGATCAGCTTGGCTTCCTTAGGATGTTCTTCCAGATAGGCTTCCAGCACACGGCTCACCGACACGTCCACCACGCCCATCACATCATTGTTTCCAAGCTTGGTTTTGGTCTGTCCTTCAAACTGTGGCTCCGGAACTTTCACGGATATAATTGCGCTCAGACCTTCGCGAAAGTCGTCGCCGGTAATTTCCACTTTGGCTTTTTCAAACAATTTGTTTTTATCGCCATAGGCTTTGAACACCCTTGTAATGGAGCGGCGAAAACCTGCAACGTGCGTGCCCCCTTCGATGGTGTTAATATTGTTTACGTAAGAGAAAATATGCTCGTTGTAGGAAGTGTTGTAAGAAAGTGCTACATCTACCGCTACATTGGAGTCTTTGTCGTAAGCTTCTACGTAGATAGGTTGTGCCAGCAAGGGGTCGCGTTTTCCGCTTCGGTCCAGCATCTGAACAAATTCGATGATACCGCCTTCGCTATAGAATTCTTCCCGTTCTTTGCCTTCGGCGCCATCCACCTGTTCGCGTTCATCAATAAGGATGATGCGGATTCCTTTATTCAGGTAGGAAAGTTCACGAAGACGGCCCGCCAGAATTTCGCGGTTATAGACCGTGTCTTTAAAGATGGAATCGTCGGGCGTAAAATGCTGTAAGGTTCCCCTTTCCTCTGTAGTGCCAATTTCGCGAACCGGATATTGAGGAATACCCATTTTGTACTCCTGCTCAAAGATTTTTCCTTCTCTGAACACCGTAGTATGCATGTGCTTACTCAGCGCATTAACGCAGGAAACCCCAACGCCATGTAATCCGCCGGAAACCTTGTACGAATCTTTGTCGAATTTACCACCGGCATGCAGCACGGTCATGACCACCTCCAGCGCCGATCGTCCTTCCTTTGGGTGCATACCTGTGGGTATGCCGCGACCATCGTCCCGAACACTGATAGAGTTGTCGCCATGTATGGTCACTGTAATGTTTTTACAATGTCCGGCAAGTGCTTCGTCAATAGAGTTGTCCACAACTTCATACACCAGATGATGAAGTCCCTTTACGCCAATATCTCCGATGTACATGGCCGGGCGTTTGCGTACGGCTTCTAATCCTTCCAATACCTGAATACTACCTGCGTCGTAATTCTGCGCCGGTACGTTCATAACTTCTTGTTCTGTGCTCATAAGTTTGTGCTCCGGAGCCGTAATTTTTAGTGTGGGAGTGCCTGAAAGCGCCACCTCCGGAAACATGGCAAAAGCTTGAAAAATAAAGCTTCAGGACTATCTGCAAAAATAACGAAAAAATGCCTTGTAAGCAAGCAAAACCGCAGCACAGAGCCTAACGCTTTTCAACAGAGAGAAGGAGCAACTGTGCATAATTTCACCCGGCTGTCTGCCGTATAGAAAAGCTTATTTTTATCCCGATGAAGAATGCCTTTGCTTTGGTCGCACTCGTCCTTCTAATGAGCGTTGTCTCTGCCCGTGCCCAGCCACACACCTTCCGTGGTTACATGGGGGTGGAAGGTGGCACTGCCTATAGCTATAAATTGGTTTTTGATGACTCTTCGGGATATATACGCGGCTATGCTTATACCTACATAGAAGAGGGAAAGGAGGTTAAGGCTACCATATCCGGCAGGCTTGATCGTCAGCAGAAGAATCTCTTTTTTCAGGAAACCTCTATTGTTTATAACCATGGTTTCGAAGCAAGCACAACGATGTGCCTGGTGAAGGCTACCCTTAGTCTGAAAAAAAGTAGCGATGGAAGCGACATTTTTTCCGGGCCGATAACCAGCAGTGATGCCGGAAATGTGTTTTGTGGCCAGGGCACCATTTCGTTTCCTGTTAACGAAGCCGTGAAGAGATTGTTGAATCAACCTTCTGCAATTCCGGCGCCGGCGCCCAAACTCAAGAAGCCTGTCCGGGTGGTTTATGACACAGCAAGACCACCCTTAGCTGTGGTGTCCCAGAAAAAAGAAAAGGAAGCCGCGGAACAAATAACGGAAGGTACCAACAAGGCCATTGTGTGGCAGAGCGACACCTTAAAACTAGCGGTATGGGATGGTGGCCGCGAAGACGGTGACCGCGTAACCATAAGCTGCAATGAGCATATATTGCTGAAAGACTACGAGATTAAAGTGCAGCCCGTTTCCCGCATCATGCTGCTTCCGCCGGGGACAACAGTCATTACCATACAGGCTGTCAATGAAGGAAATGAGCCGCCCAATACAGCAAACCTTGTGCTGACGGACGGCCTTATCCAACATAAGTTTGTGGCCTACAATACTATCGGTAAGAAGGCCATCATCCGGCTGGTAAAGTCAAACCGATGAATTTGGCTTAGTCTGTATGTACATCGCGACGAATGGTAGTGCGATGAATATCCGTCCTGCCCGTCCTGTTGCCGCGTAGGAGCGCTACCAGCAAAAGAATGAAAACAAGCGCGCCGACGGCCCATACCCAGGGCTCTGTAAACCATTGATGCGTGGTGGTGGTGGTGGTCTTTGTGACGGAGACTACACGGCCCTCCTTGTCCCCGCTTCCTGAGGCATCCTGCGCCATCGCGCCGGCTGTTTGTAACAAGGCAAAGAACAACAGCGAAAGAGAATATACCAGATTTTCTGTTTTCCGTTTCATACGTATGGGAGTTTTGGTCGATAAAATGCCGTTTAAAAAATATGCCATTGTGCGCCCGAACAGGAAAATGGATTGGGTAAATGCGCACAACAGTCTATTACCTTTGCGCTTATGGGCATCGTGTTTCGCCAATCTGTAAAAGCCTCCTTCGTCACCTTTACTGGTGCGGCATT